>Ga0265298_10004168_pt1 | contig 18594 bp, 14 predicted proteins | sample AusTroGonzalo_MG_3_FD_193486 | JGI IMG/M metagenome (GOLD analysis project Ga0265298, IMG submission 193486) | Bovine rumen microbial communities from tropical cattle in Woodstock, Queensland, Australia - Gonzalo_01 | ecosystem: Host-associated > Mammals > Digestive system > Stomach > Rumen ... | reverse complement strand
GAAAGGGGAAAGGGGAACAGGGAACAGGGAACAGGGAACGGGGAACTGGGAACGGGGAACGGGGAACAGGGAACTGGGAACGGGGAACAGGGAACTGGGAACAGGGGGAACGGGGAACCGGGAACGAGCAACCAGTTCCCAGCAACCAGCCACCAGTTCCCAGCAACCAGTTCCCAGTTACCAGTTCCCAGTTACCAGCAACCAGCAACCGGCTCCCAGCTCTCCATATGTCAATCCGGCAATCGCCGAGGCACACATGACGACGAAGTGGAAAGTTGATGAGGGGTTGAGAAAGATATTCAAGGCCGCGAACATTACGATGAGCATTCGTGTCGAAGGCCGCAGACGCAAGTCGGTCATCGCCTCGTTCCACTCGCTCAGGCACACTTTCGTGTCGCTATCGGCCAATGCCGGCGTCCCCCTTCCCGTTGTGCAAAGCATCGTAGGCCATTGCTCGACAGCAATGACCCGCCACTACTATCATGAGAACGAGGCGGAACTCCGTAAGGCCGTAGACGCCATTCCGACCATAGGGAGCGGGGAACAGGGAGCTGGGAACAGGGAGCTGGGAACGGGGAACTGGGAACGGGGAACGGGGAGCGTGGAGCGGGGAGCTGGGAGGCGACTAGAGAGCGTTTCGAGGCGGCTTAGGCGACTTGACAAGTTCCTTGCGAGAGGAATCATCTCTATGGAAGAGCATGCGACACAGCGGGCAAGAATCATCTCGGAAATATAGACTCCCATCAAGCGTAGAGCCATCTTGGTCCTGCGCTTTTTGCTGTTTACACAGCCCGTTGGACTCTACAATTTGCACCCGCCCCCGCCGCGACTGTCGCGGCGAGAAGAAAGTCCCGAAGCCGACTCTGCATGTTGAGGATCATTCCGTTGTTGCGGCAATCATCTGCTTATCGTCAGCAACCCCCACAAACGAGTCAAATGCATCTTCAGCGGCCCGGCTCAAATTGGCTATCGGACAGTCGCATTCAATCTGAAGAACCGCGGCTCGTCAGACTTGTCGAATGTGACAGAGCCGCCGCCGAGGCTCTTCGAACCTACGACACTGGAGAACCCCGGGTCGCGTGAGCTCTCCACCCTGTAGGCGAACCCCGTGGTGTTTATTACATTGGGCGTCTTGATTACAGGATTGCCGTCGGAATCGAACGATATGTCAATAAGCGGCTCGTCGCGGAAGTCTCCGGTCGGCTTGTCGAAAGCGTAGCGGAAGACGTTGGCGATGCCATCCGACTTGTCGCACTGCTCCCAGCCAGGGGAATGGACATCAAGAACAATGAGCGCAAGGACGCCGGCAGTGTCCGTCTTGGCGCGCTTTGCAAACCGCCAGCCTCCCGGCTCGCCATACTCATACATCCATGCATTCCCATCGCCGTCCTCCGTGGAAGTCCAGATCGCGCCGAATTTTTCGTCGAGCGCGCCAGGGCTGAACAGCATTCCGTCATAGAGATCCTCCGTGTAGGCCGTGCCGCCGCAAGCGGAGAAGAACCGCTTCAGTTCATCGGCGGAAGGCAGGCGCAGGACGGCTTGGGCGCCGACCAACGCTCCTTGCCATGTATCGATTTGCGAAAGCGCCGCCGCCCAGTTCTTGTCGTACGCTTCATATTCCGTCGACAATGCGAACACCTTTTTGCCCAGGGCATCGGAATAGCCAAACCAACCGGAAACCGAGACGCCCTCGGAGATCGGTATCGAGGTTTGCGAGCCGAAATGAATATCGTCCAGTTTCACACCGCCGGAAGATACAGTGAAACCACATTTTTCCGCCCAGGCTTCATAAGAAATGCCGGAGACGCCACCTACGAACGTGCCTCGAACGACATCTTTGAACTTGGCCTCGTAGTCCGCGATCTGACTGTTGTTCACATGGATGAAGGTCGCCCCGCTTGACTTGAAGTCCCTGGTCGCATCCTCCCACGTCAGATTTGCGGGATCGGGGTGGCAGTACACATCCACGATGCCGTCGCAGCTCATGAACACATCCGACCCGATGCTTGCAACCGTGCCCGGAAGCGAGAATGTCGTCAAGGCACTGCACTGGTAAAACGCCGCGTTTCCGATGGAGACAAGATTTTGCGGGACAGCGAAATCCCTTAGTGCGCCGCACCGGTAGAACGCGCCCTCGCCAATGTTCGTCACGGTGTTCGGCATCGAGACGCCCGTCAGGGCGGAACACTCGTAGAACGCGCAATCGCCGACGTTCTCCACTCCGCTTTCGATGACGACATTCGTGATGGACACCTTTAGATTCTCATGCCACGGCGCCCAGTCCTGAAACGCATAGTCGGCCATCGCGCCGTTGCCGGATATGGTGAGCGTCTGTGTGTCTGCATCATACCGCCAGCGGCAGTCGCCTGTGCGACCCGCAGAATCAGACTGGAGACTGAACTCAAGACATAGGCGTACGCAAGCCGATTCGGTCTTTGGCGTGTTGGCAAACCTATCGTAGTTGTAGTCTGTGAAATCGCAAGTGCGTACCTCCGACTCCAATTCCTCAGAGGTCCAGTATTTTCCATCCTGCATATCAGCGGCACCGCAGCCGATAAGAGAATCACGGAAATCTCCGTAGGAGTAATAATGCTCCCCCTCCGAATATCCGTAGAATTCACGGAATACGGCAAACCATTCATCTACACTCAGAAGACGCCACGCGCCGAACCCTGCTGGCCGCGATGCAGCCCAAGTCGCCGCCGCCGATTTCGCGTCATCCCATGTGCAGGGATCGCCGGCATCGCCAACTGCAATCGCAAGGCCGAACGCTTCCTCGCTGTTTATGCAGGCGATCATCGCGTAGGCGGTCGTTTCGGCATTTTCAGCTTCGGCGACAGAGGCATAAACAACCCCGTCCGCACCGATGATCTTTCCTATGTCACCATCTGTCGCGTCGACAGTGTTCGCCGCCATTGCGTCGAAATGCGAAAGCACGGCGCCAAGCGCGGCAAGTGCCGCCATTGCGATTCTCCTCGTTTCCCCTTTTACGGTCATAGCGATCAATCCTGGTAATCATGTGCCTGAATGCGACGTTCTCGACGAACGGCCCGGAAGCCGAGTGAGCCGCAGGCGCAGTCTCGCCGCGCCAAGTCTCGCAGACAAGGAGCATGCCGGGGCGGGTCGCAGACGAGAACACGTCATAGGCGATGTGCTTGAGGACGTTGAACAAGTATTATATCATAATTCCATCATCAAGGTCCAAGGTTGCTTTCTCCATAAGGCGCAAACCCAGTGTTTATGCCGCATTTGTGCCGCGGCAAAGGGTAAGATGTGCTATAATATGCCGCATCATGGAAGCAAAACCATTAGGCATAATCGCGACTGTCGGCATGCTCGTCATGAGCAACCTTTTCATGACCTTCGCCTGGTATTGGCACCTTCGGCTCCAGAAGCCCGGTGCGTCCCATTGGCCCCTTCTCGCCATAATATTCGTGAGCTGGCTGATCGCCCTTGTCGAATACATGATAGCCGTTCCGGCCAACAGGGTAGGCGTAGCCTCCGGACTTAACGTCGCGCAGCTCAAGATCATCCAGGAGGTGGTTACAGTCTGCGTATTCGTCCCCTTCATGATCCTTTTCATGGGCGAGAAATGGCGTTGGGACTACCTTTGGGCGCTTCTTTGCATGGTGGGCGCGGTTTACTTCGTCAACCGGTCCAAGCTCTAGCGGAAATCCGGGCGACAACCGTCATATGCGACTCCTCCCCCAAAGGCTTCTCCTGATCCTCATTCTCTGCCTTGCCTCGCCTGCGTTCGCGGCGAAGCCCAAGGCCATCGTGCTCTTCTACGCCGACGACCTCGGCTACGGCGACACATCCGCGTACGGACAGGCGAAGGTGCCGACGCCAAACCTCGAGCGTCTCGCGAGGGAAGGATGCCGCTTCTGCGACGCGCATTCGGCGACGCCGATCTGCACGCCCTCGCGCTTTTCGCTCCTTACAGGGCGCTACGCCTTTCGCAGGCCGGGAACTCGCATACTCGACGGCGACGCCAAGCTGATCCTTCCGGTGGAGGGCTCGGGCGAAGAGAACGTTACGCTGCCCGTCCTCATGAAACGCGCCGGCTACCGCACTGCCGCGATCGGCAAGTGGCACCTCGGACTCGGCGAGGGTGACGCCCCAATCGACTGGAACAACACCATAAAGCCCTCGCCGCGCGAGGTAGGTTTCGACAAGTCGTTCGTGATGGCGGCGACCGCCGACCGCGTCCCCTGCGTATTCGTCGAGGACGGCGCCGTAGCAGCTCTTGACCCGAATGACCCGATAGAGGTTTCGTACGACAACGCGGAGCGCAAGTGGCCCGATGAGCTCACTGCGCATTCCAACCCGGAGCTTCTCAAGGAGTGGGGGCGCCCTTCTGACCGGCAGCACGACAAGACGATAATCGACGGGATCTCACGCATAGGCCACATGCGTGGAGGCAAGTCGGCCGTCTGGAAGGACCAGAATATCGCCGATAGGATAACGGCAGAAGCCGAGGCGTTCATCAAGGAATCTTCGGGAAAGCCCATATTCCTCTACTTCGCGACAAACGACATCCATGTGCCACGCGACCCGTCGCCGCGCTTCAAGGGCGTCAGCAAGCTCGGCATACGCGGCGATGCGACCGTGCAGATGGACGATTGCCTCGGACGAATCCGCAAGGCGCTCGCTGAAAACGGATATGAAGACACGCTCTTCATATTCACGAGCGACAACGGCCCCAAGGTCTCAGACGGCTACGAGGATGGCGCACGCGACGACTGGGCGAACGAAAACCCCGCCGCCCCCTTCCGCGGCGGCAAGTATACGGTCTACGAAGGCGGAACCAGAATGCCCATGATCGTCGCATGGCCCGGACGCGTCAAGCCTGGGACGGAGAACCATGCATTGATCTCACAAACCGACTTCGCGCGTTCGCTTGCCAAGATAGTGGATGTTGAGGTTCCGGCAGGAGCCTGCAGCGACAGCCAGGAACTCTCATATGTCCTTCTCGGCGACAGCGAGAAAGGCAGGGAAAGCCTCGTAGAGCAACCGGCGTTGGGCCCATGGGGCTACAGGAAAGGCGCATGGAAGCTGATCGACTCAGCCGAGCCTCAGCTTTACTTCCTTGACGACGATCCTGGGGAGCGAAACAACCTCGCCAAAGAGCAGCCTGAAAAGGTGGCAGAACTGCGCGCCGAACTTCGGGCATTGACAGCCCCGTAACCGTTCGAATCATGCCGTTGGTAACTTTCGGTAAAGTCATCGTAGCGCTAGTGCCGTGCCTCGCGTCGCTGGCGCTGTGCGGAGCGGAGCTCGACCTCTCGGGCGAATGGATCCTGCACGGCGAAGATCGGCGCGGCAACAGTCTAGAATTCCCCGCTAAGGTCCCTGGCGGAGTCCACGACGCCCTTCTTGATGCACGGCTCATAAGCGATCCGTACTGGGGCTCGAACGAGACGAACGCGCTATGGGTCGCCCGCCGCGGATGGACCTTCTCGCGCACATTCACCGTAGACGACTCATTCCTCGCGCACGGCGACATCGTCCTTCGGCTCGAAGACTGCGACACGTACTGCTCGATCAGGATCAACGGGCGCGAGGCCGGGACGACCTCCAACCGCTTCAGGCGCTACGACCTCCCGGTGAAGTCGCTGCTGAAGGCAGGCGTCAACACGATCGAAGGCGTATTCAGAAGCCCCGTGGAAGTCGCCGACAAGCTGCGCGAAGCATACGGGCGGCCATACCCGATGGGGAACCCGATATGGGCGCACAACCAGGCGCTCATAAGAAAGCCCGCCTGCCACGCCGGATGGGACTGGGGCCCGGAGATTGAGACCATCGGCTTCTGCGGCACGGTGAAGCTTCTCGCCGCCAACAAGCCACGCATCGATTACGTCCATACGTCCCAGACTTTCACGGACGACCTCTCGCACTGCACCCTTCTGGTCTTCGCCGACCTTTCGGACGGCACGACCGTCACGAATCGCGTCGAAATCGACAATCCTCCCCTCTGGTGGCCGAACGGGGCGGGCGAGCAGAGGTTCTACACGTTCACCGTGGACGTGAACGGCGAAAAGGTTACGCGGCGGATCGGGCTTCGCAAGCTTGAGGTGCTGAACGAAAGGACCGTATCAGAGGACGGAAAGGACGAGCTTTCCCTCGTGTTCCGCGTCAACAACCGGCGGCTCTTCATGAAAGGCGCAAACTGGATACCATGCGACGCGATAGAGTCGCGCCAGTCGCCGGAGCGCTACCGCGACCTCCTTCAAAGCGCGGCGTCCGCAAACATGAACATGATACGTGTGTGGGGCGGCGGGCAATACGAAAAGGACTGCTTCTACGACATGTGCGACGAACTGGGGCTACTCGTCTGGCACGACATGATGTTCGCGTGCGCGGCGTATCCGGCGGACGATGCGTTCCTTTGCGAGATCGAGGGCGAGCTCTCGCATCAGCTGCGGCGCTTGAAGGACCACGCGTGCATCGCTCTTTGGTGCGGCGACAACGAATGTCTCGGCGCCATAAAATGGTACCCAGAGATCGAGGACGACATCGACTTCTACCGCGCGGCATGGGTCTCGCGCTCTAAGATGCAGGGCGAAGCGGTCGCTAAGTTCGATCCGGGGCGCACATACTGGCCTAGCTCGCCTTGCTGCGGTCCAGGGGACTTCGGCGACGCCTGGAAGGACGACTCCAAGGGAGACATGCACAACTGGGACGTGTGGCACGAGAACGAGCCGTTCGAGAAATATCGCGAGTACCGTCCGCGCTTCTGCAGCGAATTCGGCTACCAGTCGTTCCCGTCGCCGGAAGTCGCGGCAACATTCTCTAACGGACGCGGTGACGACTTCGAATGGCACCAGAAGAACGAGGACGGCAACAAGCGCATTCGCGAGACGATGTTGCGCCTCTTCGGACGAGCGAAGGACTTCGAAAGCGAGCTTATCCTTTCGCAGTTCCAGCAGGCGATGGCGATAAAGACGGCTGTGGACGCATGGCGCGCCGAAATGCCGCGCTGCATGGGCACGCTCTACTGGCAGCTCAACGACGTCTGGCCCGTCGCGTCGTGGAGCTCCCTGGAGTACGGCGGCAAGTGGAAGCCTCTCCATTACGCGGCAAAGAGGTTCTTCGCGCCGGTCGCGGTCGTCGCGAAGCCGGACGGCTCGATCTTCGGCATAAACGATACCACGCGCCCTCTTGCCGGGAAGCTCATCGTGGAGCACTGGGCTTACGACGGACGCGCGCCTATGAACGTCGAGGCATGCGACGTCTCTCTCGCGCCGGACGCGGCGACGCGGATAGGATCGTTCCCGACATGCGGCGAAGAGCCAGAAGAGCCATCATTCGTTGTTTTCACCCTTGCCACGGAACACGGGGCTTTCGCGAACGAATGGCATTCCTCTCCTTACCGGGACTCGCCGTTGGCGAAAGCGGAAGTGCTGGCGAAGATAGACGGTTTCAACGTAATGCTGTCCGCCGAAAGGCCTGCGTTCTTCGTATGGCTGGACGTCCCAGGCGTTCGCGGGGAGTTCAGCGACAATTGCATCACGCTACTGCCGGGCCGTCACGTGACCGTCACATTCCGGCCCAAAGGCGCACATCGCCTTACCGCCGAAGAGTTCAGGACCCGCCTTAATATCCGCTCTCTCACAGACCTTCTCACCAATGTGGGGACAGTCCCTCACGACATTAAAGTCATGCCCGGCGCCAAAAATAATGATAGAATATCCGGTATGGCACTTGAAAGCACGATAGCAGGCACATGGTATCCCGGAAGCGAGCGGACGATACGCGCCTTCGCGGAGAAATGCGAAGCGGCCGTCGCACACGATGCGGCTACCGCCTCTAAAGTTCCGAACATACTAGTTCTTCCGCACGCCGGGTGGGAGTACTCCGGCGAAGTTGCATGGTCCGCCGCAAGGACTGTGCGTGGCGCTTCCTTCCGCCGCGTAGTCCTGCTCGCGCCAAGCCACCGCGCATGGATAGAGAACCGCCTCGTCGCCCCGGAATCGGATGCAGTGGCGACTCCGCTCGGCGAGATTCCGATAGATCGCGACTGGCTGGACCGTCTTGCCCTGATCGCACCTGTCGTGCGCAACGACCGCGTCCATCTGGCGGAGCACTCTGCGCAGATAGAATATCCCTTTCTGCAGCTCGCGCTCGGGACCGGCTTCTCTATCGTGCCGCTTATCATGGGCTCCTTCGGCGGCGATCAGATGGCGATGTGCGCACGCGCGCTCGGACGACTGATGGACGAAGAAACTCTGCTTGTCATATCCTCCGACTTCACGCACTACGGCAACGACTTCAGCTACGCGCCCTACGGTGCGGGCGGCGGGAAGGATGTGCGCCAACGCGTAGCCGCCGTAGACGAAGAGGCGTTTTCATGCATGGCGAAATGCGACGCTGACGGATTCGCAGCTCTCATAAAGCGTACCGGAGCCACGATCTGCGGACATGTCCCTATCGAGATGGCGCTACGCGCCTTTCCTGAAGGAACGTCGCTCGCCCGCACGCGCTACGCCACATCGAGCGATGGCTCGGGCGACTATTCGCGCTTCGTCTGCTATCTCGCCGCGACAGGCTGCGCAAAATGGAGAGGCGAATGCGGCGCAATCCTTGATTCCGAGGACAGGGCATTTCTCCTCCGCCTCGCACGCGAATCGCTCACGCACGCAGTTCGAGGGGAACGGACTCGCGGAATCGCCCGCGAGCTTGCCGCCGACGCTCCGAAGGCGACGCTTGCCAAGATGGGCGCTTTCGTGACGCTGAACGACAGGACGACCGGCGCGCTTCGCGGCTGCATCGGCGAGATCCTGCCCATGAGACCGCTTGTCGAGGCTGTCGCCGATCGCGCAGTCGATTCCGCGCTTCACGACCCGAGATTCATGCCGGTGACCGAGCGCGAGCTCGCGAACCTGCGCGTCGAGGTCTCGGCTCTCACGCCGCCAAAGCCGGTAGCATCATGGCAGGACATCGTTCTCGGACGCGACGGCATGACGCTTGAGAAGAACGGGCATTTCGCCGTGTTCCTGCCGCAGGTCGCGCCCGAGCAGGGATGGGATCTCAAGACGACGCTCTCCTACCTCTCGCAGAAGGCCGGTCTTTCGTCCGACGCATGGCGCGACGGAGCGAAGTTCGAGACCTTCCAGGCCGAGGTCTTTCATGAGTGAAGCGCCGGATGCAGTCTGCGACGTCTGCCCGCGCCATTGCCGCCTGGCTGACGGCGCGACCGGCTTCTGCCGCGCACGAAAGGCGGCGGGCGGACATGTCGTCCCGGCGAACTACGGACAAATCACCTCCATCGCCCTCGACCCGATAGAGAAGAAGCCGCTTGCATTCTTCCATCCTGGCGAAAACGTCCTTTCCGTCGGCTCCTACGGATGCAACATGCGATGCCCGTTCTGCCAGAACGACTCCATTTCGCAGCATGGACAGGACGAACTGCATTGCCGGACGGCAACGCCGCAAGAACTTGCCGATCTCGCTTTGAGACTAAAGGACGGGCAACGCAACATCGGTCTTGCCTACACATACAACGAACCGCTTGTAGGATGGGAATTCGTTCACGACTGCGCAAAGGAGATCAAGGCATGCGGGCTGTGCAACGTCCTCGTATCGAACGGATGCGCTACAGAAAATGTGATCGCCGGGATCGCGCCCCTGATTGATGCCGCGAACATCGACATCAAGGGTCCTTCGCAAGACTATTACGATTGGCTTGGCGGAGACTTCAATGCGGTCTGCCGCACCATACGGGTGCTTCACGACGCCGGATGCCACGTGGAAGCGACGACGCTCATCGTGCCGGGGCGCAACGACTCGGACGCCGACATGGAGTCCATCGCAGGCTTTATCGCGTCCGTCTCGCCCGACATTCCCCTTCACGTCACGCGCTTCTTCCCGCGCTGGCGAATGTCAGACGCGAGACCTACGCCGATCTCGACGATCCTCCGCCTTGCCGATATTGCAAAGCGCCGCCTCAATCACGTCCTGACAGGCAATTGCTGACAAGAGCTGCGGCTGCTCCGCCAACAAGAACGCACTTCTTCCTCCTACCCGAAAAGCGGGGTGGAGAAGTATCGCTCTGCCGTGTCGGGGAGTATTGTAACGACTGTCTTGCCGGGGCCAAGGCGCTTCGCGAGCTTAAGCGCGGCGAATACGTTGGTGCCTGCCGATATGCCAGCCATGAGGCCCTCCTTGCAGGCCAGCTCGCGCGCGCAGCCAAGCGCCTCATCGTCGGAGACGACGCAGATGTGCGAGTATATCTGGGTGTTGAGGTTGTCTGGTATGAGCCCGTCGCCAATGCCCATCTGCAAATGCGTGCCGACCGTTCCTCCGGCGAGAATCGCCGCGTTCCTGGGCTCGACCGCCCAGATCTCGATTGACGGGTTCTGCGCCTTCAGGACTTCGCCGATCCCGCTCAGCGTCCCGCCGGTGCCGACGCCCGAGCAAAAGCCGTGTATCGGCTTCGCCGCCTGCTCCATTATCTCTAGCGCTGTGCCATGGCGGTGGGCCGCCGGATTCGCCGGATTCGAGAATTGCTCCGGAACGAAAACCTTGGGATTCTCCTTTGCCATCCGTTGCGCGATCGCGGCGCATTCGGCTATGGCGTCGCCTATGTTGCCTTCGTCATGGACAAGCACGACCTCCGCGCCATATTGCTTCACAAGCTTGCGGCGCTCCTCGCTGACGCTGTCGGGCATGACTATCACCGTCTTGTAGCCCTTCACCGCGCCTATGAGCGCGAGGCCTATGCCCTGGTTGCCGCTCGTCGGCTCGACGATCACGGAGTCGGGCTTGAGGAGCCCGCGCGCCTCGGCATCGCGAATCATGTTGAGCGCCGTACGGGTCTTAATCGACCCGCCTACGTTCATCGCCTCGAACTTTACGAGGACTTCGGCCATGTCCGGCGTCGTCATCCGACGAAGCCTCACAAGCGGCGTATGCCCCACCGCGTCAAGTATGGTGTCGCAGATCATCTGTAGCTCTTCTTTCAGAAATCATCTTGTTTGCGATATTCTACCAAATTCCGCGTCTATTGGTTTGCGTCGCACTGCATTACATCGACCGGCACCGTAAGGCCGGGAAGCGCCTTGTCGAGGTCGGCGCTCTTCATTGCGACCAGTATTCCTTTGTGTCCGGCATTTATGTAGATTTCGCCAAGATCGTATATTGTCTTCTGTACATATACCGTCATGCGCCTTTTTGTGCCGAACGGCGAAGTCCCGCCGACATGGTAGCCGGAATATCTGTCGGCTGTCGCCGGCTCGCACATTGCGACAGTCTTGCATCCCCGCGCCCGCGCAAGATTCTTCGTCGAAACCTCGCAGTCGCCGTGCATCAGGCATACGAACGGCTTTCTGGACTCATCCTCCAGAATGAGCGTCTTGATCGTCGCATGATGATCAAGCCCTAGGCCTGACGCCGCCTGGATGGTGCCGCCATGCTCCGTATAGTCGTAGCACCGCACCTCGTAAGCCACCTTTGCGGCATCAAGCGCCCGCAAGGCATTGGTCTTAGGTATCGTCGTCGGCTTCATTGCAATACATCTATGCCCTGAAGTGCATTACGCCAAATCACAACGACGCAATCTTCTAGAAAGACGTCTCCGGCAGCGGTTCTGGGTCGGCCGGGCGCAGAAGCAGGGACGGATTCTCCTCAAGGCGCTGCGAGAGGGCGTCCAGCCTTGCGGCGGCGTCGCTTATGTTGTTCAGCATCGAACCGATGTTCGAGCGCTGACCCTCGACTAAAGAATCAAGATGATCCGCCAGACGGGAGGCCGACTGGGCGATTGACTGTATGTTTGTCCAGACGGAGACAAAGTCCATCTTGTTTATCTGGTTCATGACCCTCGTCGCGGCGGCAGAGAAATTATCCATCAGCGATGGCGCCGGCGGAATTACGGGATGTGTCGCCCTCCACGAGAGATTTGCCATCGGCGGCGGGTTAGGCAGCATGTTGAGCTCAATCCTGGAAAGGCCGGTGATGCCGCTCGCCGAGACGGTCGCCCTGAGGCCGTGCTCCACATAGCTCTCGATCATGCGGCGAAGCTCGGGTTCCTCAGGCCGGAAGCGATGGCCCATGCGCTTGAGATCTATTGCGATTATGATCCTTATGCGCTGCATGTCGGCCACGGTGAAGTCCGCCGAGCGCGGACGGATCATCATTATGTCCCTGACTTCGCCCACCTTGAAGCCACGGAAGTTGACCGCGCTGCCGACCGAAAGTCCGCTGACGGGCTTGTCGTAATACGATTCGACAAGATAATCCATGTCATGGCCTCCGAAGCCGCCGAGGTATACGAGGGTGCCCACTATCGCCACCGTGCCCAGTATCACGGCGAAACCTATCCTTGAATATTTGGGCTTGTTGTCGCTTGCCATCCTAAACCTCCCCTCTGTTGAAGAATCTGCGCACGAATTCGTCCTCGGATCCGTCGCGCAATTCGGCCGGCCGGCCGAGCGCAATCATGGCCTGCCGCGCCTTGTCGAACATGGCGCAGCGGTCTGCGATCTTGAAGATGCTAGGCAGTTCGTGCGTCACAACGACGAACGTCATGCCCTTCTCGCGCCGCAGATCAAGAATCAAGTCGTCGAGCGCGGAGGACGTGATCGGGTCAAGCCCGGCGCTCGGCTCGTCGAGAAAGACGACTTCAGGATCAAGCGCCATGGCCCGCGCGATGGCAACGCGCTTGCGCATGCCGCCGGAAATCTCGTTCGGCATCTTGTCCGCCGCATCCAAAAGTCCCACATCGTCAAGCAACGAGCGCGCCTTGGCGAGACGCGCGCCGCGCCTGAGCTTCGAGAACTCCTCCAGCGGAAGGAGGACATTCTCAAGGCAGGTCATGGACCCGAAAAGCGCTCCGCTCTGGTACATTACGCCGATCTTGCGGCAAAGCGAGGCGCGGGTCTTTGAGGTCCAATGCTGACCGGCAACAAGAAGTTCGCCTGCGAGGACGGGGTTGAGTCCGATCATGTGCTTCATTATGGTAGACTTGCCGCATCCCGAGCCACCGAGAAGTATGAATATCTCACCCTTTGCGACCTCGAAAGAGACGTCCTTCAGAATGACGGCGCCCGAATACCCGGCGTCAACGTTTCTGAGCTCTATGACAGGCGCATCCATGTCACAACCCCCAGAAATAGCAGATTACCGCTATCAATCCGTCCGCGACGGCAATCGAGACTATTCCGCCGACAACCGCCGCGGTCGCGGCAACGCCGACCCCGTCGGCGGTCGCCTTTGTCCTCATTCCCGCGCAGCAGCCGACAAGGCCAACGAGAAGCCCGAACAAGGCCGACTTCGCGAGCCCGAACACAATCATGAATACATCCGTCGTTTCTGCCACGTTACTCCAGAACACCGCGTTCGGAATGTTCATGAGGCGAAGCACTATGGCGCCGCCCACAAGCCCGGAAAGCTCTGCGCATATCGTCAGCAGCGGCATGGCCAGTGTCGCGGCGAAAACCCTCGGCATCACAAGGAACCGCACCGGCGGCAGACCCATCGTCGTAAGGGCGTCAAGCTCCTCATCGACCTTCATCGTGCCGATCTCCGCGGCGAACGCGCTGCCGGAGCGCCCGGCAAGGATGATTGCCGTTATTATCGGCCCAAGCTCGCGGAAAAGCCCTATCGCCAAAAGGTCGGCGACGTAAGTCTCCACGCCGAAAGTACGCAGTGCGGCAGCCGACTGGAACGCAAGTATGAGGCCGAGCAGAAAGCCGATTCCGATCGATATCGGGAGTCCGTCGAATGCGGCGCGCTGGAACGCGAGCAACGCATCGCCAAGGCGAAAGCGCCAAGGCTTGAACACCATCGCAACCGCCTCGACGACAACCTCGCCCAGCAGAGCAAGCGCGTCGTTTACCGCGGCAACCACGTCAACAAAGCGCTTACCTATGGACGAGGCGGTACTCATCTTATGTCAATGGATCCCACTGCCAAGAGCAACGCGTCCTCGAACGCCTTGGAAAATGCCGTCGAATAGTCGCCTCCCGCGACCGCGGCCGAAGCCTCTGCAGAAGCCGACGCGACAACTGTCCTGTTGCTCACGATAACCAGGGAGAGAGACACCGACGCATCGCGCTGATTGCTCTTCCGGCAGTCCAGCGCAAGACGGTTCACCGTAATCTCCGCCGAAAGCGGCGTTATCGCGACGGAAGAGCCGGAGACGACCCTCTCGAACGCACCGCTCGCCTCAAGCGCGTCGAACACGGCACCGCGAAGGATCGCCGCCGGTTGCGCCGCAAAAGAATTGAACGAGTCGAACGCTATGGACCCGTCAGCACGAAGCACGGCAAGGCGATTGCCGTTGTATGGCGCTCGCACATCCACAAGAAGGAGCTTTACGGCGGGCATCTTCGCGCGTTCGACTCGCTCAAGCGCAGGATTGGTCCATTCCACGCTCCAAGTCTTAGGCGCCTTTGGCGCGGTTCCAAGGCATCCACCGACCAGCGGCAACAACGCAGCAATAAGGACACATGGTTTCATTGGGTTAATTTTAACAAAATCAAACTGCACTGTCCATAGCATCAAAAGGGTCTGTCGGTTCATCGCCGTGCCATGGCCAGGCTTGCCGCAGAGAACACGAAGCGCAGAAGCGACACGGCCGCCATCCAGACAATAAATATCGGCAAGCTGCCTGGAGGGAACAGCCACAGCAAAAGCGGATATGCGAAATGGAGCGGAATGAGCCATGAGAGGAAGCCGAACCGCCCTGCCGACACCTCAACGTTCGTATAAAAGACCTGGCATGACGTAAGGGCGGTCACAAGCGTGAGATATGGCATATACTGCGCGTAGTCGGCGTAATTGACGCCATTGGGCATTAGCGAAATGAACGACTCGCCCCAAAACGAGTAGGCCGCCGTCATCGCCGCAGCGACCGACAACGTTACGATGCAGCATTTGACGACGAACGGTCGCGTGTCGCTGCCCTTCTGCGCGGTATATGCGGCGTACGGGAAGACCACAAGGAGAAGCGGGGTCGTTACATAGTAGAGAAAGTCGGAGAACCGCGACGCCATGTAGTATCCTGCGGAATCGAGCGTCGAAAGCGACGTGCGCAGAGCCGACTGCTCCACAAGCGCGGCGAACATCGGGACAGCCTGATATGCCAGGACCGCGAAAAACGATGTTGCGAACCTCCTGACCGTGGGGCTCGTCCAGTACGGATCGGCCTTTACCGCCAGATCGCGCCGCAATGCGAAGAGTCCGCATCCGATCCGGAAGGCCGGGAGCGATGCCGCACCGGCGAAATATCCTGCCAGGGCATGGAAAGGCATCGCCGCGTACATGACGGCAAAACGCACGATCGACCCGCCGGCTTCGATGACGCCAAGCGAACGGAACCGCTTTAGAGCCTGCAAAGCGTCGGTATAGACTGGCGCCGCGCAGCCTAGGAAAGCCGCCGCGACGGCCAGAAGTCCTGCGATGTGGCCTTGCATTATTCCCATTGCCGAGAGAAAGCGCGGTATCGCAAGCATTGTGATTGCCAACCCCAGCGCAATCATTATTGCGACGGATATGAAAACACCGCGCAAAAGCGACTTGACCTTTCCGCGCTCGTTCGCCGCCGCGAGATGCGCCGACTCCTTCATGGCCGTCATGGCGAGCGCGAACAGCGGAAGCGACAGGAACGTTGCGAATGATGTGAGCGGCAGCACAGCGCCAATCTCCTCAGGCGAGACAAACTTGGGCACGAACCACAGTCCCGCCGCGACGCTGACGGCATCGCCGCAGCGCAACGCCAGGAAAAGAAGCAGGGAGTGTCTGAAGAACGGAGACTTCATTTCAGCTTGAAATCGAAAGTGAGCCGTACGCACCCTTCTGTTGGCGCATCGTCCTTTGTTGCGGGAGCGAAACGGGCGGACGAGGCCGCATCAAGCGCGGCACGATCGAGATCAGCGAATCCGCTTGTTTCGACAATGGTCGCATCGGCCACATTACCCTCCGGAGAAACGCGAACATCAAGCGTCACGCGGCCTTCCCGTCCCTTCCGTCGGGCGGAGCGCGGATAGATAGGCGTTATCCTGTTCAATGCGGTTGGAGGAGACAATACAGCGGCATGTTCAAATGCGGCGGACGATTGCGGCGCTTCTGGCACAGGCTCTTCCGATATCTGCGGTTCAATGGTTTCCTGCGTTTGGGGTTCTATGACTTCCTGCGTTTGAGGCTCCGGCGCTGTCTCTTCCTGCACCTGCGGCTCGGCGACTTCCTGCACCTGCGGCTCGGCGACTTCCTGCACTTGCGGCTCCACGGCTTCCTGCGCTTGCGGCGGTTCTTCCTTTAGCTCTTGAGGCTCGGCCTCTTCCTGCCTTTCCGGCGCTGCAGCCGACTCATCCGCGAAAGCCTCTTCGATTATCTCGAAATATATCGGCTCCGGTTCGCGCGGTCGAGCATCCGGCCTGTACCTGCACGCAAATGCGCCGACCACGGCGACGTGGATCAATATCGACGCGACTAGCGCATTCGGCCTCATCCGTCAGAACTCGTAGCTAACGGTCAACATGAAGCTTCTTCCGCATGCAGGGTAGTAGTATGCCGCGTTGTAGTAAGTGCTCCAACCGGCGAAGTCGCAGTAGTTGCGGTCGAACAGGTTGTCAATGACGAACGAAGCCTTCCAGCCCTCGGCCCACCCCCAAGGCGCGTCAAAGTAGAGCCCTACGTCAAAGAGGACGTAGTCGCCAAGCTTCCCGTGTTCGTTAGTGAAGTCGCCGACGAGCCTCTGCGAGCCCACATAGCGGCATCCGACCTTCAGCTCCAAGGAATCAATCAGCCAGACGCCAGCCTCGGCGCGAACGCGGTGGTTCGGGACGCGCGGCACGTCGCGACCGTGGTACTGACCGCTGGCGAAGTCGGCATGGACCAGCCCGTAGCGGATGCTCGCCTCGGCGACGCGGTCGCGCTTCCATGAGAGGCCGGTGTCAAAGCCGACACGCCGTGTCTTCGACGGGCTGTTGCAGTTGTATCCGCCCCAGCCCCATGACGCGAAGGTGACGTACGGGTTGTAGAATATCTCGTCCTCCATGACCATTGCGTAGCCGTCGAAGTCGAACGTGAGCTCATCGTCGATCTTCCACTCCACTCCGGCGTCAAGCGAGGCACCCTTCTCCGGCTTGAGCAGTTCGCCGCTACGGGTGTAGTTCATCTCGTCGCAGAACGGCGAGCGGTGGAAGCGCGTACCGCGAACCCATGTCTTCATGCCGTCGAACGGACGGTAGACAAGCGCGAGTTCGAAGTCGCTCTCCCAATCGGTGCTTTCTGTGTCCGTAAGGCCGGCGTACTTGGCCCAGCGATTCTCTATGCGCTCAAGTCTCGCGCCCGCGACGAGCGAAACCTCATCGGTAAGGAAGAACTCGTCGTGCACGTATGCGGCGTACCGCATGCGGTCGAAGTGATACTTCGGGTTGTTGAAGCCTGAGTGGTCCGTTATGTTGTCGCGGTCGTAGCGGAAATCCAGACCGAACGTAAACCTGTTGCCGAAGCCTGCGACATCCATCTCGTTCACGTAGCGCGGCGAAAGGTAGAGCCCGAAAAGGTCGTACCGGTTCCAGTAGCCCGATGAGCCCCAGAAGGCCTTGCGGCGCTGGTGGGAGAATCCTGCATCCAGATACAGCCACTGCTCGTCGGCGATGGCCATCTTGGAGTCCAGCGAAATTCCGTAGCCCCAGAGCCTGGCCCAGTCGCGTGGGCTGCTCGCGGCCTTGCGCCTGTTCTTCCACTGGCTGTAGCTCAGAGAGCCCGGCAGTTCGTAGAAGGCGTTCTGGTAGTTCGCCCTCAAGGCGACAGTGGAGCCGTTCTCGAAGTTTCGCCTGATCGATGCACCGGCCGTGTGGAGGTCGTAGGCGCTGCGTCTGCGGTAGCCGTCGCTCTGCAGGTAGTCGTAGAATGCGGAGTAGAGGAGCCCATCCTCCTCAACGCCGCCCTTGGTGGAGACTCCGCCGCCGAACGTGCTCTGCGAACCGGCCTTGGCGTAGATGCGGGTCCTGCTGCCGTAGTCGCGCGTGTCGGTCGTCACGTTGACGACGCCAGCGACGGCGCCGTCGCCGTGCAGCACGGGACTGGGGCCACGAATGACCTCTATGCGCTCGACGCTCCCGAGCGAGACGCGCATGAGGTTCGGCGGGGCCATGTCGACGTTGTTCAGCGTCTCGCCGTCCAGCATTACCTTGACGCGTCCGAAGGAGCTTTCGCCGAAGCCGCGCATGGATATTTCGGACTGCATGGGGTTGGAGTTTATCTGGTAGATGTCGATTCCTGCCTGCTTCTTCAGGAACTCAGGAAGGTCCCTCGCCCCGCTGCCGGCGATCTCGCCTGCGTCGAACACCTGCACCATGGCAGGGATATCGTCCTCGGTGTCGCCGATTCGCGACGCGTACACAGTCACGGGCGCCAGTTCGGCGACCGCATTCGTGGCGACCGTCGCGGCCGCCAGTATGATCGTCATCATATGTATCTCCCTTTCCCCCTCATGCGAGGGTACTTGAGCTGAAGTTCATGCATGGCATGCCGCATTCCGACTTTGACGGCTGCGCGACAGCGCCTGGTTTCCACAGGACTTTCCGGCATTGCCTTGCATCGGTATTATATCATTTTCGTCCATGAACGGCAGGGAGTTATGATATA
>Ga0265298_10004167_pt1 | contig 18596 bp, 15 predicted proteins | sample AusTroGonzalo_MG_3_FD_193486 | JGI IMG/M metagenome (GOLD analysis project Ga0265298, IMG submission 193486) | Bovine rumen microbial communities from tropical cattle in Woodstock, Queensland, Australia - Gonzalo_01 | ecosystem: Host-associated > Mammals > Digestive system > Stomach > Rumen ... | reverse complement strand
ACGACGGTCCTGAGACACATTCTTACAGAGCTCGGCAAAGTCGGCACCCTGCTTGAGGGCCTGCCAGACGGAGTCTGCCCGCTGGGCGACTTTAGCCTGTTCCTCAGGCGTAGCCTTGGTGGAGAGACGGAGGAAGATATGTGCAGGAAGGATGAGCCCTTTCTCACCAATCTGTTCCTTCGCACGGTCATAAGCCTTGCGAGCCTCAGCCAACACCTCTGCATCAGTGGTCATCGTGGGTAGTACCTGCTGGTCACGATAGGTGGCATACTCATTCTTGAACGACGTAAGCGTGTCGAGCTTGGCATCAAGCGCAGCAGCCACCTTCATCTTGTAAACGGCATAGAGGTCGGCATACTCCTCGACATTCTTCTTGTCGATCACGCCGTCGCTGTTGTTCTTGTTGAATGAATACTCAAACTCTGAGCGAGTCACGTCCACACCGTTGACGGTCATCACCACAGGGTCTGTCTGCGCCATTGCGGCTGTGCTCATCAGACAGGCCGCCAGTATCATCTTAAACTTCATCTGCTTAATTCGTGAAATTCGTTTATTTCGTTGTTTTATATAATCAGTCGTTGGGACGACTATAGTTCGGTGCCTCACTGGTGATGGTGATGTCGTGCGGATGACTCTCGTTGACACCGGCATTGGTGATACGGGTGAACTTCGCATTGTGGAGTTGTTCGATGGTAGCGGCACCACAATAGCCCATGCCAGAGCGCAGGCCACCCACCATCTGATAGATCACCTCCTGCACCGTTCCCTTGTAAGGCACACGTCCGGCGATGCCCTCGGGCACCAGCTTCTTCACCTCCTTTGTGTCACCCTGGAAGTAACGGTCCTTAGAGCCGTGCTTCTGTTCCATTGCTTCGAGGGAGCCCATGCCACGATAGCTCTTGAACTTACGACCGTTGTAGATGATCGTGTCGCCAGGACTCTCTTCGGTACCAGCGACGAGCGAACCCATCATCACGCAGCTGCCACCAGCGGCAAGGGCCTTGACGATATCTCCAGAATAACGCAGACCACCATCGGCAATGAGGGGCACTCCTGTTCCTTTCAACACACTGTAGACATCGTAGATGGCACTGAGCTGTGGAACACCCACGCCAGCCACCACACGGGTGGTGCAGATGGAACCCGGTCCGATACCCACCTTGATGGCGTCGGCACCATTGTCGATCAGCATCTTCGCAGCCTCGCCCGTAGCGACGTTACCTACAACAATGTCGATATTCGGGAACATCTTCTTGGCCTCGACCAGCTTCTCGATCACAGACTTCGAGTGACCGTGGGCCGTGTCGATGACGATGGCATCAGCGCCAGCATCGACGAGGGCCTGCATACGGTCGAGCGTATCGACTGTCACACCCACACCTGCTGCCACGCGCAGACGACCCTTCTCGTCCTTACAGGCCATAGGCTTGTCCTTGGCCTTCGTGATATCCTTATAGGTGATCAGTCCGATAAGACGGTTGTCCTTGTCCACCACGGGCAGTTTCTCGATCTTGTTCTTCTGCAGGATCTCCGCTGCCGCCATCAGGTCGGTCTGCTGATGGGTGGTCACGAGATGATCCTTCGACATGATCTCCTCCACAGGACGGTCCAGGCGACGCTCGAAACGAAGGTCACGGTTGGTGACGATACCCACGAGGTGTTTCTCGTCGTCGACCACGGGGATACCACCTATATGATATTCCGACATGATGTCGAGTGCCTGAGCCACCGTCGAACCCATAGGAATGGTCACGGGGTCATATATCATACCGTTCTCAGCACGCTTAACGATGGCCACCTGACGGGCCTGGTCCTCGATGGACATGTTCTTGTGGATCACGCCGATGCCACCTTCACGGGCGATGGCGATGGCCATCTGCGACTCTGTCACCGTATCCATGGCAGCCGTCACAAAGGGCACGTTCAACTCGATGTTGCGTGAAAAACGGGTTTTCAACTCTACTGTCTTTGGCAGTACCTCAGAATAAGCTGGAATCAAAAGGACGTCGTCGAATGTGAGGCCGTCCATCACGATCTTGTCTGCAATAAATGAAGCCATATCTTTTACTTTTTTACCTTTTTACTTTTTTACCTTTAATTCGCCATTTCCGAGAGGAACTTAATCCTCACGAGACGGATCTCATCCTCCGAATACTCGTCGCCCAGTTCCTGCTGCGCCACACTCAGACGGTCGGTATCCGACTCACAGAAATAGTCGTAGATGTCATCGACATGATCCTCGTCCATCACTTCGTCGAGGAAGTAGTCGATATTGAGTTTCGTGCCACTGTAGACGATGGCTTCCACCTCGTCCAACAGATCTTCGAACTCGATGCCCTGAGCTGTCGCAATGTCATCGAGGGCTATCTGACGGTCGATGCTCTGGATGATCTTCACCTTCAGCATCGACTTCTTCGCCACCGTCCTGACGCGCATGTCCACCTGGCGCTCAATCTCATTCTCCTCACAATAGTTACGGATCAGGTCGACAAACTCCTTGGCGTAAGGTTGTTTCACCTTACCCTCGCCCACACCCTGGATATTCTTCAGTTCCTCGAGCGTGACGGGATAGTCTGTGGCCATCTGTTCGAGCGACACATCCTGGAAGATGACATACGGCGGACGCTCCAGCCGCTTCGACACCTTCTTGCGTAACTCGCGCAGCATCGCACTCAGCGTGGGGTCGAGGGCGCTGATGCCTCCCTCCTGATCCGGCAGCTCGTCGTCGCCAGTGAACTCTGCGTCCTTCACGATCATGAACGACTTGGGCGATTTCAGGAACTTCTTTCCCGCAGGCGTCACTTTCAGCAGTCCGTAGTTTTCCACCTCCTTCAGCAGATAGCCTGCTATGAGAGCCTGACGGATGACTGGATTCCAGATTTTCTCATCCTCGTCGGCTCCGGCTCCGAAGTTCTCAAAGTCCTCATGGTGGTGGGCGATGATCTCGTCCGTTTCCTTACCCGTGATGAAGTCGATGACATAGTCGGCACGGAAGTTCTCCTTGATCTCGAGGATGGCCTTCAGGGCGATGACCAGCTGGTCCTTCGCCTCGATCTCCGTCTTGGGATGCAGGCAGTTGTCGCAGTTGCCGCAATTGTCTTTCGGATAGGTCTCACCGAAATAGTGCAACAGCATCTTCCGCCGACAGATCGACGTCTCTGCATAGGCCGCCGTCTCCACGAGCAGCTGACGGCCGATATCCTGTTCGGCCACAGGCTTACCCTCCATGAACTTATCGAGTTTCTGCAGGTCCTTGTTCGAATAGAAGGCGATGCAGAGGCCTTCGCCTCCGTCACGTCCCGCACGGCCTGTCTCCTGATAATATCCCTCCAGCGACTTGGGGATGTCGTAGTGGATCACGAAGCGCACGTCGGGTTTGTCGATACCCATGCCAAAGGCGATGGTAGCCACGATCACGTCGATGTTCTCCATCAGGAAGTCGTCCTGCGTCTGCGTACGCGTGGTAGAGTCGAGTCCGGCATGATAGGCAGCCGCCTTGATCTCGTTGGCCTTCAGCACGGCAGCCAGCTCCTCCACCTTCTTGCGCGACAGACAATAGATGATGCCGCTCTTGCCTGGGTGCTGCTTGATGAACTTGATGATGTCCTTGTCCACATCCTTCGTCTTCGCGCGCACCTCGTAATAGAGGTTCGGACGGTTGAAGGAGCTCCTGAACTCCTTAGCTTCCGTCATGCCGAGATTCTTCTTGATATCGCTCCTCACCTTGTCTGTAGCCGTAGCCGTCAGCGCGATGATGGGCGCCTTGCCGATCTCGTTCACAATGGGACGGATGCGACGGTACTCCGGACGGAAGTCGTGGCCCCACTCAGAGATACAGTGGGCCTCGTCGACGGCGTAAAACGAGATCTTCACCGTCTTCAGGAACTCTACATTGTCCTCCTTCGTCAACGACTCTGGAGCCACATACAGCAGTTTTGTGTGCCCTGCAAGGATGTCAGACTTCACCTGGTCGATGGCGGCCTTGTTCAGCGACGAGTTCAGATAGTGGGCCGTCCCCTCGTGCTCACTGAGGTTAGTGATGACATCCACCTGGTTCTTCATCAGGGCAATCAGCGGTGAGATGACAATGGCTGTACCTTCCATCAGCAGCGACGGCAGCTGATAGCACAGCGACTTACCGCCACCCGTGGGCATCAGCACGAACGTGTCATTACCGTCCAGCAGGTTCTGGATGATCTGCTCCTGGTCTCCCTTGAACTTGTCGAAGCCGAAATACTTCTTCAGCGCTTCTGTCAGATTTCTCTTTTCATTCATATCTGTTTAGTCATTAGGCTTTTCTTTTTCTACTGCATACGCGACTGCGCCAGCTGTTCCTGGACATACTCTGGCGTTACGCTAAATTTCTTTACTTTCTGCGAGGGCAGAGAGTACATGGAATCCATCATTACATTCTCCACGATCGAACGCAGGCCACGGGCACCAAGCTTGAACTCTATCGCCTTCTCCACGATCACGTCGAGGGCTTCCTGCGTGAACTCCAGCTGGACACCGTCGATCTCAAAGAGCTTCTTATATTGCTTTACAATCGAGTTCTTCGGCTCTGTCAGGATTCTCTGCAGAGCCTCCTTGTCGAGCGGGTTCAGATAGGTGAGCACGGGCAGACGGCCGATGATCTCGGGAATCATGCCGAAGGCCTTCAGATCCTGCGGCTGCACATACTTCATCAGATCCTTCTTGTCGATCTTCTGCACGTTCTGCACAGAGTTGTATCCCACCACATGTGTGTTCAGGCGCTGGGCGATCTTCCGTTCGATGCCGTCAAAGGCACCACCGCAGATGAACAGGATGTTCCTCGTGTCGACGTGGATATAGTCCTGGTCCGGATGCTTGCGTCCACCCTTGGGCGGCACATTGACGATCGTACCTTCCAACAGTTTCAGAAGACCCTGCTGCACGCCTTCGCCACTCACGTCACGCGTGATGGAAGGATTGTCCGACTTCCGTGCGATCTTGTCGATCTCGTCAATGAACACAATACCCTGCTGAGCCTTCTCCAGGTTGTAGTCAGCCACTTGCAGCAGACGCGTGAGGATACTCTCCACGTCCTCACCCACATAGCCGGCCTCCGTGAGCACCGTCGCGTCGACGATGGCGAAAGGCACGTCGAGCAGTTTCGCGATGGTACGCGCTAGCAGTGTCTTTCCCGTTCCTGTCGAACCCACCATGATGATGTTCGACTTCTCGATCTCCACACCGTCCTTGTCGGGTGCCTGACCGAGTCGCTTATAGTGGTTGTATACCGCAACCGAGAGATAACGCTTCGCCTCATCCTGTCCGATGACGTATTCGTCGAGGTAGGCCTTGATCTCTTTCGGTTTCGGCACCTTTTTCTTCTTATCTTCTGCGGGGGCGGCACTACTGCTGCCATTCAGCCTCGGCATATTCTCCTGCACGATGCGGTAGGCCTGCTGGGCACAGTCCTCGCAGATATATCCGTTCAGTCCTGTAATCAGCAGCTTGACCTCCCGTTCGTTCCGTCCGCAGAAGCTACATTCTTTTCTTAATTTCGCCATTCTTTACTTCTCACTTCTTACTGTTTCCTGCTCAGCACCGTGTCGATCATGCCGTAGGCCTTCGCCTCCTCGGCAGTCATCCAGTAGTTACGGTCCGAGTCTGCATACACTTTGTCATAGGGCGTATGCGAGTGTTCTGAAATGATGGTGTAGAGCTCCTTCTTGAACTTCAGGATCTCCTTCGCCTCGATCTCAATGTCCGAGGCCTGTCCCTGTACGCCTCCGAGGGGCTGGTGAATCATCACACGGCTGTGGGGCAGGGCCGAGCGCTTGCCCTCCTTGCCTGCCACGAGCAGCACGGCACCCATCGAGGCAGCCATACCCGTACAGATGGTGGCCACATCGGAAGAGATGAACTGCATCGTGTCGTAAATGCCCAGTCCAGCCGTCACACTGCCACCAGGCGAATTGATGTAGATCGAGATATCCTTGCCCGAGTCCACGGAATCCAGGTACAGCAACTGTGCCTGCAGCGTATTGGCAGTATAGTCGTCAATCTGTGTACCAAGGAAGATGATGCGATCCATCATCAGTCGTGAAAAGACGTCCATCTGTGTCACGTTCAACTGACGCTCCTCGAGGATATAGGGATTGAGATACTGAGCCTGAGCTGCCATCACTTCGTCAACGGTCAGTCCGTCCATGCCTAAATGGCGGACTGCATACTTCCTGAAATCATTTCTATCGTTCATCATTCTAATACCTTCTTTATTCATTAATACCTTAATTCTTTATTCATTATTCATTAAAAAAGCGGTCATCGACCTTTTTCGTTTGTGTTTGGGACACAAAATTACATAAAAAAGTCGATAACCACTCTAATTTAGGGGTTATTTTTTCCTAAAAATACTTATTTTTCTTGCATTGCCTTGTTAAACTCCTCCAAACTAACTGCTTTCGTGGTCAGTTTGACGACAGTTTTGAGCTTTTCGACGAGTTTCTGGTCGACGGCGCGATCCACAAATCCATCAACGTTCTCACGCTTCTTCATCTGCTCGGCGGCATAATTCTCCAGTACGTCATCGGGTACGTTCGACATACCATACTGAGCGAACTGCTGACGGATGGCGTCCTTGGCGACGGCCTTCAGGTCGGCTTCCTCCACCTTGATCTCGTTGGCAGCCACGAGCTGCTCCTTGATCAGGTGCCACTTCAGCTCCTTCATGCTGCCCTCGAAATTCTTCTCCACATAGTCAGCGCCCTTGTCCTGGTTGTTCTGGAGCATCACACGCTTCAACAGAGCCTCAGGGAACGTCACTTCGCCCACCTTCTTCTCCATATACGCGCGTAAGTCCATCAGGAACTTATAGTCGCTGTTGGCCTGCAGCTGGGGCTTGATGGTCTCGGCGATCTTCTCACGGAAGGCCTTCTCGTCCTTCACCTCGCCGACGCCGAACACACGGTCGAAGAGAGCCTGGTTGATCTCTGCGGGCTGGAAGTGACGGATCTCGTTAATCTGATAGCTGAAGTCGCTGGCCAGATCCTTCACGTCGTCCTTCTGCACCTTCAGCAGGGCAGCCACCTCGGCGTCGTTGTCGGGATAGGCCTTCTTCGGGTTGAAGGTGATGACATCACCCTTCTTTGCACCGTCGAAGAGCTTGCGCTGTTTCTCCTCCTTGATATAGGCAGGCATGATCATGGCTGCCTCGTTGGTGAGACCGCCCTCCTTCGTGTTACCCTTCTCGTCGAGCTCGCGCAGCTCACCGGTCATCGTGTCGTTACCGCTGAATGTCTCTGCCTGCTGGAACTCACCAGCCTGCGAGGCGTACATCTGCACCTGGTCGTCCACGAGCTTGTCGTCGACCTTGATATCATAATACGTGATCTTGTCCTTGTCTGACAGTTCAGCCTTCATCTCAGGAGCCACAGCGATGTCAAAGACGAACTCCAGCTCGCCATCCTTCTCAAAATCCTGGGGCTTCTGCTTCTCCTGGTTCGGCAGGGGCTCACCCAGCATCTGGATCTTGTTCTCCTGGATATAGCCATAGAGCTTCTCGCTGATCAGGCGGTTCACTTCCTCCACCTTCACGGCGGTACCATACTGACGCTTGATCATTCCCATGGGCACCTGACCCGGACGGAAACCGGGCACCTGGGCCTTCTTACGATAGTCTTTCAGTGTCTTCTCAACCTTCTCCTGATAGTCGGCGGGCTCGATGACCATAGTCATGACGCCATTGATTTTATCAGGGCAATCAAATGTAATTTTCATCTTTCTTTATACCTTATTATATTATATGTTCAAATTTTAGGGTGCAAAAGTACAATAATAAATTAAGAATTAAGAAACAGAAAACAAGATTTTAAAATAAATTAAGGGTTTTAAGAAACGAATTTGAATAATATGAATAATTTTATCCACAAATATGAATAATAATATGTCTGCGAATAGAAAATATTATATTAATTCGTGAACAGAATTATTCACATTATTCACATTCGTTTCCAAAAGTCCATATTCGTTTCCAAAAGATCAGCTTTCCGCTTCTTCTTTGGCTTTTCTTTCCTCTTCAAGCAGTTGAAAGTCCTTCTGGCGGAGCACGAACGAGTCAGTGAGGTACTTCTCACGCACGATCTTGTTCTGCGCCAGCTCCTCAGGCGATCCCTGGAAGAGAATGCGACCCTCAAACAACAGATAGGCACGGTTCGTTATACAGAGCGTGTCCTCCACGTTGTGGTCGGTGATGAGGATGCCGATATTGCGGTCCTTCAGTTTCCATACGATGAACTGGATATCCTCCACAGCGATGGGGTCGACGCCGGCGAAGGGCTCGTCGAGCATGATGAACTTCGGTTCGATGGCCAGACAACGGGCGATCTCCGTCCTTCGGCGCTCACCGCCCGACAGCTGGTCACCCTTGTTCTTGCGCACCTTGCCCAGACGGAACTCCTTGATCAGCTCCTCGAGCTTCTCCAGCTGGTAGTCGCGTGGCTTGCCCGTCATCTCGAGCACGGAGAGGATATTGTCCTCGACGCTCATCTTCCGGAACACGCTCGCCTCCTGCGCCAGATAGCCGATGCCAGCACGGGCACGCTTGTAGACAGGATACTTCGTCACCTCCTCGTCGCCCAGGTAGATATGTCCGCCGTTGGGCACGATCAGGCCTGTGGTCATATAGAACGAGGTGGTCTTGCCGGCACCGTTGGGACCAAGCAGACCCACAATCTCACCCTGCTTCACGTCGAAGCTCACGTCGTTCACCACGGTACGCTTACCATACCGCTTGATGAGTCCCTCCGTGCGCAACACCAACTTCTCCTGTGGCTGCTCTTGGGACTGTGTCTGTGGCTGATTTTCTTCCATAATCGTGTGCAAAATTAATAAAAAAAAGGATAACGGACAATGGATAATGGATAATTTTGTGCGGCGGCAGCAAATTTTTCACTTTTCACTCTTCACTTTTCACTTCTTTTTGCTATCTTTGCACCATCAACAAAGCAATACCAATATGAACAGCAAAGACTACGAAGCCCGGATTCAGGAACTGGAGTCGCAAGTGAAAGTGCTTCAGGAGGCCAACGTGAACCTCATCAACCGCAATATGCAACTCGGCCAGATGGTCGACGCCTTCTATGACGTCCGCCGTCGCATCGAAATGCTCAAAGACCTCGTCATACGCCACAAGGAACTGCTCAAGGAAGCCGACCTGCGCGACGACGACGAACTCATGGCCGTCATCGAGACGAAACTCGAGACAGGCCAGAACTACACCAACCCCGACTTCGGGCTCAAGGAGCTGGCAGAGCTTATCGGCACCACCCAGACGCGCATCGTGGAACTCTTCCGACGCTCCTCTCCACAAGTCACTCGACGACTATCTCGACTATCTGCGCCTGCTCCGTTCGATGTTCTTTCTACAGACACAGCCCTCATGGAGCATCGCGGCCTGTGCCCAGGAAGCCGGCTTCACCGTCATCCGTTCCTTCAACCGCAAGTTCCAGGACGCCATCGGCATGACGCCCCACGAGTTCCGCATACTCTGCGAGAACAACAAAATTAATTCATGACTTTGTAGAAAAGTCCGAGCATGTTCTGGGCATCGTTCTTGTCCAGCGGCTCTTCGTCGGCACTTACGCCCGTCTCCTCAAAGCATTCGCCGTGCTGGTCGTAATAGCGTCGCCACTCCCATTGTTCGTTCTCCTCTGCGCACTTGCAGTAGTAGAACAGCAGGTCGCCGCTGTAGGTGTCGAACAGATACTCGACGTAGCTGTCAAAGCCCATCCGCTGGCGATGCTCCGAGATGAAGTAGCAGTAGTTGTCGTGCCGTCTCTGATCTGGCAGATCTATCACCCTCGTGTCGAAGAAGAACTTATACTCGGTGGTCATGGGCGGCCACAGTGTGCCCTGATCGTGAAGCACGATGCGCACGTTCCGCTTCTGATACTCATGTTCCTCCTCGGCTATTCTCTTCTTCGCCTTGGCATACAGCGAGCGGATATACGCCTTCTGCTGATCCTTCGAGCGAGGCCCCACTAACGGCGTGGCCGTCTTCGGAGCTGCCGGTGCATCGGTCATCGTCCCTTCGCGGGTGATGAGCACGCCCTGCGTCATCGTCTTGAACAGGCCGATATACCGTTTGGCATCCTTTTGTTCTCCCTCGGGCGAACTCCACGTGTTCGACGTGTTGTGCTTCTCCTCGATGAGCAGCCCCTCGGGATCATAGTAGTAGCGCGACTCCACCACGAAGCCCGCGTCCGTCTCGCCGCGCCTGTAGCAGAACATCAGCGTGCTGTCCTTCGGGTTGATCAGCATCTCACAATAGCGCGTGTGCTGGTGGGCCGTCCAGTTCTCAACGATGAAGTAGGGACGGTTCACCTCGATGCCGCCCAGGGTGTCGGAGTCGAAGTAGATCGACGTCCCATCCCACTCCGTGATGTCCGCCTGTGCCTCGAGCACGTCGTTATACTCGATCCAGAGGTCCCTCGGCGACTGGCCGTTCTTGCCGTTCTTCGACATCTTCTGTTTCGCTTCCGCATAGGCGCTGCGAATCTCCGCCATACGCGCCTCCTTCTGTTCCTGAGTCAGTTTCGACATCGCCCGTGGTTCTTCCGTCTGGGCATATCCGGCTGCTGACACCGTCGCCAGCACCAAACTGAGAATGATCTTTTTCATGTCCGTCATTTTTTCTGTTCACTAATCTTCTGCAGGTTCACCCACTCGCCCTTCCTGCCTTTCTGCACCAGTCGGGCCCGTTCTACGCGCATCACCTCGGGCACCTCGTTCAGCCCGCCGTGCTTCGACGAGGCATCGACGAAGGCCTTGCCGCCACCGGGCAGGATGACCGCCACGAGGAAGGTCGAGAACTTGCTGACCGAGGGGAAATTATAGGGCAGCATTCCCAGGTCGCGAGTCCTGAGCATCACGGGGGTTGCCGTGAGCCCCGCCTCGCGGAGCGACTGGATGAGCAGCAGGTTGATGTCGGCGTTCGATCCGGCGCCGTTCTTCAGCGTCTCTGCCGTCGAAGCGGGACTCAGCGCATACTTGCCGTTCCACTTCACCTTACTCATCACCAGCTGACACACTGCCGCGGCACGCACACGCTGGTCGGCGACCTCATCCAGCTTGGCCTCCTTCAGTTCGTCGGCCAGCGGACTGTGGTCGTTCAGATGCGCGCCCAGATCGTCAGAGTCGAGGATCATCTCCTCTATCTGATCCCACGTCTTGGCATAGTCCATCTGTCCCATTCCGCGCAGTCGGTAGGTCTTCAGCTCAGCCGTGATGCCTGCCCAGAGGTCCTGCACGTTCCACGTATAGCCGTCGTTCGGCATGCCCTTCAGGTTGCGCCCCACGTAGACATAGTGGTTGGTGGTGACCGTCATGGGCTTGGCCAGCGGGTCGCTCTCCACCTTATAGTTCATCGAGCCGGCGGTGCAGGTGTGCGTCAGGCGCTGGATGCCGTGATCCTCGATGTTGAAGATGAGGAAGGTGGGGATGTTCATGTCCAGCTTGGCAAAGGCCACGGGGATGTCGCACTGGCCATACCAGTCGTGCAGTTCCCAGAAGAGCTGGCTGTGGATCGTGTACTCGTATTCGAACACCGTCCCCTCCTTCACGTTGGGCACGAGGAACTCCACCTGGTAGTTATGCTCGTCGATCTTCGTCGTCTTGATGTCGCTCTTCTTCAGCGAGGTCTTCACCGTCTTACCGCCTTCCAGGTTGAAGGCCGTCGCCTTGATACTCTCCACGCTCTCGTCGCCATCGGTGCCGAAGACGCCCTCCGACATCGAGCCGGCCTCCTCGCCGAAATACGAGTCGCCGCTGGCCCTGTTCATCGGGATCGTCGCAAACGACGTCCTCAGGCCGCTGATGTTATTGCCTACCGACATACCCACCTGATAGGGCACGACCACGTAGGCGAACCGTGCGCCGCCGGGCTTCAGCACCTTGATGCGCACCTTCTCATGGTAGTCCACCAGATAGCTGGTCATCTGCACGGTATATTCCACATCGGTCAGCCGGCACAGCACCACGGCCTTTGCCTCAGGCTCCGGCTCATAGACCGTCATCTGCAACTCCTCCTTCGTCGGCTTGCCGAACTTCATGTTCACCTGATTCTGTGCCGACACCGCCACGAAGGGCCACGCCAGCATAACGAACAGTCCAAAAAACAATCCTTTTCTCATAGTCCTAATCTTATAAAGTTTCTTTCAAGCCACAAAATTACACTATTTCTTTTAATGCGCCAAAGGATTTCCGCAAAAATCTTTTTTTGTTGGCCTGAAATCCTGCATCTATATCCCGACTTTCGTAAAAGTATACTTCCAGCGCCGTAAAAGTATACTTCCAGCGCCGTAAAAGTATACTTCCAGAAATCCTGCCTCAGTACCCCGACTTTCGTAAAATACTACGGCAGCATGTGCCAAAAATTGAATCTTTCTCATATTCTTATCGCATGAATTTTAGGATTATGCGGGAAAAGGTACGCAATTATTTTGGAATATCGTCCGTTTTCCTTGGATTTTTTTGTGGTGTCAGAAAAAAAGTTGTACCTTTGCAACGTCAAAGAAGAAAAGGAAGATGAAAAGTAAGTTTTTAATAGCACTGGCATGCCTGACGCTGCTGGCGGTCTCCTGTAAGGACGACGAGGACGAGAAGACCCCAAAGACGCGTACGGTACTTATCTATATGTCGGCAGAGAACTCGCTGTCGCCCTATGCGTGGTATGACCTCGAGGAGATGAAGGACGGTTCGAAGCTGCTGACGGAAAACGACCAGCTGTTAGTGTGGTTCGACCGTGCGAGGGAGGGCGAGCTGCCCTGGCTGGCGCGCATCGTGAACGGAGAGCTGAAGGACTCGGTGTCGATCGCCGACATGCAGATCAGCAACAAGGACGAGTATTCGAGCGACCCGCACGTGTTCGAGAAGGTGCTCTCGTACGCCTTCAGCCACTATCCCGCCACGGAGGGCTACGGGCTGGGGCTCTGGAGCCACGCCTCGGGCTGGGTGATAGAAGACTCCGTCGCCTATTCGAGGGCTTACGGCGTGGACAACGGCAAGAACACAGTATCCGACGTAGGCCCCTGGCTGAACCTGCCCACCATCCGCCGCGTTCTGGAGAATCAGCCGCACCTGGAATTCATCTTCGCCGACTGCTGCAACTTCATGTGCCTGGAGTCGATGTACGAGCTGCGCAAGGTGACGGACTACGTCGTGGGCTCGCCGGCAGAGATCCCCGACAACGGAGCCCCCTACTCCTTGGTGGTGCCCGAGATGTTCAAGCGCCAGGATGCCGCGAAGGGCATCATGCGGAAGTATGCCGAATTCTATCCGGGCTACCTGCCGCTGTCGGTGGTGAAGACGAGCGACATGGACGCGCTGGCCGAGGCAACGCGCAACGTGCTGAAGCAGATCTGCACCCGTTACGATATCCGACCAACGGAGCAATATCTGGACATGATGGAGCTGATACATTATTATAATGACTATAAGCCGAGATTCTATCCGTATTACAACATCTTCTTCGATGCCGGCGACTTCGTGAAGCGCTATGCCACCGACGCGGAGTACAAGGAGTGGAAAGCGGTGCTCGACCGTGTGGTTGTAGACAAGGCGTTCGCCACAAGCTGGTCGGTGAACAAGAAGTGGTACACCCACTACATAGACTTCGAGATGACGGAGGAGAGATATCACGGCGTGTCGATGTTCGTGCCCCAGGATCCGGATTTAGGGCTCTACGGGAAGTACAACAAGGACATCAAGAAGTTGGCATGGTGGTGGAAAGTGTGGGAATGAAAGGAAGTTAAGGAAGTTAAAGAAGTTAGAGGAAGTTAAAGGACAAATGATCATACTGAAATATTTGGCGATATTGGGGCGGTACCTGATCGTGATGGGGCGGACGTTCTCGGTGCCCGAAAAGATGCGCATGTTCTTCAAGTCGTATGTGAAGGAGATGGCGCAGCTGGGCGTGAACTCCATCGGCATCGTGCTGCTCATATCGTTCTTCATCGGAGCCGTGATCTGCATCCAGATGAAACTGAACATCCAGAGCCCGTGGATGCCAAGATGGGTGTCGGGATACACGACGCGTGAGATCATGCTGCTGGAGTTCTCGAGCTCGATCATGTGTCTGATCCTCGCCGGAAAGGTGGGGTCGAACATCGCCTCGGAGCTTGGCACGATGCGCGTCACCCAGCAGATCGACGCCCTGGAGATCATGGGCGTGAACTCTGCCTCGTATCTCATCCTGCCGAAGATCATGGGCATGCTGACAATCATGCCGTTCCTCGTGATCTTCTCTTCGGCCACAGGCATCCTCGGCGCCTACGCCACCGCCTATGTCGGCCACGTGCTGCCGCCCGACGACCTGACGCTGGGACTGCAGCACTCGTTCAAGCCCTGGTTCATGTGGATGTCGATCATCAAGAGCCAGTTCTTCGCCTTTATCATCTCGAGCGTGCCGGCGTTCTGCGGCTATACCGTCGAGGGCGGCTCGGTGAACGTGGGCAAGGCGTCGACAGATGCCGTCGTCACCTCGAGTGTGCTCATACTGTTCAGTGATGTCTTCCTAACCCAGCTGCTGTCATGATCGAGACGAAGAACCTTTGCAAGAGCTTTGAGAGCCGTGAGGTGCTGAAGGACATCTCGACGGTGTTTGAGGACGGCAAGACGAACCTCATCATCGGCCAAAGCGGATCGGGAAAGACAGTGCTGATGAAGAACCTCGTGGGACTGCTCGACCCGACAAGCGGACAGGTGCTCTACGACGGGCGCGACTTCGTGGCGATGTCGAAGAGCGAAAAGGTGCATATGCGCCGCGAGATGGGCATGATCTTCCAGAGTGCCGCGCTGTTCGACTCGATGACGGTCTTGGAGAACGTGATGTTCCCGCTGGATATGTTCTCGACGATGAACCTGCGTGAGCGCACGAAACGGGCGATGGACTGCCTGGACCGTGTGAACCTCGTGGGTGCGGAGGAGAAGTTCCCTGGGGAGATCTCAGGCGGTATGCAGAAGCGTGTGGCCATCGCACGTGCCATCGCACTCAATCCGAAGTACCTCTTCTGCGACGAGCCGAACTCAGGACTGGATCCGAAGACGTCGCTCGTGATCGACGACCTCCTGCAGGGCATCACGAAGGAGTTTAACATCACCACCATCATCAATACCCACGACATGAACTCGGTGATGGGTATCGGTGAGAATATCGTCTTCATCTACGAAGGCCACAAGGAGTGGCAGGGGAAGAGCGACGAGATCATGCACTCGACGAACACCCGCCTGACGGACTTCATTTTCGCCAGCGACCTTCTGAAAAACATGCGTCAGCTGGTCATCGAGAAGGAGAACACCAAATAGAATAATTTTTACTTCATAACTGTTTCATGACGCGGAAGCCGTAGTCGAGGAGGACGGCGGACTCAGTGAAGCGCGTACGCATCGAACGGCTGTTGAGCAGCACGCAGTAGAGCGTGCGCCCCTCGCGGGTGGCAGCCGAGGCGAGACAGTAGCCAGCCTGACGCGTGAAGCCCGTCTTGATGCCGATGCAGCCGTCGTAGGAAGAAAGCAGCACGTTGGTGTTATAGCAATCCATGTGGCGGCCGTCGATCATGGGGACTTTCTTCTCCGTTGTGCCCACGATGGCGGCAAACAGGCTGTCACGCATCGCGTAGCGCGCCAGGCGGGTGAGGTCGCCGGCCGTGCTGTAGTTGTCAGGGGCAGGCATGCCGTTGGGGTTGGCGAAGTGCGTGTTCTCCATACCGAGGTAGGCAGCCTTCTCGTTCATCATCTCACAGAAGCGGATGGTATCGCCTCCGACGTGCTTCGCCAGAGCGTAGGCGGCATCGTTGTCGCTCTGGAGCATCATCTCGTAGAGCAGGTCGCCCAGCAGATAGCCTTCGCCCAGGCGCACACGGGAGTCACGGCAGACGAAGACATCCTCGGTGATGCAGACGGTGTCTTCCAAATTGCTGTTCTCGAGGGCGAGCAGGCAGGTCATCATCTTCGTGAGCGAGGCCATGAACCGGGGTTCGTTGGCGTATTTCTGGCTGATGACCATCCCTGTGGCATCGTCGATGAGCATCCAGGCGTCGGCAGAGAGGGCTTCAAGCAGTTCCGTTGCTGTCGAATCGGGCGTGATGAGGGTGCTGAGGGTGGTGCTGTCGATGGTGTTGATGTGATCAAGGCGTATCTGTTCGGGGGTGAGTGCGATACGGGTGCCTGCCTGATCACCCCAGCGGCAGGAGACAACAGCGGCGAGGAGGGCGAGCAGACAAGTCCATCGGAAAAGATGTGTTCGTGACATATTATTCGTTTTTTCGGCACAAAGTTACGACAAAAAAAGTGAAAAATGAAGAATTATCCATTTTTATTTGTACTTTTGCAACATCGTTTAAGAAATGCAGAAACTGAAGAACAGCGAATTGTTGCTTTCCTATATCCGGGAGGGGCGTACGATGACACAGCGCGAAAAGCTGTGGCTCATCGTCAGCCTGAGTATTCCCTCCATCCTGGCGCAGATATCGGCGACGGTGATGTTCTTCATCGATGCCTCGATGGTGGGTCATCTGGGCGCGAAGGCATCGGCGGCCATCGGACTGGTGGAGACGACGGGCTGGCTGATGGGCGGACTGGGTTCGGCGGCAAATATGGGATTCTCCGTGCAGGTGGCACATTTCATCGGCGCCAACGACATGGAGGCAGCACGAAGGGTGCTCAGGCAATCGATCGTCTGCTGTATCATCTGGGCACTCGTCATCTCCATCACGTCACTCTGCATCTCTCCCTACCTGCCCTATTGGCTGGGCGGCAATGAGGAGATTGCCCACGACGCCTCGCTCTATTTCGCCATCTTCGGCCTCAGCGGCATCTTCTTTCAGATGGAAGGCCTGGCGGGCTCGATGCTGAAATGCTCGGGCAACATGAAGATACCCTCGGTGCTGAACATCGGCATGTGCGTGATGGACGTGGTGTTCAATTACCTATTTATATATATATTAGAGATGGGCGTTGTGGGCGCCGCCATAGGAACGGGGCTGGCGATGCTCGTGACAGCCAGCGCGATGATGTATTTCCTGATCGTGAAGTCGAAGATGCTGGCGCTCATTGGACGGCCGGGATCGTTCAAACCCAAGGAGGACACCATCCGCACTGCCGTGAAGATCGGAGCACCGATGGGACTGCAGCATCTGCTGATGGGAGGCGCGTATATCGTGAGCACTGTCATTGTGGCACCATTAGGCACGATCGCCATCGCTGCACATTCGCTGGCCATCACCGTCGAGAGCCTGTGCTACATGCCAGGCTATGGCATCGCGTAGGCAGCAACGACACTCGTCGGACAGGGCATCGGAGCCGGACAGAGGATGCTCACAAGGTCATTCGCCCGTATGTCTGTAGCACTGGGCATCGGCGTGATGACGCTGATGGGCGTGCTAATGTGGGTCTTCGCTCCGGAACTGATGGCGCTGATGTCGCCCGTAGAGGAGGTGATTGCCCTCGGCACACAGGTGCTCCGTATCGAGGCGTGGGCAGAGCCGATGTTTGCGGCAGCCATCGTCTGCAACGGTGTATTCATCGGCGCAGGAGATACGTTGGTTCCTGCTGTCATGAGTCTTGTGTCCATGTGGGCCGTGCGTCTGACGATGGCTGCCACCCTCGCCCCGAAGTATGGTCTGAAAGGCGTCTGGACGGCGATGGCCATCGAACTCACCTTCCGCGGAAGTATCTTCCTCACCCGTCTGTTCAAAGGAAACTGGGCCGAGAAACTGAAAATTAAATAAATATGAATAAAGAGTTTAAAAGAACTTTTAAAACAATGATTACCACTATGCGAAGATTTCTGTTAGTACTGTTCACTTTCCACCTATCACTTTTCACTTCCTGGTCGCAGACTACAAGTACGGAGGTGTTGTTTGAAACGACTGCGGGCAATATCCGCATCGCCCTTTATGACGAGACACCTCAGACAAGAGACAATTTCCTGAAAATCACGAAGATGGGCATCTACGACTCGCTACTCATCCATCGGGTGATCAAGGACTTCATGATCCAGAGCGGCGATACCAACAGTAAGCACGCCAAACCCGGACAGTTGTTGGGTACTGGCGATTTCGACTATACCACAGAGGCGGAGTTCCGGCTGCCGCAGATCTTCCACCGTCGCGGCGTCGTGGCGATGGCGAGGGAGAGCGACAAGGTGAATCCGGAAAGGCGCTCGTCGGCCTGCCAGTTCTATATCGTCTGGGGAAAGATTTATAATGACGATCGCCTGATAGCCAAAGTGCAGGAAAGGCTCGACTCTGCCACCCAAGGTAGCGTGAAACTGACACCAGAGATGATCGAGGTGTATAAGACCGTTGGCGGCACGCCTCATCTTGACGGACAGTATACGGTCTTCGGAGAAGTGGTGGAGGGAATGGATATCGTGGAGAAGATCCAACAGGTGCAGACGGACAAGAACGACCGTCCGATAGAAGACATCCGGATTCTGAAAGCCACCGTCACCAAAGATCTTCCTCAGCCAGAGCCTCAGAAGAAAGCTCCAGCGAAAAAAGTCACCAATCGGAAAAGACTTCCTCGAAAGTAACTTTTTCTCCCCCTAAGTCAGGGGGAGCCAGAGGGGG
>Ga0265298_10004166_pt1 | contig 18599 bp, 15 predicted proteins | sample AusTroGonzalo_MG_3_FD_193486 | JGI IMG/M metagenome (GOLD analysis project Ga0265298, IMG submission 193486) | Bovine rumen microbial communities from tropical cattle in Woodstock, Queensland, Australia - Gonzalo_01 | ecosystem: Host-associated > Mammals > Digestive system > Stomach > Rumen ... | reverse complement strand
ATGTATGCGTGCTGATGCAGTGCTCTTTGCTGCTGTGGGCGACCTGAAGTACGACAATGATCCCACTGCCAAGATACGTCCTGAGACAGGACTGCTGGCGATGCGCAAGAAACTGGGTCTCTTTGCAAATGTGCGGCCTGTGGCTACCTTCGACTGTCTGTTGCATAAGTCACCGTTGAAGGATGAACTGCTGCGTGGCGCTGATTTCGTGGTGATCCGTGAACTGACCGGTGGTATGTATTTCGGTGAAAAGTACCAGGACAACGACAAGGCCTACGATACAGATATCTATACCCGTCCCGAGATTGAGCGCATCCTGAAGGTGGCCTTCGAGATGGCCATGACGCGCAACAAGCACCTGACAGTCGTTGATAAGGCTAATGTGCTGGCCAGCAGTCGTCTGTGGCGCCAGATCGCCAAGGAGATGGAACCGCAGTATCCGGAGGTGAAGACCGACTATATGTTCATCGATAATGCCTCGATGCGTGTACTGACGGAGCCGACCTTCTTCGATGTGATTGTCACTGAGAACACTTTCGGTGACATCCTGACTGATGAGACATCGTGCATCACCGGATCTATGGGACTTCAGCCTTCATCATCGTTGGGCGAGCATACACCGCTCTTTGAGCCGGTCCATGGCTCATGGCCACAGGCTGCAGGACAGAATCTGGCTAACCCCTTGGCGCAGATCCTCTCTGCTGCTATGCTGCTGGAACACTTTGGCTTGAATGAGGAGGGTGCCCTTGTTCGCGAGGCTGTCAATGCCTCTCTTGATGCCAACGTCCGTACACATGAGATTCAGGTCGAGGGTGGTAAGAAATATGGTACCCGTGAGGTAGGAGAGTGGATTGTCAATTACATCAGACATGCATAAATATATTCTTATCATTGCCTTGCTGTTGGGCGTGTCGGTGCTGAATGCTCAGACACGTCTGCAGTGGCGTGATTCTTTGGAGGTCTTGAACCGGCAGTTGGAAAAGACTCCCGGTGATATCGACCTCCGTCTGCGCAAGGCTGAGGCTAATATCAACCTGGAACAGTGGGACTATGCCCTGGCAGAATATGGAAAGATCCTGCATGCCGATGAGCACAACCTGGCTGCCCTCTATTTCCGGGCCTATGTCCACAGCCAACAGCACCACTATGACCTGGCACGTGTTGACTACGAGACCTTCCTTGGCCTCCAGCCACGTCATTTCGAGGCTCGCTTGGGCTTGGCGCATACTCTGCAGAAAATGGGGAGGAAGACAGATACCTTTGACCAGTTAAACACCCTTGTCGAGCAGTTTTCGGACTCTGCCACAGCCTATGCAGCGCGCGCTGCTTATGAGACGGAGCAGAAGATGTTTGACATTGCCCTTTTTGACTGGGATGAGGCCATCCGTCGCCAACCTATGAATGCCAGTTTTGTGGTGTCGAAGGCTGATGTCCTTATCCGTCAGAACCGCCATGCTGAGGCTCTCACAGAATTAAATGGAGCCATTCGTCGGGGCATACCTCGTTATGCCCTCAAAGAATGGCTCGACAAGTGTAAGTAGTTTTGGTTACTCCATAGTGCTTGGTTTTGCCACGCTCCATTCTATAGCCCAGACCCTCAGAAACAAAGCGTCCCCTTGTTACCATTCTTTAGGTAACCCAGAGAAAGCTGAAAGATTGGCTAGGAAAGAAACTCTATACCTCCTTTTCCAGCCCGTTTCCAAATGTGAAGTTACCAGACACGTGGAGCATTGAGAGGAAATAGACCATCCCTACGTAGTAGCGCCATTTTCCGGTGGGAGGCTGAACATCCCAGAGTCGCTGGACATATTCACGAGCGAGGACACGATCCTCCTCGTTGTCGCTATCGGCCAGGGCAAAAGCTCCTACGGCATTGGCTCCTGCCATTCCCTCGGTGTAGTTGCCTGTTGGCTCAGTACCATCTAGTTCGAATTGTCCGCCGTTGTAGCCATCTGCCTTAAAAAACAGGAGCAGCCGTCGCATCATTTTGCGCTGAGCATCACGGGCCTTACCCGTCAGATAGTAGTCCATGCCGACGTTCATGGCGCAGCGGATGGCGTCGTACTGATAGCGATCGGTGTGGTAGTCGAAGTTAGGGCGGCGATAGGGCTTGCCGTCGAAGAGGCAGTAGTCGGGATAGAGTCCAGTCACAGTGTCCTGAGAGGCTTTCAGAAGCCAGCGGGCCTTGTTGGCAGCCTCGCGCCAGAAGTCGTTCTTGGCATTGGCTTTCTCAGCCCATAGGTCGAGGAATGCCGGCAGGCAATAGGATGGGTCGCTGTACCAATGAACCTCCTCGTTGGGAACGAAGGTGACGAGGTGTGTGGAGTCATCATAGAGGTTATATACTCCCGTCTGTTTACCGTCTTTTGACGTCACCTTATGCAGAATCTCATTAGCTTCTGCCGCATATTGTGGCTCGTTCCATTTCTCGGCAGCAAGGAAGAGGGCGGTGACGAAATAGATTTCACCGTCGGAGGCGTTGCTCTGTCCGATTTGCTTGCCATCGAGTGAGCACTGCCAGCAGAAATAGCCGTCCCAGGGGCTATCTGCAGGATATGCCATATAGGTCTTGGCCCATCTCCAAAGCTTGTCGAATACCTCGCGCTTGCCAAGCTGTACGCTGATCATCATGCCATAAGACATGCCTTCAGTGCGGACGTCATTGCTGCCAGTGTCGACGATAATGCCCATGGAGTCGCCAATCTCGTAATAGACTGCTTTCTCGCCGTCGGCATCATACTTGCTAATGTCGCCAGGTGTGAAGAAATGCGTCCATACGCTGTCGATACGAGTTTGGACTTCCATGTCACTCTTCCCGAGTAGTGTTGAGAAGAGGTTGGTGGATGACGACGATTCTGACTGTTGTTTTGGCTGGCAGGCCATCAGCAAAAAGGCAACCATTGATAGGGGTAATAATACTTTCTTCATCTCTCTTTTTTCTTTCTATTTAACTAAATTCACTTAAATCTATTTGCAAAGTTACGCAAATTTGGGGAATTATCACTATCTTTGTGCCAAGTTTTGAGATACTTTATGAAATTATGGTAATATTATCAATATTAATATAAAGAAAATATGAAGAATGCTGTAATGATAATGTTTGTCGTTGTGGCTATGACTGCCTGTGGTAATAAGACAAATAGTACGGCTTCTGATGCCGACTCTACTACTGTGGTAAATGAAGTGCCTGACACGTTGAATACTGTAGAGGCGGTTGTTAATCAGGTGAATGCTGTCTATCAATATTTAGCCGAGATGAGAGAACACTACGATGAGAACATTCCTTCATTAGACGAACGCTTCGGCAGCAAAGAGTGGCAGCGGGTGCGCAAGGAAGTTGAGGCAGTTGACAGGGAATGTGAATGTGGTGGTTTCTTCGACTTCGGTGATGAGGGACCATTGGATGCCTGGACTTATGATTGTTATGAGGGGACTGTCAGTGCCAACGATATCCAGGCCAAGCTGCTGCCAGATGGCATGGCTGAAGTACGCTTTCTGGTCAAGGATGCAGTCACCATCAAGGGCATTCCCATCCGTTGGCTGATGCGGGTGGAAGATGGCCAATGGCGCGTACACAACATTTTCTTCGAGAAGGACGACAATCTCGACCTGCTATTGAATATGCGCGCATACGCAGACGATGGGAAGTTTAACAAGAACTTCGATATCTATAAGTATTTGCCAGTTATGAAGGATTTAGTGGCACAGTTGCAGGGTGTAGATAAAAATGAGATTTCCTTTGATGCATACGGCCTGATAGATGTCGACCTCGACGGTATCCCAGAGGTGTTTGTTCAGAACAAAGACCATTTCTATCATATCGTGTTTTCAATCGCCGATGATAAACCCTCAGTGCTTGCCAATTCTTTTGGTGCCACAGAGATCTATTATTTTGAACACGGGGTAGGTGCCCAGGGTGGCTGCGGTACGGGTTGCATGATGTCCGACCTTACGTTGATCAAAGACAGTAAAGCTGTCGCCAATTTCCGTACCATTGACGAGTATGGTATGGACGGTGAGCTGGTGTCGAGCATCAAGACCAAGAATGGCAAGGAAATCAAAACTGAGGAATATGACAAGCTTTATGCTCAGCTTGGTTCGCAACTTGACTTAGCTGCCATCATGCACGAGATAGAACAAGAAGTTACCAAAGATAATCAAAATCTCTCCGATTACGCAGAATAATTATATAGAGAGGTATAATCGCGTCAAAAAGGTGCAGCTGTATATGGTATTTTGTCTTTTTAGCAAGAAAATGCCAGAAATATTTGGTGGGTAACGGCTTTTTCATTATCTTTGCATCGATTAACTAAGACCTATGGCGTATAAACGTTTGAAGACAGCTTTCGCCTTCGTGGCGCTTTGGATGCTGACAATGTCTCTGACGGTGTCAGCAGAGAATGAGCGTTTCTATGTCTATAATGCCGCCAATGGCCTGGCTGACAACAGCGCGCAGACCATTGTCTGTACGAAGACTGGGCGACTGGTGATTACCACCATGGGTCAGATCAATTTCTTCGATGGTAATAGCTTTACCTATATCGACCCGAGTTCAGAGAACCTGTATCCGCTGAAGAACTATAAGGGTCATGCGCATCTTTATTTCGACAGGCACCATCATCTCTGGCTGAAGAGCAGGGGCAATGTAACCTGTGTGAACCTGACCACCGAAAAATTTGTGGACTCTGTTAATGAGGAGTTTGAGAAACTTGGCATCAATACGCAGGTGCTTGATCTCTTTGCCGATGTAAACAACGATTTGTGGGTGGTAACGGTTAAAGGGCTTGTCAACGTTGAGACAGGGAAGATATATGGTGTCAACAAGCACCACGAACTGCAGGATTTAAACGTCTATCAGGACAAGTATCTGCTGCTGTTCTACGACAACAGCCTGTTGGAGGTGCTGGAGTTGGCTTCTGGTACGAAGGTCTATGAGAGCTTAGGACTGGCCAAGGAACTGATAAACAGCCATCGCACTTCATCAGTGGTCACCCAGTCGGGCAGTAGCTTCTTCCAGATCCGAAATGGTGGCGATGGAGGCGTGTTGTTGCGTTTCGATATCAGCAAGTGGAACTGGGAAACAGTGCTTAACACCCCCTACTATCTGAGCAATATTACCGAGCACGACAGCCTGTTGTATGTGCCGTCGGCCTATGGCTATTGGACATACAACTTACAAACCAAGGAACTGACGCATATCGAGGAGTTGCAGATGGAAAGCGGTGAGAAGCAACTGACAGATATCAATGCTTTGGTTTTTGACCTGCAAGGTGGCATGTGGATAGGCACAGAGAAGCGTGGCCTGTTGTATGCACGACCGATAGCTGCGCCGTTCAAAGTCCATACCTGGGACCAGCAGCGAGCCTTAGACTTGGCTGCCCTTATGGATGAGAAAGTGAAACCTGTCACTGAGTACAGAGGTAATTCGGCTAATTGCGTTTTCCGGGACTCCAGAGGCTGGGTATGGGTAGGTACATCGTCAGGCCTGCATCTATTTCGGAAGAGTACAGATAAGTTGCCGCAAATATTCACCCGCAAGGACGGTCTGTTGAATAATGTGATACACACCATCATCGAAGACGGCTCCCATAACATTTGGGTGGGTACGAGCTATGGTGTCTGTTGTCTGCTGATGGATAAAGACAAACTGCGTTATATCAACAGATACAACAGTTGGGATAATATACCAGAGGAGTCGTTTGTGAACGGTCGGAGTATCAGGCTTTCCGACGGCACTATCGCCATGCAGATGCTCGACCACATGATTGAGTTCAATCCTGATAAGATGACAACACTCACACAGGGTGTCATCTTCAAGGTGTTCCCCAAGCTTGTTGGTCTGATGGTGAATGGTAATGTCATTCAGACAGGACAAGAGCTCGACGGCAATGTTATTCTGGAGAAGGCGCTGACCCGTACGAAGGAAATCAACCTGAATTATAATCAGAATACGGTATCACTGACATTCTCGGCGCTGAACTATTTCCGTCCCCAGCAGACTTACTACCGTATCAAGGTTGAAGGCATTGATGACAATTGGCATATTTTGACTTCCTACAACTCTGGCGGTATGGTGGATTCGAAAGGTAAGCTTCATCTGCCATTGGTAAGCCTGAAACCTGGCAGCTACTCCATTCAGATACAGTCATCGATGGTGCCTGATGTGTGGGAGGAAGAGCCTTACGAGTGGATTGTCAATGTCAATGAGCCGTGGTGGCGAACTACGGGTATGGTGCTTCTCATGTCATTCCTCCTGTTTGCGCTTTTCCTCGTGAATGTCTATCTCTATGTGCGCAATTCCGGCATGAAGGCGCGCCGTATCTCTGAGGAGCATCATATTATCAAGCGTATCAAGCAGTTCGCAGACTCCTGCATGAGCACGGACAGCGAGCCGTTGGGAATTGCGTTTGAGGAGACAACGATGGTGAATGCTGACTACAACTCAGCTTTGAGTCCAGAGTTTGTCAATATGATGATGAACATCATGAATCTGGTGAGCAGTAAGAAGACCTCAGAGTTGTCGATGCTGCAGCTTAGCAAGAAGGCTGGCATGAAACTGCAGCCCTTCTATGCGTTGGTGATGGGTAATATTTACAAGAATCCCAAGGCGCTGCAAAAGAAACTGATGATCCAGAAGTCAGAAGAATTGCTCAAGAACTCGAGCATGGATGTCGCCGACATTGCAGAGGCCTGTAACTTCATCTCTCCTAACTACTTTATCGCCTCATTCTATCAAGAGCATCATCAGTTGCCCGAGGAGTTCAGGTCTACCTTCCGATAGGCTGCAAGGCGCCACGTGCTTTCACCGATACCCTTGAAATAGACGAAAGCCTGATATTCATTCTCTGTCTGGTAGAAACTGCCCTCGGAAGGGGGATTCTTTAAGGTCCCGTCAGGAAGCTGCCATTGGTACTGGAAGGAATAGTAGCCTTGTTTCTGGAGCACCTGGGCGACGTACATGCCAGATGTCTCATTGTAGTTCATGACATAAGCTGAGCGGTCAGCATCGGTAGCCCACAGCCCATCTACGAGCATCTCGCCTTCGGGCAGGGGAGGGCACTTGTAACGGTAGACCACCCATACATAGTCGCAGGTGGTGTTAATCTGCCAGTTGTCGCTGTTGCGGATGATGAAGTGCCCATTGGCGTCTTTGTCGTACAGATAGTTAACGCGCGGCCCGTTGATGAATGGGAAAGCCACATAATTCTCATCGTTCCACATGATTTGGTCGAGTCCCATGGTAGTATGGCTCACGTCGAGTACCTCAAACTTATGGTATTCATTGCCGGCATCGAAGATGAGGTCGCGGCTGTGCTGCCACTCTACGCCGTTTGACTTGACGATGGTAGGCCGTAGCCCCATCTTCTGGGTATCCTCACGGCTGTTCTGCATGACAACTAAGTAGATCTGATCAGCAGGATTAATGATGCGGAAGTTGCCGTAGCCGAGCGTGGCCGATACTTGTTGGTGGCTGGCGTTGGTGTCGATGTCGGTATTGGTGGTGGCCGTCAGTGTGAGGGGCATCGACTCCTCTGTGACCCAGAAGTCGACGCTCATGACTTCATCGTCGTCCTCAAGGATATGGATGCGGTAATTGCCGCTTAACTTGAGGCGCCGGACTTGCTCGTTGGGAATCTGGAAAGAGTAGTGGGTGTAGGGCACGGTGGTGTTGGAGGACAGTTCGTAGTCGTCGATGGGATTGCCATTGAATCCCTCCAGCCAGTCACTTTCGAAAAGACTATTTGAGGGGCTCCAGTCAGTCTCACAGTGCTCAATGCGGTAGGTGTATCTGTGGTATTCATGCGAGAGTTCGTCGAAGCTGATGCTGAATACATCGTTGGTGTGCAGTCGCATGACGGGCATAGAGAGCCAATCGTTGTTGACCATTGTCACTAGACTCTTAATGTTTGGTTCCAGGATGACGTTTCTGGCGACGCTGTGGAACGATGCCAGACAGACCATACAGAGAAATATAAAGACTTTTTTCACCATATAAGACAGTCGTTTTATTCAGACGCGTTTTTCTGTCAGGATACCGTGACGGTAGGCATAGAGCAGTTTCTTCAGATCGGCCACCTGTGCCTTCAGTTCTCTACCCTTATCGGTATCGGCAACGAGCATGCGGTGGGCCGACATCTCAACAATCTGTGTCGTGGTCTTGATGTCTGTCTCGCGGACGATAGCATCGCGCTGGGAGGTGAAGGGCTCGTGCTGTACGAGCTGGAAGCCACGGGAGTGGTAGACGAGGGTGTAGCCGGCGATACCGGTCTCGTTGTGGTAGGCTTCTGAGAATCCGCCGTCGATGACCATTAGGCGTCCGCCTGCCTTGATGGGGTTCTCACCCTTGGAGGCATGGACGGGTACATGACCGTTGATGATGTGGCGGTTTTCGCCTTCCACGCCAAAGGCATCGAGGATGCGGTCGCAGATTTCCTCCGAGTCGCGCATCTTGAAATAGTTGCCTTTCTCCTCCCTATAGGTTTCCTTGTCGCTGAGGAAATAGCGCTCGAAAGTCGCCATCTTCGACTTGTCAAAGAGTGGGGAGTCCTTGCCGCACCAGAGATAGAGAAAGTAGTCGCGGGCATAGTCCCTGGGATATTCTGCCGAAGGAGCCTGTGTGTCTAAACCTGTTCGCTCATTCTGGAATGCAGCGCGTATCATCATGCCGATGTTGTGCATCAGGTCTTTGCCGACATAGCACTTGCCGGGATAGATTTCCACCTCCTTAAGTTCTCCGTTGTTGTCGAGGGGGATGCTCGCGTGGAAGAGCAGGTTGGAATTGCTGATGCTGTACATACATCCGTGAGATAGCAGGGTGCGGATGTGCTTGTGTAGTTTCTCACTGATGCGAAAACTATGGTGAAGCTTCTTCATCAAAAGCTCTTCTTCAGGTGTCAGGACATTGGGATTTACAGGGTCGATGGTGGGGAAGTGGCAGTCCTTCATCTCATATTCCTCGGCATCGATGGTGCAAATATGGCGCTCGTAGTCGATATGGTCGAACAGGCAACGATCTAGCATATGCCACTCAGGATGACGTTGGAAGATGCGGGCCTCCTCCTTCAGTTGGATGATGGTGATAGCTTTGTGCATCTTGGCTGACAGTTGCAGGGTCTTCTCGTCTATCCTCGGGTCGGGTTTGAGCAGCCTTGGCATAAACTCCTTGCAGGCATCGTCACCATAGAATTCGAGGGCAAAGGTGGCTAAGGGGACTAGGTTGATGCCGTACTCTTCGAGGGTGGCGAGGTTGGCGTATCGAAGGCTCAGTCGCAGTACGTTGCATATACAGGCATCATTGCCGGCAGAGGCTCCCATCCATAGGATGTCATGATTACCCCACTGGATGTCCCACGAGTGGTATTGCCTGAGGGTGTCCATAATCTTATGGGCGCCAGGACCTCTGTCGTAGATGTCGCCGAGGATATGCAACTGATCAATGGCCAGTCGCTGGATGACGTTGCAGATGGCGCAGATGAAGTCGTCGGCACGTCCTGTTGAGATAATCGTATTGACAATGACAGCCACGTAGGCGGCCTTGTCCTGGTCTTCAGTACGCTCATGCAGCAGTTCCTCGATAATATAAGAGAAGTCAGCTGGCAGCGACTTGCGCACCTTGCTGCGGGTATATTTGCTGCTGACATCGCGACATACCTTCACGAGCTGGTGGATGGTGATACGGTACCAGTCATCGAGGTCTGTTTCCTGTGCTTTGATAAGTTCCAGTTTCTGTTCAGGATAGTAGATGAGTGTGCAGAGCTCCTTCTTCTCCGACTCACGGATGTCGTTGCCAAACAGTTCGTTGACCTTTCGTTTGATATTGCCCGAAGCGTTCTTCAGCACATGCTGAAAGGCCTCGCTCTCGCCATGCAGGTCGGCCAGGAAGTGCTCCGTGCCTTTGGGCAGGTTCATGATGGCCTCCAGGTTAATGATCTCCTTGGCAGCGTCAGCGATGGTCGGGAATGACTGTGAGAGCAATTGTAGGTAATGTTTGTCGGCTTGGATGTCGTAATAGTTCGTAGATGTCATATCTTCAGGTGATTAGCAATGATGTTTCTGATTTGTTGGGTCTTACGGTCATCGACAGGATCGAGTGGCATATACCCTTCGTCGAGCTGTGTCTGTTCGGCCAGTATCTGCATCAGACGGGCTGCATCCGCAGTGAGATGCTTTTCTTCGAGTGTCTCTTTCAGTTTGTCGTCATCAACACTGTCACGTCGCAGTTCACGGTGCAGTTCAATGAGGTGGAGCAAGATGGGGGCTGTCAGTATCTGTCGCAGCATCCGTATGAGGTAGTCGGTCTCGTCGCCCTTGAAGTCGCCGATCAGTGTCTTGATGGAGACGGGGCGTTTGTAGGATTCTGGGAAATAGGAAGGGATGCCTGTTGTGTCGATGGCTTCTGGCTGGAGTCCCAGAATGTTGATGCCGTAGTCCACATAGTTGCGGATGTTCTGATGCTCGGCATAGATGAGGATGTGCCGCCAGTCGGGATGATCGTTAGTGGGTGTCTCCGTCCATCGTGCATCTCCCGTGATGCCTGCCTTGATGATCTGTGCCATCAGCAGCTTGTCTCTGTCGTCCATTTGTTCGAGCACATTGCTGTCGAGTACTTTCTGGTAGATTGCAAAAGTCTGGCTGCACATATCTTTTGGTGTGATGCTGTTGGTGATGATGGCGTTATGGACCACTTCGATGCGTGGATTCCATCCAAGTCGTTCCAGGTGTTGGCGTTCCATCTTCCCGAAGGCGATGATGGCGTAAGCCCTTTCCACAGCCCTTCGCTGTAAGAAGACGGTCTTGCCAACCACATCTGTTGGCGACTTTGCATCACCGTTGATGGCCAACTTGTCTTTAATCATCCAAGGCTCCAGTTGTCCGTGTGGGGAGAGCACAATACGTTTTCCTCGCTTGTGGGCCATTGCCGAGGCTTTGGAGATAGCGTATTGCCAACAGCCGTGACAGTGTACGATGTCGGGGCGCATCTCCTGTAGCTGTGCCTTGAAATCACTCAGCGAATCAGCTGCCTGCACCTCAGCACTGTGGCGCATGCCATCCACCAAGATGCTCACGTGGCGCGTCAGCATAGGGTCGGATTTGGGATAGAAGTGCAGGATTTTCATTTTGTCGTTGTTTACCGCTTTACGATTTACAATTCTGGAGCATCACGAGGAGTCTGAGTCCTAACAGGTTGAGCAGGCTGATGTCTTGCTCGAAATACTTCAGCAGGTCATGTGCCTTTTCCCTGCGTACCACGATGAAGTCGTACTTTCCCCTCATTACCTTCAGACGTCGGCCTTGCTTCCCGTTGGCTCTTCTTCTTTCTGCCTTCCTGACGATACGGCTCACCTGGCTGACCTCTTCGAAGGATTGCATGCGAATACCGTTCTTCCTGAAATAGCCAAGTATGATGTCTGTCGTATCATCCGTGGCCTCTGACACCTCCTTCAGCCATTCGGATGAGGGCGGTGCTGCGTGGATGTCGGAGAAGATGACCCAGTCTTTCTTGGCGGCCTTCACACCGATGGTCAGTGCCAGCTTCAGGCGTGTGATGTTACGGTTAGGTTTGGGGAGAAATGTCGTATAGAGGTGTGGGTAGCTCTGTTTCTGTAATTTGAGCACATCATCCGTTTCATCGGTTGAAGACTCGTCTACGACTATGACCTCATATCCTGGCTCATACTCCTGCGTCAGGAAGGCAGGAAGATGCTCCTCCAGTTCGTGGGCATGATCGTAGACTGTCATGATGACAGAAAAAGAGCTTTCTTTTTTATCCATTGCTTGTCTGATTAAAATTCATCGCACGTATAGCCTATCGGCAGTTGGCGACAATTGTATTGCGAAGCCATGATTTCTCCATAGGCTCCAGCTGAACGGATGGCCAGCAGGTCACCACGTCGGGTGCGATTCAGGTCAATTTGTTTGGCGAACACGTCCGTTGACTCACAGATGGGCCCCACCACGTCGTAGGTCTCCTTCGGCTCCTCACTGGTGATATTCTCTATCTTGTGGTAAGCCTGGTAGAGGGCTGGACGAATAAGGTCTGGGAATCCGGCATCGACGATGGCAAACTTCTTCACAGCCCCTTCTTTTATATATAAGGTACGTGTGATGAGGCTGCCACATTGGGCTACGACGGCTCGTCCCAACTCAAAGTGCAACGTCTGTCCAGGACGGAGTCTGAGCTTCTTGGCATAAGTATCGAAGTAGGCCTTGAAGTCGGGAATGGGCACACGGTTGGGGTGCTCATAGTCCACGCCGAGACCTCCGCCCACATTGATATGCTCCACCTTGATGCGATGGCTCTCCAACAGGTCCTGCAACTCGTTCACGCGATTACAGAGTGCCTGGAAGTCGCCCATGTCGAGAATCTGTGAACCGATATGGAAGTGCAGTCCCACGAACTTGACATTCTTTAACTGCTCAGCCTCGGCAATTACGGTCTCCATGTCGCGCATGGCAATACCGAACTTGTTCTCGGCCAGTCCTGTGGTGATGTTCGCATGGGTGTGTGCTCCTACATTCGGATTCAGTCGAAACGCCACACGGGCAATCTTGCCCTTCTTGCCAGCCAGTTCATCGATCACCTTCAACTCGGGGATGCTTTCTACATTGAAGCAGAAGATATCGTTGTCAAGACCGAGGTTGATCTCCCAGTCGCTCTTGCCGACGCCGGCAAAGACAATCTTGTTGCTGGGGAAACCAGCCTTCACGCAAACCTCTATCTCACCACCGCTCACGCAGTCGGCTCCCAAGCCTGCCTCTCGGATATAACGGAGCAGCTTGGGGTTGGCATTGGCCTTGACGGCATAGTGTACTACGAAGCCCTCATGCTTGCCTGCTTCCTCGTTGATGCTGCGCAATGTCTGGCGCAGCAGTTCTGTATCGTAGTAGTAGAACGGCGTCCTGACAGACTGCATCTTTTCTACAGGGAATATTCCTTTAGCCATTTTTAGTGTTGTGCTGCCTTTTATTCGTTATCTTTTTATTTTTTGAAAATCGTGTTACTCAAGGTCTGGAGAGCTCGCTTCTTGTCCTCTTCACGGATGAGGAAGGAGATGTTATAGTTGGAGCCACCATAGCTGACCATACGTACGGGGATGTCCTTGAGTGCGTCGAGTGCCAGCGTCTCGAAGCCGATGTTCGACCAGTCAAGGTCACCTACCACACAGATAATACACATATTGGTGTCGATGGTAACCGTGCCGTACTTCTTCAGCTCGTCGACAATCTCACCGAGATGTGCAGAGTTGTCAATACTCATCGAGACGCCGACCTCAGAGGTACACACCATATCGATAGGTGTCTGATAGCTCTCGAATATCTCAAACACCTTGCGCAGGAAACCGGTGGCGAGCAGCATACGGCTCGACTTGATCTTGATGGCCGTGATATTGTCCTTGGCAGCGATGGCCTTGATTTTGCCATACTCTGTGGCATTGCTGATGGTTGTTCCCTCGGCATCGGGATCCATCGTGTTCAGCAGGCGCACGGGAATACCGGCATATTTAGCAGGCTGTACACAGGTCGGGTGCAGGATCTTGGCACCGAAATATGCCAACTCAGCAGCCTCCTCGAAATGGAGCTGGTGTACAGGTTCCGTATGGTCTACCACACGCGGGTCGTTGTTGTGCATGCCGTCGATGTCTGTCCATATCTGTATCTCCTCGGCATTGATGGCGGCACCCACGAGCGAGGCCGTGTAGTCAGAGCCTCCGCGCTGCAGGTTGTCCACCTCGCCATAGGCATTGCGGCAGATGAATCCCTGGGTGATATACACCTGAGCACCCTCGTTTTCGGCCAGCAGAGCAGTCAGCTTTTCACGAATGTAGGTGGGGTCTGGCTCTGAGTTCTTGTCGGTACGCATGAAGTCGAGTGCATTCAGCAGTACGACATTAATGCCTTGCTCCTTCATGTAGTTGGCCATCATATTGGTCGACATCATTTCACCTTGGGCAACGATGCTCTTCTCTTCAAAGCTCGTGAAGAGCTCCTTGGTGAACGAACGCAAGTAGTTGAACTCGCCCTTAAGGAACTCGATAGTGGTATCTTTCATTTCCTTCTGGCTGTAGAGCTCATCCATGTGCTTCATGTACTTCTGCTCCAGACGGTTGATGACCTCATTGGCACCGTCTGGGTTCTTCTTGTAGAGATAGTCGGATATCTCGACAAGTGAGTTCGTGGTTCCTGACATGGCTGAGAGTACTACGAACACGGGCTCTCCCGACTTGGTGACCAACTGGGCCACCTCTTTCATTCTCTGTGGTGTACCGACGGACGTACCGCCGAATTTCATTACTTTCATCTTTCTATTATGTTTTTATTTTTTATTTTTCTTAGATTTCTTCTCGCTTTGAGTACTTGACTGAAATATCATCCCTGTCAGGCTCGTCCACAAGCTGTATCTTATTGAAGTCACTGGTCACCTCCTCCATCTTGCCATTGACACAGCGATAGACGATACCAGGATATTGGTCGAGCAGGGGCATGTTATGTGTTGACATGATCACTGCCGTTCCCGTCATGGATATCTCTCTCAGCAGTTCGATGATATGGCTGGCCGTCTCATTGTCGAGATTACCCGTCGGTTCGTCGGCGATGATGAGTTTGGGCTTATTGAGAATAGCCCGGGCGATGGCCACGCGCTGCTGTTCACCTCCTGAGAGTTCATGGGGCAGCTTGTCGGCCTTGTCCTCCAGACCTACGGCACTCAGCACCTCGTTGATGCGGGTGTCGATATCTGACTTGTCTTTCCAGCCAGTGGCCTTTAGCACAAACTGCAGGTTCTTGTAGACCGTGCGGTCGCCCAACAGCTGGAAGTCCTGGAAGATGACACCCATCTGCCGGCGCAGCTTGGGGATGTCCTTCTGTCGCAGGTTGAGCAGGTCGTAGTCAAGCACGGAGGCCTCGTCAGCCTCGTCGATATCAAGTTCGAAATACAGCGTCCTCAGAAGCGAGGTTTTTCCAGAACCAACGCGACCGATAATGTAGATGAATTCCCCTTCGTCAACATGGAAATTGACGTTCTCCAGCACACAGATTCCGTGCCGCTGGTAGATGTTCGCATTCTTATAACTGATCAGCATGGCTCACTCCATTTCTCCTTTGGCTTTTGCTTCGCGACGCTTCTTGTCCCAATCTGGGTCATGACGCTTCTGCAACTCTTCGGCGATGTCCTCAATACGCAGGCCCTTGCTCGTCAGCAGCACGATCAGGTGGTAGATCAGGTCAGAAACCTCGTAGACGAGTTTCTCATTGCTGCCGTTTGTGGCCTCAATGACAGCCTCCAGCGCCTCTTCACCCACCTTCTGGGCGATGCGGTTGATGCCATCCTTGAAGAGCGATGTTGTATAGCTGCCCTCTGGCATTTCCTTGTGGCGCTTGTCGATGAAGTCCTGAAGCTCCGTCAGGAAGAGTAGGGCAGAGGACGTGTTTTCCTCACCCCAGCAGGTGTCGGTACCCGTGTGACACGTGGGGCCGTCGGGGATGGCCTTCACCAATAGTGTGTCATTGTCGCAGTCCACGTCGATGCTCACCAGATTCAGGAAATTACCGCTCGTCTCGCCCTTTGTCCAGAGGCAGTTGCGCGAACGGCTCCAGAAGGTCACCTTTCTCGTGGCCATCGTCTTGTCGTAGGCCACCTTGTTCATATATCCCAGCATCAGCACGTTCTTTGTCTTGGCGTCCTGAATGATGGCAGGCACCAGCCCGCCGCATTTCTCAAAGTCAATTATCATATATTTCATGTCAATTTTCTACAATCCTCGCGCAAGCGCGTACAATATTTTATCTTTTTCGGCTGCAAAGGTACAAAAAAAGGGGAATATACCGCTAAAGATTACAAAATAATTTGCATTCTCTTCGATAAATTGAAATATTATACTCTCTTTACGCTTCGTGAAGATAGATGATAAGGTCATGACGGTATTCAATCGAACGTAGTCTCTTGATATTGTAATATCGGTTTGGAATGTTAAGAAATTATGCCTAAAATAGTATCGTTCTGAGTGGGTATTCTAGGAAAGGAAAGAGGCGAAAATATGGGGCTTGGGAGTTTGCAGGCGGGAAAGTGAAGGTTTGCAGGGAGGAAAGTCGGGGTTTCCTGCCTGCAAACTCCGCGTCCGGATAGTCTTTTCTCCTATATGGAAACTATTGGAATGAACTGAAAATAGCCTCTGAACAGGTGAAAAAGACTATTTGAACGACCTAAAGATACCTCCAGACGGTCAGTTTTGATCGGCGTTTTTTGTAACTTCCAATGAGTCAAATAGTTAACAAAACGACTCAAAACTCGCGTATTTGTGACCGAATGTGCGTTTATTGACTACGGCGCGATTCTCGTGAGATGGTTTGTTAAGAAATTTACAGGCGGACGTTGATGCCCTCGTTATGGAGGTATTGCTTGAGTTCGGGGATGGGTATCTCGCCAAAGTGGAAGACGCTGGCGGCGAGGGCTGCATCGCTGTGGCCGAGGAGGAAGGTATCGCGGAAATGTTCCTTCTTGCCAGCACCGCCACTGGCAATGATGGGGATAGAAAGATGGTCGGCAAGTTCGCGCAGGGCCTCGTTGGCATAGCCTTCCTTCACTCCGTCGTGATCCATCGAGGTGAAGAGAATCTCGCCGGCGCCGCGATCCTGGGCTTCGTGGGCCCACTCGAATAGTCCACGCTCAGTACGCTCACGCCCACCTTTCAGATAGCAGTGCCAGCCGTCAGCATCGAAGCGGGCATCGATGGCGCAGACGCACACCTGGGAGCCGAAACGGCTTGTAATCTCATCGATGAGCTCCGGGCGGCGGATGGCTGCGCTGTTGACGCTCACCTTGTCGGCTCCGGCATAGAGCAGTCGCTCTACGTCGGCCAACTCGTTGATGCCTCCGCCCACCGTGAAAGGAATGTTGATTTCCTGGGCCACGCGGGTAACCATCTCGGTGAATGTCTTGCGGCCTTCAAACGAGGCGGTGATATCGAGGAAGCACAGTTCATCGGCGCCTTGCTCGCTATAGGCTTTGCCCAGTTCCACGGGGTCGCCTGCGGAGCGCAGATTGACAAAGTTGATGCCTTTGACGGTCTCACCGTCCTTGACGTCCAAGCAGGGAATAATCCTTTTCGCCAGTCCCATAATTATCAATTATCAATTATCAATTCGTGAAGGTCGATCCGGCCTTCGTAGATGGCTTTGCCGAAGACGACGGCTGGGATACCTGCCGCATCGAGGGTAAGGATATCTTCTTTCGACGATACGCCACCGCTCGCGATGAGGTGCAGTTCAGGGTAGGCCTCCATCACCTGCTTGTAGAGGTCGACGGCAGGACCTGCAAGGGTGCCGTCTTTGGAAATCTCTGTACAGAGCACGTTGCGCACACCTGCATCAATGTATTTCTTCAGAAAGGGGAGCAGGTCTTCGTTGGAGTCTTCCTTCCAACCGTTGATGCTGATCTTGCCGTGACGGACATCGGCACCGAGGATCATGCGTTCGGCCCCGTATTTCTCAAGCCAGCCCATGAAGAGATCTGGCTGGGTGACGGCAATGGAGCCTATGGTCACCATCGAGGCACCTGCGTCAAAGGCCTTCTCAATGTCCTCGTCGGTCTTGATGCCACCGCCGAAGTCAACGGTGAGGTTGGTTTCCGTAGTGATGGCCTTCAAAACGGCGTCGTTCACAATATGCTTAGACTTGGCGCCGTCGAGGTCAACCACATGGAGGCGCTTGAAGCCGATGCGCTCAAAATCCAGCGCCATATCGAGAGGCTTACCATAGACCGTCTTCTGGTCATAGTCGCCCTTGGTCAAGCGCACGCATTGGCCGTTGATGATATCTATGGCGGGAATCAGCTCTATTTTCATTGTCAATTATCAATTATCCATTATCAATTGTCAATTGGAGAAAATTCTGTAAGATTTTCTCACCCGCCTTGCCGCTCTTTTCAGGGTGGAACTGGCAGGTGTAGAAATTGTCCTTATGCATTGAAGCAGAGTAGGGCAGGATGTAGTCGGCGGTGGCGATGGTCTCTTTGCACAACGGCACGTAGTAGCTGTGTACGAAGTAGACGTAGCCGCCTTCGATGCCCTGCATGAGGGGGGACCTGGTATCGTAGAGCTTGTTCCAACCCATGCAGGGTACTTTGTCCTCGTGACGCTCAGGCTGGAAACGCTCGACTTCTGCGTCGAAGATGCCGATGCAGTCGGTGTCACCCTCCTCAGAGTGGCGGCAGAGCAGTTGCTGACCTACGCAGATGCCGAACACGGGTTGCTTCAGGTTACGGATGACCTCGTCGAGCCTCCTGGCCCTGAGGTAGTCCATCGCCTCGCCAGCATGGCCCTGTCCAGGGAACAGCACGCAGTCAGCCTTCTGGAGCTGTTCGGCATTATCTGTCAGTAAGGGCTCGATACCCATCCGCCGTAGTGCATTCACCACCGAATAGATATTCCCTGCGTTATATTTTACAATTGCGACGTTCATTGTTATTAATTATGCATTATGCATTATGAATTATGCATCATGAAAATATGATTGTCTTGTTCTTATAAGTGAGAATCTTGCGCTGGATGTGCTTGCTGACGGCATGCGAGAGTACAATCTTCTCGAGGTCCTTGCCCTTCAGC
>Ga0265298_10004165_pt1 | contig 18602 bp, 29 predicted proteins | sample AusTroGonzalo_MG_3_FD_193486 | JGI IMG/M metagenome (GOLD analysis project Ga0265298, IMG submission 193486) | Bovine rumen microbial communities from tropical cattle in Woodstock, Queensland, Australia - Gonzalo_01 | ecosystem: Host-associated > Mammals > Digestive system > Stomach > Rumen ... | reverse complement strand
CGGCGACTTCCTGCGCGACCAGAGCCTTGTGTTTGAGAGCCATGTCAGTCCTCCTGTGAGCAGTCATACATGGGCATGCTGCGCTGTTTGTATTGCTCAACCTCGCTGTCCAAGAGAAGACGGAGGCTGACGTTGGTGTACTTGCTGTAACGGTCCTTGATTTCAGAAGGTGTCCCGTAGGCGAGGTTGGTGCAGAACACATCGTTGTCGCCGGGCCACTTGAAGGAGACCAGATAGTGGTTTCTCCTGACCAGGAATGTTGCGGGATATGTTGCGCAGGCAAGTCCGAACTCCGGATGGGAGCAGAACTCATTGCGTCTGTCCGTGTCCACGCTGCAACCTGCCAGGGGAGAGACGTTCTGGTCCACCCATGTGCTGATCAGGGCCTTGTCCCCGTCGGACAGCCCCTCATCGTCTCCGTTGACGATGTGGCAGACCGCCCATTCGGGAAAGTCTTCGACCTTCACGGTTTTGAGATCTTTCATCATTGTCTCTCTCCCCGGTCAGAGACCGTATCTTTTGGCGAAGTGGTTTATGACTTCGGGAATGGGTTTCTTGTAATAGCTCTGGTTTTCTGTACAGAACCTTGCAAGGTCTTCTCTGGTGGCAAACGGCTTTCTCCACGACTGCCCGTTCATGATCATGGTGATCTGAGGCTCGAGCTCGTCGATGTAGTCCTGTACGGTCCACCCCTCGTACACGTGTCTTTTGTAATTGATTGCGCTCATATGAGCCTCCTTGGGAATCGATGCGCACATTGTCGTGCACAGGCCCTCCCAGGCACCGCCGCACGGCGGTTATTTTTATCAGACAGAATGGAGTAAGACCCATTATTCCTCCGTGGATACGGAAGGACGGAGGATACAACATCGTTGTATTCGCTGCAGGAAGGGACAATGCAATGGCCCTGTAGGCTTTCGGGTATGTATGTCACTTTGTCGGGTACAGGACAGGAACCATCATGGCGTCGCCGGACAATAAAAACCCCGCGGTGAAGCGGGGTGTTAATCATTCGGCACCGTACATAATACGGACGGCCTTGACGTCATTCTCGGATATCTCGTAGTTGTATCTGGTACACCACGTGTCATTGCCGTAGTAGTGGATGCCGTTCTCATCGTTCGCATATTCTGCCTTGATCTCAAGACCGCCATAGAGCATGATGGAGTCAAAGTCGAATTCACCGACGGTGAATGAGAACTGGCCGTACCAGACATAGGGGATGTAGATGCGAAGTCCCAGGAAGTGGATCACCTTATAGCCGAAGTAGACGGTTTTCTGAGGGATTCTTCCTCCGTTGATCACACTCTCGTTGTCGCTTATGGTGACGTATCTGTCCCTGTCGTAGCGCTGATGTTCATGATACAGGCCGAGGCAGTGACCGAGCTCGTGTTTGATTGTCCTGAGGAAGGTTTTGTCATTGGTTGCGTCAAGTCCGGTTTCCGCGATTCTCATCTTCTTGTGGTTGCCCGATCCGACGGTGCAGTTGCTGCAGCCTTCTTCGTCGTTGTTCATTATGTGCAGGCATTCATACTGTCCGAGGGCGGAACATATCATCTTTCCGAAGTCGTAGTCCACTTCGACAAATCTCACACACCCCGTCCTGTCTTCCCATGTGTCCATGGCCTGGCGGATGAGTCCCTTTGCCCTTTCGCTTATGCCGTCGAAGTAATAGCGGACAATACCGTCCTCCCATCTTCCGCCGCTCATGTAGGTGAGATTGGTGACTCCTTCCTTGAGGTAGACGGCCTTTTCGGAGGCGGATAACCTGTCCACATCCTCCTGGATGAGTCTTATGGCGTCTTCTTCGGTCATGCCGGATTCAACGAGTTCTGCGATTTCATTGAGGGCAATGGTCTCGAGGTCCGCACTCTCATCCAATGCAGAAAGAGCCCGGGTATATTCGGAGATGATGTTCTCATACAGACCCTGGCAGTTTTCGGTGTTCCGCATTATGTCCACAAGCGTCTCGCCGCTGTTTCCGTTTGCGTTCATCGCATCGATTGTGGCATTGACGGTAATGGCTGCGGCCTTTCCGGTTTTTGTCTTCATGTCATCGACCGAAAGCTTGTTAAGGGGCATGTAGATCTCGGCATTGCATGATGCGAATGCGATTGTGATGAAAAGCATTGTTGCAAGTATGAGTTTTTTGGAAAGGTGTCTCACATAGTCCTCCTGTGAAAAAAGTCACGGAGCCCCGGGATTTCCGGGGCAACCGATGGTCAGCTGGCGTAGCAGTATGCGCAGTTGTGCCGGCATCTGCGGTATTTGCCGATGTCGGTGTTGCGTGCGCAGAGGCAGCGCCTGAAGGAATCGGGCTCTTTGATGCTGTCGTCAAGCCTGATGCCGAAACGCTGTTCGATGAATGCCGCGTCGATGCAGGGAGCCTCGTGGATTCCGAAGGTCCCGAGATTGCAGGCGGCGACTATGTCGCGTTCGGCGCAGGTCTGGATCGTGATGCCGCATCCGGCTGCAATGGGAGCGATGCCACAGCAGATGTCGAGGATCTCAGCCTGATTCGGAGCGCGCATGGGGATGCGGCTGTTCTTCAGCTTGCCGTATTCATCGAGAAAGGATACGACGCACCTGTGCGTGTAGCCTTTCAGGTTGGAGCAGAGATGACCGAACCATTTCTTGTGGTAGGCAACCGTATAGGTGTCGTTGATCAGGATGGGGTCGTAGCGCCAGATGATCCTGTCGGCTCCTATGGTTCGGGAGAGCCTGCGAAAGCGTTCGATGACTTCGGCCTTGCGCGGCACCTGCGGCTCGATGTCCTTCGCGTAGGAGCTTATGGTCCATTGGATGTAGTAGGGGATTCCCATTTCATCGAGGATGTGCAGGTGCTCCAGGAAGTGGTCGCAGGGATTCTTCGTCCAGAAAACGATGCAGGCGACGTCTTCGGGCCTGAGGGAGATTCCGGAAGCTGTTCGGCCCCTTGAAAGCGAATCGAAGAATTCCTCGCTCTGGAAAGCGGGTGTGTCGTCCTTGTAGGAAGCGGAAATGATCTGTTTCAAGGCATGGCCCTCCGTAAAGAAAAAGATTTTTGCACGAAACAGACAAGCACGGCCGCAGGGCGTCATTACAATTATCCTGCGACAATAGGCATTATTTCTCTTCTACCTGTTGAATATCGCAGCCTGAAGGCGTATTATAACATTACAGGGTTATCGCACACCTTAAGTGCGCGGGTTTAAGCTATGACAAAATGCTCCTGAAAACCGTTGTCGCTTTCCTCGGAGTAGACCTCTATGAAAAGACCGTACTGCCTGGAAAGCTCCTCAAGACAGGTCATCTTCGAGCTTTCGTCGTAGAACTTTCCGCCGGGGACCTTCATCTGGGCGTATGATCCGTCATGCAGCATCGCGGTCTGCACTGACCAGTCGCAGATGCCGGAGATCTTCACGTGATTGCCGTTGTCCTCGATGTCGATGCCGTAGCTGTCGACGCGCATCCAGGGTTTTTCGTTCTCTCCGGAGTTTCCGGCCTTGCGGGCCCCGAAGACATCGCAGAAAGCCTTCTTGTCGGACTCATTTCCGAATCCGGTTGCTTTGAGTGTAAAGAAACAGCAGTTCGCCATCGTGTTCCTCCTTGATTGATGGAAAAAGCCGACCGGGATTTTCCGTGGATCCGAAAATATACCGGCCGAAATTCACAATTTGTGAACTTTCCCGCGCCGCGGGTTTGACCTGAAGACAAAGACCCCGGAAAAACGACATTGGCGAAACGGGTGATAATACCCAAGTTGATACCCAAGATACTACCCAAGATAATGATGCACTCAGTGACGTACAGAAAAAAAAAGCCCCGGGAGGGGCTTAATACGGACCGGTGTTGTTTTTCACGGCGGACAGGAAGTCCATGCGGGAAGCGTTCTTCTTCGCCTGCTTCACAGGATTGAGTACAACGCTTTTCCCCTCGGGATTGGTTATCAGGAAAACCCCGTCCTTATGTCCGAACTTTTCAAGGTTCTCGCTTCTTACGGCCTTGAGCGATTCATTGGGAATGGAGCTGAACAGTCCCGCTTCCTTGACCTTTTTCCTTGCACCCGTCTCGTTGGGTGCGAAGGCGACATAGCGCCTGGGGGAGCTTGTCCCCAGGATTGATACGATGTATGCGTTCATTTGCGACCTCCTCAGTCGGCGGTGATTCTTCTGGTGAAGGAGCCTTCCCCGGAAGGCATGCTCATCTTCAGACCGGCGGCCTTGCCGGCTCCGTAAAGGGCAGGATCGGCCCCGACCCTTCTGGCGCGGTGATGCTGTATCTCCGTGTCGGTGATCCTCTTGAACTTCTCACGGTTCTCACGGGATGCGACGACAAGGGCGTTGCTGAGACCTCTTGACACGACGCTCATGAAGCCGTTCACGATGCCGAGCTTCACGGCATCCGCGTTGTAGCGGCCGACGCCTGCGTATCTGCGTTTCCTTTCCGCCTTTTCGGCATAATCGAACAGATCCGGTTGCTTCTCCTCGAAGGCGATGGGCTTTTTCGCATCCTTGACGTCCTGTCTTATCGCGGCCTCTTTTTCATTGACCGTCATATACAGGCTGTCCCACAGATACATTGCGGCCTCAACCTGCTCAAGGCTTCCGTAGAAGTTGAGCGAGATGTTTCCGTCTCCGAAGAAGTCGTGCATGAATATGACATATGCGCCCGTGATTGCCCTCACGACGCTTGAGAGCTGGTCCGTCCAGGTGCTTCTTCTTTTCCTGAGGAGGACGCTGACTCCGAACATCTTCTCCTCGTCTCCTGTCTCGACGGCCACCCCGTACTGCTCCATGAGGCTTTTCGCCTTGTTCAGGGCAGAGGAGGCCTCTCCTTCGAAGTCCGACTTGGAAAGGGCGAGAAGCTTCACTATCTTCTCCCTTGTCTTCTCCTCTTCGTTTATGGATTTCAGGACTGCGCGGGAGTAGTTCTCCTCCACGCCCAGGGCCTCGCAGATCTCACGGAAGGTCTTGTCGTGACGGGAGTCCGTGTTGATTACGGTGTCCACATAGTGGGCAAGCTCGTGCAGATAGACGTTCCTCATGTGCTCGGTGACCATGTCGTTGCAGAGCATCTTCTCAGAGAGCACGATGATGTTCTGGGCCTTGTTGTAATATCCGTAGGCACCGTCCGCCTCGGTGTTGCCGAAGAACACTCTCGGGCCGTTCCAGTATTTTCCGATCACCCCGCTGTTCTTCATTGTCCCGTACCCCAGTTCCTGAAGTTTTCCCGAAACCCGGACAGCGTTCTTCTTGACAAGAAATATATCCATGACAGGCCTCCTTAGATGTTTTTTTGAGTCAAGGAGGCTGTAGGAGGCCGCGCAGCGGCCTGCAGGGCAAAAGGAACCCCGCACCCAATCACTTGGGAAACGGGGTGTCTTTCAGGCAGAGAGGGCGTCGATGAGGGCGTCGAGATTGTTCACGAGACCTTCGGCGTTGTTCTGTTTCCTTTCGGAAGCCTTTTTGAGGACACTTCTGAAGGTGTCCGCAAGTTTTCTGCATTCCTCTGAACTGCTGTTGTACTTTCCGAGGAACTGCGGACAGGTGTAGCCTTCCTCTTCATCGTAGCGGACTTCTATGGTGTATCTACGGTCATCCGCAACGTATGAGAAGATGGCACAACGTCCTTCGTTGACGGCACGGGCATATGTTCTGACGCAATTGCCCTGAACCATGCTCTCAAGGTTGAGTCTTTCCTCTGTCTCGAGAAGTTCATACTCATTGCCGATGATTCTGGAAAGAACCTTAAAGGGATTCGCTATGCGGAGTTTTCTGCCGTTTCCCTCGTTCTTGCTCATTTCAAGAACCTTCATGAGCATCGTGTGCTCCTTTCTGATTGAAAGGTCGAGAACACTCTTGTTCTTGAGACAAAGCCTGATGTAGGTTTCCGCGACATGGTTGTCTATTGAGGGATACAGGAGTCTTGATACACCCGCCTCAAGATAGGAAAGAAGAGAGCTCCTCCGACCGTTGAAACTTCTGAAAATATTCATGAGGTCTTCGGAATTCTTTTTACCCAGAAGCCTTGCGTATGATTCGGGCATCACCTTAATCATGTGTGCCACCGCAAGTCCGACGGGAAGCGGATACTTGTTGAGCGTCTTCGGAAGATTCTTCATTCTTCCCCTTTGGGAGACTATGTCCATTTTCGTGTGGTTGCCGTGCCTGACGATTCTGTCAAGGGGAAGGGGAAGCGTGAGTCCCTCGCACTCTTCCATGACAAGGTCGAACAGTTTCATCTCGTCGCTGTTGTCCGCAAAAGCGAAACAATTCCCCTCTGCCTGTATGCTGTCGTGCATTATCTTATCCCCGACGATTCTTCTCACTTCCGTCTTGTCGAAATCCCGACAGTCTGCAACCGTAAGGGAACGGAAGAAGGAATTTTCCTCATCTCTTTCCCAACGGTACAGGATATGTCTTTCTTTTTCGGGTTTGCCGTATCCTGTCGTCGCTCTTGAGAGACATATGGAACGGACTTCCTTGAGAGTGACGAACACGTATCTCCCGTCGAACCAGACCTGAAACACCCTTCCTGTGATGAAGCTGTTGTAGGAATATCTGCAACTTGTGACGAATCTGCCCTCAAGGTCGATTCCAACACACACTCTGCCTTGTTCCGATTTCATCGCCGAAGCCTGATTGGCAAGACCCTCAAGGACTTTCGCGGTTTTTTCCGCTACAGTCCCGATGTCTGCACGCTCAAGCATTTCCATGAAATCTTTCATACTCATCTGTACTGTCATATGAATCCTCCTTTTCAGAACGGAAGGTCTTGGTCAAAGCACACGTGTATGCTTTTCGGATAATCGACACTGAAAGTGCAATTTATCACACGGTGTCTTAAGAAACTGCTCATATCTTCAAACGGGGAAATCAGAAATTTCTTTTTTTTCAAAACATCATTGACGCTACAAAGCTCCAATTTCCCGATTGGTGCATCGAGGCCTGCCTTGATGTAGATTTTTCCGATGAATTCACGGCATTCCTCCAGAGGGAAGATTTCAAGACCCATTTCATAGACTTTCTGCATGGCCATGCCGTCCGTGAAATATTCTTTTTCAGGGATAAGCACGAAACCGCTGTCATGGAAATATCCCATACAGCTTTTGCTGTCATGGATTGAAAGAACCATGGGGCTGTACCCGCGGTATTCGCTTCTTGAAACGATTTTCTTCTGTTTGTCCAATTCTCCGAGAACATTGTTGAGGTTGTGGATTCTCATGATTCCCCTCTCAATCCATTGCTCGAATGTCATTCCGCAATCAAGTGCGATGACACCCAAATCCATGTTCTTGTCTGAACCCTCTTTCGTGCAAATCAACTTCATGTCTTCATCTCCTCTAATTGCGGGAATGACATGAACACCCTCGCAGAGGGTAATGACTTTTTATTTTTTTCAAAAAAAAGGCATTTCCGTAATCGGCGTCCGGATTCTCGGAAAACAGGGACTTGTGCACTTTCTTTGCGTTTTCCGGAAAAATGTAAGCAACTGCCTATAATGGCGATGCCGGTACAAAGAGAATATAACTGGCACCTCGACATGGAACGAAAAAAAAGTAGTGGGATTTTTCCGGTGAAACGGGGCGGAGAGCCCTGACGGAATGTGGCAGACGATGTTACGGATTTATCACAAAAACATAACAAAAAAAACGCAAAGAACCCTTTCTGATCAAAGACATTTTTCGGCATGGACTTCAGATTATCCTGTGTCTTCACTTCGGATTTTCCTGAAATCGCCGTTTTTCAAAGGAAAAACGGGACGTTTTCCGTCATTTTTCAAAGAAAGAGGAATCGGGAGGTGGTGGTTTAGGCTTTCAGCAGAAGACCGCCCAACAGAAAAAGGCAACGCGTTTCACGTTGCCTTGCATATCAGTAGGAGGGTGTGCACCCTCAGTATGTGAGCTTGTCCTCGATCATATCAAGGCATTCCTCGATCGTACCCGAGAAGGGAATGCCGTAAAGCTCCATCTGGAAGAAACCTTCATCCGCCACAGGATCGATCAGACGGCAGTAGACATCGTCGAACACAAGGATTCTGTCCTGGCATTCTTCGAAGTGCCATCCTTTTATGACCTTGTAGGCGTTTTCGGATACGGCCTCATGGTAGGTTTTGAGAAACTCCACATGATTGTCGCAGTTGTCGGTCAGCTGCTTTATGCGGGAAATGATGTAGTCCGCACTCTCAAGCTCGTCCTCGCAGGAGAGGACAAGACGCAGGAATCTTCCGATGCCTTCGCGGGTCTTTTCGTCGAGTTTTTGGGTCTTGCATTCGATTTCCCATCTGGCTGCGATGTTCTTTATTTTTTCAATCAGGGTCTTTCCCATCTTTTCTCTCCTTGCTTCTGTAGATTTCGAACCACAGAGGTCTTGGTTTTTTCGCGGATATCATGTTCCCCTTCTTGAAGAACAGCGGAACCGATACCGTTTCGTCGTCGGCAAGTCCGTCGCACAGCTGGCGCAGTTCGCCTGCGGTGCAGTGGAGCTCGACCCTGCTGCCTGTATTTTCGGTGTATTTTGTCGCACCGAGAATCCTGTGAAGTTTCAGAAATGTCATTGTTTCCCCCTTTGAGAGATGGAGCTGGAGGGAGTCGAACCCTCGTCATATGCTGTCTCGCGTCTGTCTTTTTGTAGGCCTTTCCGCTCAGGCGACAACACATTCGAAACCTGTACAGCCCCTTTCCGCAGATCCGTGACGCAGGCCGTCACGGCCCCGGATGTGAAAGAGGAGACACCCCTGAACGGAGTGCCATACCTTTTCCTCACAGGACGTCGGAGATGTAAAGGTTCACTGACTTTGTCATGAAGTTCTTCGGCATCTCGCTTTCCTTGAGACCCTCGCCCTGCAGAAGCCTCTGGGCAAGGAATTCCCTTATGGTCTTTCTGAACTTCGCATCGGTCATCACCTTTCTGCAGGAGATGTGATAATCGACGAGGGAACTGTTACCTGGGTCCTTTGTCCATTCTATCACATTGGTGATGAAATCATAGCAGTCGGGTTTTCTCTTTTCCATGGTCCCTCCTCAGTCTTCATCCTCTTCGTAGCAGTCGTTGTCGATTTCGACACCCTTAGTGTCTTTCACTTCCTCGACCTTTTCCGTATCGTAATCGGGCCAGTCGGGATCGAAGTAATCTCCGGGGGAGTCCGATACAAGTTCAAGGGCAATCTCTTGTGCCTGCTTCTTGCTTTTTGCTCTGATGACGAGTGAACACGTCTGTTTCTCGACTACCGTCACACGGTATACCTTGCTGCGTGCCATGACAACCTCCTGTGGTTTTCAGAATGGCGAACTGACCATGAACTCATAGAGTTTTCTGGCATCGTTCTTTTTCTGGTTAAGGTAAAGGTCTCTGACCTCCGGACACTTCTCCGCGAAGGCTACGAATTCGGAATGCTTCTGCAGAAGCTCGTTGTATCTTGCGCTGAGCTTGTGATAGTCCGCGGAGACGGCGGCTTTCACGGTCTGGGCTGTTTCGACCTGTTCCTTGCATTCTGCAATCTGATTCTCGAGTTCCTCGATACGCCTCCAACATTCGGCGGCCTTGTTTGACTGCTCATTGACCTTCTGTGCAAGGCTTATGGCGGCCTTGATGCCGATTGCCGAGACGAGTTTGTAGAACTGCTGCTTTGTCAGCTCCTCGTCGAGAAGATACAAAGGCTGAAGGGCGTTCAAGGTCTCTTCTGTCAAGGCCTCGTTCTTGAGACCGGTCTGCAATTCTTTAAGGTTCATCTGAACTCTCCTATGCTTTCATGTAAGATTCATGCGAGTTCGCTCTCTCTTCCCAAGAAGATGAGTTTTGCGATTCTGTAGGCTTCAAGCATTGTGTAGGGATTCTCGTCGCGGCAGATGTGGCTTTCAGCCCATATCTTGGAGAAGGTGTTCTTCTCGGTTTCCGCATCGATGCGGCAGAGGTTCTCGCGGGGTCTTGCCTTGAGGTCGATGAGGCTGAAGATTTTCCTGCTTAACGCGGAGTCTTCGACGACATGGGTCTTGCCGACGGTGGCACCGTCGTCATAAGGGCAGAAGCAGAGTCTTCTCACTCCGTTCACAGGTTCCAGTTCGGCGACAATGAAGGTATATCTTGTCGCATCCCCGGGAGCCGAAGTGACTATATAGGCTCTTTCCAACTTCTTGAATTCTTTATCACGTGCCATGTTTGACAGCTCCTTTTGTGTGCGTTTCACACTTGTTTGTTCGCCTTGAGACAAGCAAGCCCTTCAAGGGCTTTATCTTTACGCCGGCTTGAAAAACAGGGCTGTCCCCGGAAGAACAGCCTTGTCATGGTCAGGATAGTTCCTTTCTTAACGCATTTATCGCCCTTATCACCATCTGAGGATTGATGGTGCCGACAAACAGATGGTTTTCCGGGTCTATCTCGGTGTACATTTTCTCAAATGACTCAAGAACCTTCTCTCTGGAAAGAACCATCTTCACGGCGTTATGCCCCTCAAGTTCTGCATCGGAGACATTTTCGTCAATCCATTCCTCGGAATCTGACCTGCATCCGTTTTCGACTTCCTCTTCGTATCTTTTCTTGAGTTCGTCAAAATACTCACAGCTTACATCGTATTCCGTGCCCCGCACATTTATGATCATCTCTGACCTCCTGTAAAGATTATGATTTTCGGGTTGATGATTTTCTTCTTGCCGAAGAAATTTCTCCATGTCTTCGGCTACAGCAGAAGTGCAGTGCATTGGCTCTTATAGGAGCCATGCACTTGCACTTGCTGCTTCCGAAGACGGATTATTCGTGCACGATATCCCTGACATCTTCGAAGGCATTGTGGAAGGTGTTGGACGCCTTCATGATGCCGCAGGCGGCCTCGAAATCATACTGAGGATGTTTTTTCATGAAAGGCTCTGCGATCTCTTTGAGAATTGCGTCTTTCACGTCCCGATGACCGGACCAATCGTTGTCGGATTCTTTCCTTGCCTTCTGGTATTTGGCCTGTATCGAGGACATGTCCAGAATCAGGTCGTCATATTCCAGTCTTCTTCTCAACTGTCTGAAAAGCTCTGCGTTTTCGGAAGAAACACAATATGTCTTACCTTCGAAAGAGATGTTTATCTTTCCGTTCTTGTTGTCAAGACTGTTAAGTAATCTGAGAAGCATGTTCTTTGATTTCATGAGTTTCCTCCTTTTTCACAGCATACGGCACCGGGCCTTCAAGGCCTTTGTCCGGACATAAAAAAAAGGGTCCGAAGACCCCGTCGATATGAAGTTATACAGTCTTTTTCACCTGCAACCTCCTTTGTTCATGGAGTTTTGCTTATGAACGATAGGAGAGATTTGAAAAAATCGGATCACCTCCCTGCCTCCCTGCGTTCTCGCGGAGAGTTCCGATGCGCTCAAGCGCCTTCGGATTCTCCTGGTGGATTTTGATATTATTATATCACGGTTTAATGCCGGACGAAACCGACGGAACGATTCAAGGACATGTAAGAGTAATGGCACTGGAGAACCGTGATTCCCAGTTTCTGCACGGAGCAGTTCTTTCTGCTCTTGCACTCATCGCAGATCGGCTTGCAGCTTCTGATTCCGAAGACAGTCATGACATCCTCCACGGGAAGAGTTTTCATGAGCTCTTCCTTGCGCAGGGCCCTGTATCCTTCCGGAGCATCCGGACAATCCGTGACAAGGGTGACGATGTTCCTGTTCACAAGCCTCATCATCCATTCGTGTACATCGGCCTGGCAATAGACCACTCCCTTTCCCTTGTAACGGGGAGTGGGGAGGTCTCCCCATCCGGAACAGACGGCTTTCCAATGACCGCGCCCGCCTTTGAGAGGCTTGAGATACAGCGTGAAGACGCATTCGCAGGCGTCGTCCATCTGTTTGAGGACATAGTAACGCTGCATTATCTCGAAATGAACGGCCCATCTTGTCTGCCTGGTTATCCTGACATTGTCTATTTCCGAAAGGCGAAGCGGAAGTTTATTCATCTTCATCCTCCTTGTTCCAGGCCTCATAGGCCTCTTTGAACGTTCTGCCGAGTTTGTCGCTCCAATACTCGCAGCCGCAGCCTTCATCTGATGCGGGATAAGCCACAACGTACGGCTCCGCGTCTCCGAGATCCACGTTCTTCTCCGCGAAGACAAGACACGCATGTCCGCATTCCATGCTCTGGGAACCGATTTCGATCTTGAGTTTCCTGTATTCCCTGCAGGTTGAGCATTTGATGAACCCGTGGGTCTTGCACCATCTTGCGCCCTCAATCTCATCTCTGCCTGCGGTTCTCAGGTTCTCGGCCTCACAGGCGTAGCCCTTGTACTGGCCGTCGAGTTTCACATAGGTTTTCCCGTTGTCCTCGAAGACGCCGGAAACCGTGAACACAAGACCCCTGTAGGTTCCGTACTCTGCGTGTTTTTCGGTCATTATGACCTTGTCACCCTTGTTCATCTGGTTCCTCCGTTTTCTCTTCGGTTGTCCTGGCCGACCCTGTTCTCAGATCCAGAGTGACGGTCTTGTCACCCTTCGTGACGGCATTAACCTTCCTGACGGCGGCAACCGCCTCCGAAAGGGTAAGGCTCCCGTCCGGATGCGTTGCGTGGATCAGCTGTTCTATGACCTCTTCACGGTTCACTGTGTCGCCTTTGGTATAGGTGATTGTCATTTTGAAAACCTCTCTCTGAGGATGCCATCGAACATGTCGCAGATGTAGGCCTCAAGCATTCCGGAAGCCTTTGCGGAGAAATTCTGTCTCTGCATTGCGGTATGGTCGTCGGACTCTGTGTATGTAAGGGTGGCATACATCCCGGTCCCTGTCTTTATGGTCAGGTTTCCGTTGAAGCCGCCTCCTATCATCACCGATCCGCCGTGGACATGAAGGTTCCTGTCCACAGAGAACAGTCCGGTCTTCCAGTTCTTCAGATATTCTCCGAGAGAGACTTTTTCAGGCTCCTCGCAGAAGACGTTTCCGTCCTTGTCATACCACTCATAGGATTCGTGGTCGACGCTGTCGCGTCTTTCGAGAATGCGCAGTGTGAAAGAGCCGTGGGCACCCGGTATCCTGTAGAGTTTTCCGCAGGCGATTGCCTCGATCTCGTTGATTATCCTGTCAAGAAATTCCATTTCAGTCCTCCGCTTTTCTTGCGCCGTATTTTGCAAGCATTGTCTCGTTTGCATATCTGTCAAGCCATTCCTGGAATGAATCGTTCGAACTGCAGCCGTCATAACGGACGTCGTCGCGGTATTCGTTCATCAAATCCTGAAGGCAGGACGGATGTATAAGGTAGTTTTTTCCTCTTACTGTAATAAGTTTTTCAGGCATTTCAGGCCTCCTTGTTCTTGTGTTGTTCTCCGCCTGACCGCCTCAGGCGGATATGTCGGTCCTGTTCCGGCATCCGTTTCAAGGCAGACCGGAAAAGACCTTTTCAAATGTTGCAGATTAAGGCTTGCACGCCGTAATATGCACTGTCACCTGGAAAAGGTGAAAAGGGAAAAGTCCGTACTTTCCCGATTGTCGATGCCCATGCCCCCTTGTCGCGTTTCTGGTTGGGGTGCTCGGGGCGTCGCCGGACATCAAACAAGGGGCCGGATGGCCCCTGTGTTCATGCACTTTTATAAAGCCCGTCGAGTTCTTTGACTTTCTCCAGGATGAAAGACCCTGTGTCTTCGTCATATTCGAGTTCCTCATCGAAGACGAAATTATCCGTTCCTTTGAGGCAGACACCGAAATCAGCCGACGAGTCGCATAATGTGACTTCCGCCTCGACATTGTCGCAGACCTTACGGTAAGTGTCAGGCAGCTGCTTTCTTGTGACTATGGAGCAGACAGCGGGGTCGGCTTCCCATCCGTCGGTCAGAAAATCGTCGATGAGGCCTTCCTTATAGTCGGGTTCATCATCGTCGCCACGGATCCCGCAGAACTCTTCGTATGCGCTTGAATCCTGAAGCCATGCGTCGTAGTCCCATGCCATTGAAGGCCTCCTTGTGTTTTCAGAAGAATTAATATATTATGATGTTAGGGTTATCGCATCCCTTGAAAATGCGTGGGTTGAAGTTATGCCGTAGTATCCGCATCTTTTGGGAACCTCGGAGAGGGCTTTGGAGAAATTCTCGAAAGTGGGTTTCTCCCATGATTTCTCCTTGGTGACCATGTTGAGCACCCCGTTGATGAATATGCACGAAGGCCATGGCAGCATTCCCACCTCATCCATCGGCTCTCTCAGTCTGTACTTCTCCGCCATGGGCACCGCGATTCCCGCTCCCATGGCATGATCGGATGCTATGCAGTGCAGGGGAGTCCTTTCCTGTGTATGATCGAAAAGGTCCCCGTATATTACCTTGAACATTGTCTTCCTCCTCAGCCTACCATTCTTGAGACAAGGGCCATGCAGTCCTGTCTGTCCTGTTCGCAAAGCCTGTCGTCATCTGTGAAGCGGACGTTTCTCGCGGCTTTCTCAAGGAGATTTGCGAGCATGATCGCGTTGCTGTCAGAGCATTCGCGGTCCGCGATCTCATGGCAGCGCTCCTTTCCGTCAAGCCGGATCTCCACTTCGTCTTCGCGGGTATATCCGTCCCTTACGATTCTTATCGCCCACAGGTTCCCGTTTTCGGATTCCATCTGACACAGGATCCTCAGTTCCGCACAGTCCTCGGATAAAGACACGAAGACATCGGTTGAACATTGCATTGGCGCTCCTCCTTGTTTTTTTTTGTGCAGAAATACAGAACAGGCGCACTGTGCCTTGGATTCTCAATTCTTTTTTTTACCGATATTGGGAAGCCAATATACAGGACTCAGTAGAGCCATGTCAGGTTCGTGCCGCCGTCATATATGGTCATTTCCGGTGCGGCGAAATCCTTCTGCGGTTCCCTGTAATAGATGTCAAAGGTCTGTTCGATAACCCTTCCGTCCTTGCGGATGAGCCTGAGGGACCACTGGCCCTTGGGAAGCGGAACGCCGAGGGGCATTATCATGTCCGCCGATCCCCTGTAGGGCGAGCCGTTGAACACCGTCTGTGTGGTCTGGGGCCTCCAGGTGAGGTCCCCCGAGGGGTCCGTGACCTCTATGCTTATGTCGTCCTCGGTCATCGCGAACACAGAGAGGCCCATATGCCCGTCGCGCAGGACATAAGGTTGAATCTCTATCGAGCGTATCGTGAATTCATTCCTTTGGCAGGAAACGAGGACAAGCAGCAAAAGCAGAACCGCGGCGGCTGTTTTTCTCAGCATGGTATATATGATATCACAATTTGAAGGCGAGGGGCAGAGGCGCAAGGAAAAAAAACGGAAATTCAACCGGATTGTCGGTTTGAACATGATCCCAAGCCCCCGGTTGTCCGAGGTCTCCGACTTTTTTGTTGCTGCGTCTCCGACTTTTTTGTTGGTTTTTCCTCCGGCTGTTCCGGAGTGCCGGTTTGTGGTATCATACATGCATGAGAAATCTGATCATCGGCGATATCCATGCAACGTACGACAAGATGAGAAGCGCTCTCGACAATGCCGGCTTCAACCCGGAAACGGACAACCTGTACAGCACGGGCGACCTTTGTGACCGCGGGGAAAAACCAATCGAGACGCTCGGATACCTCATGGCTCTCCCGCGCTTCTTCCCTGTGGCCGGAAACCATGACTTCTGGTTGTACGACGCGATCAGGTCCAAAAGACCCGACCCGTGGTGGACCGACCACAACGGCGGTGACACGACCTGGGCCTCCCTGGACAATCAAAGTCCCGAATTCATTGCAGGACTGAAGACGTGGCTCGGGGCCTTCCCGCTTGTCAGATTCCTCGACAGATACATAATCGTCCATGCGGGACCCTTCCTGTTTCAGGAGGACGATCTGAGATCCTGTTGCGGCCTCGACATCGAAAGCACATGGAGACCGCAGGACCGTTATGGCGGAATCTCAATGGATCCCAGGGCCGAGATACTTTGCTGGGACCGCGAATACATCTATGAGGCGCTCGGAATCCGCGAGAAATGGAAGCGCTGCGAGATTGAACCCGTATCGACGGACAGGACGATCATCTGCGGACACACACCCTTGAGGAATGTCGTCCACAGCGACAGGTTCCATCTGACGGGCATCGATACCGGAGGATTCACACAAGACGGCCGCATCACCGTCATGGACCTCGATACGAACGAGTTTTTCCGGAACTCCTGATTTCTCAAAAAAAAATCATCCCCCGGAGAGGATGATGTTCCGGTCAGGCAACCGAGGTTTTCTCTTCCGCGGCATCTTCCACGGGCAGGATGTCCTTGGTTGAGGACAGATAGCACTTGTACAGGAATGTCTTTCCCAGTTTCTGTATGTCGTTGGTGATACAGAACCATATCTCATTGCCGTCTGTCTCAAGAGTTCTCGGCACAATGCCGTCCTTTGTCCTGTGGAGGAAGTTGTTGTTGCCCTTCCTGATCATGCTTATCACTTTCTTTTTGTCCATGTTCTTCATTGTATCCTTTTATTTGGGGACGGGAAACCTGGCAATCATGAAACACCCGGGAAAAGCCCCGGGCGTTGTCATCATGCGACCTCGTTGAGGGCGTTCCATGTCTTGGGGTCGATGTTCAGGACGGTCCATCCCATCGCCTCAAGCTCTGAAGCTCTCGTGTAGTCCTCGACATCCTGGGATGCGCGGGTGACTGCGTTTGCAAGTCCGTAGAGGGTGCGGTCGTCGTCCTCGTTGTAGTGCTCGAGGACAAGCTTCATCTCAGACTCAGAGAGACCGAGCTTCTTGGCGCTTCTCTCGAGAAGGGTCTTGGCGTCGATCTCGGCCTTGACTTCGGCGGCCTTTCTCATGGCCTCGAAATACTCGCTGAATGTCTCGTCAGAGAGCTGTGTCTCGATGAATGCGCGGATCTTGTCGGGGAGAAGGGTATCCTCATACTCCTCGGCATAGATGTTGATGTCGTTCTCGAGTCTTCTTGTCTTTCCGATGTGGAACTTGCGGAAGCCTGTGCTCATGATGCCGACGACAAGGCCGTTCGTGCAGACGAGACGGTAGATCATCGGAATGATCGAACAGGCTCCGAGTCCTGTCTCCGAGTTGGAGATGATGAATCCCGCCTGGACTGCGTCGCCCTTGCGGATTTCGCCCTGGACCTTGGGGAAGACGTACTTGTAGTACAGTCTGTCCTCCGTGAGTCCGGAAGACTTGAGGATAAGTCCGTCCGTATTGCCCAGGACCTCTTCGATCGTGTCTGCGACCTGAAGATGGTCGACGATGCGGTAGCGGTCCGAGAGCAGGGCTCTTGCGGTGTTGCCGGTTGTCTCCTGGAATGTCCTGAGTGTGAAGTGCCTGTCGCCGCCGTTTCTCAACCATGCATTGACGTTCTGGGAAAGCAGCACAGGATTCTCGTCGAGCATACGGTTGTAGTATCTCTGGGGAATTCCCAGCTTCTCCGCAGCCTGGTTGTGGAATGTCTGTGTGCACTTGAACGGGGTGGTGTTCAGGCCTCTGACCGTGAGCTTTGCATCCTCCGTCATCTCGAGACGATAGGGGGATACGTCATAGTCTTTCTTTACTGTCTGCTGGTAGTCGAGCAGATTCCGGATCTGACCGATTGTCTGTCCTTGTTTCATGTTGGAGTCTCCTTGTTGCAACTTTGGAAGAATTCGCAGAGTCAAGCTCTGCCTTTTCGCAGGCCGGGGGCAGGCCGCCGCACGGCGGAAAGAAAATCCCGTCTGGGACGGGATTGTTGTATCAGGTTGTCTGAACGAGATACCGAATTGAGGAGCAGTCGTTGTGGTAAAGCACGACTTCGTCGTTTATCAGCGTCGAACCGGCATGTGCCCAGACACAGTCGAATCCATGCGGGGCGCCCGAGACTCCGGAACAGTTGTACACGTCATGCTTCTTGCCGGTGGCAACCTCGAATATTCCGAGCATCGCATAGTCCTGGTCACCGCTCCGCCAATACGAGTTGTGGACGGAAGTATAGCCTCTGGACTTGCCGAACTTGGGGGCGAAATAGATTCCCTTTCCGAACATGCCGTAGCAGGCATGCTCCAGATCCAGTCCGTTGCAGAAGATGGAGAGGAAGTTCGGAGTGGGCGAACCGTGCCACAGGAGCGTGGTCGACTTTATGTCATGTCTTTCCAGATACTTCCTGAAATCATCTTCTTTTCTCTTGTTCAGAACCTTCCATGCCTTGACGAACCTGTGGGAATCACCGCCCATCATGCGCTTTATCAGTCTGACATCTTCCTCGCTTGCCTTGCACACCTCCAGGCTGTTCTTTATCATGGCTTCCTCTTCGGGGGTGTTTCCGATCTGGACATCGGTCTTGTTGAGCACGCGGTCCCTGGCGCTTTCAACGGCATCGAGAAACATCTGCTCCTTCGTAAGGCGTTCAAGCGCAAGGGTGTTGCTGTACTCGAGGAAGTTTCCGTCCGTGATTCTGGGGATTATCCTGTAGAAGCCGAGGAGAGCCCTGTTGAAGCCCATGAGATTCCCCTGTTCCGCCTCGCTTCTCATCTTGTCGAGAAGGAGTCTGGCGTTGGATATCATGTGTGCGGTCACCCCGCGCATCGCGACGTTGGTGTTCTGCTGTATGAAATTCTCCGCGTTCTTTATGAGAATGTTCATGAGTTCGTATTCGCTCTGGTTTATCATATGCTGTTCTCCGCCGGGAGAATCAGCCTTCGGCCTCCTCTCCCGGCGGAG
>Ga0265298_10004164_pt1 | contig 18610 bp, 19 predicted proteins | sample AusTroGonzalo_MG_3_FD_193486 | JGI IMG/M metagenome (GOLD analysis project Ga0265298, IMG submission 193486) | Bovine rumen microbial communities from tropical cattle in Woodstock, Queensland, Australia - Gonzalo_01 | ecosystem: Host-associated > Mammals > Digestive system > Stomach > Rumen ... | reverse complement strand
AATCGGTTCTCTCCCGATAAACACACACCACCCTAGCCATTTTATTTACGTTTCCTCTTTTGCTCTTTTAGAATCTCTTCAAAGTCGTCCAAAGTCTTAAACTCGCGGAACACACTAGCAAAACGCACGTATGCCACCTCATTCACTGCAGCTAGCACATCCAGCACAGCTTCGCCAATTTGTTTAGATGAAACTGCCTCCGTGCCGTAACTATATAATATATCTACTACACGATTAATCACGTCTTCAATCTCAAGTTCAGACTTAAAGAACTTCCCTACGCTACGCTTTACCGCAAGTAGCAATTTATCACGATCAAAAATCTCTTTGTTGCCACTGCGCTTTAACACGGTAAGAGCTGGCATTTCGATGCGCTCGTAGGTCGTAAAACGATGACCATCCGGCGACTCTCGGCGGCGACGAATCATCTTACCATCTACGGTTTCGCGGCTTTCTAGTACCTTGCTGTCCCCAATTCGATACTTATGATCCATCTTAGCCTCCTTTGTTTATTAATCTTTTTTGCGTTTGTTGCGAAGCCTCTCGCGAAGTGAAGGTGGTACATCCATTTCGTCGTCGGAAGCAGTATCAGCCTCTGGCTCAGCTTCCGGTTCTTTCTTGATTGAATCCCACATGTTGGTCTTATTTTCGAGGGCGAAATCTTTTTCATCAGCCACTGGCTTTTCATCTTCCATCGTCTTGGATGGAGTTTCGTCCTGCTCTGGCTCACCAACTGCGACACCTTCTTGGTAATAATCCGAATCAAATCCGGTAGCAACTACTGTTACCACGAGTTCATCCTCAAGTTCTGGACGAATTGATGCACCAAAGATGATGTTAGCATCTGGAGCAACTGCACCAGTGATAACTTCGGCGGCTTCTTGGATTTCAGCCATCGACATGTCGTAACCACCAGCCACTGAGAAGAGCACGCCCTTAGCACCTTCGATACGTACTTCGATAAGTGGTGATTCTACTGCTTGTTGAGCAGCAATCACAGCGCGGTTCTCACCTGAAGCGCGGCCAATACCCATAAGAGCCGAACCAGCGTTCTTCATAATGGTCTTCACATCGGCGAAGTCGAGGTTGATAAGTGAGTGTTCAGTGATAAGCTCGGAGATACCTTGCACACCCTGACGAAGCACATCGTCGGCGATTGCAAAGGTTTCGGTAAGAGGAGTGCGAGGATCAATGGTTTGAAGCAAACGGTCGTTAGGAATGGTGATGAGAGCGTCTACCTGATGAGCGAGCTTCTCGATCGCGATCTCAGCATTGTCACGACGACGTGCACCTTCAAACGTAAATGGTTTAGTAGCTACACCAACGGTTAGAATGTCTTTCTTGCGAGCTTCTTCAGCTACAATTGGACCAGCACCAGAACCAGTACCACCACCAGCACCAAGTGTAATGAATACCATATCGGCACCATCAAGTGCTTTGTCGATAGCTTCACGGCTTTCATCGGCAGCTTCGCGGCCTTTTTCTGGGTCGCCACCAGCACCAAGGCCTTTACCAATATGTACCTTGGTATCGGCAGCTGAATGATGCAAAGCTTGTGCATCCGTATTAATTGCTACAAATTCTACACCAGAAAGCCCCACCTCCTTCATACGATTCACGGCTGAACCACCGGCTCCACCGACGCCCACAACTTTAATGCTTGCTGCTGTACTTTCCACCTCTGTTGGTTTAATTTCAGGCATAGTTTTTCCTCGCTTTAGTATATCTTACACAAAATTATAGCATAAAAAACCGAGCGCAACCTGAAAATCTCTCAAAAACTCTCTTTAAAATTTAGAAAACAGCTTCTTAATAAAATTCGTGCCGTCTTTTGCGACTTTTTTGGCCTTGCTCCCACCCTTTTTGCTGCGCGTCTCTACGCCCAGCTCACCATCTTCCATTGCCATCAAAGCTAGACCAACCGCCGTCGCATATTCTGGCTTAGCTACATCATTCATCATGCCACCAAGACCGCTTGGCACACCTACTTTCACCGAAGCTTCCATCGCTTCTTTTACAAATACATCCAAATTGCGCATCTTTGCACCAGCCCCTACGAGCACGATACCTTCTGGTAAGCGCTGATCATATTTAGCTGCTTTCAGTTTCTTACGAACCTCTGCAAAAATCTCCGTTAGGCGGTCCTTTGCTACTTGTTCTACTTCCTTACGATCAAACGCGCGTTCGTCTTTGCCGGCTCTAATTGCCGTACTCTTTTCGGACTTAAAGTCACCCGTGATAAAGCGTTCCTTAATTTCTTCAGCCAGTTCTGGCTCAATTGCGAGTACAATGGCAAGATCATTCGTAATATTATTCGAGCCAGCCGGCACTACACCAACATATTGCAAATCGCCTTCTTCAAAGACTGCTACCGACGTAGTCGTAGCGCCAAAATCTACTACTGCTACACCATTTTCCTTTTGTTTCTCGGTTAATACTGCCTTGGCGGCTGCCACTACGCCTGGCACAATTTTGCTAGCATAAACTCTGGCATTCTCCGTGGCTTTTCTCAAGTTTTCTACATTTGGCGTCAATGCTGATACTACTGACGCACGCATCTCAAGCCTCGTTCCGGCCATGCCGATTGGATCTTTAATTCCCCCTTGGCCGTCGATTGCATATTCTAATGGTACCAAATCTAGCACCGTGCGGTTAGCTGGGATGCGTCCCATTACCGCTACATCTTCGATACGATCAAGGTCGTCACCGTCAATCTCATGATCAACCGTGCCAACCGCAATCATACCTTCAGTATGCGTCGACAAAATCTGCGAACCATTAATCGAAACATAGGCCTCATTAATATCTCGGCCACACATATGCTCTACTTCACCAAGCATCTGGTCGATTGCGCCAGCTGGACCAGCCAAATTCGCCACCACGCCTTTACGCATGCCAGCCGACTTGCCTTCATTAAAACCAACTACTGCCGCTTCGCCAGACTTCGACACTGCCAAAACTACCGCGCGGACATTTTCAGTCCCCACATCAAGACCTACAGCATATCTGCTTGTTTCATCCATACCGCAATTATAACACGCTTATCGTTATTTTGGCAAAGTCAACACTTCGTAACCATCTTTAGTTACTAAAATTGTATGTTCGCAGTGACAACCAATCGAACCATCTTTCATTTTTACAGACCAGTTATCATCTTCATCTACATAATTGCTCGGCTTACCAAGACAAGACATTGGCTCAATACAAATCGTATCGCCTTCTTTTAGTACGTAACCAGTGCCACGATGTCCATAGTTTGGAATTTCTGGCGACATGTGCATCTCTTTACCAATACCATGGCCTACATAGTTCTCAATTACGCCAAGTTTCCCTGCACGAAGTACCTTTTCTACGGCATATCCAATATCGCCAATGTGCGCGCCCGGTCTAACCTGCTCAATTCCCTCCCATAAAGCCGATTCCGTCACTGAAATCATTTTCTTCACAGCTGGTGAACCCTTACCGCCTACTAGCATCGTAAATGCCGCATCAGTAAAATATCCCTTGTAGTAAATCACCAAATCAAACGAAACCTTATCCCCTTCTTCCAAAGGCTCGTCAGACGGAGCGCCATGCACCAATTGATCATTTATCGAAATGCAAATTGCTCCCGGGAATTTTTCTTCTAGCATATCATATGCTACACCCGCTCCGCGCGCCACAATTTCCTTACGCACCCAAGCGTCAACTTCTTTTCCGGTCATGCCCGGCTTCACATATTCCTTCAAATCTGCCAAAAGGTGACCCATAATTTGGCCACCCTCGCGCATCGCCTGAATTTTATCATTCGCCATAGCTTTTCTCAATTTCTCCACCATTTACATCATTTTGCTGAATTCTTGCCCCTGGAACCATCTCTTTCACTACATCTACTAAACGATTCGTAATGTCTTCTACTGCACCTACACCATCAACTTTGCGAATTTCGATTCCCTTCTCTTCAAGTAACGGGAAAATCAACTTAAAATTCTGTTCCGAAATTGCAAAACGTCTGTCGATACTTTCTCTGCTCTTATCGTCATCACGGCCGCGTAGCTCTAGTCGCGCATACAATTCTTCTTTTGGCACATCTAGCAGAATTGCGCCGTCAATCTTGTCAGCCATGTTCTCCATCATCCATTTGGCTTGATATTCGTCACGTGGATAGCCGTCTAGAATTACGTCAAACCCTTCCGCCTCGGCCTTTTTAATCTGTGCGGTCATCAACTTGATCACATCATCATCGCCGATCAACTCACCACGGTTAATGATATCTGCATATTCACCAGTATCACGAATCACTTGCCCCACCGACAACCAACGCCAACCGAACAACTCAGACAACGCTTTTCCTTGTGTGCCCTTACCGGTGCCGGCCAAACCAAACAAAATAATCATTTTTTCTCCTTTATCTTAATTATAACATCAAAAAACGCCCCGAGAGGGCGTTTTCTTACTTAAGACCTAACTTAATACGTTCGGTTTTCTCAGCTTTGCGTTGTTCACGAATAATTGCTTTAAGACGGCGTTCGCGCTTAGAAATTGGTTTCGAAAAACGCATCTGCTCTTTCTTAAGTGGCATGATACCACTCTGAAGAACCTTACGATTGAAACGGCGGATGATGTTTTCATTCGCTTCGTTTTGATCTTTTCTAGTTACTTTGATTGCCATACTGCGAGTAATTATACCACCTCTATAATAAAAAAACAACCCCAAATTGAGGATGTTCTTATTACAAAAATGGCGGACACGACGAGACTCGAACTCGCGACCTCCGCCGTGACAGGGCGGCGCTCTAACCAACTGAGCTACGTGTCCACTTCCGTTATTATACTAAATTTACGAAAGTTTTCAACCCCTTAATTACATTCCAGGGATTTTAAAGGCTGTCGGATCATCTACTGCCGGGGCCGCCGGGGCTACTGGAGCCGCCGGAGTTGGCTCAACTGGAGCTGCTGGAGCCGGAGCTTCTGGGGCCGGCGCTGGAGTTTCTGGAACTGCTGGCACTTCTGGAACTGCTGGAGCTTCTGGCGCAACTGGCGCTACTACCTCTGGAGCTGGAGCAGCTGCTGGCTCGCTCACACTTATCGGTGCAACATTGTCTGGCACCACAATTGCTGGCGATTCTACTGGCATACCCATATCCATCACCGTCGGGATCTTTGGTGCTGGAGCTGGAGGCAAGATTGGCGTGTCATACTTATATGAAGTTTCAACTGGTTTTACCGAAGCGTAATCTACTTGCGGCACAGTTTCTGGCACTGGTTCAGCCTTTACTTCTGGAGCTGCCGCTGCTGCCGGATTATCTACTGGCGCAGGCGCCGGTGCTGGCTCCGTAGCCACAGCTGCGTCGCTATTTAGTGCCATATTAATCATTTCACTATATTTATTATCTACATTACTATTGAGTCCGTCCGCCGAAAGCCCAGCTGGCGCAGCAATTACCTTTTCTGACGATGGGGCGATAAATCCTTCATCCGGATTAGTTCCCTCTTCTGCTGGTTTTGGTTCTTCAGTCGAAATTACCAAAGGTTCTTTTTCTTCTACCGGCACAGCCTCAGCACCAGCTTGCGACAACGATGCTTCCGCCGCCTTAAGATCATCTAATAATTTATCGTCTTCGGAGCTAGTCGTTTCTTTTGGTTCGCTTGGAGCTTTTTCTTCATCATGCTCTACGGTCACCTCGCCGCCAGCCACCTCTTCTTCAGCTGCTGCTGGTGCCGCAATTGCCTCGCTAGCACTATATATATAATTATCTACATCAGCCGTAATGTTTTTCGAAATCAGCTGGTGGTTAGCACCAGACTCCATCAAGCGCGAAGCCATCTGCATGGTCGAAGCCGTTGTTCTTTCGTTCGAGAAACGATTCGTTGCCGCTACGATACCAGTAAGGTATGCCGTAGCCTCATTTCCGCTAACTTTCTTATCGTTTTCCAGAGCATACGACAAATTCGCAATCATTTCTGATACCGAACTTGCACGCGTATCATTCCATTCTAACTCAGCAAACTTACCCGGATTGCCAGTCGTCACGTTAACTACTACCGCATCATGCATGATACGTCCATGCTCACGCAAAGCCGCATCTAGATCAGTACCATTCGGAACATTAATTGCAAGCACCAAATCTACATTAAAATCACCGTACGAAAACTCCAAATCTTCCTGCGAGATACTACCGCGATAAGGAGTGATATAAACTTTTACATAATCGCCGTCCATTTTATAGCGCAAATGGTCAGCCTTATCTTTATTGATGGCAATCACAAAATCCTGCAAAGCATCGGCCGTCGCCACAAAAGTTTGCTCAGGATTCAAAAACTCCAAAGCATTTGGCGTCGTACCAGAATAAATTGCCGTTACTTTCTTATCGAAACGATCAAGATACATTGACAAACCTAACGCTGCCGACAGCTCATCTACCGAAGGATCAGAAGACAATGCTACCAACACATTCTGTGCTGCATTAATTTTTTCAATTACAGCATCAAGCACGGTCGCAGAACGACTAGGTGCACTAGCCGCATTAGTATTTTCAATAGGGGTATTATCGTTTGGCATGTTTGTTTTTACCTTCTTATGGCCCAATCTTAGCATAAGAATTAACTTTTGTAAAGTCCCCTTAGTTTTCCCTTTACTTTTTTTAAATTTAAGTGTATAATACGTGAAAGTTAATATTTTTTAATCTAAATAGGAATTTAAATGCCAATTATTAAATCCGCCAAAAAGGCTGCTCGCCAAGCTGAAAAGCGTACTGAGCACAATGTCGAGATCAAGAAGGCTATCAAAGCCGCTCTTAAGGTCTTCAAAGCTAACCCTACCGCTGAGAATCTTTCCAAAGCTCAAAGCGAATATGACAAAGCTGTCAAAAAAGATCTTCTAAAGAAAAACACTGCTTCTCGCCGCAAAGCTGCTCTCGCTAAAATCGCCAAAGCTTCCGGAACCAAGCCAGCTGCTGCTAAAAAAGCTGCTCCAAAAGCCGCTGCTAAACCAGCCGCTAAAGCTACCAAAAAAGCTACTACAGCGAAGAAACCTGCAGCAAAAAAGCCTGCAGCAAAGTAAACGGTTCTACCGTACTAGATTTCATCAAGTTATCAAGTTTAGAGAGTTCGAGAAGAACTCTCTTTTCTTTTGTTCCCTGTCTAAATTCAAAATCTTTCAACGCCTGCGACACCATCAAACCAAAAAACATGTACGGGTCTTGCTCGTCTTTAATTTTGTTCAACATTTCTACGGCCTTCTTACCATCACGCTTGGCCATCTTGTAGATATCAAACACTAGTCCTGCGTTTGGATCGATTGCGTTTTTAAATTCTTTAATCTCAACCTTGTCTTTAATATCTTTATAAGTCGTAGTGCGCTTGTCTAACTTAGTTTCAAATAACACCACCTCGTGTGGCGTGCCAAGTTGCTCTGGCAATTTAGAAAAAGCCTCCTTGTTTTCGCCTAGGTCTTTAATCAGAATCTTTCGTTTGTCCCCAAACAAAGACGTTCCAAAAAACACGCTCGGAAGATCATTCAAAGCTAAATCCGCACCTTCAACCACTTCGTAGCCGGCGCCCAAAACTTTGTCAATCTCCGCCTTAATCGCAACTCTATTCTCACCGTAAAAAATTCTAATCATCGTTTACCTTCTGACACTTCGGACATACATGTGTTCCCCGCCCTGCCACTCTTATTTTAACAATTTTTGCACCACAACGCACGCAACTTTCCCCTTCACGTCTAAACACTTTTGCGAACTTTTCTAGATAATCTCCACGTGTACCATCAGCCCGCACATAAGTTGCCATCGTTGAGCCGCCCGAATCTATCGATTCCTGCATTACTTTACGCGCGCCCATTAGTATTGCTTCTACCTGCTTTTCGTCTAAAGCCCCCGCTCGCGTTTCTGGATGCACGCCCGCGTCAAATAATGCCTCGTCTGCATAAATATTCCCCAACCCGCAAATAATCGTTTGATCTAACAGTACCGCCTTTACTGGCGCATTCTTGTGGTGCTGAAATTTATCATATAGCTCTTTTGCATTCATCTGCCACGGTTCCTTAGCTAGCTTTTTGATAAATGCATCATTTTCCACTTCGCTCGTTAATAAAACTTTAATGAATCCAAATTTTCTTTGATCATTAAAATACAGCACGCCATCCTCAAACTTAAAAACCACTCGCGTTTGTTTATTTGGTAGCTCCGCCACAAAGTTTTCACTCGGATGCCCCGCCGCGTATTGCTCAGCCCCTCGCCAAATCAACTGTCCAGTCATCCGCAAATGAATCATCAAAGATTTACCGGTATTAAGGTCGATAATTAGCGCCTTGCCATAACGCCTCAGCGACACCACCGTTCCAGTCACGCGTTCCCCTACCCAAGATTTTTCACACAAAACCTCTACCTGAACAAATTTTTTGTTCAATATAAACTTCGATAAACCTCTTCTAATCGTCTCAACTTCAGGTAATTCCGGCATTTAATTCTCCAACAATTTACACACCAAAGCTACAATCAAATCTTTTTCAGTCGGGTTACTTTCGGCGATCAAAAGTGCCAAAGCCGTTAATGCTCGATCCGAAATCTTAGTCTCACCGTTCTCGGTCAAATGATATCGATTAATCGTAAGAAACACCACAAACAAAAGCGCTGCAATTCTCTTGTTTCCATCTTTAAAAGGATGCTCCTTAATAATCGCGTATAACAAATTTGCTGCCTTATTTGCCACTGAAGCATGCGAGCCCTCAAACTCACTCGTCAATCTCGTCAGCATTTCCGTAAAGCTATTCCCTCTCGGCGCACCAAATGCCTCGTCACCTTTTACGGTTTTCTTGAGGCTTGCCACCACTTTCAGGCACTCTTCCTCGCTCAGCATTTTTGCCGTCGTTGGATTCTTGGCAAGTAGTGAAATATGACCTGCGTCAAACTCCTCAAGCGTCTTAAAACTTGGTGCATATTTAGAAATCACCTCCAAAATCCCACCTGCTTCAGACGCGCTTAGTTCGCTGTCTGCCATCAAACGTTTGACAATTCCAAGCGCAGACTCAATCTCTCGTAACTTACCAAAATCAAGTTCCTTCAAGCGTTTTTCATTAACTGCTGCACCATTTACCACGTACGACTTCAAAACCCGCGTTGCCCAAATTCTAAAATCCGTAGCCTTACGCGAATTTACGCGATACCCCACCGAAATAATCATGTCAAGATTAAACGATCTCACCTCACGCGTCACCTGACGCGCGCCTTCCATGCGAACTTGTGCATTTTTTGCACACGTTGCCTTTTCAGTTAACTCGCCGTCCTTGTAAATATTACGGATATGGCGGTTTATCACGGAACGATCCACGCCAAACAATTCAGACAGTTGCTCCTCCGTAGCCCAAATCGTTTCAGCGTTCGTATCAATATCAAAAACCACATCCTTCCCCGCGCCATGATAAATCTCAATCTGCGACGAACTCATAGTTCGCCCCAGTTTCTCCCCACCGTCACTTCTACTGCTAATTTAATATCTAGTTCTGGCGCCACCCCTTCCATTACTTTCTTTAGTACGCTAATCACGCGTCCTTGCAAATCTTCATCGCATTCCACAATTAGCGAATCGTGTACCTGCATCACCAAGTCCGCACCGAGTGGTAAGTATTTTGCTACGTTAATCATTGCACGCTTCATTAAGTCTGCTTCTGTGCCCTGAATTGGCATATTAGCCGCTGCACGTTCTGCCGCTGCTCGAACTAAGAAATTCGCCGCTTTCACGTCTGGCGTTGGACGACGCCTACCAAAGTACGTCTCCACATACCCCATCTCGCGTGCCTGCTTCAAAATCTCATCCAATTTGCGTTTAATTGGCGCACGTAGCTCAAAGTAATGATCGATGAATTTCTTCGCTTCCGGAACCGTCATCTCAGCCGCATCCGCCAAGCCCTTCGCGCTCATGCCATACAATACACCAAAGTTAATCACCTTCGCCGCGCGACGCTGCTTTTTAGTAACCTTTTCCATTGCCTTTTCTATACTTAGTCCAGCTGCAATCTCATCACGATAAAACGCTTCCGCCGCCGTCTTTGTGTGAATATCAATACTATGATTAAAGTCATTAATTAGCGCCTGGTCGCCCGACAACACTGCCGCAAGCCTCAGCTCAAACTGCGAATAATCTGCCGATACCAATACCTTACCTTCCGGCGCCACAAATCCCTCACGAATACGTTTCCCTTCTTCTGTACGCACTGGAATATTCTGTAAATTCGGATTTACCGACGATAGTCTACCCGTCGCCGTCACATTCTGCGTAAAAGTCGTATGGATGCGCCCGTCCTCGTCTGCGAGCTCTGGCATTGGCACGATATAGGTCGAGAGCAGCTTCGATGCCTCGCGATATTCCATGATTTTTGGCACAATCTCATGCGCGTCTTTCAACTTGTCCAGTTCCTTCGCGCCCGTTGAGTATCCTCTCGAAGTCTTTTTAATTCCCTTCGTCGGTAATCCCAATTTACCAAACAACACCTCAGATAGCTGCACTGGCGAATTTACATTAAAGTTTACTCCCGCCAACTCCTGAATTTCTCGCTCACGACGCGCTACATCCGCCTCATATTCGGACCTAAGATTTTTGAAATACTCTCGGTCTATCAGCATGCCCTTCTTTTCCATCTTGTAAAGAATCGGTACTAGCGGGTAATCCAAATCATTCAGTACGTTGCCGTGTTTCAATCCTTCCAGCACTTCTCCACTCAACACTTTCTTGCAATAATCAGCGTCGTCATACATTTTAGCTTTCATCTCATCAGGGGTCAGCGCCACATCGGATGTTACTTCTGGCGCCTGAACAACATTTTTATCCAGTTCAAACTTACGAATTAACGAATTAAATTTTAGCCTCGTTAACCCCTGTACAATTCGCTCATTATTAAGCTCAAACTCCGGAATTTCCGCAAGCTTCACTGGTGCATCAAACATGATCTGTGCAAGTTCTAGCGACATATATGCTGACTTCTTCCCCGCTACCAACTTATCATGTAATGAACCTTTAATCTCGTCCAAATGCTGGTAAATCCCATCTAGTGTCTCGTACTGATTAAGTAGCTTTACTGCGCTCTTCTCGCCCACGCCAGGCACACCCGGAATATTATCCGAATTATCACCCTTAAGTGCTTTTAGTTCCAAAAATTGCGACTTCATAATGCCGTATTTTTCTTCAATCTCGGCTACATCGATTTCTTGAATCTCTGAAAAACCCTTCAAAATTCGCCACATCTTCGTATTGGCATCTACAATCTGCAACATATCAAGATCAGACGAAATAATATAAGTCATGTAATCCCCCGCCTCGTCCGCCTGACGACTAAGCGTACCAATAATGTCGTCCGCCTCATATTTATCGACTTCTACAAAACTCCAGCCCAAGTTCTCTACCAACTCTTTGAGCAACGGAATCTGCGCAAAGAAATCCTCACCTGGCTTCACTCGCCCAGCCTTATAATCCGCAAAGATCGCCTTACGCTTAGCCGTAGAAGTCGGCGAATCCCACGCCACCACTACCTGATATGGCTCAAGTCGCTTCACGATTTCCATCGCAATCGCTGCAAACCCGTACACCCCGCCCGTAGGCGTGCCGTCCGGCAAAGCCAATGCTCCCATTGCATAATATCCCCGATAAAACACCGACTTACCATCAATAATTACGAGTTTCTTCATACCTTAATTTTATCACAGTAAAGATAGCCTATAAAAAATCCGGGCAATTCCGGATTTTTTATATTAGATGGTCTAGCCTCTAGTCTAGGTTTTTCATCGTTAGTGACAATCTACCTTTATCATCAATCGCCACAAGCCTTACGCGAATCTTATCGCCTTCGTGCAAAGCATCGGTTACTTTCTCAAGTCTCTTATCAGAGATCTGTGAAATGTGTAGCATGCCATCAATACCAGGCATGATATTTACAAATGCACCGAAGTCTTTAATTGTAACTACCGTACCTTCGTAAATCTTCCCTACTTCCGGTTCTTCGGTTAGGCTCTTTACCCAATCAAGCGCCTTCTTGATTTTTTCTGGATCATTACCAGAAATCGTCACGAGGCCAGAATCATCGATGTCAACTTCAGCACCAGTCTCGGAAGTGATCTTATTGATCATTTCGCCACCTTTGCCAATCACGGCGCCGATCTTATCAGGATTAATCATGAGTTTCTCGATTTGTGGAGCATACTTAGAAATTGACTCGCGTGGACCAGGAAGCACCGAAAGCATATGTTCAAGAATAAACATACGTCCATCATGTGATTGCTTAATAGCCTTCTCCATGATTTCAACTGGAAGACCATGTACTTTCATATCCATTTGAAGAGCAGTGATACCTTCAGTTGTACCAGTTACCTTAAAGTCCATATCACCAGCAAAATCTTCGGCATCCATAAGGTCGGTCAACACATAGGCCTTATCAATATCATCAGCGGTAATTTCTTGGCCTTTTGGCACATCTACCATGAGACCCATTGCTACGCCGGAAACTGGGCGCTTCAAAGGCACGCCAGCATCCATCAAAGCAAGACAAGAAGAACAGGTGGCTGCCATCGAAGTCGAACCGTTTTGAGACATAATCTCAGTCACAGAACGAATTGCGTATGGGAATTCTTCCTCTGAAGGAAGCACTGGAAGTAGTGCACGTTCAGCCAAATAGCCATGGCCAACTTCACGGCGTCCAGGTGAACCAAGGCGTCCGCATTCACCCACCGTATAAGATGGAGCATTGTAGTGATGCATATAACGACGCTTGCCGTCGGTCACTTCCATCGTATCAAGCTCTTGTGCATAAGAAAGCGGAGCAAGCGTTACGATGTTCATAGCCTGAGTTAGACCACGAGTAAACAAAGATGAGCCGTGTGTACGTGGCAAAATGCCAACTTGTGATGAAAGTGGGCGGACCTGAGTAAGCACGCGACCATCTGGGCGTACGCCATCTTCAATAATGGCACGACGCACTTCGTGATTACGAGCAAGTTCAAAAGCTTGTGAATAGTCAGCGCGAAGTCTAGCATCATAATCGGCTACCTTTTCTTCGTCGGTTTCGCCTTCGCCAAGTTCGAGGGCAAATTCAGCATGCATTTTATCTTCATATTCATGCAAAATTTCTTCACGTTCAATCACATTACCACGAGCCTTAGCGCCAAGACCTTCCCTAGCCCAGAATTCATCAACTTTGCCCTGCAAAGATTCATCAGGAAGAAGCAATTCATATTCTTGCTCAGGTGCAGCCACCTTCTCAGCGAGTTCACGTTGAAGATCAAGCGCAGGTTGAACGTTTTTCACTGCCCAATGCATTGCTTCGATAATTGTTTCTTCTGGTACTTCTTTAGCGCCAGCTTCCACCATCATCACCTTACCATCTTTACAAGCCACTACGAGATCAAGTGGAGACTCTTCGCGTTCGTCAGCGTTAAGGAATGCCTTAAATTCGCCACCAAGACGGCCAATGCGCACGCCAGCTACTGGGCCATCGAATGGCACACCGGCATTCATAAGAGCTGCTGAAGCTGCGAGCATTGCCACGCAGTCTGGACGGAAGTTTGGATCCATCGAAAGCACCGTCGTCACTACTTGCACCTCTTGGCGATAACCTTTCGGGAAGAGTGGACGAATTGGGCGGTCAATCAAACGGCCTACGAGCACGGCATTATCAGATGGTTTACCTTCACGTTTAATAAATTTGGAACCAGAAATCTTACCTGCAGCATAAAACTTCTCTTCATAATCAATCGAAAGTGGGAAGAAATCCTGCACTACTGGTTTTTTGCTAACTACGACCGAGCCAAGCACTACAGTATCACCATAGGTCACCAAGACCGAAGAGGTGGTGCGGAACCCGACACGGTTTACTTCGAGCGTCAATTTACGGCCAAGCCAATCAGTCGAAACTTGAAGCGTCTGTTTTCCTGTTGGATTAATAATATCCACGAAAAAATGTCCTTTCCGGGAAAACTTCAGGTATCCGCCTCAGAACTACTCTGACGATAGATATCTGCCGTCTTCCCTGTTAATTTGCTGTCTTTATTATACCATAAATCCAGCAAAACCCACCTAAACTCGCTGTTTAATCTGTTCTACTATGCTAGAAAGCGCCTTATCTCGCTCTTCAATTCTGCTATAAAATAGCTGGGGCTCAAACATTTCCACTTCCATCACTAGATACCCCTTATTCGTCTTCACAAAATCCAACCTCGCATACGCCGCTTCTTTGTACTCCGGAATCGCCAAAATCTTCTGGCAAATTTGCAACACCTCTGGCTCCAATTGGTTCACCCCTACCTCGTGCTCCACGCCCTCATCGCTAAAAATATGTGGGTAGCGCATCACCGCATGCGACAATTTGCCACCAATATAAATCACCGCTAACTCGCCACCGTCAATCTCTGGCATAAATGGCTGTACCATCAAGGTCTTCTCGCGGTTGATCGTCTCCAAATTCGGCATCGCCCCATCCAAACTGCAAGCATTCTTTATTGCTTGCTCGCTAATCAAAAACGTATCTTGCCCGCTTCCCGAAATGCTCGGCTTCACCACCACATCTGGACCAAACTTCGCCATCGCCGCCAAAACCGCCCCTCGTACTTCTTCGTTACCAGGCGCAATCATTTGCACCGGCACCGCCGCAATTCCGTGCTCAGCGAGTAGCCTAAACTGTTTTTCTTTGTCGTAATTTGCCAAAATCACCTCTATCGGATTTAGCATCTTTTTGCCACTCACTCGCGAAAACCACTCTTTAAGCTCCTCTAGATAATTCTGGTACCCCCACATCGAACCAATCACTAAACCATCAATCTTGTCGTAATTCACCTTTGCATCTTGCCAAGAAATTATCTTCGCCCGCATACCGCTGCGCTGCAAAGCTAACACTACTAGGCGATCATCCAAAATCCTTCCCTTCCATCTGTCGCAAGATACTACTGCCACCATTTTTTGCCCACCATGGAGCAAGTTATATAGGCGGCTTGAAAGTTCGAATTTTATGCGTGCAATCATTTTAGCTCCTTTATTGCTTGGTGCATAATTTGCATATTAGAAACGATGTTTTTGCGCTCAATTCCATAACTAATTCTCCCCACAAACTCATTCGGATTTGGCCAGAAAATATTTCCGCCCATCAAATATCTTAATCCACCCTTCGAGAAGAAGTAACTCAACAAATCACATTCGTTTTCAATTACCTTCCCCTCAGGAGTCTTTTTGCCTTTAATCGCCGTAAAATCAAACACCGCAAAGAACCCAGATTGTGGCTCTACTTTAATCTTAATTAAATCGCCGCACCCCTTGCATAGTTCATCACTATAATCCTTAGCGTAGCGCGAAATATCACGACGAATCTTCGCTCGTAGCCTCCTATCCGAAACCGTATCAACGCCATATACTAACGCCCTTAGAAGCTGGTAACGGTATTTATACTCACGAATAATCGGCGTAAGATATCGCCTCCACTCCTTATAACGGCAATCTGTACCGTTAAACGTCCCGCCAATTGCCGCCACTTGCACGGTTGGCGCCGAATCCATCATATGATGCATCTTCATAAACATCAGGTTTGCCACCGGCAAAGGCGCCACAATCACCGCCGCCCTCATTCCAGCCAAACCAAATGCCTTCGACAACCCAAACAGACTAATCGTATTATCAAAATACTTCGGATAACTTATCATCGGCAGTGCCAAATTATCCAAATCATAAGTCAAATCGCGATAGACTAAATCGTCAATTACAAACACCTTTTTCTCAAGACAAACTTCCGCAATTCCCTCCAAAATCTCGTGATTTTGCTTCGAAATTACGTTCCCCATCGGATTATGCGGGTTAATATTCACAAAAGCCGCCACCTTCGGTGCCCTACCCTTACCGGTATGCTTTTTCTTTAGCTCCGCATTAATCTCGTCGATACGCTTCGCTAGAGCCTTTGGATTCACAAACCAATCATCTTCCTCTTTCAAATCAATTGTTTCAAGATGGTAATTGGCCAGCTCGGTCATAATCGCAAACAAACCATAGTTCGGTGCCGTCATCAAAATCACATCATCCGGCTCTGCCACCGCTTTCAAAGCCAAATAATACGCGTGCGTCGTAGAACAGGCAAAAATCACATTCTCGCAGCCAATCTTATCCGACGTAATATCCACCCCTTCTCTTGCCAAATAATCCAGCACCCTCTGGCGCGAACGCAAATCCCCCGAAATGAACGGATATTTATAGATTTCCTTCGAATATAAAGCCTTTTTGGCCGCCCTTACCGCCCCTGGAAAAGGTTTCCATTTAAGTGGCGAACCCCCGTTGAATCCATCGTAGTCCGACAACTCTTCCACCCCAGGATTCTCCTTATATAGTCCCTCATTCAAGAAATTAAACGCCGGCTCCATTTTGGCAATCTCGTCGTTGTATCTTTTTGAATCTTCCCTGGTCGAGAGCCATTTCATGCTCATATTTTTGCGCTTTTCCGCCACCAAATCACCTAGCGCTCCGCTATATCCATCTAGTGCACCATTCGAACGCTTCACCGGCCCATAACCAAGACGACGTCTCGCCTCTTTTTCCAGAGATTTAATCAAATTCATACCTAGAATTATACTACACGTAGCCGCTTTCCCCTATCTTTACAAATAAGCAAAAGTGTGATATAATTAATAATGGTCTTACCAAATATATTAAGGGGGTGAACGAATTTGGAAGAACCAAATTTAGAGGAGTTGCGTAGTCAATACGAAGTATTAAAAATCGGCTACGGCTGCGCACTTAGAACCGTAGAAACCTTGGTTACGAACCTGTATGAAAAAATGCGTGTAACTGAAGGTGGGTGCCCTTTTAACGGCACCAAATCTCGAATAAAGACTTTCGAGAGTGTCGTTGAAAAATGCAAACGTAAAGGTATTCCGCTCGAGATTGATACAATTAGAGATCGGATTACAGACATTGCGGGACTTAGAATCATTTGTCCCTTCAAGAACGAGATATATAAAACTCGTGATGCACTTTTCAACAACCTCTTAGGAATGTCTGTAGTCGAGACTAAAGACTATGTGGCCGAGCCAAAAGAAAACGGCTACAAGAGCTACCATGTGGTACTCTCAGTACCGGAAAAACCGGCTTTCGTGCCGGTGGAGATACAAATCCGTAGTGCCTACATGGACGCCTGGGCAACCTGCGAGCATAAGCTCTGCTACAAAAACCCGGACTCCACAGAAGAAGCTACGGCAACATTAAAAGCGGCAGCTGAAAAAATCGAGGAAATCGAAGAAATTATGGAGCAGCTCCGCAAGACCAAAAATCCCGCCAACTAGGCGGGATTTTTCATTATTTACGTAAGCCAAGCTTTGCGACAGTCTTCTTGTAAAGTTCGAAGTCGGTCGTTTCGAGGTATTTAAGGAGCTTTTTGCGCTTCCCTACCATTTGCATTAAACCTCTTTTAGCCATAAAGTCATGTTTATTATTCTTCACGTGCTCCGTAACTTCTTTGATACGTTCCGTGAGAATAGCCACTTGAACTTCAGGAGAACCGACGTCGTTCTTGTTACGAGCGACACTGGCAATAGCTTTGTCTTTATTCTCTTTTGTTATCATAGGTGCGATTATACCACATCTCTTTAAAATCTTCAAGAAATCCGCCCGCATGATACAATAAATCTATGAATACCGGCGAAAATCTTAATCAAACCAACGACAACTCAAATTGGAACAATTTGGAATCCGCACCATTCAATCCTGCCCGTGCCGAAGCTCTACAAAATCTCAACACCACCACTAGCGACACAATTAAAACCGTCAACCGTTTTCTCGGCGAAAAAGGCCGCGACGCCATTCTTGATTTTCTCGATCAAAAATCCGAAACCACCTACGCTAATCTCAGCACCGCAGAAGAAGCTTTCGATTTCTTCAAAAACTATCTCGAAGAGTTCTACCAAAACCATCCTCGCACTAGTGACAGCCTTTATGGCTACACCGGCCTCAGCTTTGGCGCCATGAATTCCATCGCTCGCGGCTACTGGGACTACGACCAACTTGGCCCAAAAACTCCCGAAAAAGAAGCCACCGCCAGACGCTACTCCGAAGAACTCTCAAAAACTATCTCCGAATCGCCTGAGCTTCCAGCAGACCTTACCGTTTATCGCGGCACCAACCTCGAAGGCTTCCGCGACCACGGCATCCATAGCCTAGATGAACTCAGCAATCTAAAAGGTCAGCTCTTCTACGAAAGAGGCTTCACTAGCACTTCTATTGTTCGCGAAAAAAGCTTTTTCAATGAACAACTAGACGATACCTATCGTCGCGCTTGCAATGTCGAAGTCGAAATTCTCGTTCCTAAAGAAAGCCACGACGGCGTGCCAATTACTCTCGACCAACGCAACACCGAAGAGTTTACTCGCCGCACTGAATTCGTCATTAATGCTAGCAGCCTTTTCCGTATCAAAAATGTTGACGTCGATCATGACGCCAACACTGCCCACGTTGTAATGGAACTCATTCCTAAATCAGTTTGGGATCGTAACTTCTGACATCCACTCGTCCAACTCTTTAGCATCTTCAATCTTATGATTCCCCACTTGGGTACGCCTCAGCGCGGTCAAATATCCGCCCACACCTAGCGCCGCACCAATATCTTCGCCCAGTG
>Ga0265298_10004162_pt1 | contig 18614 bp, 16 predicted proteins | sample AusTroGonzalo_MG_3_FD_193486 | JGI IMG/M metagenome (GOLD analysis project Ga0265298, IMG submission 193486) | Bovine rumen microbial communities from tropical cattle in Woodstock, Queensland, Australia - Gonzalo_01 | ecosystem: Host-associated > Mammals > Digestive system > Stomach > Rumen ... | reverse complement strand
CATCAAGGTGCTGCTGTTGCCTGATGGCGATGACCCGGACTCCTTTGCCAAGAAGCATTCTGTACAGGAATTGAAAGACTATATTGAGAAGAACCAGACGGACTTCATCACGTTTAAGACCCGCCTGACGGTGGAGAACGTGACTGATCCCGTGAAACGCTCAGAGGCCATCAGTGGTATTGTGAAAAGCATCTCCGTAATTCCGGATCAGATATTGCGCTCAACGTATCTCAGTGAATTGTCGCAGCGTATGGACATCAAAGAGCAGACGCTGATCAATTCGATGAATGATATGATACGCAAGGACGTTGAGGAGAAGGAAAAAGAGCGTGAGAGGAATCCTGTCTCCCTGATTCCTGGCACCATCACACCTGACTCTAAGGTGGAGGAGCTGATTATCCAAAGCATCATCCGCGATGGCGAGAAGGTGATCTTCGAACATGTGGAGATGGATGATGGGGGATTTGTAGATCTGACAGTGGCCCAATATGTGAGTTACGACTTGGGACAGGACGATATCCGTTTTCACAATGAGTTGTATAATCAGATATTAGAGGAGGCAGTCACTCATAGTGGCGAACCTGACTTCAAGGCAGAGACCTATTTCATGCACCACCCAGATGTGAGAATCTGCAATCTGGCAGCGCAATTGGCCATCGACACCCATCAGTTGGGTAAGAACTTCCAGGTGAAGGAGCGCGAGGGAAGTCTCCGCCAGCACGTCTTGCATCTGGTGCTTGATCTGCGTATGGACATCGTTGAACACCGACTCAAGGAACTCAAGGCACAGATGCGACAGGTGGGCAGTGATATGGATCGTATCAAGGAGCTGATGGAGGAGTTTAAGGAGACGCAGGAATTGCGAAATGCACTGGCCCAGCAGTTGGGGAATGACTTAGTGGGGTGATGATTAGTTGGAACGTCATATTGCTCGGTGTCTATCAGGTGATAGTTGTGTTGGCTATCATCCACGTGGTGATGGACAATCGCCAGCCGGCAAAGACTATGGCCTGGGCTTTGGTGATATGGTTCGTTCCTGTGGTAGGACTGGTGTTCTACCTCTTCTTTGGATTAAACACCCGCAAGGAAAGATTCATCAGCCAGCGTAGTCTGGACCAGCTCTCCAAGCGCTCGATGTTGGAGTTCGTAGAGCAGAAGGACTTGCAGTTGCCTGCTGAGCACCGACAGTTGATAGACCTCTTTGTGAACGAAAACTTTTCGCTCCCTTTCAAAGATAATCTGGTTGAAGTCTATGATGATGGCTACGCTTTCTTCCCGGCATTGCTTGCAGAGATTGCCAAAGCAAAGGGTCATATCCATATTGATATGTATATCTTTGCCGATGACCCGTTGGGGAATCTGCTCTCTGATGCACTGATAGACAAGGCTCGTCAGGGCGTAGAAGTAAAACTGATATACGACGATGTGGGCTGTTGGAATGTGAGCCATCAGTTCTTTGAACGTATGCGCGATGAGGGTGTGGAGGTCGTACCCTTCCTGCCCGTGAGGTTCCCGTCGTTTACAAGTAAGGTGAACTATCGCAATCACCGTAAGTTGATCGTCATCGACGGACGCATCGGATTCATCGGAGGCATGAACGTTGCCCTGCGCTATGTGAAGGGTACAGGTTCTCAGCCTTGGCGTGATACAATGCTGAAGGTGGAAGGCTCTGGCGTCTACGGATTGCAGCGTGCCTTCCTCATCGATTGGTATTTCTGCGACCGCACGATGATTTCCGACCGGAAGTATTATCCATCACCCAACACCCAACACCCAACACCCATCACCCAACACCCATCACCCAACACCTCCCTCGCCCAGACCGTGACCAGCGGTCCTGTAGCACCTTATCCGGAAATCATGCAGGGCTATGTGCGCATCATCCTTTCCGCCAAGCGGTACGTCTATTTGGAAACACCTTATTTCCTGCCTACGGAACCTGTGCTTTTTGCCCTGAAGACGGCTTCCATTGCGGGTGTCGACGTGCGGATTATCGTACCTTACCGCAGTGATGCCAAATGGGTGGAATGGGCCAGTCGCAGTTACTTGCGCGAGGCTGTAGAATCGGGCATTACCGTGATGCTCTATAAGGCCGGATTCCTCCATTCGAAACTGCTCGTATGCGATGACAGCATCTGTACGTGTGGCTCTACCAATGTGGATATCCGCAGTTTTGAGAATAATTTCGAGTCAAATATCTTCCTCTATGGAGAGACGGTAGCGCTACAGTTGCGTGATATGTTCCTGGCAGACGAACAGCAGTCGATACGGTTAGAAGATATGCCAGAACGTATGCATCCCAAGTTTATGAAACGGCTGTGGGAGTCGATGGTAAGGATGATGTCACCCCTGATGTAAGGGCTTGAAGATAGAGAAGTTCACGCTGCCGTAGCTGCGGTGCTCCACGAAGTTGGGATGACTGCTAAAGTCTTGGTCTTTGCCGTGTTCAAAGACGAATACGCCATCTGGTTTTAAGAGGTTTTTCTCGAAGATGAGCGAGGGAATGGTGGGCAGTTCCTTTAACGCGTAGGGAGGATCGGCAAAGATAAAGTCGAACTGCATCTTACAGCTCTTGATAAAGCGGAAGGCATCGCCGCGCAGTGGTGTAACACCTCCCTCTGTTACACCCAGCTTCTGCAGGCACTGCAGGATAAAACGGTGATGGTCGCGGTCGGCCTCAACGCTGATGACCCGGGCACAACCCCGTGAAGCCAATTCCAGCGAGATGCTGCCGGTGCCTGAGAAAAGGTCAAGGGCAGTGGCTCCTTCGAAGTCGATATATCCAGTCAGCACATTGAAGATGTTCTCTTTCGCAAAGTCTGTCGTCGGCCTTGCCTTAAAAGAGCGAGGAATCTCAAAGTGCCGTCCCTTATATTTTCCCGTAATAATTCTCATGATTCACGCTTCTCTTACCGCTCACCTCTCACATCTTTCTTCAACAGAATCGTCAGGTCGAAAGGCATATCGCTGTTTTCATTGATGACGTAGGCTTTCTGCAGATACTTACGCAATTCCTGTAACAGCCACTCCTGCTCGGGAATGTCTCCAACGATGTGAATCTCGTCATGTTCAGGTTTCAGATTCAGTTGTTTCCATACATAGAGCAGGAAATAGAGAGAGTCGTAGGCAAGGTTGGTCTCAAACGAGTTGCAGAATTTGAAGCGATTCTGCTGGAACGAGAAGATGTCGAGTTGCTTGTCGTGGAAATAGCCATACATCTTGCTGCGATGGCCCGTGAAACTACGCTGATGCAGATAGTTCCAAACAGGTATCATGGCATGCAGGAGCTGAATATCGTCGAAATGGTCGTTGAGCACCGTCAGCAGGTCTTTGTTGATGCAGAAGATGCAGACGGCATTCAGCGAAGGGAGCACGTTGTATCTGATAACCTCCTTGTCGCTTTTGGGAAATGAATGCAGATACAGTGTGGCGGCATCGGCTTCCTGAAACTGTTCTATGGGCACCATCAGCACGGGGGTGGTAATCAATACGCGGGCTGTGGGAAGGTCGAAGGCTCTTGAGTAAGTCTTAAAAGCTTCGCGGAGGTTGGCGGCCATAGAGATACCGCTCTTCACAACGTAGGGTTCATACTGCACTGGGCTTTCTGGATTTACCTGATCCGTTATCGTAAACGACAGCGTTTTATTGCCCACGCGTATCGTCAGTTGCTTGTTATTCGTGATGCTTGTTGTGGCCATCCTTTAATTGATTGCTGACACCACACTGGCGATGCATACGGCGAGGAGTCCTGCCGCCACAAGAGCCAAGGCGATGTTGATTTGGTGGTTGGTAATCTGCATATCGGGTGCAAAGATACGAAAAAAAAAGTGAATAGTGAATAGTGGATAGTGAAAATTTTTGTAACTTTGCAGTCATAATGATACAAGACGAGCTGAAATACCGCATTCTGCAAGCTTTAGGCTTGACGCCTACTCCTGAGCAGGAACACGCCCTCGACGTGTTCTCGATGTTCATGATTGACAGGGAGGAACATGTGGTGATGATTCTGCGCGGATCGGCGGGAACGGGTAAGACCACGTTGGCTGGTGCCATAGTCAGGGCGATGGTGGCGCTGCAACAGAAACTGATGCTGCTGGCACCTACGGGGCGCGCTGCAAAGGTGTTTTCACTTTATGCCAATCATGCGGCCTATACCATCCATCGTCGTATCTATCGACAGAAGTCCGCAGGCGATTTGTCTGCTTTCAGCCTGAATGACAATCTGAACAAGGATACCTTGTTTATCGTTGATGAGGCCTCGATGATTGCCAACGATGCGTATGGGAATGGTGGCGATTCAAAGTGGTCTTTTGGCAGCGGATGCCTGCTCGACGACCTGATGCAGTTCGTGTATAATGGCAAAAATTGCAGGATGCTGCTCATTGGCGACAAGGCGCAGTTGCCTCCCGTGGGCCAAACGGAGAGTCCTGCGCTGTCGGCCGGTTTCCTTCGGGGGTATGGCATGCGTGTCTACGAGGCCGACCTTAATCAGGTGCTCCGTCAGAGCGAGGACTCGGGGATTTTGTGGAATGCCACGAGGATTCGGCGACCCACGGGACCTGTCCCCGTGAGTTTGCCGCAGATCCGATTGAAGGGATTCGAGGATGTCCAGATGGTGCCGGGTGATGAACTGATAGAGTCGTTGTCAAGCAGTTACAGCAGGGTGGGGATGGACGAGACGATGGTTATCACCCGCAGCAACAAACGGGCGAACATCTATAATCAGGGCATCCGCAACATGGTGCTCGACCGTGAGGATGAACTGTGCCGAGGCGATCTGCTGATGATTGTGAAGAATAATTATTATTGGATTGAAACTGAAAACAGTCAACCGTCAACCGTAAACAATATTTCTTTTCTGGCCAACGGCGACCGGGCTATTGTGCAGCGGGTGCGGCATGTTCATGAACTCTATGGATTCCGTTTCGCAGAGGTCACCATGCTGTTTCCCGATTATGACGATTACGAACTGACTGCCATCGTCAACCTCGATTCGCTTACCACCGAGGCACCTGCTCTCACGCGAGAACAGCAGGAACAACTCTATAATGCGGTACTGGAAGACTATAACGATATCCCCCGACAGGCAGACCGTATCAAGAAACTGAAAGAAGACCGTTATTACAACGCCTTGCAAGTGAAGTTTGCCTATGCCGTTACCTGTCATAAGGCGCAGGGCGGACAATGGGCGCATATCTATCTGGATCAGGGGTATATGACGGATGATATGCTCACGACCGACTATATCCACTGGCTCTATACCGCTTTTACGCGTGCTACGGAAAAACTGTATCTCGTGAATTGGCCGAAGACACAGGTGGAGGAGTCAGGAGAATAATTTCTTTAGGAGTTTGTCGACGAGGCGGGGGATGCCGTAGTTGTCGATATCCTCTTCCTTAATCCAGATATAATCTTCAGGCAACTCAGGACGCGTCTCTGTCTCCCAGAGATAGAAATCTGCTGTCAGCACCTGATGTGTCAGCATATGCTTCACGCCCTTCGCCACCAGTCTCCCTCTTCCCTCTTCCATCAAAACCGGCTCCCATAAGCCTTGCCAGATATCCCCTTCGCCACGACGGTGGATGGCAGTCTCACCCTGACAGCGTATATATATATAAATAAGGTGGCGCTCTTTGATCTTGAGTTTCTTCTCTTTCACGGGTAGTGTGTTGATCTTTCCTGTTCGTAGGGCTTCGCACGACTCCTGCAATGGACAGACGACACATTTTGGCGATTGGGGCGTGCATTGGATAGCGCCGAAGTCCATGATGGCCTGGTTGTAGAGTCCTGCTGAGGACTCAGGCATCAGGCTTTGTGCCAATGCTGCAAACTCTTTCTTCCCCTCCGTACTATTAATCGGCGTCGTAATACCGAAATGACGGGCCAATACCCGATAAACATTCCCATCGACCACAGCAGCAGGGAGCCCGAAGGCTATACTCCCGATGGCTGCTGCCGTGTAGTCGCCTACGCCTTTCAGTTGCTTGATTTCTTCCAGAGTGTTCGGAAAGTGCCCTGATGCCACAATCTGGCGTGCAGCAAAATGCAGATTGCGGGCTCGACTGTAATAGCCCAGCCCCTGCCACTCTCTCAGCACTTCGTCCTCAGAGGCAGCAGCCAGATCCTCCACCGTGGGCCAGCGATGCATGAAACGTTGCCAGTAGTCCCAGCCCTGCTTCACCTGAGTCTGTTGTAGAATGATTTCTGAGAGCCAGATGGCGTATGGGTCGCGTGTCTCACGCCAAGGCAGTTCGCGACCATAGGTCTCAAACCACTTCAGTAGCGTCTGTGCAAAGCCGTTATTCCCACAATTCCTCTTCATTATTCTTCGTTTTGGCTACAAAGGTAAGAACAAATTAAGAAAAAAAGCATGGTGGTAGCAAATTCTTTACTTTTCACTTTTCACTTTTCACTTTTATTTGTATCTTTGCACCGTCATAGCGACGAAATGTTTTATTAATTAAACCAATAAAGTATGAAAAAGTTATTAGTTTCAATCGTTGCAGCGCTGATGGCTGCACCTGCGTTCGCTCAGTATTCGAGTGGCGGTTTTGAACTCGACAAGGAGAATTTGTACTATGGTGTGCGTTTTGGTGGAACACTTGCCTCTGTAGGTGGTGATGTCTCTGTAGGAACAAAAGCCGGTCTTACTTTGGCTGGTGTCATTGGTTTGCGCGTTTCTCACTCATCTCCCGTATTCCTGGAGTCTGGTCTCTATTATACTCAGCGTGGTGCCAAGGAGGATAATATTACTATTACTCATGACAACCTTGAGATTCCCATTCTGGTAAAGTATGGTATCAAAGCTACCGATGAGATTGCAGTTCTGCCATTTATAGGACCTTATTTCGCTTACGCTGTCAGCTCAGAGTATAAGTATAAGGGTGAAACAGTGCCAAAGGATCAGTTCCGTCCGAACCGTAACAACATGGGCTTCAAGCTTGGCTGTGGTGTAGAATACAACAAGCTCTATGCTGAACTCGGCTATCAGTTTGCAGTGACCAACTTTGTGGATAGTGATGACATCACTGCTCACAACAATGCATTGTTCCTGAATCTCGGTCTGAACTTCTAAACAAAATAAATCCCCGCCAGCGAGGCGGGGATTATTGTATCCTTACGGTTCGCACAAGGCTGTGCAGACCTTGTCCTGAAATGTTTTTCCGCTGGCATTGCGCAGCACACCCTGATTGATGATGGCGAAGGCCAGTTGGTGGCCGTTGGCTGCGGTGCAGTAGCCTGCAAGCGACGAGATACCCGTCAACGTGCCCGTCTTCGCCCTTACATTGCCATTGGTGAAGGCACCCTTCATCCGCTTTTCCAGCGTACCGTCGACACCGGCTACGGGCAGGGCGGGGTAGAGCTGTCCGTAGACATTCTGGTTGTGATAGGCAAAGCGCAAAAGATTCACCAGCAGTTCTGCCGAGACATAGTTGTAGAGTGACAGTCCGCTGCCGTCGGCAAACTTATAGTCGCCAGGATTAAGTCCGATACGCGTTACCAGTTTATTAATCCATTGCCGGGCGTGGGTAGCCGTGGCCTGCTTCACACCTCCCGAGGCTGCTATCTGATAAAGTACTGATTCGGCATAGAGATTATCGCTCTCCTTGAGCATACGCATCAGCACCTGGTCTAAGGAGTGGAAGCGCGAGCAGAGATGAATGAGCGGACGATTCTTCGTCTTGTTGCCAGCTATCGCTTCCTCGTTGTCCATCACCGTGATGCCCGCATCGTAGAGTTCCTGACGGAATTTCTCCATAAACATGTCTTTCTTTCCAATAAGCAACGGTGTCAGTGAGGGGTTATCGTCATCCCAACACCAGCCTTCGCCTAAGCGCGTATCGTCTTTCATTGAGGTGTCGGCTATCAGGCGTCCGCAAATCGTGTCGATTCCCATCTTCTGGAGGCTCTCCACGAAGGCCCGCATATCATCATTGTTGAAACGGGGATCCATGCCGCCCACGCAGTAAAGATCGCCTCTGAGGATGTTGCGCTCGATGAAACCCATATAATAGAGCTGCGTACGGAACTGGTAGCCGCCGCCCAATTTGTCGATGGCGGTGATAGCCGTCACGAGTTTCATGGTTGAGGCGGGGCGCAGCGTCTGCTTCTCTCCCTTACAGTAGATGGCCGAGTCGGCCGTCAGGTCGTAGACCATCAGTCCCAGCTGTGTCTTCTTCAGCAGCGGCTCGTTCATAAGGATGTCGAGGCGAGCCGTCACATTCTCCGGCCATTTCAGGGTGCTGTCGCAAGCAATGGTATCGACAACGGCCGTGTCGGCAATGATAGACTCCACAGGCAAAGATATCTGTCCCCATGAGCCAGTCGTCAGGCACAAAATAGCAAAGATAAATAGTATTTTCTTCATATTCGCCCACAAAAATACAAAATAATTATGAATTATGAATTATGAATTATGAATTATTTTGTATCTTTGCAGCAGATTATTGATTTTGCTTATGTTATACAAGTACGACTTTCTGATTATCGGAGCAGGCGTGGCCGGTATGAGTTACGCCCTGAAGGTGGCACGTGCCAAAAAGGGCAAGGTATGTATGATTTGTAAGACCTCGCTCGACGAGGCGAATACCTCGTTTGCGCAAGGTGGTGTGGCGAGTGTGACGAACATGAAGTTAGACACCTTCGACAAGCATATTGACGACACCATCATCGCGGGTGACTATATCTCTGACCGCAAGGCTGTGGAACAGGTGGTGCGTCAGGCACCCTCACAAATCCAGGAACTGGTGCAATGGGGTGTCAACTTTGACAAGAAGGATGACGGTACCTTCGACCTGCATCGCGAAGGTGGACACTCTGAGTTCCGTATCCTCCACCATGCTGATGATACAGGCGCCGAGATTCAGCGAGGATTGATGGAGGCGGTGCGCAGTTGCCCTGACATCGAGGTAAAGGAAGACCATTTTGCCGTGGAAATTATCACCCAGCACCATCTCGGTGTACGCGTCACCCGTCGCTCACCCAATATCCAGTGCTATGGCGCTTATGTGCTCAATCCCAAGACGCAGAAGGTTGATACCTATCTGTCGAAGATCACCGTCATGTGTACGGGTGGCTGTGGTGCCGTTTATCTCACCACCTCTAATCCTGTCATCGCTACTGGCGACGGCATCGCCATGGTCTATCGCGCCAAGGGTACGGTGGCAGACATGGAGTTTGTGCAGTTCCATCCCACGGTGCTTCATAACCCGAAGGAGACGCATCCCGCCTACCTCATCACCGAGGCCATGCGTGGCTATGGCGGTATCCTGAAGCTGCCTAATGGCGAGGAGTTTATGCAGAAATACGATGAACGCCTCTCTCTGGCACCGCGTGACATCGTGGCGCGTGCCATCGATAAGGAGATGAAGATTCATGGCATCGACCATGTCTGTCTCGACGTCACCCATAAAGATCCTGAGGAGACGCGTCATCATTTCCCCAATATCTACCAGAAGTGTCTCTCCATCGGCATCGACATCACCACCGATTATATTCCCGTACGACCTGCAGCCCACTATATGTGTGGTGGTATCAAGGTCGATCTCAACGGGCAGTCCAGCATTGAGCGTCTCTATGCCCTTGGCGAGTGCTCCTGCACAGGACTGCATGGAGGCAACCGTCTGGCATCAAACTCCCTCATCGAGGCGGTGGTCTATGCCGATGCAGCTGCAAAGGATTCGCTACAGCATGTCGACCTCTACGACTACAACGAGAAGGTGCCTGCGTGGAACGACGAGGGTACGATGACCAACGAGGAGAAGGTGCTCATCACGCAGAGTGTCAAGGAGGTCAACAAGATTATGTCGAACTACGTGGGTATCGTGCGTTCCGACCTCCGTCTGCATCGTGCCTGGGATCGTCTTGATATGCTCTACGAGGAGACCGAGCGTCTCTTCAAACGTGTCAAGGCCTCGAAGGACATCTGCGAACTGCGTAACATGATCAACGTGGGTTACCTTATCACCCGCTGGGCACTTGAGCGCAAGGAGTGTCGCGGTCTACACTTTACCATCGACTACCCCGTCCACGCATACGATAAGAAATAAAAAATCCCCACTCGGCTGAGTGGGGATTTTGTTGTTTAGTAGGTCATCTTCGGCTCAAGCTCTTTGGCCTGGTCGATCATCTTCTGTACTTCGCTGACGGCTGGTACACGGCCGCAGATGTGGAACTCAGCGTTGATTTCCTCCAGCTTCGGCTGCAGGTTCTCTGCCACACGGTGACGGAACTCCTTGACGGTGTCGACGCCAGCCTTCTCGAGCAACTCAGAGAACTGAGGGCCTACGCCATTGATGCGGAACAGGTCGGCATGGTTGGTCCAGCGCAGAATCAGCTTCTCGCTGATGCCTGTGGCCTCGGCCAGCTCCTTGCGGCCCTTGGGGGCAGCACACTTCTCGAGCAGTTCGCTCACTTTGTTGATACCTGCGGCAACCAGCTTCTCTGCATAAACGTCGCCTACTCCTTCGATGTCGATAATCTTGTAATCCATAATCTGTTGGTTTTAAAAGTTTAAGTTTGTAAGATAATACGTTTTATGCTGCAAAGATACGAAATAATTCATAATTAATAATGCATAATTCATAATTTTTTGTATTTTTGCACAAAAATCAGAGATAATGCATATTTTTTTGAGTGAGGATATCTGGGGCTTTGACCTCGATGCTGCTCTTGAGGAAATCTCAGAGCAGCGACGTGAGCAAGCCCTCAAGTTCAGACATGAACTGGGACAGCGGCTTTGTGTACTGGCCTATCAGTTGCTAAAACAGGGCTTGAACGAGGTATTCGGCATCAGGGAGAATCCGGTGTTTGAATACAATGAGCACGGCAAACCTTCGATTGTGGGGCATCCTGAGATTTTCTTTAACCTCAGTCATTGTAAGGAAGCGGCCATTTGTGCTATCAGCGATAGGCCGATAGGTGTGGATGTGGAGTCGGTACGGGAGTTTAAGGACTGTTTGGTGCGTTATACGATGAACGACGATGAGGTAAGCGAGATTGAAGCGGCTGAGGATAGGGCCGTGGCCTTTATCCGGCTGTGGACGAAGAAGGAGGCGGCGCTGAAACTGGAGGGCACGGGCATCAGCAAGGATGTGAAGCAAGTGTTACGTCAGGAGGGACTTGATTTCGAGACTTTTATCGATAAAAACCAGCGTTATATTTACTCGGTGTGTCAATTTTACACTTAATGGAGAAAAAAACTGTAAAATGTTTGTTTGTTTGTAGTTTTATGTGTAACTTTGCACCCGAATTAGTCAGACCATTAGAAATTTGTGATTAGGTGAAGCATTTAATAAAAGTATTGTTGTTAGGATTACCGGTTGTTACATCCGTTATGTTCACAGGTTGCGGAGGCTCCAAGACAGAGGCTCCCGCAGATGCTGATTCTATCCAGATTCTCAAGACAGACACGACACTGGTGTCGGATACATTGAGTTCTGAGATGTCGGCAATGTTGGAACGTGGTGTGGTGTTGGAGCGTGTTAAGACGATCTATTCGCTCATTAAGCAAGAGCGTTATTTCGGGGAGTCTACGGACAACGATCTGCTCGACAAGGCTTTTTGTTCAAAATCGTGGAACCAGCTGCTGATGGCCGTTCGTCGTCAGGAGTATCTCACAAATACATTGTTCTTCGAGTTGGACCATTGGACGATGTCAAACGACATCGACATCGTCAGCTTCGAGGAGTTTGAGGTCAGGAACTTGATATTCTCTGGTGACGAGAAGCGGGCTCAGGTAGACTTTACGGTCTATGAGGCTAATAGATATACACCAGCCCGTGTTGAGCTGGTGTATGAGGATGGTCAGTGGAAGATAGACAATTTCTATCACCTTAAATATATGTTCAACATGCGTGAACGTATGTGGCAATATCTGGATAACAGTCCGATGTCATATCTCCTCTAAACAGTATTCTTCTTATTTTACGAGATTACCTAGGATGTCGCGTGTCAGTTCCTTCGTGATGGAACGCGTGGCAGCGCTGGTGGCATTCTTCACCACACGACCGGTGGCGGAAGTCTTCGACTTGGTCTTCTTGCCCGTTACCTTATCGCTGACATAGGTGCCGAGAATAGTGGCTAAAGTCGAGGTGACGGCTGTGATGACGGCTTTCCATACCTTGCTCATCATGCCGGGCTTTTTCTTTTCAGCCTTAGCTTGCTTCTCAGGCTTAGGAATGGCAATCTCCGTTTCTTGCTTTTCTGCTTCAGCCAATTGTCGCTCGGCATCGGCGATGAGCATCTCGAAGGCGCTGTCGCGCTCCTTGGTCTCGTCGTATTTGCCGAAGATGCGGCTCTGACGGATGATGTCGTTACGCTGACCTTCGGTAATGGCACCAATCTGTGACAACGGGAACAGAATCTTGGCCCTCTCCACGATGTTAGGCGCACCCTTCTCATCGAGGAAGCTGACGAGAGCCTCACCAGTCTCGAGGTTCATGATGGCCTCATCAGTCTTGAACTCAGGATTAGCACGGAAGGTGTCGGCAGCAGTCTTCACAGCCTTCTGATCTTTCGGCGTATAGGCGCGCAGGGCATGCTGCACACGGTTGCCTAACTGGCCGAGAATATTTTCGGGGATGTCCGTCGGACTCTGAGTGATGAAGTAGATGCCTACACCCTTGGAACGGATGAGACGTATGACCTGTTCAATCTTATCGAGCAGGGCCTTGCTGGTATCGGTGAAGAGCATGTGTGCCTCGTCGAAGAAGAATACAAGTTTCGGCAATGGCAGGTCGCCCACCTCAGGCAGGGTGGAGTAGAGTTCGCTCATGAGCCACAGCAGGAAAGTGGAGTAGAGTTTGGGTTGTAACATCAGTTTGTCGGCTGCCAAGACATTCATGATACCCTTGCCACCTTCAGTCTGCAGCAAATCGTAGATGTCGAACGAGGGAAGACCGAAGAACTTGTCGGCTCCTTGTTGTTCGAGCTGCAGAAGGGAACGCTGGATGGCGCCGATAGTGGCGGTGGTGATATAGCCATATTTCGTGGTGTACTCCTTGGCGTGCTGCGACACCCAGTCGAGCATGGAGCGCAGATCCTTCAGATCATCGAGCAGCAGACCGCGCTCGTCGGCAATGCGGAACACGATATTGAGGACACCATCCTGCGTCTCGTTCAGTTGGAGAAGACGGGAAAGCAACTGCGGTCCCATCTGTGAGATGGTGGCACGCATGGGGTGACCTTGCTCGCCAAAGACATCGAAGAAACGAACGGGACAACTCTGGAACTCAGGGTTTTCGATGCCGAATTCGGGCAGGCGTTTCTCAATGAAACCACTCATCTTTCCCACTTGGGAGATACCTGAAAGGTCTCCTTTCATATCAGCCATAAAACAGGGTACGCCTGCCTGGCAGAAGGTTTCTGCCATCACCTGAAGGGTGACGGTCTTTCCTGTACCTGTGGCTCCCGCAATGAGTCCGTGACGGTTAGCCATCTTACCTGTAATGCTGAGCGCACCATTGGCGCAATGGGCGATATAAAGCCCTCTTTCTTTGTCGAGCATATTTTAAAGTTTTAAGTTCTGCAAAAAAGGCTCCCTCTTCGGGAGCCTTATATTGATTAGTTGTATTTCAGAATCTGTCCCGGCATCAGTCGGATGTTTTTGCCGATATGGTTCAGTTTACATAGGGCATCGACCGTCATACCGCGCTTGCGGGCTATGGCCTGAAGAGTCTCACCCTTCTTTACTTTGTGGAAATGAACCTCGGGTGCAAACGAAGCTTCTGGGGCTGCGATGGCCAACTCAGAATCTTCATCGTCATCATCGGTATCGAAGCGGCTGTTGTGAGTGGCTGCATTGGCACCACGCAGACGGGTGGCCTGTGCTGACTCACTGGCGTATTTCTTACGATTATAAGTGTAGAAATCGCCTGTCACATCCTGAGCACGGAAGTCGAACAGCAGGGCAGGGTTCAGGGCTACACCACAGAGACGGGTCTCAAAGTGCAGATGAGAACCTGTGCTTCGGCCTGTGTTGCCTCCCAAACCGATGGGATCGCCAGCCTTTACTTCCTGATCTTCCTTAACCAATTGCTTCGACATGTGGGCATAATAGGTCTCCAGTCCATTATAGTGGCGGATGACAACGTATTTACCATAACCCTTGGCCTCGTATTTTACGATGCGCACCTTACCAGAGAAAGCTGCTCGGATGGTATCGCCGACATAAACCTTAATGTCGAGTCCTTTATGCTGGCGTCCCCAACGGGCACCGAAGTTAGAGGTGATGACTCGGCTTGGGGTCGGCATAACAAAGCCGCGCAAGTCGATAGTGGCTGTCTCGGGCAGTGTGGTTGTTGCGTTATGATAATGGGTCATTTCCGTATCCCACTCGTCGTATAGGTCGGCAGCGGGGTTGTCGAGCATCTCCTGATAAATTAAATGATGGAGTGCTACGGAATCAACCTTCTTCATTTTCTTGTCTACGGGAGCCTGACGTGCTAACAAATCCTGACCATTCATAGGAACGGCAGCAAATGACATCAGTGCTAATATAAATGCAATTTTCAGATTCTTCAAATTCATTATTTGGTTCGGTTTTTAATTGCTAAAAGCAAAAATACGGTGCAAAGGTAATAAAAACTTTCCGAAAACCCCAAAGATATGTGTGTACGTTAACAAAGTTTTGGACTGTTTTAACACTTAATGACTTACGAGATGGCCGCCCAGTTGATATTGGTCTTGCGTAATTCCTTGAGTCTACGCCAGAGAATGGCGTATTTATCAGAGGTGCAAGTAGGGTCTTCCTCGATGATGGGCTGTGCTGTCTCACGGGCCATCTGAACCAATTGTCCGTCGCGTGCAATGTCGGCGATTTTCAAGTCGAAGGCCATTCCGCTCTGTTGGGTTCCTTCCAGATCGCCAGGGCCGCGCAACTTCAGATCAGCCTCGGCGATGCGGAAACCGTCGTTGGTGTCGCACATGATATCAATGCGTTTGCGGGTGTCCTCACTGAGCTTATAGGGAGTGACGAGAACACAGAAACTCTGATCAGCGCCACGACCTACGCGTCCTCTGAGCTGGTGCAACTGTGAGAGACCGAAACGCTGGGCATCGAGGATGACCATCACAGAGGCATTTGGCACGTTGACGCCCACTTCGATAACGGTGGTGGCAACGAGTATCTGCGTCTCACCCTTGACGAACTTCTGCATCTCCTCTTCCTTATCCTTGGGCTTCATCTTTCCGTGAACCTTACTCAGACGGAACTCAGGAAAGGCCTGTTTCAATACTTCGAAGCCGTCTTCGAGATTTTTGAGGTCTGACTTCTCGCTCTCTTCGATAAGGGGGAAGACGATATACACCTGGCGTCCCTCGCGAATCTGCTGACGGATACCGTTATAAAGTGAAGTCATACGGGTATCAAAGACGTGGGTGGTGCGCACGGGTTTGCGACCAGGTGGTAACTGGTCGATGATGCTCACGTCGAGATCGCCATAGAGTGTCATCGCGAGCGTGCGGGGAATAGGCGTAGCCGTCATAACCAGCACATGTGGTGGATTGGTACTCTTGCTCCAGAGTTTTGCACGCTGGGCCACACCGAAACGGTGCTGCTCATCGACCACAACAAAACCGAGACGGGCGAACTGTACCGTATCTTCGATGACGGCATGGGTGCCCACGAGGATGTGGATGGTGCCGTCCATCAGTCCTTCGAGTATCTCCTCACGGCGCTTGCCTTTCACGATACCTGTCAAGAGAGCGACGCGCAAGTCCATATCCTTCAGAAATTCCATGATGGTGGCTAAATGCTGCTCGGCGAGGATTTCTGTTGGTGCCATGATACAGGCCTGATAGCCGTTGTCGATGGCAATGAGCATCGACATCAGGGCTACGAGGGTTTTGCCGGAACCCACATCGCCCTGTAACAGACGGTTCATCTGGCGTCCTGAGCCTACGTCCATACGGATTTCCCTGATGACTCTTTTCTGTGCCTCTGTGAGCGGGAAGGGCAGGTTGTTGCGATAGAAAGAATTGAAAACCTCGCCCACCTGTGAGAAGACGTAGCCTCGGTATTTTCTGCGTTGGTCGCTGGCATACCTTAATATATTCAGCTGAATATAGAAGAGTTCTTCGAACTTCAACCGCACTCTGGCGCGCTCCAGGTCTTTGGCGTTCTGGGGATAGTGAACGGTGCGCAGGGCCTCGTCGCGTCCCATGAGATGAAGCTTTGCAATGAGGAAGTCGGGGAGGGTCTCAGGTAAGGGAGGGAGCTTCTCGACGAGGGTCTTGGTAAGACGCTCCACAGAGCGACTGTTCAGACCGCTCTTCTTCATCTTTTCCGACGTGTTGTAATAGGGCTGTAATCCCATTGTCGAGAGATCTACTTTCGCAGCGTCGTCGAGGTCGGGGTGGGTGAAGTTAATGCGGTTGTTGAAGACCGTGGGCTTGCCAAACACCAGATACTCCGTGCCAATGCGATAGTTTTGCTTGGCGTATTTGCCACCATTAAACCACGTGAGGTCGGCGATGGCTGTGCCATCAGTGAAATGAGCCACAACGCGTTCCTTGCGAGGACCCATGGGGAAGGTCTCAAAACTGAGGATATGGCCGATGACCTGCACGAAAGGCATCTCACCTGTCAGTTCATGGATGGTGTAGACCTTCGAGCGGTCCACATATTTATAAGGATAGTATTCAAGCAGGTCACCATAGGTTTCGATGCCGAGCTCGTTGCTCAGCATCTTCTTGCGGTTAGGCCCCACGCCCGGCAAGAATTTAATATCTTGGTCTAAGATATTCACTTGATGATTGACGATTGAGAATTGATAATTGCTTCGGCAACGGTGATGTCGTAGGGCGTGGTGATCTTGATATTCTCGCGATTGCCCTCGACGAGGGTGATCTGGTGGCCGTAGCTTTCTACCACAGAGGCATCATCTGTGAAGCAGTTGTTATAAGGCTGACGGTTCGCAGCTTTTAGCAGCTGGATGTCAAAAGTCTGTGGCGTCTGAACGAGGCGATAGTGATCACGCGGCACAGTAATGGAACTCACAGGACCTGTCCCTGTGAGTTCCCTAACGGTCTCGACGATGGGGATGACAGGGATGACGGCCTTCGCTGTGCGGGCTGTCTCGTAGCAGCTGCGGATGACCTCGATGCTGGGGAAGGGGCGTACGCCATCGTGCACACCAACCACCCCTTCGGCATCGTCGGGAATTAGCGCCAAGCCATGCTGCACCGAGTGGAAGCGTGTCTCGCCACCATCAGCCAACAGATATTCCACCTTGAAATTGTACTCACGACACAACTCCTGCCAGTACGCCTGCTGCGCTTTTGGCAGCACGAGGATAACCTGCAGGTCCTTAGAGTACTCGCGGAAGCGCTCTATTGTTCGCATCAGCACGGGCTTCCCACCTATCGGCAGAAATTGCTTCGGAATGTCGCTTCCCATGCGCAAACCCTTACCGCCTGCTACTATGATTACGTAATCTTTCATTTGTCTGGTCATTTAAGGTAGAAAGGGACGGGTATTTCTCGCTTGGGAGGTCTTGGTTTCCAGACCTCGCTCCTGTACGTCACAGTATCACAGCCGCCAATTGTTCCTTCTGGGGTGCACCAGTAGAGCGTCAGCTCCTGATCGTCCAACTGGATGATTTCCATAGAGACAAAAAGTTTAGCTAATTTCTTGTCGTGATGGCCATTGATGATGTAACTGCCCCGCTTCACTTTTCCAGGTAAGGAGTAGTTAAAGCGGTTGGCTTTGCCATTGGCCAGATAGTATGGATCTCTATATGTGTGCGTATAAGAGTCATTGGTCTTTAGCCATGTACGGGTTCGTTCCGTGATCATTTCTTTGTCAGTGAACCGTACTGTCTCTATACTTTTTTCTTCGAATGACTCCCATATTTCCGTCCAAGTGTGCTTCTTCAACTGGCCAATGCTGTAAGTACGTTGCTGTGCATTGGTATGAACAATGCACAAAACGAACAGTAGCGATGTCAGTATGGCTCTCATTGCACAAAATCAACTCATCAGGTGCTTGAAACGCATACCTTCTGCAATCTGGTCAGAGGTCTTCTTGTCAACGAGTTGGGTGAGCAGTTCGTAAGCGTAAGGGAAGGCTGCAGCTGGTCCCTCACCTGTGGTGATAGTACCATCGACTGTGACGAGGTCGCCGGTATACGTGGCACCAGCCTCTTTCAGTACCTTCTCAAAGCCTGGGTAACAGGTTGCCTTCTTACCGTCGAGTACGCCAAGCTGAGCCAATACCACTGCAGGAGCGGCACAGATGGCAGCCACCTTCTTGCCTGTTGCAAACTGGTTCATGACCGCCTTGCAAACACCCTCATGTTCGAAGAGATTGCTGGCACCAGGCATACCACCGGGCAACATGATCAGATCGGCATCAGCGTAGTCGCTCTGTTCAAACTGGATATCAGCCTCGATATTCACACCGTGAGCTGACTCTACCAGTGGAAACTCTGTGGTGCTCACCGTTACAACTTCCACACCGCCACGACGCAATACGTCGATGGGAATCAGGGCCTCGACATCCTCGAAGCCGTCTGCTAAGAATACATAAACTTTTGCCATAACTTTTTCTATTATTTGGGTTTCTGACCGCAAATATACGAATAAAAAATGAAAAAAAGAAGAAATGAGAAAAT
>Ga0265298_10004161_pt1 | contig 18614 bp, 9 predicted proteins | sample AusTroGonzalo_MG_3_FD_193486 | JGI IMG/M metagenome (GOLD analysis project Ga0265298, IMG submission 193486) | Bovine rumen microbial communities from tropical cattle in Woodstock, Queensland, Australia - Gonzalo_01 | ecosystem: Host-associated > Mammals > Digestive system > Stomach > Rumen ... | reverse complement strand
CAATGGTAGCTATGCTGAGTATGACAACAGCATTTGCAGAAGGTGAGAACGCAGCCAACGTAGAGAACATGGAGGCTTATGAGTTGAATATCAATATGAACAAGCTCTCCAAAGCTCTGAACCTGGCAGACGACCAGAAAGAGGCAGTGGCAGAGATTCACCACACGTTTGCTTCCGAGCTGATGTTCGCAGCAGAGTATGGCAAGAATGACCGCAAGGCAATGGTAGCCCGCGCCATCGAGAACGATGTGAAGTGGATGCGCTATGTGCTTAACGAGGATCAGATGCACACTTACCTCAAGTTGTTGAACACCACCATTAACAACCGTGGTCTGAACAAGTAAAAAAAGAAAGAGTGATTTTAAGTTTTTAGTAGTTTTGGGAGGCATTCCGAGAGGGATGCCTCTCTTTTTGGTGTAAAAAATGCGCCTTTCGTGTAAAAATTCACATTCCACATTCCGCATTCCGCATTTTTTTCGTATCTTTGCACTCGATACCTAAATTAAAGTAGCAATATGAGAAAACTGAAAGTTTATCTTCTTTCGTTGGTGGCAGTGGTGCTGGCCAGCTGTGGCACATCACACACCGTACCCATTACGGGACGTACACAGAGTCTGATGGTCGAGGATGGTCAGGTGTTGAGTCTGGCCAATCAGCAGTATCAGGAGTTTATGAAGACGGCCAAGTTGTCTACCAACGCCGCCAATACCGCTATGGTGAAGCGGGTGGGGCAGAACCTCGCCAACGCTGTGACAAACTACATGACTGCCAACGGTCTGGCATCGGAGATTGCCAACTTTAACTGGACGTTCAATCTGGTTCAGGACAAGCAGGTGAACGCCTGGTGCATGCCTGGCGGACTGATTGTGGTCTATGAGGGCATCCTGCCCGTCACTCAGGATGAGGCGTCGCTGGCCATCGTGCTGGGACATGAGATTGCCCACGCTGTGGCGCGTCACTCTGCCGAGCAGATGAGTACGCAGATGAAGCAGCAGCAGGGACTCCAGATAGGAGCGGCCGTAGCCGGCATGCTTGGTATGGGCACGAACACCACGTCGCTCATTGGTGCCGTGGTTGCTAACGGATTCAATTTCAAGAACTTGAGTTACTCTCGCAGTCATGAGAGTGAAGCCGACCACATGGGACTGATATTTGCTGCTATGGCTGGTTACGACCCTCAGACGGCAGTTACTTTCTGGCAGCGGATGGCAGCCCAGAGCTCCAACAAAACCTCTGAGTTCCTGAGCGACCACCCCTCCGACGAGACCCGTATACGTCAGATCCAGAATTGGATGCCTGAGGCATTGCAGTATTATAAGAAAGGTGGTGCGACAACGACAACTTCTACGAGCTCCGCTGCCAAGTCCGCCACAACGATGAAGACTTTCCACGTCTCGTCGAAGAAGAAATAACCAATTACAAAAACATAGGAATGAGAAAGACAATGATTGTTGTGCTTGGTGTTGCTGGTCTGACGGTAGCCCATGCACAGACCAAGCCTGGAGGTATCTCCGGCGAGATGCTGCGTGATATTCAGAAAGAGCAGAAGGCTGAGCCCGTCAATCGTGCACTGGTCAATGCCGTCGCTGCCAACAGCATCGATGCCCTGACTGTGAATCATCAGAATGCAGGTACCCTCGACACTTATTTCAGCATAGAGACTCCCAAGCAAAGCATCACCGACCAGAAATCATCCGGCCGCTGCTGGATGTTCAGCGGACTGAACGTGCTGCGTTCCAACTATACCAAGGAGCGCGACTCCATACAAGTGGAGTTCTCGCAGGCTTATCTCTTCTTCTGGGATCAGCTCGAGAAGGCCAACCTGATGTTGCAGGGCTGTGTCGATACAGGCCATCAGTCTATCGACGACCCTCGTGTGCAGTTCTTCTTCAAGTCTCCGATTGGCGACGGCGGCACCTTCTGTGGTGTGGCCGACCTCGTGGATAAGTACGGACTGGTGCCTGCAGAGGTGATGCCTGAGACCTATACCAGCGACAATACCTCGAAGGCTCGTGCGCTTATCTCCTCGAAACTGCGTGAGTATGGTCTACAGCTGCGGGATATGGCTCAGAAGGACCGTAAGCAGGCCTCTATCGACAAGGCCAAGGTCCGTATGCTCAGCCAGATCTACAAGATGCTCATTATGACCATCGGCGAACCGCCACAGCAGTTCACCTATGCTTTTAAGGACAAGAACGGCAAGGCTGTCGGCCCAGCCAAGACCTATACGCCTCAGACCTTCTGCAAGGAAGTGGTAGGTGGCCCCATCAATGGCACTTTCATCATGGCGATGAATGATCCCCGTCGTCCTTATTATAAGACCTATGAGGTGGAGTACGACCGTCACACCTATGACGGACACAACTGGAAATACGTCAACTTGCCGATGGAGGACATCGAGCAGATGGCTATAGCTTCGCTCAAAGACGGCCGCAAGCTTTACAGCAGTTACGATGTAGGTAAGTTCCTCGACCGTAAGCGTGGCTATGCCGATACTGACAATTTCGACTATGCCTCCCTCTTCGGCACCACCTTCGGTATGGATAAGGCCCAGCGCATCTCTACCTTCGACAGCGGTTCTACGCATGCGATGACCCTCACGGCTGTCGACCTCGATGAGAAAGGCAAGGTGAAGAAGTGGAAGGTGGAGAACTCATGGGGTGCCTCTTGGGGGCAGCAGGGCTGTCTGATTATGACAGACCGCTGGTTCCGTGAGTTTATGTTCCGTCTGGTGGTCAACAAGAAATATGTTTCGGAGAAGATTCTCCAGGCCTCTGAGACTGAGCCTGTTATGGTGATGCCAGAGGATCCGCTCTTCCTGCCAGACGAGCAGCCGCAGCCTGAGAATCCGCTCTTGGTAAAGAGCACATTGCCTTTCGGAGCCACAGACTTCAGCAAGATCCAGACCTCCGACTATCTGCCTGCCTTTGAGACGGCCATCCGACAGAATCGGGAAGAGGTCGCAGCGATTGTAGGTAATCCGGAGCCGCCCACTTTTAAGAATACCATTCTGGCCCTTGAGGAGAGCGGTAAACTGCTCGACCGTGTGAGCGGGGTGTTCTTTGCCCTTGTCAGTGCCGACAAAACACCTGAGATTGGTGAGATTCAGAAAAAGGTGCTGCCCATGTTGACAGACCTGTCGAACGAGATCATGTTCAACAAGCAACTGTTTGCACGCATCAAACAAGTCTACGACAAAGAGCATGATGCCCTTCAAGGTGAGGACAAGAAACTGTTGGAGGAGACCTATAAAGACTTTGTCCGCACAGGCGCTCTGTTGTCTGAGGACAAGATGACGCGTATGAAGGAGATCAATCTGAGGATTTCCGAGCTTCAGCAGAACTGGGGCGACCTGTTGCAGGCTGCCACAAACGATGCTGTCGTCTGGGTGGATAAGCAGGAAGATCTTGCCGGACTCAGTGAGGCCGACATCGCCCAGTGCAAGAAAGATGCTGAGAACAGAGGTGGTAAGGCACCCTATGCCATTGTCATTGTAAATACGACACAGCAGCCGATCCTGGCCAGTCTCGACAACCGCGAGTTGCGCAAGAAAGTGTTTGAGGCATCTGTCCATCGTGCCGACGGTACAGGCGAGTACAACACCTTCCCTATCGTCAGCGAGGTGGCCAAACTGAGGGCAGAACAGGCAGAGATCATGGGCTATCCCAACTATGCTTCCTACTCGCTGGAACGGACGATGGCCAAGACGCCGGATAATGTCTATGCCTTTCTGAAAAACCTTATCAGCCAGTATTCGCCGAAGGCCGATGCCGAGACGAAAGCCATTGAGGACTTTGCACGCAAGACCGAAGGCCCAGACTTCCAGCTGCAGCCCTACGACCGTTTCTATTACTCGGCTAAGATGAAGAAGGAGCTCCTGAACGTCTCCGACGACGAGGTGAAGCCCTACTTCAATGTCGACAGCGTGCTCATCAATGGTGTCTTCTATGCAGCCAACCGTGTCTATGGTCTGACGTTCAAGGAGCGTAAGGACATTCCCCTATATCATCCTGACATGCAGGCCTTCGAGGTCATCGACAAGGATGGAAAGACGATAGCCTTGTTCTGCTGCGACTACTACCGCCGTCCCACGAAGCGCGGAGGAGCCTGGATGAACGGTTTCCAGAAGCAGAGCCGTCAGCGCAACCAGATACCTATTATATTTAATGTATGTAATAACGCCAAGGCTCCCGATGGTAAGCCGTCGCTGCTGACGTGGGACGAGGTCACCACCATGTTCCATGAGTTCGGTCACGCCCTGCATGGTATCCTCTCCAACTGTCAGTATAACAGTCTGAGCGGTACCAGCGTGGCTCGCGACTTCGTGGAGATGCCCTCGCAGTTCAACGAGTCGTTCGCCTCCATCCCGGAGGTATTCGACCACTATGCCCGTCACTATGACACAGGTGAGCCGATGCCTGCTGACTTGAAGGAGCGCATGCTGAAGAGCATTAACTTCCAGACGGCCTACGCCCTCGGCGAGAACCTTGCCGCCACCTGTGCCGACATCGCCTGGCACATGCTGCCATCGAAGGACATCCCAACGGCAGACAAGGCTGACGACTTCGAGACAGTGTCCTTGCGACAGATCGGTCTGCTTAATGAGCAGATACCGCCTCGTTATCATACCAGTTACTTCAATCATGTGTGGGGTGGTGGTTATGCTGCCGGCTATTACAGCTATCTGTGGACGGAGGTGTTGGCTGTGAATATCGCCGATGTCTTTGCCCAGCGTGGTGCCTTGAAGCCTGAGACTGGTCAGGACTTCCGCGATAAGATCCTGAGTCGTGGCAATACGGGCGACCTCATGCAGATGTTTACCGACTTCACGGGTATGGCCCAGCCCGATGCCTCCAGCCTGCTCAAGGCCAGAGGATTGTAATTCAGAGATGAAAAGGATATTGTTCGTGTGTCACGGAAACATCTGCCGCAGTCCGATGGCGGAGTTCGTGATGAAGGATCTGGTCAGGAAGGCTGGTCGGGAGAACGACTTCTATATCGAGTCGGCTGCCACCTCGACGGAGGAGATCGGCAACGAGGTGTATCCGCCTGCCAAGCGCAAACTGGCTGAGCATGGCATTGGCTGTAAGGGTAAGACGGCCCGTCAGATGACACGTAGTGATTACGACCGCTTCGACCTCCTCATCGGAATGGACTCTGCCAACATCCGCAACATGTATCGCATCTGTGGCGGCGACCCAGAGCAGAAGATCCACGAGCTGTTGGACTTCACAGACCGTATTGGCGATGTGGCAGATCCCTGGTACACTGGCGATTTCGAGGCCACCTGGCGCGATGTCCTCGAAGGCTGCCAGTGTCTGTTGGAGCAGTATTAAGCGTACTCCTTCCTTTTCTGAAGCCTTGTTGCTGCTACTTCTTCCAGACGTTTTTGATTCGATTGTCCATCCAGACGACTCTGCCGTCGAAGAAGGTGTTGACTCTCTCGACCTCTTTCTCCCATGACTGAACCGTATAGTTCATTGCCCGTCCAGTGGACGGCCATTTTTTGCGGTTTGCCACCTGGGCCTTGGCTATTACCTGGCGGACGGACTCCACTTCGTCTTTCACTTGCTGCACTTTGGTGCTGAAAAGGTCCCATTCGGTCCTGACGGCATCCCTGAACACTGATGACTTCATCAAGTATTTGAAGAAATGATGTGTCTCCCAAAAGGTGTTTTTCTCTATCGGGTAGGGATTGCCCGACCACGCGGTAATCCATGAGCCCATGCTCCATTCTGAATCCCACATAGGCGTCATCTTCAGTTTGGACTGGCGAGAGGGAAGCACGTAATAGCGATTGGGGTCGAAGTTCATGAAGACTTCGTTGGCAATATGGTATTTGGCGAAGCTGACGACATCGAGACGATCCAGATACTGTGTGTCGCTGGAGTGGTTGGACAAGTCTTTCAGGTTTGTTTCAAGTTGATTCATAAAAGACTCGATGAAGAGATAGTTGTCGTCTCCTTTGACGATGTCTTTGTCATCATCGGGATACTTGAAGGTATACGGCCTTCCAAGTCCCTTGTATGTAACAAAGTACAGGTTTTCATCTTTGTAGAAATTGTCATCCTCGATGATGAAACCATCTTTCTTTATATTGATACGGTTGTCAGACTTCTCAACCTTGTCGGTGAAGACGTAGACGCCCATATACTCGCCATTGAGGAAGAGGTTGACGTACTGATAGTTGATGGTCCACTCCATGCCGACAGCCTTGGAGATGGCACACATGTAAGCGGTACGCAGCAGGGAGGGGTCGCAACTCTCGGCCAGCAATACCCAGCTCTTGTTGGCGGGAAAGCCAAATGGTGTCTGCTTCTTCTCGAATTTTACGGCATAGGGCTTCTTGGCGTACTTCCATGTTGAGTTTCCGCGTCCCTTGATCTTGCCTGGGGCATCCAGCACACTGCCGTCTGAATATACGATAGCATAGGATGAGCCTTCCAGCCATACCTCCTTGCTGACGATCGGCGCCCTGTCTACGTTATTGACAAACACGAGCGGCAGTCCGGAGCATTCCGCCGTCTCTGCTGTCAATGAGAATTTAAAGGTGCTGCCTGCCGTAAAGTTCCGTTTGCCCAGGTCCTCATTGACAGGGAACACGTTGCCTTCGGCATCATAGACTCTGACCTTCAGCGAGTTGGACGTCAGATCCACTGGCTGCATTTCCACACAGGCATTGAGCACCAGATTATCGGCAGAGAGATGAACTCCATCCAGGGTCAGGACTTGTATGGCGGACTCTGTCTGTGTCTTCAGCCTGCCGTCCGTCTCCAGGATGACGGCCTTATAATCGCCTGCCTGGGGCATGGTTATCTCCAGTTGGAGCTTACTGGTCTGTGAATTTCCTGTTTGTGATTGGGTGAGCATCACCACGTCGGCTATGTTCACATAGCCATCGTTATTCACGTCGGCCTCGCCAAAGTTGAAGTTGTCTGGCTGTTCGCCCATGATATGGCTGATGATGGTATTGATGTCGACAGGGGCAGAAACCTGTCCCCACGCCCCTGCCGGCAACAGCAGACACAATACAAATATCAAACGTTTCATTATCGTTATCATCAATGATAGTCCTTTTTATGCGTGCAAATATAATACATATTCTTCAATTATGCAAATAGTTGAGCAATTATTTGTCATGATGGGCAAAAAGTTTGTCTCGATCCAAGCCTACACAATCTTATTATATAGAGTGAACCAAAATTAATCCCCAAATGATCAGTTTCTTTTATTTGTTTGTGTTTGTAAATAAATTTATCAGTACTCTCATTGCTACTTGAATCTGCTTCCTGAAGGTACTGTTAAGGGAAACCATTGCTACCATTAATGTGCGCAATTCATAGATTTAATTCTCGCAATTTTTACCTTTAAAGGCTCTCTCTTCCCTTCTTCAATTTGATGAAGTAAAGGTACGAAAATTTCAAGGCGCGGCAGTGCGGCAGCGCGGCATTTGTAGAATCACTATCCGCGGCAACCTAATCTATATATTATATATAATTATTATATATTATAATATATAATAATTTAAAATAGATATATATTCCTATTCTTTCATTCCTTAACACTCCATAAGTCAGATCGCCATTCACAGAAATAATTAAAACTCTAATGCCGCGCTGCCGCACTGCCGCACTGCCGCGCCTTGTTGTCCAATCGCACTAAATGTAAAAAAAACGCTTGGTTTTGGGTTGAGGTTAGGATAATAATTGTTCTTTTCTTATCGTGTGATAAAATAATTCTTGAAATGTTTGCACGCTTCAGGATTTATTCGTAACTTTGCACTCGTAGCGGAAAGGATCCGCTCAGCAGAAGAAGCGTTATGCTCCAAACTTGCGAGTGAGTTATGAGACTATTTCTATCTTTAGTTTTCTTGATATTGACAGTCTGTGCTAAAGCAGAATTCGTCAACAAAGAGCAGGCACGGGCCAAGGCACATCATTTCCTTATGGAGAAGGGCCTCAACAGACAGTTAATGGGTGCGGAAACACGCACCACTGCTGCCAGAAGCCGTGGTATGGCATTACTTGATTACTATTACGTATTCAATGCTGAGGGAGAACAGGGGTTCGTGATTGTGAGTGCTGATGATCGAACGCCAGAGATTCTTGGCTATTGTTCTGAAGGATCCTTTGATGTCGATGAAATCCCGTTGAATATGGCTGCATGGCTTCAGGGATATGAAGATCAGATCAAGTATCTTCAGGAAAACGACAATCAAACCGTGATGACTCGTTCATATGGGGAGTCAAGGCCTGCGGTTGCACCTTTGATAAAAACCACATGGTCTCAGAGAACTCCCTATAATAATGACTTACCTTTATATGATGGTCGAAGATGTATCACGGGGTGTACGGCTACAGCCTTGGCTCAAGTGATGTATTATTATCAATACCCTACAGGCAAAACGACAGAGATACCAGGCTATACGACAAAAAAGAATCATATAAGTGTACAAAAATTACCTGCCACTACCTTCAATTGGTCGCAGATGGCTCTTTCCTATACAGGCTATACGACACCGACGCAGAATGCTGCTGTGGCTCACTTGATGGAGTATTGTTCTAAAGCCGTTCAGGCAGATCTTGACCCAAGTAGTACTGCTGCTCCCATATCTTTACAAAAGGAATCACTCCAAAGTTATTTCGGATACAAGAAAGGGATCAAAATGAAAGAAAGAAGTTCAATGAGTAGCACACAATGGTCACAAATGCTATATGAAGAAGTTGCAGCAGGCCGTCCTGTGCTCCATTGTGGATTTAACTCATCCTTTTCAGTTGGACATGCTTTTGTACTTGACGGCTACGATGGTAATGGCATGTTTCACTTCAATTGGGGTTGGGGTGGTTATTGTGATGGATTCTATAAAATAGAAGCATTGACCCCTGGCGGATATGATTTCAGCCCCTATCAGTGGGCGGTATATGGCATTGAGCCACCAAGCAATGTACCAATATATTACGATGATTTCACAGTTTCGGGTATTCATTATCACATAGGGTCGGATGGCAAAGCTGAAGTGACAGGAATCAATGCCAATACGAGATATGTAGACATTCCCCAGAATGTAACCTATGGGGGTAAGACCTATCGGGTGAGTTCTATTGGTAAAAATGCCTTTGAAGGACGAAGTGATATCACGTATTTGTCGATACCGTCGTCTATTGATGCTATTGGTAAATATGCCTTTAGAGACTGTGGCAGCAGCATGACAGTTAATATTGCAGATCCTGAAGCTTGGTGTGAGATGGTCTTGGATAATGAACATGCCAGTCCGCTCTCCAGTGCAGGGAAGGTTCTCGTAAATGGAGAAGAGACGAAAAGCATGGCGATTCCCAGTTCTGTTAGTACTATTGGCCGGTTTACGTTCTATCAGTGTCGTACTATCACGTCGCTATCGATTCCAAGTAGTGTGAAATACATCGGCAGTTCAGCCTTTGAAGACTGTAAAGGATTGACGAGCATAACGCTGAATGATGGTCTTGAATATATCGGCGGTTCGACTTTCGAAGGTTGTAGTAGCTTGACGAAAATAACCATTCCGAGCACGGTTGAACGTATAGCGCTTAATGCCTTTAAGAATTGTAGCAAGCTGACATCAGTCGTCTCTGAAATAAGTGATCCATTTGAAATTGATGATAACGTGTTCGAGGGCCTCCCAACTTCGGTAGTCCTCACCGTGCCTGCTGGCAAGAAGTCTGTTTATCAATCAACGGCAGGATGGAAACAATTCAAAAATATCGTTGAATCCGGAGGTGTTGTTCCTGGAGTTCAATTTGTTCAAAGTTGCATCCATTATCAAATAAAGGATGATGGTGACGCAGAAGTGATTGCGGTTGATGCTAACACGAAAAATGTGGACATTCCCAAAAAGGTGACTTATGGTGGTAAGACCTATCGGGTGTCCTCCATCGGGGAACGTGCGTTTAAAGGCCATAGTGATATCAACTATCTGTCGATACCATCTACGATTAAGTCTATTGGTAAATACGCTTTTGCTGACTGTGGTAGCAGTATGACGGTGAATATTGCAGATTTGGCGGCTTGGTGCGAGATGAAACTGGGTAATGAACACGCCAGCCCTCTCTCAAGTGCAGGAAAGGTACTTGTGTGTGATATCGAGACCACAACTATCAACATACCCAATACTGTCACTTCTATTGGTAAGTTTACATTTTATCAGTGCAGGAAAATCAAGTCTTTGTCGATTCCTGGTTGTGTAAATAAAATTGGCGGCTCGGCCTTCGAGGATTGCACGGGACTCACCAGTCTGAGTTTGTCATACGGCATCGTTTCTATCGGTGGTTCTTCTTTTGAGGGCTGTACGGGTCTGAAAGAGGTGTCTATACCTGGCTCGATTAATGTTATTTCGATTAATGCCTTTAAGAATTGTAGAAACCTGATTTCTGTTGTCTCTGAGATAGAGTACCCTTCATCTATTGATAACAATGTGTTTGAAGGTATTTCAGCTTCAGCTGTCCTCAAGGTTCCAAAAGGAACGAAATCCGTCTATCGCTCATTGTCAGGATGGGACCAGTTTGCTAAAGTTGTTGAGTCTGGAGTTGCGGATGTGGATTTTTCCTCTAAAGGCATTAATTACAGAAAGACATCAGGTAATGAGGTAGAGGTAGCCTCGGCAGATGATAATGTGGTTGAGATAGTAATACCGGAGACAATTGTTAATGGTGGGGTGACCTATCGTGTGACGGCTATTGGCGAGAGAGCTTTTGATGGACGCTGTGACATCAGCTATCTGTCTATTCCTGCCAGCATAACTTCAATTGGCAAATATGCGTTTATTGATTGTGGCAGCAATGTCAAGGTTAACATTTCAAGCATAGAGGCTTGGTGTAAGGTGAAGCTTGGCAATGAATATTCAAGCCCGCTGTCTTGCGCAAAGGCATTTTATTCGGGAGGCAAAGAAATAAAGGACCTTGTTATTCCTAATGGGGTAGAGTCCATTTCTAATTTCGTATTCTACCAGTGCAAGAGCATCACATCACTCAATATTCCTAGTAGTGTGAAGACTATTGGCAGCTCTGCCTTTGAAGACTGTACAGGCCTGACATCTTTATATCTGTCTGAGGGGTTAGAGAAAATTGGCGGCTCTTCTTTCGAGGGATGCACAGGTCTTTCGGCTATTATTCTTCCAAGTAGTATGATGTCTATCGCCATCAACGCTTTCAAGAATTGTCGCGGTCTGTCCTCTATTAAATCGTTTAATAGCGACCCCCCATCGTGTAACAATCCCTTTTATAATGTTAATAAAGAACAGTGTACTGTGTGGGTCCCTATAGGCAGTATTGCGGCGTACAAGGGAGCTGATGGATGGAAGGACTATATGATAATCAAGGAAATCACAGATGGTGATGCTAACGATGACGGCGAAGTGAACGATGCTGATGTGGATGCCGTCGCCAGCTATATCATGGGTCAGTCTCCGACAGGTTTCAACAAGGAGAAAGCCGATATGAATCATGACGGCGAGGTGAACGCAGTAGATCTCGTGGAGATTGTGAAGATTGTTAATGGCAAAAAGTGATTGTTAATTAAAATTTTGCTTATAATCCTTGTACGTTTCAGAATTATTTCGTATCTTTGCACTAAATATTGAATTAAATAACTTAAAAAATTAAAATTATGAAGAAACTATTACTTTTACTATTAGTGGCATTCTTGCCAATGATGGCAAGTGCCCAAGACTACATTCTCAACGGTATCGTCTATGAAATAGGCGGTAATGGCGCTGAGGTAATGGGAATTGAGTCGGGGGTAACAGAAGTCGATATCCCAAGCAGTATTGAAGCCTGGGATCAGAAGTTCCATGTCACCACCATCCGGGCAAATGCCTTTGAGGGCCATAGTGACATCACATATCTGTCGATACCATATTCCATCAAGTCTATCGGTGCAGATGCTTTTAAGAACTGTGACAGCCATATTACGGTGAATATCGCCGATCCGGAGTCTTGGTGCCAGATGAAACTGGCCAATGAGCACTCCAGCCCCCTGTCAAGTGCTGGTAAGATGCTGGTACACGATAAAGAGACCACGACAATTGACATTCCTGAGACTGTTACTTCGATTAGTGCCTTCACATTCTACCAGTGCAGTTGTCTCAAGACACTGAATATCCCAAGTTCAGTGACATCCATCAGCAGTTCTGCCTTTGAGGATTGTGACTATCTTACATCTGTGAATTTGAGTGATGGTTTGCAGAAGATAGGAGGCTCTGCCTTTGAGGGATGTAAGAGTCTGACAACGATTACAATTCCCAGCACAGTGAATGCCGTCAAGGTGAACGCTTTCAAGAACTGTACGGGGCTTCAGAATGTGTATTGCGAAGCAACGAGTGTTCCGGAAGCTGACGCTACATCATTTGTAGGCCTTCCCTCTAATGCAACGCTGAGAGTTCCTAAAGGTACCAAAGACAAGTACATGGCAGCAGAAGGCTGGAATACTTTCCCGAATATCGTGGAAATGGGGGAGGTTGTAGAACATCTTTATTTCGAAACACCCAATGCCGATGGTGTCACCATCTATTATAGTGGTGTAAAGGGCAATACGGAAGTTGAAGTCACTTATAAAGGTGATGATGATCCGCTTGATTTCTATGGTTATTATGAGGGCAGGATAGTTATCCCTGAAACTGTCGAATATAAAGGAAAGACCTATAAAGTGACAGGTATTAATCACGATACTTTCAATCAATGTCCCAACGTGACCTCCGTCGTCATCCCCAACAGTGTGACTACTATTGGTGAGAGAGCGTTCATAGCTTGCAGCAAGATGTATTCCATTGTCATTCCCAAGAACGTGACTAGCATTGAGGAAAGGGCGTTCTATGGTTGCAAGATGCTGACCCACGTTGTCTCTGAGATTGAGAATCCGTTTAGCATAGACGATAATGTGTTTGAAGGAATTTCCTCCAATCCAACCTTGATAGTACCTAAGGGAACCAGAAGCAAGTACAAGGCAGCAAACGGCTGGAAGAAGTTCCCGAACATCGTGGAAGGAACAAAATATATCACGTACTATGGCTTTGAGAAAGCCAACGCCGATGGTGTAACCATCTATTATAGATGGGCAAACTGGGGAACGGAAGTTGAAGTCTCTTGCAAAGGTGATGATTCGCTTGATTTCCTTGATGAATATACGGGCAATGTCGTTATCCCCGAGTCGGTGGATTACGATGGAAAGACATTTAGCGTGACAGGTATTGATATGGAAGCTTTCAATCTATGCACTGGACTGACTTCCGTCACCATTCCTAAGAGCGTGACTACGATTGGTGAGAGAGCGTTCATGGGCTGTACCGGGCTGGCCACCGTCATTTCTATGATTGAGAATCCGTTTGCGATAGACAAGAATGTGTTTGACCACATTCCTTCTAATGCAACGTTGATGGTTCCTTATGGTACCAAAGCCAAGTATCAGGCAACTGAGGGATGGAACCAGTTTAAAAACATTATTGAAGATGGTGGTGAGGGTTCTGAGTTTGAGATAGATGGAATCCGTTATTCTGTAGGTGTGGACAATATCGTTGCCATTATTTCTTGTGATACAAAATTAACTGGTGATCTCGTGATTCCCAACGAGGTGAAATATCATGGGACAACATACACGGTAAACGGTATTGGCTGGGGAGCATTCTTAGGCTGTACCGGCATTAAATCCGTCACTATTTCCGAAGGTGTGAAATGGATTCACGGCAGAGCATTCGATGATTGCAGCAACCTGACCTCCTTAACGATTCCGAGTAGTTTGGGGCATATTGGTGATTGTGCCTTTGAAGGATGCAGCAAATTATCCAAAGTCTACATTTCGGATTTGACAGCATTCTTAGATATTGAATTTGAAGTTGATGAGGGACCTTACAGCAATCCTTTGTATTATGCTCAGTACCTTTTCCTGAATGGAAAAGAAATAAAGGATATAGTAATCCCCAACACAATAAAAAAGATTAGAACGAATGCATTCGGCGGCTTCAAATCCCTGAACTCTGTCACTATCCCCAACAGTGTGACCTCTATCGGAGCCTTCGCCTTCATGAACTGTACCAGCCTGGCCATCGTCATTTCTGAGATAGAGGAACCGTTTGTGATAGACGAAACTGTGTTCAACAACATTCCTTCTGATGCAACGCTGATAGTTCCTAAGGATACCAAAGCCAAGTATCAGGCAACTGAGGGATGGAGCCAGTTTAAAAACATCATTGAAGATGGTGGTGAAGGTTCTGAGTTTGAGATAGATGGAATTCGTTATTCTGTAGGTAAGGACAATACCGTTACCATTATATCTTGTGATACAAAGCCTACTGGTGATCTCGTGATTCCCAACGAGGTGGAATATAAGGGGACAACATACACAGTAGACGCCGTTGGCTTGAGTGCATTCTCAGACTGTACCGGCATAGAATCCGTCACTATCTCCGAAGGTGTGACATTGATTGACGATAGAGCATTCGCTGGATGCAGCAACCTGACCTCCTTAAAGATTCCGAGCAGTTTGGAAAATATTGATGATTGTGCCTTTGAAGGATGCAGCAAATTGACCAATGTTTACATTTCGGATTTGACAGCATTCTTAGAAATTGAATTTGAAGTTAAAGAAGGACTTTTCAGTAATCCTTTGTTTTATGCTCAGCACCTTTTCCTGGATGGAGAAATAAGGGATATAGTAATCCCCAACACAGTAAAAAAGATTAAAACGAATGCATTTGGCGGCTTCAAATCCCTGAACTCTGTCACCATCCCCAACAGCGTGACCTCTATCGGCGATTATGCCTTCTCTGGTTGTAGCGGCCTGACTTCTCTGACGTTACATGAAGATTTGGAGTCTATAGGAGCCTTCGCCTTCACGAACTGCACAGGTTTGAATAAAGTGTTTTGTCTTGCAGAGAATGCTCCTACAATGGCCGACAATGCCTTCGATGGTGTCTGGGATACGGTCACTCTGCTCGTGCATTATGCGAACGAAGATGCTTACAAGCAGACTTCTCCCTGGGATAAATTCAGCAACATTACCCATCTGCCCATCATTGTCTATATGATCGATGGCGAGGTTTATGACAGGGTAGAGTTGTCATACGGCGCCGAGATTGTACCGCCTGTGGTAGAACAGCGCGAGGGCTATGAATTCGCATGGGGTGATTATCCGGAGACCATGCCAGACGAGGATGTCATTATTGAGGGTTCGTACGTTGCAACAGCCATCAGCGGTGTCAAGGCCGAGGCCACTGACGCCAATATCTACAGTATCAATGGTTGCCGGACATCAAAGCTCCAGCGTGGCTTGAACATCATCCGCCAGTCTGACGGTAAAGTCAGGAAAGTGCTGGTAAGATAGTCGCAAAGACCAGATAACTTCAATCACAGGGGCAGATTTCTGATTCATAAGAATCACCTGTCCCTGTGATTCTTTTCCTAATAAATGGCATAAAATCATCGGATTCTGACGAATAATTGATGAGATATGCATGAGTGTCAGTAAAAAGTTGTATCTTTGCAGCATAAATTAAGGTAATTGCCGTAGTAATCATCATAGGATATGCTCTTTAATTCGATAGAGTTCCTGGTGTTTCTGCCGATAGTGTTTGTGCTTTATTGGTTTGTGTTCCGGAAGCGCGAGTGGCAGAATCTGCTGATTGTAACGGCCAGCTATGTGTTTTATGGCTGGTGGGACTGGCGTTTCCTGTTCTTGATTGCGTTTACGTCGCTGTGCAGTTTCTTTAGTGGGGTGCTGATAGAGCGGATAGAGAGGGGGATCAGACCACCCCTAACAGAAGATTGCTCCATGAAGACGCAATCGCCTACTCAGGAGGGGAAGCTGAGGCGGAAGCAGCGAATGGTTTGTGCCGTGAATCTGATCGTGAACTTCCTGATTTTAGGGGTATTCAAGTATTACAATTTCTTCGCAGACAGTCTGGCGCAACTCATTTGGGGGCTGTTCCATTACCAGTTGGACTGGGTGACGCTGAATGTGATCCTGCCCGTCGGCATCAGCTTCTATACCTTCCAGGCACTCAGCTACACAATCGACGTGTATCGGAAAGATGTGCCTGTGACCAGGAATATCGTTGAGTTCTGCGCGTTTATCAGCTTCTTCCCGCAGTTGGTGGCTGGTCCTATCGAGAGGGCCAAGAATCTGTTGCCGCAGTTCCAGCGTGACCGTCATTTCGACTATGTGCAGGCTGTGGACGGCTGTCGACAGATGCTGTGGGGATTCTTCAAGAAGGTGGTCATCGCCGACAGCTGTGCGGCGAACCTTAATCCGCTTTGGGATTCGTATGCCGACTATTCTGGAGTCAACCTTTGGCTTCTGGCTTTCCTGTTTACCTTCCAGATTTACTGCGATTTCTCTGGTTACAGTGATATCGCCATCGGCTGTTCACGTCTGTTCGGTATCCGTCTGTTGAGCAACTTCAATTATCCTTACCTGTCAAGGTCGATACCTGAGTTCTGGCGGCGATGGCATATCTCGCTGATGACATGGTTCCGTGACTATGTCTATATCCCCCTTGGCGGCAGCCGTTGTGCTCAGTGGAAGGTCATCAGGAATACGTTCATCGTGTTTGGTGTCAGTGGCCTGTGGCATGGGGCTAACTGGACGTTCGTGTGCTGGGGCTTGTATCATGGCACGCTGATAGTGATATACAAACTGCTGCACATCAATACCAAGGACAAGGATATCCTGGCAGCAGGGCGATGGCTGCCTACTGTTAAAGATATGTGTAGAGTGGTGGTGACGTTTGGTCTGGCTGTTGTCGGATGGGTCATCTTCCGTGCTGAGAATATCTCTCAGGCATGGGACTTCGTGTCGCGTATGTTCCTGACTGTCTTTGATGATTTCCACTTCCGTCTAGGAAGTGTCAATACTTTTGTGGCTGTCCTGTTGCTGATGATTTTGGAGTATCTTCAGCGCGATAAGGTACATGTACTCCAGTTCTCAGACAACAGGCTGTTCCGTTATGCGACTGTCCGCTGGACGGTTTATCTGACGCTGTTTGCCTTTATCTTTTATTTCTTCTTTAATAATGAGAGTCAGGAGTTTATTTATTTCCAATTCTGAGGCAATGGTGAAAAAGTGAAAAGGTGAAAAAATGAATAAGACAGAACGATACGATATCCGCCGCTTTGGAGTAAGACTGGGATTATTCCTTTTGCTGGTTTCTGCCATCATAGGCCTTAGTTGTATATGTCTTTATAAAGCGGGGGAATTCAGTTCTTTTTCGTCTTTTATCCGTCCTTTGCAACAGGATCAGTTGTTCGGACTCGGATATAGTTACTATGACAAGGCCTATAAGTTCCACATGGCCAATGAGGTGTATCGTCCGCAAGTGCTGGCCTTAGGCTCATCCCGGATTATGCAGGTAAAGCGTCCGGTGGTCAATCGCGACTACTCTTTCTACAATGCAGGCGGTGCTATCCAGAACGCTCGTGAATTGGTATTGTTCATTGATAAGCTCGATGACAGTCCAAAACTCATACTTCTCAATCTCGATCAGTGGTGGTTTAATAAGGCCAATCTGGAGGTGGATCGGCCATTCTCTGCGTCAGTCTATGATGGCAAGAAGAACCTGGATTTTTCCAAACGTGGGCAGTTCGTCTGTGATTTCTATTCGGATCTTGTGAAGGGTAAGATCGATCTTGTGAAGCTCTTTACTTCTAATCATATCGGCCTTAATGCAATTTGTAATGAGAATGGCTTTGCGGCTGACGGATCCAGATATCAGGGAGATATGATCAAGGCACCGGAACTACAGGATGACTATAATTTCAAGGATGTACTCGGTAGAATACGCGATGGCATTAACCATTTCCAGTATGGGGATTGTCCTGACAGTTCAATGGTCGGCGTAGTTGATGCTTTCCTGGATAAGTGCGTCGCTCGAAAGATCAAGGTGGTTGCTTTTTTGCCACCGTTTGCACCTTATGTTTACAAACGGATGCAGGAAACGGGCAAGTACGGCTATTTGTCGCAATTGTACGACATGCTGCTGCCTGTGTTTGACAGGCATGAGGGCTGTTCTTTATATGATTATACAGACGTGACTGATACTGGCGCACATAACTATGACTTTGATGACGGCTTCCACGGTTCGGAAATCATCTATAACGGAATGATCCGTCAGATGGTCCGTCAGGACAGCACCCTTGCACCTTTCTTTGTCTCAGAGCAAGAGATGGAAAGGTTAGACTCTATCTATATTTCAAAGAATATTCATTATCATTCGTTATAATTATGAGATACGTTATTGCTTCTATTTTCCTTTTGTCGTTTTCTGTGTCTGAGATAAAGGCACAGGTAGATTCAACATTCCAAATCTATTTATGTTTTGGTCAATCGAACATGGAAGGTGATGTGCCTCCTGAGAGCGTAGACAAGAAATATGTTGACCCGCGATTTCTGGTATTGGCTACGGATGCTACCAACCAAGAACGAACCATGGGACAGTGGTATCCCGCTTATCCTCCTATAGTCGGTTTAGGGAAGCTCTGTCCAATCGACTACTTTGGTCGTACCATGGTTGCTGCTTTGCCTGATGGTTATAAAATCGGAGTTGTTCCTGTTGCTTCAGGTGGTGTAGATCTCAGGGCCTTTTTCCCCCAAAATGG
>Ga0265298_10004160_pt1 | contig 18615 bp, 16 predicted proteins | sample AusTroGonzalo_MG_3_FD_193486 | JGI IMG/M metagenome (GOLD analysis project Ga0265298, IMG submission 193486) | Bovine rumen microbial communities from tropical cattle in Woodstock, Queensland, Australia - Gonzalo_01 | ecosystem: Host-associated > Mammals > Digestive system > Stomach > Rumen ... | reverse complement strand
CTCTGGGATGTCGGCATTTGTCGGCATTGGCCTGGCATTGGCAGGAGCCTTGCTGCTGATTGGTTTCTTGATAGTAATCTGATCAATCGGCAGTCGAAATCTCACGCTGAGGCGTCGACGGCGCAGAGATTTTTAACTGTGTAGCCCGCCGCCCGCGCTTCGCACGGGAATGTAAATGAGGATAAGTATTTGGGGGAAACAACATTGACAACTGATAAAAACAACTTCATGTTCTTCCGCGCACAACCGTGCGCGGTGGCTAAAAGGGTCAGCCCAGGCATCGGCCAAAGCTACGCGCGGCGATTGGGGATTTGATATAATGTCCGCAAATCCAGGAAAGGGCATGCGGCATGAACAAGCAGTTCGGGATTTGCCACCAGCGGAAGGTGACAAGGCGTGATTTCGCGAAGGGGGCGCTTTCGGCCGCGGCGATCGCCGCGGCAGGACGGCTCGCCGCCCAGTCTCACGGGCCGACGGGTGATGCCGAGCTCGACCTGCGGCAGGCCGAAATCGACGCCGTGACGCCGAAGGACTTCGCCGAGTACTGCGCACCGGGTCTTGCACTCGGCGCGGACGCGCTCAAGCGCGCGGTTTCGCGTCTGCCTGCGCTGGGGCGCCTGGAGGCCGCGTTCGACAAGGTCTTCCGCGAGGCGAAGGAGACCGTAGTGACGGACGTGAACCGTCCGGCCGTGTGGTACTTGTACAACATGGGGCTTGTCGTCAAGACGCCGAAGACGATGTTCTCAATCGACCTCCACCACCGCCGCGCGGAGGAGTTCGCGCCGCTCCTCGACTTCGCGCTCATCACGCACAACCACCGCGACCACTACACGGAGCGGTTCAAGGACGCCATGGACGGCGGGGAGAGGAAGACCGTGGTGAACAACTTCTTCGACAACTACGGAGCCAAGAAGGACGGAGGCTACACCCGCGAGAAGTCGAAGACGTTCAACTTCGGCGACGTGACCGTCATCACCGGACTCTGCGACCACAACAGCTACCTCGTGGACTACACCACGCCGTTCGAGGTGCACATCGGCGACTTCACGCTCTACCACTCCGGCGACTGCGGCAACCACGCCAAGCTCTCCCCGACCCGCCAGCCGGACCTCTGGGTGCTCCATCCGTTCTGCGGCATGAACGCCGCGAAGGGCGCCGAGGAGGCGGTGCATCCGAAGAAGGCAGTGATCGCCCATCTCCAGGAGCTGGGTCACGAAAAGGACCGCTGGCGCTGGACCTATCGTGACGGACTTAGGGCAAAGAAGAAGCTCGAGGATGCGGGGTTCCCTGCAATTATGCCGCTTTGGGGCGACCGCCTGTAGGCACCGTCACCCTGAACCTTTCGCCAGTCTGTGGCGTTTCAATGTGTAAAATGGAACTTTAGAACTTTTGGAGGTCAAATGGATGCGTTGAAGGCGAGCGGCGTCTGCCGCAAGTACGGCAAGCAGGAGGTCCTCAAGGACTTCTCGCTCGCCATCGAGGAGGGCGGCTTCGAGGCGCTTATGGGCCCGAGCGGGAGCGGAAAGTCGACTTTCCTGCATCTTGCGGCGGGGCTTCTTGCGGCGGACTCCGGCGATATCCTCATCGGCGGCAAGGACGTCGTCAAGATGGGCGACACAGAGGCGACGAAGTTCCGCCGCCGCCATGTCGGCGTCGTCTTCCAGTCGTTCAACCTGCTAAACGAGAAGACGGTGCGCGAAAACGTCTACCTTCCCGTCGTCCTGAAGTCGTCCAAGGCCGTGCGCGACCCCGAGGTGGCGTCCCGCTTCGCCACGCTCATGAAGCGCCTCGGGCTCGAGGGCAAGGAGGACAGGAAGCCCGAGGAGCTCTCCGGCGGCGAGCAGCAGCGCGTCGCGATCGCTCGTGCGCTCCTCGCCGAGCCTGACGTGGTGCTGGCCGACGAGCCGACTGGCAACCTCGACGCAAAGGCGTCCAAGGCGATCTGCTCGCTTCTCGGCGAGCTCGACAAGACCGAGCGGAGCGCGATCCTCGTCGTCACGCACGACCCGCAGGTCGCCGCCGCGGCGCGCAAGGTGCACTTCCTCAAGGACGGCAGAATCGCCGCGTCGTACGACACCGAGGGGGACGCGGAGAGGGTGTCGAAGCTCTATCTGGAGACGTACAGATGAAAAGTTCAAAAGTTCATAGGTTGAAAAGTTGAAAGGTTGAAAAGTTGAAAGGTTGAAAGGTTGAAAGGTTGAATGGTTGAAAGGTTGAAAAGTTGAGGGGGCGGAAATGAAGGTTCGTCATCTTTGTGCCATAGGGGGGATCGCCGCCGCCGTCGGCGCGGTCGTCTTCATGCAGTCGCTTGTCGCGACCAACGACCACCAGGCCGTGGCGATGGCCGAGCGGATGCTGAAGGTCCTGCCCGTCGAGGCGGGCGCGCGCTCCGTCCAGCTGCAGGTCGACTTCCGTCCCGACGGACGCGTCCTCCAGGGTCCGCCGATGATGGCGTACGTCGCGACGAAGGAGGGGATTTCCGGCGCGCTCGTCGCCAAGTCGTTCTTTGCGCAGCGCAAGGTCAAGAACCTCCCCTCCGTCGGCGAGGAGCTTCAGCTCGTCGGCAGGAAGGGCGCGTACCGCGTGAAGATAGCGGGCTACCTCGACTGGGAGCGTCCGGTCAGGGGCTACCCCAACATGTTCCTCCCGCCTTCGGCGGTTGCCGAGATCGCCGAGGAATGGCAGGACTTCAAGCCGGTCTCGGCCGAGGACGTCGCGCCGATGTTCCTTTCGGACGCCGGCCGCAACATGGACCGCGCGAAGGGGCTTCTCCTCTGGGCCGCGGCGCTTACTGCCCTGTGCCTGCTCGTAAACTCGCTCTTCCTTTCTGTCGAGTCCCGCAGGCGCGAGACGGCGATCCTCAGGATGGTCGGGATGACGCGCGGCGGCGTCGCGCGGCTCGTCGTGCGCGAGGCGCTCCTCCTCACATTGGCCGGGTTCATAGTCGGCGTTGTCGCCGCCATAGTCGCCTTGCACATCTACGTCGCATGCGATGCGGAGACGTTTCCGTCGGGCGCGGCGATAGGGGCGAAGGGAATCGTCCTCTCCGCGTTCGCGGCGCCTTTCGTCGCTCTGTTCGGCGTCCTTCTCGCGCTCAAGCCGGCCCTCGCGGTGCGTCCGCTGGAGGCCGCCTCGGGCCGCGCGCCGCGCAAGAGGAGCCTCGGGATGTTCCTCGCGTTCGCGTGCGGATTCGGCGCGTTCGTCGCCGTGGAGGTCTGGGGGGCTTCGCTCACCAAGCCGTTCATCCCGTCCCCGGAGTGGCCGGACGCGATAGTCTCGATCCTCCCCGGCGGAGTGTCGAGCTTCGACATCGAGAAGCTCCGCGAGCTCAAGGGCGTCAGGCGCATAGGAGAGGTGCAGCCGCTCCAGGTCAACATCCTCCCGCTGGAGGAGCTGAAGTCGCCGTCGTCCAAGAAGGGTGACGCGCCGGCCGCCGGACGTGGCGGTCCGCGCGGGCCGATGAAGCAATACCGCAACGCGCTCCTGCTCGCGAGCGCGTGGTTGCCGGACTTCCGCTTCTCGGCCGGAGACAGGGAATCCGCCGAGAAGGCGCTCGGCGAGGGCGACAACTGCGTCGTAACGGAGATGATGGCGCGCGCCCGCAAGCTCAAGCTTGGCGACGTGCTCAAGGTCGATGCCGGGCGCGGACTCGAGATCGCGCTCAAGGTCGTCGGCATCGTCGACCTCAACTGGCACATGGTCACGAGCCGCGCGCTCCTGCGCGGGATGAACCGCATGCCGGTGAACACCGACGGCCCGGTCTTCGTCTCGTTCGACACGCTCGCGGCGTGCGACATGCGTCCGCAGGAGTTCGTCAAGATGACGCACGTCTGGCTCGACTATGAGCCGGAGTTCCTCGCCGAGCGCGGCGTATTCCCCGCGGGGCGCGAGGTGGAGCGCGAGATAGTCGAGGCGCTCGACGGTGCCTGGAGCGAGGACAAGGACGGCGAGGTGCACGGCAACACGGTAAGGCTGCACTCGCGGGACGAGGTCTCGGACGGGACCCTTGCGCACGGCGCCGACCTCGTCGGAGCCATGGCGCGCGTCCCGTTCATCTTCCTCGCCGTGATATCCCTCGGCTTCGTCGCGATGCTCGTCGCGTCCTTCGAGTCGCGCCGCCGCGAGTTCATTGTGATGCGCGCCGTCGGCGCGACGCGTGCGCAGCTTGCGCGCGTCCTCGTGGGCGAGGCTCTCCGCGTCGCATTCGCCGCGCTCGCCGCGGGCTTCGCGGGCGGCGCGCTCGTCGGCTGGCTCTGCACGGCGGGGACTCGCGCCGCGATGGCGAACTGGGGACTTCCCGCGACGTTCGCGCTTCCGCTTGGTGTCGTCGTCGAGGGCGCCATAGGCGCGGTCGCGTTTGCGGTCGCAGTCGCAGTGCCGTCGGCGCTCGCGATCGTTGCAAAGAGGCGCGCCGCGTGATCCGCACCGGCGAGAACCTCGTTGACGGCGTTCCAGTGTTCGTGGAGCGCAGGCGGGTGCGGCGCACGAGCGTCTGCGTAGAGGAGGACGGACGGGTCGCGGTGGTGGTCCCGAAATGGGGTGCGACGCTCAGGGACGCAGAGGCGTTTCTCCGCTCCAAGTGGAAGTGGGTGCTCAGGCACCGCGCCGAGGCGCTTGCGCGTCCGCGGGTCGAGCGCGTCCCGCCTTCGGAGTCCGAGGTGGCGTCCCTCCGCCTGCTTCTCGCTGAGTTGAACGGGACGTGGACGGCCCGCCTCGGCGAGGCCGGCGTCACGTGGCATGTCCTCGGCATGAAGACGCTCTGGGGCAGCTGCCACATCGCCAAGCGTCGCATCGCCTACAACTCAGAGCTTGCGAAGGCGCCGCGCGAGATGGTGGAGTACGTCGTCGTCCACGAGCTCACACACCTCAAGTCGGCGAGCCACGGTCCGCTCTTCTACCGCCTCATGGACGAGCGGCTGCCCGGGTGGAGGGAGCTCCGCCGCCGCCTCAACAGGCGCGAGTTCGGGTCCGCGGCGGATGCGCCGCGTCCGGCGCCGCCGGCCCCCCGCCGCGTAGTCCAGTGCGAGTTCGACTTCTTCCGCAAGGACGCCTGAATTTGTGGTATAATATTCTGCATCCGTCATGCGTGACGGGAAAATTCCATGATAAACTCTACGGAAGAAAGAAGGTAAAATGAACTACAAGTACAACTGCCTCAATCCGATCGCGGACTGCGGCCTCAACAACCTGGGCGAGAACTACGTCCGCACCGAGAAGTTCGAAGATGCCGACGCCGTGTTCGTCCGCAGCGCGAAGATGGACGAGCTCGTCCCCGGCGCGAACCTCCTCGCAGTCGCCCGCGCGGGCGCCGGCGTCAACAACATCCCGCACGCCGAGTACGCCAAGAAGGGCATCGTCGTGTTCAACACGCCCGGCGCGAACGCGAACGGCGTGAAGGAGCTCGTGATAGCGGCGATGCTCCTCGCGAGCCGCGACATCGTCGGCGGCGTCGAGTGGGTCAAGGAGAACGCCGCCGACCCGGCGATCAACAAGACGGCCGAGAAGGCGAAGAAGGCGTTCGCCGGAACGGAGATCCAGGGCAAGAAGCTCGGCGTCATCGGCCTCGGAGCGATCGGCCAGAAGGTCGCGAACGCGGCGGTCCAGCTCGGCATGGAGGTCTTCGGGTACGACCCCTACCTTTCGGTCGACGCGGCGTGGAACCTCGACCACGCGGTCAAGCACTGCAAGAACGTCGAGGCGATCTACCGCGCCTGCGACTACATCACCATCCACGTCCCCGCGCTCGACTCGACGAAGGGCATGATCAACGCCGACGCGCTCGCCATGATGAAGCGCGGCGTCATCATCATCAACGCGGCGCGCGACGCGCTCGTGAACGAGAAGGACATGCTCGCGGCCATCGAGGCGGGCAAGGTCCGCAAGTACGTCTCCGACTTCCCGAACGCGACGACCGCAGGCAAGAAGGGCTGCATCGTCATCCCCCACCTCGGCGCGTCCACCGAGGAGTCCGAGGACAACTGCGCGGTCATGGCCGTCAAGGAGATGCGTGACTACCTCGAGAACGGCAACATCGTCAACTCGGTCAACTACCCGGCGTGCTCGCTCGGCGTGCCCAACAAGGCCGGTCGCGTCGCGATCTGCCACAAGAACGAGGCGAACATCATCGGCGCGTTTACGTCGATCCTCGGCAACGCCAAGATCAACATCGACTCGATCGCGAACAAGAGCCGCGGCGACTTCGCCTACTCGCTCATCGACACCGACACGCCCATTCCCGCCGACGTCGTCAAGGCCCTCGAGGCCTCGCCCGCGGTCATCCGCGTCAGGGTCATCAAGTAATGGGCTACGCGAAGAGGAAGACGTCCGCTCCGGCGGCCGGGAAGCCGGCGGCCGAGGCGGCGCCTTCGGCTTCGTCCCAAGCCAAGGACAAGTCCCAGTCGCTCTGGAACGTCCAGCTCGGGGGCGGGAAGCGCAAGACGGCGATGAAGTCCGTCGAGGTGCTGCTTTTCACCTCCGAGCTCGCCGACCTCATCGAGGCGGGCATGACTCTCGGCCAGGCGCTCCAGGCGCTTTCCAACCAGGGCGAGGAGGATTCCGCGCAGCGCTACGTCTGCCAGGACCTCTGCGACAGGATCGTTCGCGGCGAGAGCTTCTCCGACGCCTGCGCGCACCATCCCAAGTCCTTCCCGCCGCTCTACTCCAACATGATCCGCGCCGGCGAGGCGTCGGGCGCGCTCGTCGAGGTGCTGAGGCGCCTTGCGGACCACTACGAGCGCAACGACACCATGCGCGGCAAGATCAAGAGCGCGATGTCCTATCCGGTGATAGTGCTCTGCTTCGGCGTCGTGGCGGTCATCGGCGCGCTCGTGTGGATCATCCCCAAGTTCCAGAAGGTGTTCGACTCCATGGGCGCGGCGCTCCCGCTCCCCACGCGCATCCTCATCGGGATGTCCGACTTCTTCATCCACTACGGCTGGACCCTCGCGATCGCGGGCGTCCTCTTCTTCCTCTGGTTCCGCAAGTGGAAGGACACCCCCGGCGGCAGGCTCAAGATCGACGGGTGGAAGCTCCGCGCCCCGCTCATAAAGGGCATCGTCGCGGCGGGCGCGTACTCGTCGCTCGCATACACCCTCAAGACGCTTCTCGCAAACGGCGTTAACGTGCTCCAGGCCCTCAAGATATCCGCCGAGACGTGCGACAACGCCGTCATAGCGCAGGCCCTCGAGACGGCCAAGAAGCGCGTCACGGACGGTACCTCGATCTCCGGGCCGCTCGCGTCGTCCGGCGTGTTCCCGCGCATGATGACGGACATGCTCGCCGTCGGCGAGCAGGCGGGCGACATGGCGTCGTCCCTCGAGCACATCGGCCGCCGCTACCAGAAGGACATGGACCGCAACATCGCCTCCTTCACCAACGCGCTCGAGCCGATAATGATCGTCGCGATCGCCTGCGTGGTCGGCTTCGTCGCAATCGCCATCCTGATGGCGGTGTTCAAGGTCTCCTCCGCTATGGGATGACGCCATGGATCGCACCGTAGAGGAGATCGGCGCGAAGATGGACGGGCTCGGGCTCTGGGAGCAGGTCGCCAGGTGCAACTGGGCCGTATGCCCGCGGGGCACGGTCTTCCCCTACTTCTGCACGGCCATCACCGAGAAGGGGACGCCGGTCAAGGCGCGCTTCATGATGGTCGAGGGGTGGCAGACGTTCCACGACTTCGTGAGGACGCGCGTCGACCCGAACTTCGGGTTCTACTCGACGCCGATGGAAATCTCTCATTTCGAGCTCGTCGTCGTGCACGGTGGCGAGATGCGCCTCTTCCGCCACGACCCGTGCTTCCTGCCGCGCCTCGCGAACGACCGCGAGCGCGAGCTCTGCGCAAAGCTCCTCTGGGAGTCCTACGGATTCATGCTTCGCGTCGAGTCCGACGCGTCGCTCCCCATGCGCTACGCCTCCGAGAAGGCGATGTTCGCGAGGGTCGAGGGCGCGGACGGCAAGTGGTCGGACGAGGCCCTCGCGATCCCCGACCCGCGCCCGCACGTCGAGCAGATCACCCTGTCCAAGGCCGACCTCGCGAGCGCGAAGGACCTTCCGTTCGCCATCGAGGAGAAGGTCGCCGTCGACTTCTCGCTGCTGGCGGGCGTCTCCACCCAGGAGCCGCGCCCGCGCTGCGCCTACAGGCTTCTGGCCGTGGACCTCGACACGAAGGAGCGGTTCGTCGCCGACATCGTCTCGCCGCATCCGGACGGAGGCCTGCGGCAGCTGTGGGAGGGCATCGCGCCGCGTTTTCTCAAGCACGTCATCGCGCGCGGACGCGTCCCTGGCGAGGTAATGGTGCGCTCGCCGCGCCTGTTCCGCATGCTCCGCCCCCTCTGCCTCGACCTGCCCCTCAAGCTCTCACTGCACGACTCCCTCCCGGCGCTCGACGCCCCATGACGATGGCGAAGGGGATCACAGAGTCGGTGCTGGAGGAGATCAAGGCGAGGGTCGACCTCGCCGATCTCGTCGCGTCCTACGGAATCCAGGTGAAGCACGCCGGGGGCTCCGCCAAGGCGTGCTGTCCGTTCCACCACGAGAAGACCCCCTCGTTCAACATCAACGCGGCGAAGGGCTTCTACCACTGCTTCGGCTGCGGCGAGTCGGGCGACGCCATAAAGTTCGTCCAGAAGCAGGAGGGCCTAACCTTCGTCGAGGCCGTCAAGAAGCTCGCCGAGCAGTGCGGCGTAAAGATCGAGGAGACGGAGGATCCGGACGCCGGACGGCGCAAGCGCCTCCACGCGCTGATGGCCGAGCTCGCCGCGTTCTACCACCGCTGCCTCCTCCAGGCCAAGGAGGGCGAGCTCGCTCGCAAGTACCTGAAGGACCGCGCGCTCGACGGAGAGATCGCCGAGGACTGGTGCATCGGCTACGCCCCGAACGGAGTCTCCAACATCCTCCGCTGGGCCGAGAAGTACAAGTACACGCCGGAGGAGCTCGAGGCCGCGGGCGTCGTGAAGGCCCCCAACCGTCCGGGCGACAGCGGCTACCACCGCTTCGGCGGAAGGCTCATGTTCGTCGTCCGCGACAGGCAGGGACGCGTCGTCGCGTTCTCGGGGCGACAGCTGGTCGAGCAGAAGAACTCGGGGAAGTACGTCAACTCGCCCGAGACTCTCATCTTCAAGAAGTCGAACGTCCTTTTCGGATTCGACCGCGCGTCACGTGCGATAGGAAAGGACCCGCACGGCGAGGTCATAGTCTGCGAAGGGCAGATCGACTGCATCCGGCTCCACTCGTGCGGATTCGCCAACGCCGTCGCCGGACAGGGCACGGCCTTCACCGAGGAGCACGTCAGGATGCTCAAGCGCGTCGCGAGCCAGGCCGTTCTCGTCTACGACGACGACAACGCTGGGCACAAGGCGACGATAAGGTCCTCCGGGATGCTCCTCGCGGCCGAGATCCCCGTGCGCGTCGTGTCGCTTCCGGACGGAGACGACCCCGACTCGTTCCTCAGGACGAAGGGCGCGGAGGCGTTCCGCGCGCTCCTCGAGAAGGGCGAGTCCATCATCTCGTTCCAGTGCCGCGTCGAGCGCGCGAAGGAGTCCAACCCGACGTCGATCGACGCCGTCGCGCGAGTCTCCAAGGCGGTGCTCGCGACGATCGCGGCATGTCCGTCCGCCGTCCTTCGCGCGAGCATGGTCGGCGAGGCGTCGAAGCTTCTGGGGCTTCCGTCCGCGGCGATGTCGGAAGAGCTCGAGGCCGTAAGGAAAAGAATTGCCGCCGCTCCCCGCCACGCGGCGCCGGCCGTGCAGGAGCCTCCTGCCGACGAGGATGTCGCGGACATCCAGCTTTCGACTTCCGACTCTCAGATTCCAACGCCTGCCGCGGCGGACGCCGCGGAATCCGCGCCCCCCCCTGAACGCGAGATGGCGTTCATGCAGTTCCTGATGGCGAACGAGCGGGACAAGACGCTGGACGGCATGGTGGGCGAGTTCCTTCCGCGCGAGGTGTTCGCGCACGACTTCACGTGGCGCTTCCTCGAGACGTGGCGCATCGAGGCTGCGAGCGACGAGGACGCGTTTGCCGCTTTCTCCGCGGGGCTCGCCGGGCGCGACCGCGCGCTGTTCGACACCGTGTGCGTCGAGGCGGGCAAGACCGAGTCGAGTTCGCTCAGCCCGACGGACATAATGCAGGAGTACGTGCGCTCGCTCTGGGAGGCCCGGCTCAAGCGGGAGAGGGGTGCTCTCCCGGCTGATGGCGACACGGAGGTCAGCTTGCGACGCATGCGCCTTACAACGGACATCAAGCGCATGCGACAGGTGCGCTGGAACACCGTAAAGGACATGATACGAGATTTCAGGCGAGAGAGATAATTACGACTTCAACCCTTCAACTTTTCAACCTTTCAACTTTTCAACCATTCAAACCAAGGAGAACTGAAAAATGGACCTAAAGGAAGCAACGAACAGAATCGCCGCGCAGAAGGAGCTCGTGGCGAAGATACGCGAAGAGGTGGGCAAGGTGATCGTCGGGCAGGAGAAGCTCATCGACCGCCTTGTCCTCGCTATGATCACCGACGGACACATCCTCCTCGAGGGCGTGCCGGGCCTCGCGAAGACGCTCTCGTGCAACACGCTCGCGAAGGCGCTGGGGCTTGAGTTCCGGCGCATTTCGTTCACGCCGGACCTCCTTCCTGCGGACGTTGTCGGCACGCTCGTCTACTCGCCGAAGACCGGCGAGTTCACGCCGAAGAAGGGTCCGGTGTTCACGAACCTGCTGCTCGCGGACGAGATCAACCGCGCGCCTGCGAAGGTGCAGTCCGCGCTCCTCGAGTCGATGCAGGAGCGCCAGGTGACGATCGGCGACGAGACGTACGCGCTGCCGAAGCCGTTTCTCGTCCTCGCGACGCAGAACCCGATCGAGCAGGAGGGGACGTATCCGCTGCCCGAGGCGCAGGTTGACCGCTTCATGTTCAAGTGCCTCGTCGAGCCGCCGACGAAGGCGGACGAGCGCCGCATCATGCAGCGCTTCGCCGAGAACGCCGAGAAGCCCGCGGCGAAGACGGTCTGCTCGCCCGGCGACATCGAGGCGCTGCGCGCCGCGCTGAACGAGGTCTACTGCGACGAGAAGGTCGGCGACTACATCCTCGAGATCGTCTTCAAGACGCGCGAGGCGGACGCGATGATCCAGAACGGCGCCTCGCCCCGCGCAACGCTCGCCCTGAACCTCGCCGCGCGCGGAAACGCGCTCATGCACGGACGCGCCTACGCGACGCCGCAGGACGTGAAGGAGGTCGTGCATGACGTGCTGCGCCACCGCATCCTCCTCACCTACGAGGCCGAGGCGGAGAACGTGACGAGCGACAAGATCATTGACAGGATACTCAGTGTCGTTCCGGTGCCGTGATGGAGAGGAAGATTGGTGCTTTCGCGCAGCGGAGCTGCGCTGGTGCTTGCGCGCCTTCGGCGCTGGTGCTTTCGCGTGGCGGAGCCACGCTGGTGCCTGCGCGCAACAGAGTTGCGCTGGTGCCTGGTGCTTGGTGCGGGATGAGTAAGGAGATTTGATGGGAGCTAAAAGCTTTAGGGAACTGGAAGTCTGGCGCGAATCCATGGACTTGGTCGTTCTTGTCTATGGACTGCTGGACGCGCTTCCGAATCATGAGCGGTTTGCGCTTTGCGACCAGCTGCGCCGAGCCGTGATCTCCATTCCGTCCAACATCGCCGAGGGATTTGGCCGCGATTCGCACAAGGACTTCGGGCATTTCCTGTCGATTGCCCGCGGCTCGCTCTACGAGGTAGACACTCAGTTGGAGATTGCGGAGCGCATGGGCTATCTCGGAGTCACTAAAGAGCTTAGGCAGCAGATGAACGCCGTGTCTCGGCTGATAGCCGCTCTCAACCGCCGCCTCCGCGCACCAATCGCCACCCCTGCACCAAGCACCAGCGCCGAAGGCGCGAAAGCACCAAGCACCAGCGTGGCGGAGCCACGCGCAGGCACCAGCGCAGCCCCGCTGCGCGCAAGCACCAAGCACAAGCTATGACTGACGTAAAGGAACTGATGGCGAAGGTGGGGAAGATACGAATCCTCACCAACCGACTGATCGACGACCAGCTGGCCGGCGACTACCACTCGACCTTCAAGGGCCAGGGCGTCGAGTTCGACGAAGTGCGCCCCTACATCGCGGGCGACGACGTGAGGACGATCGACTGGAACGTCACTGCGCGCACGGGCGTCCCGTACATCAAGCGCTACTCCGAGGAGCGCGAGCTCACGATCCTCTTCCTCGTCGACGTCTCGGGCTCGCAGAGCTACGGATCGCGCACGCGCTCGAAGATGGAGCTCGCCGCCGAGGTGACGGCGCTCCTCGCGCTCACCGCGATCCGCAACCAGGACAAGATCGGTCTCGTCCTCTTCTCAGACAAGATCGTCAAGTACATCCCGCCGCGCAAGGGCCGCGACTCCGTTATGCGCCTCGTGCGCGAGGTGCTCGCCGCCGAAGACGAGGCGAAGGGCGGCACGGACATCGAGGGCGCGCTCAAGTTCCTGAACGGAGTCCAGAAGCGCCGCGCCGTCGTCTTCCTCGTAAGCGACTTCCTCGCCTCCACCACCCCCGCGCCCGGCACCAGGCACCAGGCACCAAGCACCAGCGCCGAAGGCGCGCAAGCACCAAGCACCTGCCTCGAGCGTCTTCTGCGCGCGACGGCGCGGCACCACGACATGATCTGCGTTCCGGTCTCGGACCCGGCGGAGTCGGCGCTTCCCGACGTCGGGCTCGTCGAGCTTGAGGACTCCGAGACGGGCGAGCTCCTCCTCGTCGACACGTCGAGCGCCAAGGTGCGCAAGGCGTTCGCCGCGAAGGCCGAGGCCGACCGCGAGGAGCTGTCGAAGTTCTTCCGCAAGACGGGCATCGACACGCTCGACATCGCGACCGACAAGCCCTACATCGACGGCGTGCGCGCGCTCTTCAAGAGGCGCGCGAGAAAAAGGTAAAGCCCATACGGTTTGCTAATCTTCTTCCGTTAACAATTCGCTAACAATCGTCTGCTACAATGTAGGCGTTGAATCGAGAAAGACAGCCGAAACGGAAGGAGGATGCGGCCCATGGTCTTCTCGAAGCCCGAGGCGGGTGCCTCGGGCTTTCGTTTTACCAAGGCCGGAACCGTAATGTTGGGCGCTTATGTGGTATAATATTGGCCACAGGGCAAATTAAACAAGGAGGCGAAACCATGAAGAGACTTATGATTGCAATCGCGATGTGCGTGGCGGCCGTTGCGGCGAATGCCGCGCAGTGCGAGGGCCAGACGCAGAAGGGCGAGCGTTGCAAGCGCGACGCGGCCGAGGGCAGCAAGTTCTGCATCGGTCACGCCGACCAGGCCAAGAAGGCCGCGCCAAAGGAAAAGCCCGCCGCAAAGGATAAGTCCGCTTCCAAGGATAAGGCAGCGCCCAAGCAGAAGCCCGCTCCGAAGACGGATGCCGGGCAGAAGGAGAAGGACGACGGAACCTGCTGGGCGGTGACCGAGGCCGGAACGCGTTGCAAGCACGCGAAGGACGGCGAGAAGGACTACTGCAAGCAGCACGCCGCCGACGTCAAGCCCGCGAAGCCCGTCGAGCAGTGCCGCGCCATGACCTACGAGGGCACGCAGTGCACCCGCAAGCCCGAGGAGGGCAGGCGCTACTGCGCGCAGCACATGGGGAAGTGATTCGCGATGACGCTGCTGCTGATAGCCGCCACTGTCCTTGAGATGAGCCGCAACGGCATCGATCTCAAGATCGACGCCGACAGGACCCAGATCGACCCCGCGCGGAGCGTGTTCCTGACCGTCACGATGAAGACGCCCGCGGACGTCAAGGCGAAGCTGCCCGACCTCCGCGACCGCGTGCGCGGTTTCTCGCTCGCCGAGGAGTACGCCGGCAAGCCAGTCAAGAACGCCGACGGCTCGCTCGTGGAGACCTTCAACTGGAAGCTCGTCCCGGAGCCGTGCGCGGACGTCTACAAGATCGCGCCGTTCGCCGTGTCCGCCTCGCCGAAGCTGCTTTCGTCGAGGAGCGACGACGGAAAGTTCTCGTTCGTCGCGGGGCCGGTCGTGTTCGAGAACCCTCCGGCGCGCGAGCCCGTCACGGGCGCGATGGAGTCCGACCCGACGAAGGACCTTCCGCCGCTTTCCTGGAAGCTCGTCGGATGGTGCGCCGCCGCGCTTGCCGCCGCGGCTGCCGTCCTCGCGTCGCTCTTCCTGCTCGCGCGCTACGTCGCGCGGCGCGTGAAAGAGCACCGCATGAGCCCGATCGAGCGCGCGTGGGTCGAGCTCGACAGGCTGCTGAAGAAGGGGCTTCCCGGGCGTGGACGCTACAAGGACTTCTACGTGGAGCTCACGATGGTCGTGCGCCGCTACGTGCAGCGCAAGTACGGCATAAAGGCGCCGCACCTCACGACCGAGGAGTTCTTCGAGGAGATCGGCGCGCGCGGCATGAAGGGCGAGGACCTGAGGAAGTTCCTCGAGTCCGCGGACCTCGTAAAGTTCGCGGGCGTGCAGGCGACGCCGGAGATGGCTGACGAGGCGACGAATTCCGCCCGCGGCTACCTCAAGGTCGACAGCCAGGCGGCGGAGAAGTAGTCCTCGAGCATCTCGACGTTCTCGTCCATGTTGGCGAGGTCGTTCCACTCGTCGACTGCGTGAGCCTTGGCTCCGCAGGAACCCGAGATGAGCACCGGCGTCCCGCGTCCGGCGTAGTGCCGCGCGTCGGTCATCGCGAGCATCCGTCCGAGCTGCGGATCCTTCGCGGGCCACTTCGCGCGGCGCGCTTCGAGGAAGCGCCTGATCTCGGGGTCGTTCTTGTCTGATATCATCGGTCCGCCAGAGGAGCGTTTCTCGACGATTTCGAATCCGCCTTCCTTCTCGAGGAGGCGGCACAGACTGTCCGGCGCATCCTCGTCGATATAGCGGAGGTTGTACCAGACGTCGACGTAGTCGGGAATCTGGTTTTTCGCCTCGCCGCCCGAGACGACCGTCGCCGACAGGACGTTGCACCACCTGTCTTCAGTCGGCTTAGGCCATGCCGCTTTGACGCGCGCACAGCCCTCGACGAGGCGGTCGATCGGGTTGTCGCACTCCCACGGGCGCGACGAGTGGCCGCCGCGGCCGCGCATGCGGGCGCGGACGTAGTAGTTCCCTTTCTGCGCGTAGTAGGCTCCGTAGCTCCCGGAGTCGAAGACTATGACGAGCTTCTTCGCGACGTAGCCGCGCTCGGCCATCATCTTTGTCGTGAGTCCGCCGATCTCCTCGTCGCCCGAGAACACGACGCCGACGGACGCGCGGCCCTTGAGGTCCAGCAGTACCTTCGCGGCGATCGCGGCGTTGCCCTTGCAGTCGTAGGAGCCGCGTCCGACGATGCGGTCGCCCTCGATGCGCGGGACGAACTGCTCCGGCCCGGCGGGGACTACGTCGAGGTGGACTACGACGAGGTAGTCCATCGCCTTGCCGGGTAGCGTAGACGCATAGAGCGCGCGGCGTCCGTCGGCGTCTTCTTCCACTGCGCAGTGGACTCCTCCCGCCTCGAGACTTGCGCGGACAAACTCGACGGCCTCGTTGACCTTCGGTATGTTGTCCGACGTGGACTGTATCGACATGAGCTTCACGAGAAAGTCCCTGTCGACGCGCTTTGCCGATTCCGCGGCGCTGCACGCCGCCGCCGCGAGCGCGATTGCCGCGCACAATGCCGTCTGTTTCAGTGTGGTTTTCATTTTGTCCACAATTATACCACTTTGCCCTGGATTTAGGAAGGGGGGCGAGCGGACCTATGGCATGTCGGACGGATAAATGGTACAATATTGGCGTGAAAAGCGTCAAAGTATTCAGAGACCCTGCAAAGCTGCAGAAGTGGTGCCGTGCGCGCAAGCTCGCCGGCGCGAAGATTGCGCTCGTCCCTACGATGGGCGCGCTCCATGACGGACACATGTCGCTCATCCGCGCGGCGAAGAAGCGCGGCGCGGACGAGATAGTCGTCAGCGTGTTCGTCAACCCCGTCCAGTTCGGTCCGAACGAGGACTACGAGAAGTATCCGCGGGACGAGAAGTCCGATCTCGCCAAGTGCGCGGCCGAGGGCGCGACGGCGGTGTTCTTCCCGACGCCCGCGAACATGTACCTTGACAGGCATTCGACTTACATCAACGAAGAGGACCTCTCGAAGGGCCTTTGCGGCGCGCGGCGTCCGGGACACTTCCGCGGCGTGTGCACCGTCGTCGCCAAGCTCTTCAACCTCGCGCATCCGGACTTCGCGGTCTTCGGCCAGAAGGACTATCAGCAGGCGCAGGTCATAAAGCGGATGGTCAGGGACCTGAACTTCGACCTGAAGATAGTCGTAGCGCCGATAGTGCGAGAGCCCGACGGACTCGCCCGCTCGTCGCGCAACGCGTACCTGAGCGCCGAGGAGCGCAAGACGGCTCTCGCGATCTCGAAGTCGCTCAAGTCGTTCAAGACGCTTGCGTCGCTCCGGCGCGGCCTGGAGAAGTCCGGCCTTGTCGTCGACTACGTCGAGTGCGTCGACGCGGAGACTCTCGAGCCGAGGAAGGTCCCGAAGAAGGGGTGCTGCGTCCTTGTCGCCGTCTATTGCGGCAAGACGCGCCTCATCGACAACATTCTCGTCTAACCACAACAACGAGCAAAGGAGATCAACATGAAGAAACTGATAGCAGTAGCAGCCCTCGCGTCCGCGTTCGCCGCGTTCGCCGAGACAACGCCGGTCATGGTGTCCCTCGTGACGCCTGTGCAGGCCCCGTCGGCCGACTATTCGGTGAAGGGACTCAGCCTGTCGCTCGTCTACGGACAGAGCAGGGACTTCATGGGGCTTGACCTCGGCATCGCCAACCGTGCGGACGGCGAGTTCACGGGCATCGGAATCGGCGGCGCGAACATTGCCGACGGACGTCTCTACGGAGGGCAGATTGGTCTCGTCAACTGGAACGGAAGCGACTTCAGGGCGTGGGAGAGCGTGTCCAAGGGAGGCCAGCTCGGCATCGTCAACTACGCTGGTTCGTTCTGCGGACTTCAGGACGGCATTATAAACGTCACGGACGGAGTCTTCACTGGACTTCAGGCTGGATTCCTCAATTTTACGACCGATCTCATCGGCGCGGAGTGCGGTGGTTATGTCTTCTTGGGCGTCAACGTGGCGAGCGGCACCGTTCGCGGCTGCCAGCTCGGTCTTGTGAACTACGCTGGCGAGATGGAGCGCGGACTCCAGGTCGGAATCCTCAACATCATCTCTAAGGGCGGCTGGGCCCCGGTCCTTCCGATCGTCAACGGCAGGTTCTGACGCCTCCCACGCACCGTCGGACAGATGGTGTACGCATGGCAAGGTTCGCCGGCTTTTGGGCCGGCGAACTTTGCCATTTCACGCGCGGCGCGGTTTTGGTATAATATACCCCCGATTGCGAAAAATTTTCTAATATCGAAAGGCAGTTGGAAACAATGAAGCGCAGCGACGTAGACAAGGTCCTGATAATCGGGTCCGGTCCCATTGTGATCGGCCAGGCATGCGAGTTCGACTATTCCGGCACGCAGGCGTGCAAGGCGCTCCGCGCGTGCGGATACAAGGTCGTCCTCGTCAACTCGAATCCGGCGACTATAATGACGGACCCCGTTATGGCGGACGCGACGTACATCGAGCCGCTGAACGAGGCGCGTCTCGAGCAGATCATCGCGAAGGAGAGGCCCGATGCCATTTTGCCGAACCTCGGCGGGCAGACGGGCCTCAACCTTTCAATGGAGCTCGCGAAGAAGGGCGTCCTCGACAAGTACGGCGTGAAGGTGATCGGCGTCAACCTAGACGCGATCGAGCGCGGCGAGGACCGCGAGGTCTTCAAGGCGACGATGCAGAAGCTCGGCATCGAGACGCCCCGCTCTGGCATCGTCCACTCCGTCGAGGCTGCGGTCGAGCTCGTCGAGAAGGAGATCGGCTACCCGGTCGTCGTTAGGCCGGCCTACACGATGGGCGGCGCAGGCGGCGGCTTCTGCTACAACGTCGAGGAGCTCAAGACGATCTGCGCCCGCGGGCTTGACGCCTCGCTCACGCACCAGTGCCTCATCGAGGAGTCGATCCTCAACTGGGAGGAGCTCGAGGTCGAGGTCGTGCGCGACTCGAAGAACCAGATGATCGCGGTGTGCTTCATCGAGAACATCGACGCAGTCGGCGTCCACACGGGCGACAGCTACTGCGCGGCCCCGTTCCTGACGATCTCCAAGGAGCTCCAGGACCGCCTGCAGCGCGACGCCTTCAAGATCGTCGAGTCGATCGGCGTCATCGGCGGCACGAACGTCCAGTTCGCGCACGACCCGAAGACGGGACGCGTCGTCATCATCGAGATCAACCCCCGCACCTCGCGTTCCTCGGCGCTCGCCTCGAAGGCGACCGGCTTCCCGATCGCGCTCGTCTCGGCGAAGCTCGCGGCGGGCATGACGATGGACGAGATCCCCTACTGGCGCGACGGAACGCTCGAGAAGTACACGCCGGACGGCGACTACGTCGTCCTCAAGTTCTCGCGCTGGGCGTTCGAGAAGTTCCGCGGCGTCGAGGACAAGCTCGGCACGCAGATGAAGGCCGTCGGCGAGGTGATGTCCATCGGCAAGACGTACAAGGAGACGTTCCAGAAGGCGATCCGCGCGCTGGAGCGCGGAAGGGCGGGAC
>Ga0265298_10004159_pt1 | contig 18615 bp, 8 predicted proteins | sample AusTroGonzalo_MG_3_FD_193486 | JGI IMG/M metagenome (GOLD analysis project Ga0265298, IMG submission 193486) | Bovine rumen microbial communities from tropical cattle in Woodstock, Queensland, Australia - Gonzalo_01 | ecosystem: Host-associated > Mammals > Digestive system > Stomach > Rumen ... | reverse complement strand
ATCTCCTTATGAATCGTACTTCTTCAAATAGGGATTGTACTTCTTGAGCTCCAAACGGTCCGGAGTGTTCTTACGGTTCTTGGTCGTGATGTAACGGCTCATTCCCGGAACACCGCTGTTTTTTTGCTCTGTGCACTCAAGGATAACTTGAACGCGTGCTTCTTTTACTTTCTTTGCCATTGTTCAGCTCCTTTCGTTTTAGAGATAGCCTTTCTCAGCCGCCTGTTTGAGGGCGTTGTTCAGACCAATCTTGTTAATAGTTCTCAGACCGGCTGCACTCACGTTCAGCTCGATCCATGCATCCTGTTCTACCCAGTAGAACTTGCGGCGGAAGAGGTTCACATCGAAGGTACGCTTCGTATGGCGCTTCGAGTGAGAGACATTGCAGCCGCCCATGGCTTTCTTGCCTGTAATTTGACAAATCTTTGACATTGTAGTATATATTTTATATTTTATTCAAATTCGGGAATTCTTCGCATATTTACACGAAAAATCGCGCAAAGGTACTGCTTTTTTTTGAAATACGCAAATTTTTTTATAAGAAAATGCAAAATATTTCAATTTTTCTTGCTCATATGCATTTTTTTTACTATCTTTGCGCAAAAATTGGCAAGTATGAATACTTTGGAAAAATTATCCGCTTTGCGGGACGAGATGCGTGCAAACGGACTGGCGGCATACGTCATTCCGGGTAATGATCCGCACGCGAGTGAATATATGGCCGGCCACTGGTTTGAGATGCAGTGGATCTCGGGTTTCAACGGCGAAACAGGCACCGTGGTGGTGACGCCGGACAAGGCGCTTCTCTGGACCGACAGCCGCTATTATCTGCAGGCCGCTATCGAGCTCAAAGACAGCACTGTCGAGCTCATGCGCGAGAGCGACATCGACTGCCCGAAACTCATCGATTGGCTGAGCGACAACGTCAATGGCGTGGTGGGTGTGAACCCCGAAATGTTCAGCGTCAATGACTACGCAAATCTCAAATCTCAAATCTCAAATCTCAAATCCATAGACCTTATTAAGGGGCTATGGATAGAGGGCCGTCCGGCTATCCCGCAGGACAAGCTCTATCCCTACTCTGCCGACTTCGCCGGTGAGAGCGTGGAGAGCAAGCTGGCGCGCATGCGCGAGAGCGTGAATGGCAAATCGTCCCATCCTCAATGGGCCCTCATCGTCAGCGCCCTTGATGAGATAGCCTGGCTGCTGAACATTCGCGGAAATGATGTCGAGTTCAATCCCGTTGTCATCAGTTATGTGGTGTTAGAGGCGGATAAATGTACGCTCTTTGTGGATCCGGGCAAGGTGGACACCGTGGCGCAGAACTATCTGGATTTCAACAATATATCCGTTCAGCCGTACGAGGCGGTGTTCGCGTATATAAGCGGACTGAAAGGTACGGTGGTCTATGACGGCGCACGCGTCAACGAAGCCCTGTACGAGGCCATTCCTGCCGGCTGCAGGAAGATCAACACCAAGTCTCCCATCCTCCTTGACAAGGCGAAGAAGAACGCCGTAGAGTTGGAAGGCGAACGCATCGCCATGCGTCAGGACTCCGCCGCCCTCACGCGTTTCTTCCGATGGCTGGAAGAAGAGGCCTTCGCCCCCTCCGCCGCAACCGCTACCCCCGCCCCCCTCACCGAATGGGACATCATGGAAAAGCTGCATGAGTTCCGTGCGAAGAACGAGAACTTCGTGGAAGAAAGTTTCGGCACGATTGCCGGCTATCGCGGTAACGGCGCCATCGTCCATTACGCCGCCACCAAGGACCAATGTGCGGAAGTGAAGCCGGAAGGCATGCTGCTGCTGGACAGCGGCGGTCAGTACCTGGACGGCACCACGGACATCACCCGTACCATATGGCTCGGCGGTGAGATCCCTGCGCAGGCCAAACGCGACTACACCTATGTGCTCAAAGGGCATATCGCCTTGGGTACGGTACGTTTCCCGAGAGGCACACGCGGCAACCAGCTCGATGCGCTGGCCAAGCAGTTTATGTGGGAAGCCGGCATCACCTACGGTCACGGCACAGGTCACGGCGTAGGCCATTTCCTCGGCTGTCACGAGGGCCCGCAGAACGTCCGCACGGACCTTAACCCCACCGTGCTGGAGGTAGGTCACATCATCTCCAACGAACCGGGCATATACCGTACCGGACAATGGGGCATACGCACGGAAAACCTGATCACCGTCATTCCTGCGGAGCAGAAGGCGGCCGCCACCACCGAAGACCAATGGCTGGCGTTTGAGACGCTGACGCTATGCTTCTATGACACCTCGCTCATCGATTTCAACCTCATGACCGAGGCCGAGATAGCATGGATCAACGCCTACCACGAGCGCGTGTATAAGGAAACCGCTCCGCTGCTCAATGCAGACGAAGCGGCTTACCTGGCTCGCAAATGCGCACCGATAAAGGCTTAGTCTTCTTTTATCTTGACGCCTTGCAGGTTATAGACCTGTCCGTGCTTACGGATATACATCTGTCCGTTCCGGAAGAACTTGTGAGGCTTACCTTTCACACAGTCGGTATTATCCAATGCCGTCTGTGTTTTTGTTATGACCTCCAGATAGAGGATATAGGTGGAGTCACATCCGTTGACCGAGGTGTAGGTGACCGTAAGGGTGGTGTCTCCGACGGGAAGGACACTGAGGTCAATATCCTGCCAAACGATCTTATCCCCTTCATAAATGGTCATCGAGGCCTTCATGCGCATGGCGGGCAGCACGTTCACCACCAACTCGACGATGGAGTCACCGCCGTACTGGTTGGGTATGCTCAGCAGCACGGAGTCTTTCGCCGGACGGCGGTAGGTCTTGCCTTCATACACGGCGCTCTCGCCGGCACAGAGGTTGATGGTATCGTTGCCGTAGGTGGTGACGAGCGGACGGAGCACGGTCAGCGTCAGGGTATAGACCGAGTCGCAACCGTTGACCGTGGTATAGGCCGCCGTGAGCGTCGTGTCGCCTACCGGCATACCGCTCAGGTCGATGCCTTGCCAGCTCGCTTCGTCACGGAGATAGAGGGTCATATGCTCATCAAACGCGTACACCGGATGCACGGTAACCGTGAGCCGTACGACAGAGTCACCGCCGTACTGGTTCGTCTCTCCCAGCAGCACATCCGTCTCGACGGACTCGGCATACCATACGTCTTCAAACAGTATGGAATCGCCGGCACAGAACGCCGCCTCGTACGCGCCGTAGGTGGTCGGCTGAAGAACGGTCAGATGTAGGATGTACGCGGAGTCACAGCCCGTCACCGTGCTGTAACGGACGATAAGGGTGGTGTCTCCGGCCGGAAGGACACTGAGGTCAATATCCTGCCATAGGCCCGGTGCGCCATGATAGACGGTGTCGGTCTGCTCGAAGGCATAGACGGGGTTGAGCGTCAGCGTGAGACAGATGACCGAGTCGCCTCCGTACCTATTCGGTATGGTGTCGTAGTACAGGCCCGCTTCGGCCAGCCCCTCAAAATGCGCATCGGAATAGCTCTCTCCTTCGCATACGGAGGCATTGTATTCGGAGCGTGTGAGAGCCGGAACAACCGTGACGGTGCGCACCACCGGCTCTGCGGCCTCATAGATCGCGTTGCCTTCTTGCGAGGCGGTGACGGTCACCTCCCCTTCGCCGACGACAGCCAGCACGCCGTTCTCCACCGCAAGGATGCCTTCGGGTGCAAAGGCATAGGCCACCTCCAGTCCCGAAGAAGCCTCAGCCGCCGGGATGGCGGCATTGGAGAGAATTTGCGGCTCCGGCTCCCAGGTGATGGTCTGAGTCAATCGGCGGCCGATACCGCCTACCATCACCTTGGCCGTGGACACTCCGTCCGAGAGGGTGATGGTGGCACTGTACTCCTTGCCCTCCCGGGGCGTGAAATATACCGTAACGGCATAGTTGTCTATCTTGCCGAGCGAACCGCCGGCAGCGGCGTTCGCCGTACCGTTGGCGGAAGCGCAGGCATTGGCGCCTACGGCATAGGTGAGGTCACCCGTGTTGTCCGCCGAACCGAGATGGAAGATCTCCGGATCGGACGAATGGACGGTGATATCTCCGGCGGAGAGGAAAGAGCGCAGGGCGATCGTGCCGGCCGCGGAGGTCAATACATCCACCTCCCCGAAGTCATACGACTTGGAGGTCGCGCCGTACGTACCGTCAGCTAACAGGATATGCGGCGCCAGAGCGATGTCGAGGTGATAGAGAATGACCTTGTGGGTCGGTACTCCCGAACGGTTGAACTTAATCCAGTTGATGTCTCTGCTGACGGTGAACGCCTCCGTGGTGTGGCTGTTCTTGTCCGTGTTCTCCGCCAGACTGCCCACCTCGCTGGTGGAACCGCCGCTATCAGCGGACTCCAGCACATCCGTGTCGATCTTTCTGGCGATGCCGAGCCAGTCGATCCATTCATAGCGCCACTGGACGTTCAGCGTGCCTTGTGTGGGAGCGAACACATCACCTGTCTCGTAGTCCCCTTGCGTATTCATGGTGTGCTCGCTCTCGTCATAGAGCGAGTACCATGTGCCGTCCCGGTAGGTCTGGGCGTACGCGTCAGCGCACGCCAGACAAAGGACGGCAAGGAGGCACCCGAAGGCTATGTGTGAATAAATCCTTTTCACGTTGCTTTCCATTTTTTTCCGCTATCAGGTGTTAGCGTACACGCATACCTGCAGCATTGAACCATACATCGCCGCGGCGGATGAACAACCGGCCGTTCATCAGCACTTTCTCGCTGCTGACCGTGGTCTGCGCCGGGCGCTCTATGCCCTGTCCCTCGCCGCTGTCGCTGAACTCGACGCGGTAGAGGTTGTAGGCGCCGGTCTGGGCGTAGTCGTCTGCGATGACATAGACATGGATACACTTGTGCGCAGCGTCAAAACCGATGAAGGTCTGCGCGGTCCGGCCTTGTGCATAAGCGGCGAACTTGGCGCAGTCATCGCAGTAGGCACTCTCCACGGTAGCCACGTTCTCCTGGAAAGAGAGCTGCTTGGCATCGATGCGGAACGAAGTGAGCGCTTTGTTGTAAATCAGCTCCACGTCGTCCAGATAGACGGTGTCCAGCACGTTCTTCTTGCTGAGCGCACCACCGGTACTGTAGGACGATCCGCCGCCCGGTACCTGGTTGGTGGTGAAGGTGGTGAGGATAAAAGCCGGCTGTCCGTTGTTGGCCGTGTAGCTGAAGGGCACGGCAAGACGCTGCCAACCCATGTCGGACGTGGCGGCATAGTTGATGACGGCTTCGGCGATCTTGACGGACGAATAATCGGTGGCCTCGGGGTCCTGATAGCGGGCGTTGGTGGTGATAATGGTGCTCATGCGCGCTTTGTTCACCGTGTTCGACGGATCGAGGTCTGCCGGCTGGTACTTCGCCCAGAAGACGATGGAGTCAGGACGGCCCTGGAAAGGTGTATTAAAGCCGGTGTTGGCCGGATCGGAGAAATTGTAATTGCTGGCAGCCTCGTCTGCCGTCATCGAAGCGGCATTGATCTGGCCGTTGGTGCAGTTACCGTTGGCCTTGACGCCGAAGAGGAGGTCGGAGGACAGCATCGCACTCTGCGTGCCTGCGGAACCCGGACGCACCTGGGTGCTCTTGACAAACTGATACGTGTTAGCCGACACGAAATCCGCCATCAGACCGGTTGCGGTACCGAACGAGTGCCATCCTTGAGGTTCTTCGTTCGTCCATGCGCCTTCAAAACCGCCGTTGGGCAGCGCATAGTTATTACCGCGTACGGCCTGTCCGGCAAAGAGCACGATGATCGGTTCCGGCAGGGACAGAGGCGCCTCGATCGAGAGCAACACTTGTGCCTCGTCATGCGAGACGATGGAGTTATACACTACTCCCTCGTCCTCCAGACCGTTCAGCACGGTGATGATGGCACGCTCGCTGATAGAATCCAGATAAAGCGTGGCACCCTCCAGCGTCAACTGACCGGTGGCGCTCATCGGGATATTGGGCAGCACGATGTTACCCAACTTGCCTTTGGCACCAAACGTGAAATCCGGCAGCACGAACGTGAGCGTGTTATCCACCGTGCCCGGAAGCAGATAGATCGACTTGTCCGGGTACTCCTGACCGCCGATATTCAGCATACCGTTGAACTGACCGCAGACATCCTTGGTGGACACTGCCAATACCTGTGCCGACATCATCAGGCCGGCAACCAAAACTGTAAAAATCTTTCTCATCATGTTGTTGTTTTTATGATTGATTATTGAATTTTGTTTCCTGATACATCATAGATGCTTTCGTCCTTGCGGATGATATAGATGCGTCCGTTGTAGAACACTTTCTGCGCCACGCGTCTCTCCGAACGGGTGTCCTGCAGGCCTGATTGCGACTGCTCGGGCACGACAGTCAGGTGGAGCACGCGTACCGAGTCACAGAAATCTTCGGAGTAATACCATGCCTCCAGGACCATCTCTCCGGCCGGTTGGGTACTGAGGTCGAATCCTTCCCAGGTGACATGCTCTCCTTCGATGATGGTCATGAACTCGTCAATCGAATAGGACGGCAGCACCGTCACCACCAGATGTACGACCGAGTCACCGCCGTAGATGTTTTTCTGCGCAGCCAGCACGTCGCCTTCAAAGGCCTCGGTGTACCATACGCCCTCATACTTGACGCGCTCCCCCTCACAGATGACGGCTTCGTAGAACCCGTACGTGATCGGCACATCCGATACATGGAGCACGAGCATATAGACCGAGTCGCATCCGGCAAGCGTCGTCAGGCTGTCATAGAAGAGGTAGGGTTCGGATGCCACCGGCAGATCCCGGATGGTCCGGCCGCGCCATACCAGATCCACCTCATTGACTCGCTTCTCTTCTTCGAAGAGATAGGTCGGCTTCACTGTGAACGTCAGCTTATAGACGGAGTCCTTGCCGTAAACCGACAGCAGGGAGTCATAGATGATGAACGTGCCTGCGTCCGCGGTATTCAGCGTCTGGCCGTGCCAGATGATCTCTTCGTGCTGACAGGCGTCCGCTTCCTCTTCATAGAGGTATCCTATGGCTTCGACGGTCAGCGTCAGGGTATAGAGGGAGTCGCAGCCGGCCGACGTCTTCCATGCCACGGTGTCGTAGTAGACACCCGGAAGCATATCCGCGTACGTGTTTCCGCGCCATGCCACTGTCTCGTTCATCAGCATCGAAGCCGTCTCCGCGAACGAATAGACAGGATAGACGGTAAGGGTGAGCGTCACGACAGAGTCGCCGCCTTGCCCGTTCACTATCGTGTCGACATAGACGCCGCCTTCGGTCAGGTTATGGAACAGCTCGTCCGAGTAGGGTTCGCCGGCGCAGGTGGACGCCTCATACGCATATTCGGTGGTCTGAGGGACAAAGACCGGTTCCGCCATCTGCAAAGTATATAGGGAATACGCGTGCGCCTGCGAGTAGTTATCCGCCACCACATAGACATACACGCGGCTCGTGGCGGCATCGTAACCGATGAAGGAGAGCGCCGCCTTGCCGTCGACAGCTGCGGAGAAGGTATAGGCGCTGTCGCTGTAAACCTGCTCCGTCTGCGCCTGTCCGTTCACAAAAGTGACCGCATCGCCGTCAATAGTCAGCGACTGCAGGCCGTGGTTATAGACCGCCTCCACGTCGTCCAGATAGACGGTATCCAGCACGTTCTTCTTGTTGAACAGACCGCCGGTGCTGTAGGTCGAACCGCCGCCCGGCGTCTCATTCGTCGTAAAAGTGACGAGGATGTATGCCGCCGAAGAGGGGTTGACCGCCGTGTAGTGGAAGGGCACGGACAGACGCTGCCAACCCATGTCAGACGTGGCGGCATAGTTGACGGCTGCATCGGCCACCTTGACCGACGAGTAGTCGGATGCCTCGGGGTCCTGATAGCGGGCGTTGGTGGTGATGACCGCATGGGCACGCGCCTTGTTGACCGCATTGGACGGGTTCTTGTCCGCCGGCATGTATCTGGTCCAGAAGACCAGCGAATCGGGATTGCCCACGAACGGCGTGTTATAGCCGCTGTTGGAGGGGTCGGAGAAGTTATAGTTGCCGTTGGCGTCGTCAGCGGTTGTCGAACCGGCATTGATCTGTCCGTTCGTACAGTTACCGTTGGCTTTGACGCCCACGATGAGGTTGGAGGCCAGCATCACACTGTGCGCCCCCGTGGACCCGGGACGCACCATGTCCGACTGTTGGAACTGGTTGTCGCCGCCGGCCATGGAGGCGAGGCTGCCGGTGGCACTCGGGAATGAATGCCAGCTGTCCGGCTCGCCGTTCGTCCAACTGCCTTCAAAACCGCCGTTGGCGATGGCGTAGTTAGCGTTCGTCTTCTGCCCGGCAAAGAGCACGAAGATCGGTTCGGGAAGAGACGGAGCCGCTATGGACAGCAGTATTTGCGCTTCCGAAGCGGAGATGGTCGAGTTATAGACGACACCGCCGTCCTCCAGTCCGTTGATGACGGAGATGGTGGCGCGTTCGGAGATGGCCTGCAGATAGAGCGTAGACTCCTCCAGCGTCAGACGGCCGTTCGCAGCCATGGGGATATTGACCAGCACGATGTTACCTAACGGAGCACCGTTATAGCGGAAATCCGGCAGCACGAACGTGATGACATCGCTCTCCGTGCCCGGGAGGATATACACCTCTTTGTCCGGGTAGATCTGACCGCCTATGTTCAGCACTCCTTTGAACGTGCCGGAGGCCTCGTTCACCGTCATTGCCGACGCACTCAGCGCCATCAGCATATAGATTGCAGTAAAAATTTTCTTCATCAGCTTTTGATTTTTGATTTTATTGGATTATGGACCGCGGCTCCGCCGCTAAAGGAATAAGGAATAAGGACTAAAATGTGTCGTCTATTAGCAGCGTTACGTCCAGCCGATAGTGTTTTGTCTTTTGTCTTTTAGTGAACGTAGTGAACGGTCTTTATTCTTTTAGTGAACGTAGTGAACGGTCTTTCAACTTTGAGCGAAGCGGTCTAAATTAATTTTTAATTTTTAATTTGTAATTTGTCTTTGAGGCACGTAGTGCCGGTCTTTCTACTTTGAGCGAAGCGGTCTTTCTACTTGAGCGTCAAAACTTCAAATTCATCCGGCATACAAAGGTGCGGGGAGGTGCCAGTGCCATCGGGCGGAAGCTGTACTCCGTATTGAGCACGTTGTTGACCAGGAACTGTACTTCGACGTGCTCTTTGAATCGGAAGGAGCAGCGCAGGTCCATGGTGAAGACGCCTGTGTTATGCTCCATCCAGTAGTCGTGGAGCGACAGACCGTCCTCATAACCGAAGATGAACTTGCGGGCATAATCCATGAGGTCCGGTTCCTCTTTCGCACGCTCGTCCACCATCAGGTAGTCCACCGCCAGCATCTTGCTGCGATAGGACAGGTTGGTACCGATGGAGAACCACTTGACGTTGTAGTCCAGCGTGGCCTTGAACGAGTGCTTGTTGCGGTATTTGAGGTATTTGGAGTCATTGGATTTATTCTTCATCTGCAGCGGGTCGGTAAAGTTCTTCTCCTCCTCGATGCGGTTGCTGTTATCCAGGTCCTCCGGTTCGGTGAAGGTATATCCGATGGTATAGAGCAGGTTCATATCCTTGTTGATATCCACTTTGCCGGCGGTGCTGACCTCGGCACCATATATGCGGGCATGCCCCACGTTCACGAAACGGGCGCCGATGCCTATACCGGCTCCGCTGAGCGATTTGGTGGTCTTGAGGTCCTCTATCATCGCTTTGCCCTCGTCGATGAGGTCATAGATCGAATTGATCATCGAGAAATCGGAGTTGCGGAACAGGCCGAACTGGTACTCGATCATGTCGTGGTACTCGGTATAGAAACCGGCCACGTCGAGCGAACCGGTGACAGGTCCGAACTTATACAGCTGTTTGTACCCCAACTCGGCGTTGTAGCCTCTCTCGGGTTTGATGTCATGATTGGGATAGACGCCTACGCCGCCGATGTCCTTACGCGCGAACTTCTCGGTGATGGAGGGGTTGCGGTAGCCCTGTCCGAAGCTGGCGCGCAGGAAGCCCGCTTTGTATATCTCCCAGTTGAGACCGGCGCGTACGACAGGGCGTACGGGGCATAGCCAGTTGCCTATCCGGATGTTCGCCTCCTTGTAGTTGTCGTCCATGCGGTAGTACTCCAGGCGGACGCCTGCGCTCAGGGAGAGGCGGTTCACTATACGATGGTCGTACTGCAGATAGACGGCCAGGTTGTCCGTCTGGTGGGTGCCGGTGATATTGGCGGTATTGGTGATATGATTCCAGTTGATACCGGTTGTCAGACGTACGCCCGACTGCCAGGACTTGGCGAACTGGTAATCGACATAGCCGTTATAGGTCAGTTCCGGCTGCGTCGGCGTGTTGTCCGTGAGCAGTCCCAGACCGTATGCCAGGGCGTCCTGCAGCTCGGCTACCGTACCGGTGTATCCGAAGCCCTCCTTGACCAGGTTGATGCCGCCGTTGACTGCATCCAGCCACTGCTCGTTGCGGACGGGGATAGCTACCTCCTTGAAGGTCACGAGCAAGGCGTCTTCCATCTTCACACCGGCGTCCAGATAGCCTTTGAGCTGGTCGTAATAGCCTTTCAACTTCTCGAGGTCAAAACGGGTGGCACCCCATTGGACGAGATCCTCGGTGCTGATGGCCTCCGAGGGCGTCGTCAGGTTGTCCGAGGTCATGTAGAAACGTGTGCGGAGCTTATGCGAGATGCCTTTGTCCGGATTGTCGTAGTTGAGGAAGGGGTCGATATTGAAGTTATGCTCCTTGCGGCCCATGTTCGTCAGCGGAGAGGGATGGATGGGGTCTTTCGGACTGCGCCAGATGAAGAAATCGCCGTACTGATTGCCCACATAATTGAGGTTGAAGCCCATGTTCAGGTACTCTCCTTCGGGCATGGGCATATGGTAGGTCATGTTCCCTCCGAGCCGCACGCGGTCGTTGAAACTCTGCTGCCGGTATCCTTCGTCCTTGAAGCCGCTGATGGCTCCCGACACATCAAAATCACCTATTCGGCGTGCATGCGAAGCCTCTGCTCCGTAATACAGCGGAAGACGCGCGCCCGTATGCTTGTAGTTCTTGTAGTGGTCATAGACGCCCACATAGCCGCTGACTTTCGTCTCGGGTTCCATGCCGGGACGCTGGGTACGCACGTTGATGACGCCGTTCAGGGCGGACGAGCCGTACAGCACGGACGAAGCCCCCTTGATCACCTCTACCTGCGCCACGTTCTCCAGGGGCACGTTGTTCCAGTTGATCTCGCCGGTCTTGGGGTTGAGGATGGTCATCTCGTCCATCAGCACCTGGCAACGCGAACCCACGCTATAGGTCCATCCGCCACCGCCACGTATACTCGGCTGCTTGTCGATGATCTCCACACCCGGAAGGGTCTGCAGGGTGGCGGACAGGTCCGTCGGCGCCTGGCTGCGTAACATCTGCGGCTTGATGACCTCCATGGAAACGGTCACATCGGTCTGACGCTGCTCAAAACGGCCGGCGGTAACCACCACGTCGTCCAGCAACTCGTTATGCGGCAGCAGATAGACATTCAGCCTGGTGAGCACGGAGGTCACGAGGAAGGTCTCCGTGTCATAACCCACATACGAAAAACAAAGCTGGACTGCTTTCTTCGTGTCCAGCGTGATCGAATACCGACCATCCGCGTCCGTCACCGTTCCCACTGTCGGATTGTTGGCATCATAGATAGTGACACCGATCAGAGGCTCACGCGTCTGGAAGTCGGTTACGAGACCGGACACCTCGGTCATAGTGGACGTATGCTGCGCCATCAACGGGCACAGCAACGCCATGAATAAACAGAAGATTGTTTGTCTTAAATAAACTTGCATTTTTCTTTTTTGTCCTTAAACTAACACCATTATTCAAAAACGGGTGCAAAATTACTGCTTTTTTTTGAATTACCCAATACCGATTATTAAGAAAAAGTAACCGTTCACTACGTTCACTAAAAGAATAAAGACCGCTGCGCTCAAAATAGTTGAAAGTTGAAAGTTGAAAGTTGAAAGAAGCCGTCTAGTAGATAGACCGGCCTGCGGCCTCAAAGGAGTTGAAAGTTGAAAGTTCTTAGCCCCAAGGGGCACGATTATTTGACGATGTCAAATCTTGAAAGTTGAAAGAAGCCGTCTAGTAGATAGACCGGCCGGAGGCCTAAAAGAAAAATTACAAATTACAAATTAAGAATTAATTTAGACCGGCACTACGTGCCTCAAAGAAGAAAGCCAACAAAAACGCTAAAAAAGCCGGATGATATCCGGGACAAATTTATGTCTGCGTTTGGACGATTCGGACAGACATTATGACACGGAGGATGATGCAGCAGATTGTTCATTATATGGATGAGCAATTTTCCAATCGTGAATGAGGGAGTTGAACTTCCATGCACGGAGCGTAGTGTAATATTTGCCGTTTGTGGCAATGTGGCCGGAGGCCTCGTAATCGGATTGCAGCCTGGCTCTAAGTTCCTGATTATTGAGGATTTGTTTGAGTTCGGTGTTGGCGTACTTGAACGCGGCAGAGTTCCATTTCTGACGAGGAGATTGATTTTTCTGGTAGTCCTCTATACGTTCGCGGTAAAAGGTTTTGCCGGTTTTCTTGGACTGATAGAAATAACCGATGCAGCGGCCATAAGGCTTGCCATGAATCTCATCAATGCTGGCAGAGGGTATAACTTGTGACATAAATTCGGGTGTATTTAGGTGTCTGAGATTAGTATTTTATTAGTACAATACAGTAATTTCATTCCATATGACTGTCGTTTGACCGTTGTTCCACTGTCGTTCGACCGTCGTAAATGAATGTAAATTCTGCGCAAAATTACTGCTTTTTTTTGATATATGCAAATTTTTTGAACATTTACTTTATCAATTGACCATCAATACTGTACAATCTGCCACCACGGATGATGAATACCTTATCATCTATCAGCACCTTGCGGGTGTCACCCTTGGCGTCAACAACAGCCTCGTCCATGCCGGTAGTCACTTGCGGCGATTTCTTGGAAATGATACGGAGTCCGTAATGGCTGTCCGTACCCTTCTCCAGGTTCGCAACATAACCGCCGTAGCTGAGATTCCAAACCGCCTCGCCGTCATAAGTGAGATACAGCAAGGACTCATTGTCCGGCTGATCATCAATAAAGAGGTCGTACTCGCCGGCTTCAGGCGCAAAGATACCCAAGGGATAATCCGCCACGCTGCCGTTTGGAGCGATGGTATTGATGCTCATCTTGCTGTCATAGCGTTCAATCCACATCTGCGGCACAACGGAGCTGACACCCATCTTGGCAAGATCCTGACCGACAACATATGCATCCGTTTCTTTATCCTCGTCCATGCGGACTATAATCCGGTCGGACACATCCTGATAGCTGGCAGCCAACATGAGTTCGTAGCGAGTGAACAGCCGGTCTTCCTGTGCACGGCGCGGTGCCAGTATCGGAGAATAGGTGATGTTATTCGCTATCACAGTGCCTGCACTTTCCGGCTGGACAAAGATTGGTTGACCTACCATCAGTTTATGCTCGCTCATATCAAGCCACTCGTATTTTTTCGTTTCGGCAATGTATACCTGTCCCTTATTCTCAGTCGCCCCCACATTGAGGTACGCATGGTACGTAGCCGGGTTGGCAATACCGTTCCAATCCGCATAGGATCCGTTATCGGACGGATACTTCGCAACGGACACATTTTCTGTGCGCAGTTCTGCCCCCTCTTTCTTCTTGAAGCGGATGATGTCTGCATCCGTTATCATATAGATCATATACGCGCGTCCGGGATACATGACTTGATCGGCTGCAGGATCATCCTCCACGTAGTTCCACGCCTTGGTGGCACCGGTAGCTCGGCGGGCTCCGTCGTAATAGATGAGGTCATACGTGCACCCTAACTCCTGCTGAACGAAGTCACTTTCACCTGACTTGGTATAGACGCCATTATTGGCTTTGTTGTATGCCGGTACATCGACCTGCCAAGGTACTGCGACAGCGTACCATGTGCGTGCCTTGAAGCCGCCCGGTTGCGAGAGGTCGAAGTAAGCATTCGCCGCTTCCACATTACCGAATATCTCACCCGATGAAGTCGGTGTTGCCTCCAGAATGAGGTCATTGGTGGTCAGGGTTGCATCGTCCGCTATGTTCAGCGTACCGGCGACATGAACAATCGTAGTGGTCACGCTCGTATTGGCGCTGACGGTCACCGTCTGGTTCGCATTCACAACGATGTCTTCCGGCAGTGCCCCTTCTGCCACCTTGTAGGGATAGGTCTCATCCTCGTTCGGGAGTACCTGATACGGAGCTTCTACGTAGTTCTCAAGATTTGCATCCGTGTTGTAGTAACCGCCGTGCAGGGTCAGCGTACCCGTATTAACGACACAAGCTGTAGAACCGGTTCCGGTAGCATAGAACTGACCATCCGTAATAGTTGCAGTACCTTTATTCTCCACCGCGTAACCGACTGCCGCTGCATTCACGCGGATGGTACCACCGTTGATGGTAACTGTACCGATTGTGCCGGCATTATAATGCGTATAAACACCAGAGCCGGCTTGGGCATTGGTGGTTGTCACATTAATCATACCGCCATTCATGATGAAGAACGTATTAGCAGCTACACGGATACCATACGATGTAGTCGCCTGCAAATGTGCCTCGATGGTACCGGCATCCAATACAAAAGTACCTGCGCTCACCAATACGCCATAAGCGGCACCCGTTGCGGTCGCATTGGACAGCAGTTTGCCATTTTTACCCTCTGAATTGTCGGTCAAGGTAAACGTGACACCCACGGTGGGATTCAACACGGCCTGTTTCGTAGATGATATGATATGTCCGTTAAGGTCCAGCGTACAATTCTGCGTGTTGCTATTATTGTAGGTCAATATAGAGGTTGCCGTTATATCTTTCAACAGTTTGATAGTAGATGGTGAAGTAGCATTATTGGCTGCCGACCAAGCATTACCGGGACCTTCAAATGCCGTGTAATACGTTGTTACACCGCTGATGGTGACGGAAGCCACAACAGGCGTAGTGGTATAGGTTGCCGTATAGGTTACGTCTCCCGTAACGGACGATATGTTGGGAGTCCAACCGGCAAACGTATATACGTACTCCTCATCAGTAGCTTTAGTAGGTATTGAGCCATAGGAAGGCAACGTACCATAAGGCACATTCTCATCCGTCTCCAAGATCGTACCATCCTCATCCTTCCACAGCACGGTATACGTGTTCGTGGTGCGTGTGAAGTTCGCCGTAATCGTCATATTGCCGGTTACGGTTCCCGGAGCATTGGTCCAACCGCTAAAGGCATAGGTGTATTGCGCATCCGAGCTCTCAGGTGTAGCCGTTACCGTTGTACCATTGACCGTGAAGGTATTGCCGTCCACCGTGATAGCACTTCCATAGGGCACACTCGTTATCTCGGTACTGCTGATGCTTCCGTAATCGTCCTCATTCTTTGCTACCGTTACGGTATAATTGTTGATCGTCTCTGTAAACGTAGCCGTATAGGTAGCGTCAGCCGTTACAGACGATATGGCAGGACTCCATCCGTTAAACGTATAGGTGTACTGTGCGTCAGCAGGCTTGGTTGGCGTACCGCTATACGCAGGTATTGCACCTTTCTCCCATACGCTGGATTGTAGTGATGTATCATCGTAATTATTGAAGGTAACGGTGTAACCCTCTGCTACTTTGTAGCGATAGGTGGCATCACTATTGGGGAAGACGTGATAGTTCGTTGCGCAAACGGAGGAAAGGTTGGAGTCGATATTATAGTAGCCGCCGTATATTTTCACGTAGTTATTATTCGCCTGATTGGTCACGTATGCGGAACCGGAAGCAGAGATATTGAATTTACCGTCATTGACAGTTACTGTACCACCGGTACGCGTAATACCATAACCATCATTACTATTGGTAGTTACCAATTGTATCGTACCGCCATTCATCGTGAAGGATGAATTTGCATTAACAGCTCTTACTCCTGCACATGTAGTCGCAGCCAAACTTACATATATCGTACCGGATTCCATAATAAGATGTCCTGCTCTGATATATATACCGTAGGCTTCATCGGTCCGTGTTGACACTATTCTCATCTGTCCCAACTTGCTTTCTGTTTTGTCGGTGATAGTAAAGGTACTGCCTTCCTTATTGACATTTAGAATAAGTTGCGTTGCTGTACTTGTAAACGTATGTCCGTTGAGGTCAAGCGTGCAGTCAGTATTCTTGCCACTGTATTGCAATACGCTAGAACTTACATCCTGCAAAAGTGTGATGGTTACAGCGACTGTAGCCTCTTTTGCAGCTGTGAATGCATCATCGAAATCTGTATAGTAACGTGTATATCCACTACTATTATTCATCACTGAAGCCACAACCGGCGTAGTGTTGTAGGACGCCGTATAGGTTACGTCTCCCGTTACAGACGATAAATCGGGCGACCAACCGTTGAATGAATATACATACTCTTCATCGGCCGCCTTGGTCGGCGTTGCGCCATCATACGTCGGCGTAGTGCCATAGGGCACATTCTCGTCTGTCTCCAAGGTCGTACCGTCCTCGTCCTTCCACAGCACGGTATAAGTATTTACCGTACTGCTATAATGTGCCGTGTATGTCACGTTAGCCGTTACGGGTACTATCGCGGCATTCCAACCGTCAAACGTATAGGTGTACTGTGCGTCAGCAGGCTTGGTAGGCGTACCGCTATACGCAGGTATTGCACCTTTCTCCCATACGCTGGATTGTAGTGATGTATCATCGTAATTATTGAAGGTAACGGTGTAACCCTCTGCAACTTTGTATAGATACGGACTTTCGCCTTCCAGATCAAAGATGTGATAGTTGCAACTCTTGCCCGGAGCGACATACTTGGTATTGATGTTGCTGGCAGTGGTGCCATCGGTCATTATGTTGGTGTTATACCAACCGCCCAACAGCAGCAAATTGGTATTTGCGGTAGCCGTATTGCAGATACATGATTTGTTGGCGGTACTTCCGGAAATATTGAACTTACCACCATTAACGGTAGCTTTTTTATTTGCTTCCACATAGAGTCCGTAACCGGTTCCAGCTGCTTCCACATGGATTGTACCGTCATTGATAGTTACATTGTTGTAAGAATACACACCACGACCGTTTCTATTATTGGTGGTTACGACATGTAGCGTACCGCCCTCCATTGTGAAAGTACCATTGGCGTTGACAGTCACAGCACCCGTTGTTGCCGAACCCGAGCGCGCTTCAATTGTACCTCCGGTTAGTATGAGACTTCCTTTCTCCGCATACACACCAAAAATAGTGGATGTACTCGTTGTATTCAATAACAACATTCCGGATTCGCCTGAGTCGGTAATGGTAAATGTAACATTGGCATTGTTAATAGTAAGCGGACCTTGTACATCTGTTTCACTGGTCAGCGTATGTCCGTTGAGATCGAGCGTACAGTTCTGCGTATTACTGTTATCGTATGTCAATTTGGATGTAACCGTTATGTCACTTAGCAATTTGAGAGTCGAAGCGGCTGATGCTCCATTGACGGCATCCCATGCGGCATCGAACGTTGTATAGTACGTTGTGGTGCCGCTGATGGTAACCGATGCCACAGCTGGAGTCCATGTCGCCGTATAAGAACGGTTGCCGGTAGAACCTGCCGAAATAGTGACATTCATCGTCGCACTCGCCAAGCCGGTACCTGTCCATCCGGCAAAGACATAATTGGCTTTGGTCGGGTTGTTGAGTGTGATAGCACTGCTCTCTACCGTATAACTCGTTGGGTTCTCCGAAGCCACACTACCGCCATCCAAATCATAACTGATGGTATAGGTGTTCATCGTCCACTTGGCGAACAAGTTCGTTGCTTGGGTTACCACATCTGAAGCAAAGTCCCACTCATTGGTGCATGCAGCCTCTTTGTACCAACCGCCGAAGGTGTAACCTGTAGCTGTCGGAGCCGTAGGAGCAGTCGCATGAGCGTTCTTTTCAATCAGTTGCGCATCCGGTGCTGAGCCATGACCATTGGTATTGAAGGAGACGGTGTAGCCCTCAGCTACTTTGTACAGATAGGGGCTTTCGTCTGCCAGACTAAACTTGTGGTATGGCGCTGAAACACAGGTTTCTAATTGGGCATCTGTATTGTATTTACCGCCTTGGATGACTACGTTAGCATTCGCGGATGCCTGGTTGGTGACGTATGCCGTAGAGCCGGTGATATAAATCTTTCCGTTAGTAACTGTAGCTGTTCCGGCGGAGTATATGGCGTAAGCGGTTTTGCCATTGGTCGTCTCCACGTGCAACGTACCGCCATTCATCGTGAAATAGGCATTCGCACTAACAGCTCTGACACCTGCCGATATATCCGCCTTCAAATGTGCCTCTATCGTACCGGCATTCAAAACGAAACGACCTTTGTCTATGTACACGCCATACGCTTGGTCTGTTTGAGTCGGCTCTGACAGCAATACTCCGTCTTGATTGGCGGAACCGTCGGTAATGGTAAAGGTAATGTTCGCTTTATTGACGCGAAGCGCGAACTGCTTGGCTGAGGATATAGTATATCCGTTGAGGTCGAGCGTACAGTTCTGATAGTTGCTGTTCGTGTACTGCAACGTGGATGCAATGGGTGTGT
>Ga0265298_10004158_pt1 | contig 18619 bp, 12 predicted proteins | sample AusTroGonzalo_MG_3_FD_193486 | JGI IMG/M metagenome (GOLD analysis project Ga0265298, IMG submission 193486) | Bovine rumen microbial communities from tropical cattle in Woodstock, Queensland, Australia - Gonzalo_01 | ecosystem: Host-associated > Mammals > Digestive system > Stomach > Rumen ... | reverse complement strand
GCCTGCTTACCTATCAGTGTGAGGTCGCTCATAGAAGCTAACTGCTGAGCCTGCATCTGGAACACAGCACTCTCCATGCCTGGTTGCAGGGCATCGGTGACGGGTGTCAGGAGGTCAACGGGCTCGCCCTGTGCCGCTTTTTGCTGTGCATACTGCGTATAGACGGCAGCAGTGAGTCGGCGTGGATCGTCCTGAATACGGCGCAGCGCCTCGGCCAGCATACCCGGGGTACTGACGTTCTCGCCAGTAATGGCATCGGTAGAGGTGAAGTTGCCCGCGGTGTGGGTGCCTGTAATCTTATTGACAATGCCGAAAAGCCAGTTCATGGACTCATTCTGGAAGGCATTATCAGGCAGGTCGTCGCGCTGCTCCAGAATCTCGTCCCAGTTCTTAGGCCCTTCATGGATTTCCTCGGCTTCAGCGATAAACTCCTGATTGGTCTCGTCAATCAGAGCCACCTCCGTGGTATCGGGCTTCTGTTCGAGCATAGCCATAGCGGAAGGGGAGAGGGCAGCCAGAACGCGTCCTGATTTCCCCAACTGGCCTATAATCTTTGGCATCATGGCCCAGCGAGCCGTTTGAATGCTGGTAGCCACAGCGAGGAATGATAAGTCACTGCGTGTGAGACCAGTACGACTGGCAAACTCATCGTTGATGCGCTTCACCTCACTGAGGGCATAGGTGATTTCCTGACCAGTGAGCAGGTCTTCCATCACGATGTCATGAGACACACCCTCCTGATTGGCACGCTCCTCAAGCGACTGCCATGAAGGGATGTCGCTCAAGCTCATCTTTTCCTGCTTGTCAGACTTGGCACTTGGCAGGTGCTGCTCTTCCGGTAAGGTGATACCGTCTTCATTGGCTATGGCTGCAGCACGTTGCTTAAGGTCAGACAGGCGGTCACCTATCTGCGAGAGCTGCTGACTATGACTATCGGCCTGTTCTTGCAAGCGCGACAAGTCGCCCTCCTGCATCTTCAGCACACGGAGGGTAGCTTTCTCATCGTCAGTATATTTTCTGTCAGCCATAGGTGATGTGTCTTATTTCTGTGATTTCCTTGCAGCTTCAATACGCTTGAGGGTCTCCTCAAGAAATTCTATCGTTTCCTGCAGGTGCTTGCGCTCCTCTTCATTCTGGAGACTTTCTTCCTCCAGTTTCTTGATGATAGCCTGTTGCTTGGCAATGATACTGCGCTTCATCATCTCAGCCTCCTGAGCCTGACGCTTCTTGGCTTGCGTGTACTTATATAATACACGTGCACCAAAAACCAGAGGATTGAAGGATAAGACAAGGTTCCAGGGGTCTGTGAGAAATCCCTTGATGCCATTCTCGTAGCCCAACTGGTTCTTCAGTACCTCATTAACACTGTTCTGAGGATCCTTCAGGACCTGATCAGCTACCTTAATGGCAGTGGTATAGTATTCTTTAATGTTTGTCTTAGCCATAGAAAAACTGATTATTTTGCCTGATCCTTCAGGGTGATAGCTTCGAGCAGTTGCATGAGGCTCTTGCTGTCATTCCAACTGAAGGTGTCTAAACCGATAATAGTGCGGTATTTGCGGCGTAAGTCCTTGTCTTTAGGCAATGCACGTGATACGTCACGCTCGTGTACCTTGATAAACTCACCGTTATACAGATAATAGTAATGCGAGAAGATAGGCAGTTTATAGTCATCCTCGCTGTTCAAGTCCATCGTAGTAGGGGTGATGGCACCATTCTCGAAGCCCATGTTCGAGATATTGATGTTATTACGTATTTGCTGGTTATAGGCCACCATATCAAACAAGTCAATACGATAAAGCTGGTTAGCACCTACGGAGTCAACCATATAGGCGAGCTGGTTATTGATGTTGATATAGGTACGGTCTTCAAATTCCACCTTCGCAATGGTCTCCATGTTGGCTTCCATGGTGTATTCGCCCTGCAGATAAACAAGAGAACTGTTCTTGAGGAATATATTCGTGAACTGCTGTTTCACCTTATGACCATTCATCAGGGTGATGACGGAAGGTTTGAACTCGTTGAAAAGGGTGGCTTGGGTTGTGCGCTTTTGGGCTGTACAAGTAAGTCCAGCCAGCGTAAGCATTGTCAAAAGAATCATTTTTTTAATCATAGTCTTGTCTTTACTTTTTTGGTTGTTAATAACGGTTGTATAATGGTTGATATTTAAAAAGCTCATCGATTCCTGAAAATCAATGAGCCTTCGTCTTTTAGTTGCGGTGCGTACGAGATTCGAACTCGTGACCTCCTGCGTGACAGGCAGGCATTCTAACCTACTGAACTAACGCACCAATCCGTAATGTAATTTTTTTGTTTGCTCACCAGTTTTAGAGAAGCGGTGCGTACGAGATTCGAACTCGTGACCTCCTGCGTGACAGGCAGGCATTCTAACCTACTGAACTAACGCACCAGTTTAGGTCTCTTTGCTGTTTTGCGGGTGCAAAGGTATGACTTTTTCTTGAATAAAAAAAACATTTCTCAGGAAAAATTCTTCAGATAACATCCTTTAACAATTTCGACGGCTTTTTACTGATGAAATTGTTGTTTTTGCTGAAAATATTTGCTCAGTTTACGGGAAATGTGTAATTTTGCCACCAAATCAATAACTAAACGCCCTTTATGGAAGAATTGCTTTTCTCTTTCGCTCCCATTACACTTGATGAAATGAGCAGCGTGAAACTGATGAATCGCACGGACACCAAATTCGTGACGAGTATGCCTATGCTGCTTCGTCTGCTGGAAATGGCTCAGGGTGATTACTATGCTCAGGAGATAGATGGCGAGCGGAATATGCTATATGATACCACTTATTTTGACACGCGCGATTTTGAAATGTTCAAGGAGCATCAGTACGGTCATACAAACAGACAGAAAATACGTTTCCGTACCTACGTGAACAGTCATCTGCAGTTTATGGAGGTGAAAACCAAGAATAATCACGGGCGCACGAAGAAGAAACGTATTGAGGTGGCAGATATGAATCTGGACGATCAGCAGAAAAGGGAGTTCCTGTCAAAGACGCTGAGATACGATGCCGATACGCTGATTCCCCACATGCATAACTACTTCCGTCGTATCACGCTGGTGAACAAAGCCAAGACTGAACGACTGACTATTGATACGAGTCTGCAGTTTCATAACGTACAGACGGATACCCATCGTGACATGGGACCTCTGGTCATCATAGAACTGAAACGCGACGGACTGGTGTTCTCGCCTGTGTTGGAGATGCTGCGCAAACTGCGTATCCATCCTCACGGCTTCAGCAAATACTGCATGGGGGCGGCACTGACAAATGAAAACCTGCCCGTGAACCGCTTCAAGCAAAAACTGAGAGATGTAGAAAAAATCGTGAACTTATAAATAATACAAATAATAACTATGGACTTTATTCAAGACTTATTCTCAATTGATTTCTGTAATGCACTTGTAAGATTCATCATCTGCATTGCAGTTAACTGGGTTATTGTAAACAGACTTTACTACAAGAAAAGCCACAGAAGGGACTTTTATTTTACTTTCCTTCTGATTTCCGTTGCCATCTTCTTCCTCGTGTACTTCATGATGGGTATGGATCGTGGAAAGGCAACGATGGGTGTTGGCTTGGGACTCTTTGGTATCTTCAGTATCATGCGTTATCGTACGGACACGATGCCCGTGCGCGAGATGACGTACCTCTTTATTATAGTATGTCTCTCTGTGGTTCACGCTATGGTGGATATTGAGGCAGATTATATCAATTATCTGGCTGATTACGGTAAACTGCTGATTATCGACGTGATTGTACTGGTGTCAATTACCCTTTGTGAAATGACGCTGAAAGTGCAGAACACAAAGCTGATTCAGTATGACCGTCCTGAGATGGTGAAGCCTGAGAATCGTGAGCAACTGATTGCCGACCTGGAACAGCGTACTGGCTTGAAGATTCTGAAGGTGGAAGTAGGGGGCATTGACTTCCTGAAAGACTCTGTGGTGCTGCGCGTGACCTATGATGGCAAAGGCGCAAGTGAGATTGATGCACAATACACCGTAAGAAAATCACAATGGAGAAACGTCTGATTATCCTTTTGCTAACGGCATTTACTGTCGTTACGCAAGGCCATGCCCAAACGGAATCAGGAATGATTATGGGCTTGGAGGTAGAAAAGAAAGTGAACAAGCAAATCGGGGTAGGCTTGGAGGCCGACTATCGTAGTCGTAATGACTTCAAGACTACCGACCGATGGAGTGTAGGCCTGAATGCGGATTATAAGCTGACAAAGTGGTTGAAGGCCGATGCTGGCTACACTTTCCTCAATACCAATTTCCGTGAGAAGATTACAACGGGAACGTCGAAGACGAAATGGCGTCCCAGCTACTGGGGTGGACGTCATCGTCTGCATCTGTCGCTGAGTGCCGACCATAAGGTGTGGAGTAATCTGCGCGTATCGCTTCGTGAGCGTTGGCAGTATACCTATCGTCCTGAGAAAGAGGTAGATAGATGGAAGATTGACGAGACCCTGAAGACCAAGACCCTCGATACTGATTACGTCAGAGACGGAAAGGCGAAGCATCAGCTCCGTTCGCGCCTGCAGGTGGAGTGGGACAAGAAACGTGCTTTGTTCACCCCCTATGCCCATGTGGAGTTCTATAACAGTCTGGCTGTAGAGAAGATACGCTATACCGTAGGTACGGATATCAAGCTGGGAAAACAGCACTCTGCAGGTATCTACTATCGTTTCCAGGATATGAGGAATCAGGATGAGGAAGACAGTGATCCTGATATGCACTATCTGGGTGTTGGCTACAAATTTAAATTCTAACTTTTAACTTGTTGATGATTATGAAGAAGTCTTTTCTTGCTCTCATTCTGCTGGGATTCATGAGCGGAATGGTGGTGTCGTGTGGTGATGACGACACGAATAGTTTTGATGATTATAAGAACGTTACTGACGATGATGACGATGATGATGATGATGGTGGTAACCCATCTGGCAATGATTCTACTATCGTAGTACGTGATTCCCTCGCTATATCTATCGTGTGGGATGGGGCTACTGCACAACTGACGGGCGATGTCGATTCCGTTACTTTCTCACAGTCGGGAGCTGATGTCACCATCACATCTAATACCGATAAGTTCCTGGAACTGACGCTGAGTGGTTCTACTACTGATGGCTCGCTGTTGGTAAACAGTCTGAAGAAGTATGGCATCATCCTCAATGGTGTGAGCATCAAGAATGCCGATGGTCCTGCTATCAATAACCAGTGCGGTAAGAGTCTTTACGTGACGCTGGCTGATGGCACTACCAACCAGTTGGAAGACGGTGCTTCGTATGCAGAATCCGTACTTGACCAGAAAGGCACGCTTTTCAGTGAGGGACAGATTTTCTTCGCTGGTACTGGCTCACTCACGGTGACTGGTAACTCTAAGAATGGTATTGCCAGTGACGACTATATCGTGGTAAATGGTGGAACGATTACTGTCAATGTGGAAGATACTGGCTCTAACGGTATCAAGGCGAATGATGGCTTTACCGTCAATGAAGGTACACTTAGTATCACCGTGGCTGCTGATGGTGCCCGTGGTATCAGAAGTGAGGCACGCACCACTATCGCAGGTGGTAACACCACGATTGTGACTACGGGTGACTGTGACCTGAGTGATTCCGAGGATGCCTCTTCTGCTGCTGGTATCAAGTGTGACAGTCTCTTCCTGATGACTGCCGGCAACCTGACTATCACCAGTAAGGGTGATGGTGGTAAGGGCATCAACTGTTCTGATACCATTAAGTTTGAAGGCGGCACGCTGGTGGCAAAGACTACAGGCAGTAATGATGACGGAAAGCCCAAGGCCGTGAAAGGCGACAAGGGCATCATCGTTAGTGGTGGTTCCTTCACTGCAACCTGTAATAAGAGTTGGGCGCTTGACAATGGTGTGGACAGTGAAACGGTGTCTGATAGAATAACCATTATCGGAACACCAACGACGAAAACGCTCGAGAAGCGTAAGGTCATCATTGAATATCAATAAAAAACAGCCATAACTTTTTGTTATTCCGCAAAGTTTTCATACCTTTGCACGAAATATCAGAAAGTTATGGCAACAGAAAAGATTCGAATTAAGGATATCGCAGAGCGGGCGGGAGTGTCAGTGGGCACTGTCGACCGCGTTTTGCATGAAAGGCCCAATGTTTCTCCAGCTGCGCGCGAGAAGGTGGAGAAGGCTTTGGCAGAAATGGATTATCAACCCAATGTTTATGCCTCAGCGCTGGCATACAATAAGGATTATACATTTTGTTGTGTGATTCCTCAGCATGAGAGCGAGGCTTATTGGGACGAGATAGAGGAGGGCGTCAAATCGTGTACACAACTCAGACGCGACTTCCACGTTACCACCAAAATCCTCTATTACGAGCGCTTTAATCCAACATCGTTTGAAAATACAGCAAAGGAATGCCTGGAGATGAATCCAGATGGCGTCATCGTGGTGCCTGCCAGATTGGATATCACCCGCAACTTTACTGACGAGTTGAGTGACCGTAATATTCCTTTCATCCTGCTTGACTCTTATCTGCCCGATTTGAAACCATTGGCTTTCTTTGGTCAGGATTCTTTCCAGAGTGGCTATTTCTCAGCCCGTATGCTGATGCTGATTGCATCGAAGGAGAAAGAGGTGATGATGATGAAGCAGACCAATAATGGACACGTAGGCTCTAAGCAGCAGTCGAACCGTGAAACGGGCTTCCGTCATTACATGCGCGACCACTTCCCTGAAATCACTATTATTGATGTTGACCTGCCCCTGGGTGGCACGAAAGCCCAGTACGATAAGATTCTTGAGGAGTTCTTCAAGGAGCATCCCCAGGTACACCATTGCATCACCTTTAATTCCAAGGCTCATCTGGTAGGTGAGTTCTTGTTGCGTACCAATCGTCGTAACGTCCAGATTATGGGCTACGACATGGTGCCGAAGAATGCCGAGTGTGTACGTCAGGGCAGCATCTCGTTCCTCATTGCCCAGCACGCCTATATGCAGGGCTATGCCTGTGTGGAGACGCTCTTCCAGGCTATCGTGCTGAAGAAAGAAGTGAATCCCGTGAATTATATGCCTATAGAACTACTGGTGAAGGAAAACATAGAATTCTATCGCCGTACGAACGTCGGCTAAATCTTAAAAACAAACTTATACTTATGGAACTTAAAACTTATCTCAAAATCAATCCAGCAGACTCAGTAGTGGTTTGTCTGGTGGAAAAGAAAAAGGGTGATGTCATAGAGGCTGGTGGCGAACGTGTGGTGCTGGCTGAGGATGTGCCCGCAGGTCATAAAGTCCTGCTGCGTGATGTGAAGGAAGGCGAGAATATCATCAAATACGGCTATCCCATTGGTCATGCCCGCAAGGATCTGAAAGCAGGAGAATGGGTGAACGAGAATAACTTGAAGACGAATCTTTCTGGTACGCTGGAATATACATATTCTCCTGTAAACGAGAAACTTAACATTAAAAATGAAAACCGCACCTTTAAGGGGTATGTTCGTAAGAATGGTGACGTAGGTGTGCGTAATGAGATATGGATTGTACCCACCGTGGGCTGTGTCAACGGCATTGCTGAACGCTTGGCAAAGAAGCTTCGCGAAGAGACGGGTTGCAAGGATATCGATGCTGTTTATACCTGGCATCATAACTATGGTTGCTCACAGTTGAGTGGTGACCACGAGAACACCCGTAAGGTGCTTCGTGACATTGTGCTCCATCCGAATGCTGGTGCCGTATTGGTGCTGGGCTTGGGTTGCGAGAATAATCAGCCTGATGATTTCATGAAGCTGTTGGGCGACTATGACAAAGACCGCATCCGCCTGCTTGTTACACAGAAAGTAGATGGCGATGAGGTTGAGGCTGGTATGCAGATTCTGCGTGAGCTCTATGCCATTGCCAGCAAGGATAGGCGTGAGGCTGTACCTGTCAGCAAACTGCGCGTTGGTTTGAAGTGCGGTGGCTCTGATGGCTTCAGTGGTATCACGGCTAACCCCCTTGTGGGCGAGTTTAGTGACTGGCTCGTGGCTCAGGGTGGTACCAGTGTGCTGACTGAAGTGCCAGAGATGTTTGGTGCAGAGACGATCCTGATGAACCGTTGCGAGACACCTGAACTCTTTGAGAAGACCGTCTCCATGGTGAATAACTTCAAGGAATATTTCCTGAGCCACGGTGAGCCCGTAGGCGAGAATCCAAGTCCCGGTAACAAGGCTGGTGGTATCTCTACGCTCGAGGATAAGGCTTTGGGATGCACCCAGAAGTGCGGACGTGCCCCTGTGAGTGGCGTGATGGAATATGGCGATCGCCTTTCGGCAACAGGTTTGAACCTGCTTTCTGCGCCTGGTAACGACCTCGTAGCTTCTACGGCGCTGGCTGCCTGTGGCTGTCACCTGGTATTGTTTACTACAGGTCGTGGTACGCCCTTCGGCACCTTTGTTCCTACGATGAAGATTGCCACTAATCCTACATTGGCAGAGCGTAAGCCCAACTGGGTGGACTTCTCGGCAGGTCAGTTGATTCAGGGTCGCACGATGGAGGAACTCGTACCCGAGTTTATCGATAAGGTGCTGGCAGTAGCCAGTGGTGAGAAATCACGCAACGAGGAAAACGACTACCGTGAGATTTCCATCTTCAAGAACGGTGTAACCCTCTAACCCCTTTTTCCTATGAAGAAAGGCTTGCTGGCATTAAGTCCGTTAGTGGTTTTTGTCGCACTATATCTAGTCACCAGCATCGTAGCTGGTGACTTCTATAAGGTGCCCATCTCCGTGGCATTTCTGGCAGCAAGCATCTATTCCATTGCCATTACCCGTGGCAAGCTTATCAAGCGTATCAACATATTCAGTCGTGGGGCAGGTTCGGCAGAGATGCTGCTCATGATCTGGATTTTCATTTTGGCTGGAGCCTTTGCTCATAGTGCCAAGGTGATGGGAGCTATTGATGCCACGGTGAACATGACGCTGATGTTCTTACCCAGTCAGATGCTGTTGGCAGGGTTGTTCCTGGCAGCCTGTTTTATTTCGCTGGGCATAGGCACCAGTGTGGGCACCATTGTTGCCCTGACACCTATTGCAGCTGGTGTGGCACAGCAGACGGGCACGGATATCGCATTGGTAGTGTCTGCTGTGGTGGGAGGCTCGTTCTTTGGTGACAACCTCTCCTTTATCTCAGATACCACCATTATTGCCACGCAGACGCAGGGTTGTAAGCTCAGCGATAAGTTCCGTGTCAACTCCTTTATCGTGGCTCCTGCTGCCATTGTTATCTTTGCCGTCTATGTCTTCTTGGGGCAGGGCATGTCATCGCCTCAGAATCTCACGGAGGTGGAGTTCTGGCGCGTATTGCCTTATGTCTTTGTGTTAGTCACTGCCGTGTTTGGCATCAATGTCATGATAGTGCTGACGATGGGCATCCTCTTGGCTGGTATCATTGGTATGGCCTATGGCTCTTACGACTTCTACGGATGGCTGGGCGCTATGGGCGATGGTATTATGTCGATGGGAGAGCTTATTATCATTACCATGCTGGCAGGCGGATTGCTGGCTGTTATCAAGCATAACGGTGGCATTGACTTCATTATCAATCATCTGACGAAGCGCATCAATGGCAAAAGAGGAGGCGAACTTACCATTGCCGCGTTGGTCAGCATTGTCAACCTCTGTACGGCAAATAATACCGTTGCTATCATCACCGTAGGAGGCATTGCCCGTAAGATAGGCGAGAAGTACGCCATTGACCCACGCAAACGTGCCTCTTTGCTTGACACCTTCTCGTGTGCCACGCAGGGCCTGATACCCTATGGTGCACAGGTATTAATGGCTGCTGGTTTGGCTCAGATCAGTCCTATCAGCATCGTCCCCCGTTTGTATTATCCGATGGCTATCGGCGTAGCAGCCCTTACTGCCATCCTGTTCCGTTATCCACGTCGTTATTCAAAATAGGCAGTTATGGACATTACTACGCGCAATTTCTTTCGTCTGCTTCGTGCAGGCGCTTTCGGAAAGCAGGAAAAAGTGGAACCTATGTCGGCATGTAAGTGGCGTAAGACCATGCAACTGGCCATCGTCCATGGGGTGGAAATGGAGACCTATCAGGGCATAGAAGTGCTCTCGGATCAGTTCTTCATTCAGCGCATTCCTGCCGATATCCGTACGGAATGGGCCAATAAGGCATACGCCACGGATGGTCGTGTTGCTTCCAAGCGTCCTGAGTTGAATAAGCACATGCAGAAGAAAATGGACGACCTTCAGACAAAGGGTGATGCTGCTTCCACGGAATATGCGGTGATGGAGCAACTCGTCTTTTTAGCTAATGCCCTGCTTACCGATATGGGGTGGGTAAAACAGTTGCTGGAACTGGGTGAAGTGCTGCGTGAGCGAAGCAACGGGGTGAACCGTGAGCAGTTGGAGACGCTGATAAAGCAATTAGGCATGATTCGTATGGTTCGTTTGGAGAGTGCCTTGCTCGTAGAGTTGATGGGGATGCAGGTCGAGGAACTCCCGTTCTTCACAGACCCCTCGAAGATTCAGGTGCAGACCTTTGCCTCGGCTATACCTCACGGACAGGAACAGTTGCGCTTTTCTCAGGGTAAGGACATCTTTGTTCATACCAGTAATGTGTCGGCGGTACTGTGGAATGCCCGTCGCTCAGCCCGTTTCTTCCGTTTCGACCCTCTGGGCAGCGTCACCAATCTCATCTCGTCATTTACCAATTCCCTCACAAATATTGAGGAGTAAAGGCGCTGTGGTAGGTGCTGCCGCATACCTATTTGTAGGTAATGGTTTGTAAAAACGGGGCTTATTGCCTGCTTTTCGGCAAAAAGTTTGTAACTTTGCAGTCGCAAAGAAGAGAGAAACAAGATCATGAAACTTTCAGAACTGAATACTGGTGAACAAGGAGTTATTGTAAAAGTGCTGGGACACGGTGGTTTCCGTAAGCGCATCATTGAGATGGGCTTTATCAAGGGAAAGACCGTCGAGGTGCTTCAGAACGCCCCCTTGCAGGACCCCGTGAAATACAGGGTGATGGGCTATGAGGTGTCTCTTCGCCATCATGAGGCTGCTCAGGTTGAGGTTGTCCCCATGTCAGATGCTACCCGCACTGCCCCCCTTACCATTATGAAAGGCCATGAGGAAGACTTCATCCAGCATCAGGCTTTGAAAGAGCGCCGTATCATCAATGTGGCACTGGTGGGTAATCCCAACTGTGGTAAGACCTCCCTCTTCAACTACGCATCGGGTGCCCATGCTCATGTGGGCAACTATAGCGGCGTCACCGTTGATGCCACTGAGGCCCATGCTGAGATGTTCGGTTACGAGTTCCTGCTCACCGACCTGCCCGGCACGTATTCCCTCTCTTGCTATAGTCCTGAGGAACTTTACGTCCGCAAGCACCTGTCAGAACAGATGCCCGATGTGGTGATTAATGTGATAGATGCCTCCAATCTGGAGCGCAACCTCTATCTCACCACCCAGTTGGTGGATATGAACATCCGCATGGTGTGTGCCCTGAATATGTACGATGAGTTCGAGCGCAGGGGCGACCGTATGGATATCGACGTGCTGTCGCAGCTCTTCGGTATGCCTATGATTCCCACGTCGTTTAAGACGGGTAGGGGAGTGAAAGACCTCTTCCGTGCTGTCATTCAGGTGTACGATGGCAAACAGGGCACTGCCCGTCATCTCCATATCAACTACGGTCATGAGATTGAGCAGGGTATCAGCCATATCCAGCAGTATCTGAAGGCCGATGAGCATATCCGTCAACGCTTCTCTACGCGTTATCTGGCTATCAAGCTCTTGGAGCACGATAGTGAGGTGTTGCAGTATGTGGGTCAGCACTTGGCCGAGGAACATCGTCCTGAAGACCGCAAACAACTCCTTCAGGCACGTGATGTGGCTGCTGCTCGTGTGCAGGAAGAAACGGGTAACGATTCCGAAACAGCTATCATGGATGCCAAGTATGGCTTCATCAATGGTGCGCTGAAGGAGGCTGGCTATCTCACGGGTACGAAGGAAGACACCTATCGCACCACTCATCGTATTGACCATGTGCTCTCTCACAGGATATGGGGCTTCCCCGTGTTCTTCGCTATCCTTTTCGTGATGTTCCAAACCACCTTTATGCTGGGGCAATACCCCATGGATTGGATTGACGCAGGCGTAGAGTGGCTGGGCGAGTGGATAGGCTCTACGATGAATGAAGGTCCGCTGCGCTCTATGCTGGTTGATGGTGTCATAGGCGGCGTGGGCAGTGTTATCGTGTTCCTGCCTCAGATTCTGATTCTCTATTGCTTTATCTCCATCATGGAGGACTCGGGCTATATGGCTCGTGCTGCCTTTATCATGGATAAACTCATGCATAAGATGGGACTTCACGGCAAGTCGTTCATCCCCCTTGTCATGGGCTTTGGTTGTAACGTGCCTGCCGTCATGGCTACGCGTACCATTGAGAGTCGCCGTTCGCGCCTTATCACCATGATGATTCTCCCCCTCATGTCGTGCTCTGCCCGTCTGCCTATCTATATCATGATAACAGGCACCTTCTTTGCCGTGGAATATCAGTCGTGGGTCATGATCTCGCTCTATGCCATAGGTATCATCCTTTCCGTCATTGTCAGCAAGGTGTTCTCTACGTTTATCATCAAGGGTGAGGATACGCCTTTTGTGATGGAACTGCCTCCTTATCGTTTCCCCACCATGCGAGCCATAGTGCGCCATACGTGGGATAAAGGCAAGGAATACCTGAAGAAGATGGCAGGTATCATCCTTGTGGCCAGCATCATTGTGTGGGCTATGGGCTATTTCAGTTTCTCTGGTGTGGCTGATTCCATGGAGACCAGTATCATAGGCCGTTTAGGACAGGCCGTTGCGCCCCTGTTTGCCCCTCAAGGCTTCAACTGGCAACTTGATGTCTCACTCATCACGGGTGTCTGTGCTAAGGAGATTGTGGCATCGTCTATCGGCGTGCTGGGCGGACTGGAGTCGCTCACACCCCTTCAGGGCTATTGCTATCTGCTCTTCGTGCTTATTTATTTCCCCTGCATCGCCACTGTCGTGGCTATCAAGAACGAAACAGGCTCATGGCGCTGGGCATTCGTATCAGCCCTTTACACCACAGGTCTTGCCTGGGTTGTTTCAGCCTTAGTCTATCAGATAGGCCGTCTGTTCTAAAGACATAGTTGACGATAGGGACAGAACTCACAGCGTTCGCGATGATCTGTGGGCTGATAAGGTATGTCTGAATTAAACATCTCATCCACCGTGTCTCTGAGTAATTCCATGAATCGTGAGACGTTAGGCCCTATATCCGTAATGGGCTCACGTCCAAAGCAAAGTGTTGGGTCATAGTTCTCGCCAGATGCGTGTTGTATGAAAAGCAAGGCAGGCGATACAGGTACAGCAATGTTCTTCTGTTTAACAAGAGTCGCATATAGGAATGTCTGTAGGTAATAATCACTATGATTTACAAGGCTTTCCTGCTTGAAGATAGCATCCACGTCGCTAAGTGGTTTCAATAGTTTGCTACCTGTCTTATAGTCAATCACCCTGATACGTTCCACCCCATCTTTTACGATACGGTCCAGTCGGTCTATGCGTCCGCCAATGATGGTCTTTGTTGAGGCCGTTTCCATAGGTGCTTGTACTTCGCATTCCAGTCCGATGATATGGAATGGGGCTAACTTATGGTCTATCTGTAGCAGTTGACGTAGATAATGTATCAGCACCTGTCTATTGATAATCTGCAGTCCGTTGAGCATTTCAGGGTTGAGCGATGTGACCTTCATCTCTTTTTGTATCGCCTCGTCTATGGCCCGTTCTATCTCGCTCTGATTCTTCAGCAACGCCTCTATGTCGCTCTTTAGAATCTGCTTACTCTTTGCCATCAACTTCTCATAAATCCGTTGCGAAGCCTCGTGGAAAATATTACCAAAGATGCGATTGTCTATGGTCTCCTCCATATCTTCTATGGGCTCTTGCAGTCCGCATTCATATTTGTAATAATAGCGCAGGGGACAGCGCATATACGTGTTGATGGCTGTAGGCGTGAGGAAAGACAGCTGCTTTTTCTTTTCCAGTTTGACAATAGGCGGATTGCTGCGATAGATGGCAGCAGGCGTCTGAATGGCATTGAAATGGATTTCGTGTTTGGTGTCCTCTACCATCATCTGTAGCATGAATCGCGACATCTCGCTAGCCTTTCCGTCTGTAGTACTGTTATTATACAGGATGGTGATGTCTGATGCCCGTTGCAGCAATCGGTGGAAGTAATAGCTGTAGATAGCCACCTTATGGTCGATGGTGGTCATGTGGTTGGCATCACGAATGGTGTAGGGGATAAACGATGTGTCGTTGACGCCTCGCGGCATATTTCCCTCGTTACATGAGAGAAGCAGCACATGTTCGAAGTCCAGGTTGCGCGTTTCTAGCACGCCCATAATCTGTATGCCTTCAATGGGTTCGCCGTGGAAGGGCACACTGGTCGATTGAATCAGCTGGTTCAGCAGGCGTTGCAGCGTGGTATCGTCAACAATGAGGTCACCACTCTCTACGAGTCCCTGCAGTCTGTTCAGCAGGGTGTAGCAGCGAAACAGGCATTCTTGGAATAGCGGGTCGTCATCATGAATCGTTCTGGCAATATGCTGTATGATGTTGCGCATCCACGACAGCAGGTCAGTTTCCTCCTCCAATAAATGATGCACATCCTCCTCAGGCAATTGAGCCATATAGGGATGACGCGTCACAGCATCCTGATAGCGTCGGCGGAAGTGCTTGCGCTTGGTGTCGTAACCCAGTATGCGGAGTTCGCAGAGCAGGGTGATGAGCGATGCTACTGGCGATTGTGCCAGCGGATAGCCCGTGGTGATGTTCACCTTCTCCACCTCGTCAGGAATACAATGAACCACAGCAGGCAGCAGGGCTTCGTTACACAGCACCACAGCCGTTTTCCTGCCCCCGTTTATTCGTCCTTTCTCGCGCAGCCATTGGCTCACGAATCGTGCCTGCGCATTCTCTGTTGTTGACGACACGAAGTGAATATCCTTTGTTTGCGCATATTGGTTATAGATGTCGTCGTTATCTACGTCAAACTCGTTAGGGAAGTCGGCTATCAACTTCTTGATATAGAACCCAGCCTCGTTATTGTCCATGTACGACTTATCGAAGTCCCAATAGAAGCGTGCTTTCCCCTGTTGACGCAGGCTTTTGAAGAGACATTGCTCCACGGGCTGTACCAGGTTGAAGCCTACAAACAGATACACATCATAATCCAGGGGCAGATTCTCAAGGTCTGATTCTGCCACCTCCCTATACAGGGCACCCTCGTAGGCCAGTCCTTGCTGGGCCAGCCTGTTGTTGAAATCATGATAGATGGCGCCAATCTTCGACCATAGATTCAGAAAGCGCTCCTTGAGCAGCGTGTCCTGATTCTCTGCGAAGTTCTTGAAGAATCGTTGTAGGGCCTTGCGCTGCTCATCGGTCAGATGGCTCACATCATCGTATTCATGGATGTCGCGCAGGTTGGCAAACACCTTGTCGGCATTGGCCATGTTCTTATCGAGGTCGTCGAAATCAGCAATGAGCAGTTGTCCCCAGCTATAGAAATGATCCAGTGTCTCGTTAGAGCCAGTAATGGCCACATACGACTTATAGAGGTCGCAGACCAGTTTGATAGGGTCGGCCACCGTTTTCTGACTATTCTGACGTATCAACTCGCTGATAGTGATGTAAGCCGGACTCCAGATAGGCTTCTCCGACAAGCTGGCCAGATGGCTGTTCAGGAATAGCGATGCACGCTTATTGGGGAATACCACAGCGATACGCGACAGGTCGCTGCCGTATTTCAGAAGTATATCCTTTGCTATATATTCAAGAAAAGTGCTCATTTCACCTCGATTATTTGATTGCTATATACAAACCACAGATAGCCCGACACCTGTTTGTGTCCCATTTGGCGGAGCAGGTTCATGTATTCTATCACCTGTTCGTGATACTCTTCGCGCTGATGGCCGAACTTAAAGTCTATGACCACCGTCTCGTCGCCTCGTGTCATCACGCGGTCAGGCCTTCGTTCCTCGCCATTTGGCAGCAGGATGGTACATTCGTTGTAGAGTGTCCAGTCTTCTGAGAACCAGGCTTTTACGCGTGGGTCGACCAGTCGTTTGTGAATCATCGCCTCTATCTTCTCGCGCGTCAGTTGGGCATCATAGATAATACCCTCTATCTCCATCTGCTGCAGGGCCTTGTCTATATCCTTCGTGGTGCGGATGTGTGCAAACACGTTGTGCAGGATGTTGCCCATCTTGATATAGTTCGACTGCTGCGTAAATTCCTCATCGTCGGCATTCACGAAGTCTTTACTCTGATTACTCTGCTTGAACGAGGTCTTCAGGCTGAATGTCTCAATCTCCACAGGGATGATGCTGCTCGTCTGGGTAAAGGGGTTATACTCTTTCGCTTTACCTGACTCCTTCTTTTCCTTGCCTTCCTGCTTGCTGGGCATACAGCCAAAGGAAAATTCGATGGGCTCTCCTTCAGCATCCTGTCCTGTGAGGCTCGTGTCATCCAAAGCCATTGCTGGCAGCACTTTCTCTATCAGTTCCGAGCGATTGCCCACACCTCCCTGCGAGCTCTTTCCCTTGCGTTTTCCTATGACAAACAGGCTCTCTACGGCACGTGTGAAGGCCACATACAGCAGGTTCAGGTTATCTACCACGTTTTGCAGATGCTCCGTGTTGTAGTCGTCCTCATAGATGGTGCCCACCATACCTTTCTTACCAAAGTCGATGGCAGCAAGTGGCAACATGTTGCAGGGCGCTTCCTTGGGTTCGCACCACAGCACGTCAGCCTGTTCCAGGAGCCAGTCGCAGAAGGGAATGATGACGTGGTCGAATTCCAGTCCTTTCGACTTATGGATTGACAGGAGTCGGATACCATCTACGTCCGAGCATTGTATGGTCTTGCTGCAGAGGTTCGTATCCCATTCCCTGAGGAATCCGTTCACGTCGGTAGATTTCTCGCCGATATAGTTGAGCACGTAGTCGTAGAACGTACACAGATATGCGCTCTGATTCTTCATCTCGTGCAGGTTGAAGATAGCGTAGATGCGCTCTATCAGGTCGTAAAGGGGCAGCAGAAGCAACGAGTCATCGAAGGCCTCTGGCAGCGTGCCGTCTATCTTTCCGCTATAGGCCTTTTGGAGGCAAGCGCGTGTGATCGCATCGTCAGGATGCGTCAGACTCCTCAGCGCCTGAATGATGACCTGTACGGCAGGCGAAGCATCCAGTCGGAAGGCCTCGTCACTAATCACGCTGACCTCTGGCATGGTGGCCATCAAGTGATTGGCTATCAGCGTGATCTTCGAGTTCGTGCGAAGCAGAATGGCTATTTTCTTAGGCGAGATACCTTGTGAAAGCAGTTCCCTCAGATGGTCTGTCAGGGTGTCCAGCGTCTGCTGCTGATAGTCTTGCGAGGTGAGCAACTGTATATCTACGCGACCTTCCAGAGGTTTCTTCTCGTTCCATTTCTGCGCCACGTCGTCATAGGCATCTACGTTCTCCTGCTTAGCAGCTTCTGTAAAGAACGCATTGTTGAAGCGGATGATGTTGGGCAGCGAGCGATAGTTGGTGTCCAGTGGCTCTACGTCCAGTCGCTGGTCGGCATTTGTGAACTCCTCCTTGATGTTGGCCAGCAATCGCCAGTCGCCACTACGCCATCTGTAGATGCTCTGCTTCACGTCGCCCACAATCAGGTTCGACGTGCCTTCATGGCTCATGGCCTCTTCCAGCAGTATCTTGAAGTTCTGCCATTGCACAGTAGAGGTATCCTGAAACTCATCAATCATGATATGCTCCAGGTGAGTGCCTATCTTCTCGAACACGAATGGCGAGTCGCTATCCTTTATCAGCTCATGAAGTAGCTGCTGCGTGTCTGATAGCAGGAAGCGGTTGGCATCATGGTTCAGGTCGCGCACCTTGCTCTCTATGCTGCCCAGCAGGCGCAGCTGACTAAGGTGACGCAGGGTGAGGTCGGCCGACTTGTACCGTTTGTATAATATAGGTCGCTGACTTATCACGGTGTGGAGTAGGGGAATGAGCTTCTCTTCCGCCAGTTGATGAATCTTCTGAGCCTTGTTGCTGGTCTTGGTGTACCATTTTGCAGGGTTCTCAGAGGCAGCCTCGGCCGTCTTGTTGATGATGCTTTCATCATAGTCGCCCCTTTTCAGCTTGATAAACACGCCACAAGGGCCACTCGTCCTGTTGGCAAAATCCTCTACCTCCAGACCTTCTGCCGTGATGGTCTCGAAAAACGTGTCGGCCATCTGCGTCAGCGCCTCTTTCGCTTCATCGCGCTCTTGGCGAAGCGTGCGTGTGTATTTATCGAAGAAGTTCTTCTCGTCGTTCAGCGCTTCCAGCTGATGCCTCTTCTCCTTGTAGAAATCGCGGAAGATGGTCTTGCCGAATTTCTTGATTTGTCCTATCACGTTCCACGACCTGTCATCGCTGATGGTGTCCATGATATATTTCAGCAGCCATTGCAGCAGCAGGTCGGTGGCCTGCAGACTCTCAATCATCTGATCTACAGCCTGCTCTTCCACCTGAGCGTC
>Ga0265298_10004157_pt1 | contig 18626 bp, 17 predicted proteins | sample AusTroGonzalo_MG_3_FD_193486 | JGI IMG/M metagenome (GOLD analysis project Ga0265298, IMG submission 193486) | Bovine rumen microbial communities from tropical cattle in Woodstock, Queensland, Australia - Gonzalo_01 | ecosystem: Host-associated > Mammals > Digestive system > Stomach > Rumen ... | reverse complement strand
CGGAAAACTCGCAAAGGAATTGGGCGTCGTCATCGTAACATCGCTCTTTGAGCGTCGTGCTCCTGGCCTCTATCACAACACGGCCGTAGTTATAGAGAAAGATGGTTCCATCGCTGGCAAGTATCGCAAGATGCACATTCCCGACGACCCTGGCTACTACGAGAAGTTCTATTTCACACCTGGCGACATGGGGTTCCAACCTATCAACACCAGCGTAGGTCGATTGGGAGTACTCGTATGTTGGGATCAGTGGTATCCTGAGGCTGCCCGACTTATGGCTTTGGCTGGTGCCGAGATACTCATCTATCCGACGGCCATCGGCTACGATCCCCACGATGCTAAAGACGAACAGGAACGACAGCGCATGGCTTGGCAGACAGTACAACGCGGACATGCGGTTGCCAATGGGCTACCCGTAGTAACGGTAAACCGTGTTGGCGAAGAAGAAGGAGTACCTTTCTGGGGTACCTCGTTCGTAGCTGGGCCACAAGGCGAACTGCTTTTCGAGGCACCCGTAGATCAAGAAACAGAATCCGTTGTGAAGGTCGACATGGAACGCTCTGAACAAGTGCGTCGTTGGTGGCCTTTCCTGCGCGATCGTCGAATAGAAAATTATACAGAAATTACTAAACGCTACATAGACTAATGGCAAACAATCTAAGATTTCAGGTTGTAGAAGAGGCATTCAAAAAGAAAGCCGTAGAAGTAAGGGTGCCAACAGAGCGCCCATCGGAGTATTTTGGTAAATACGTCTTTAACAAAGAAAAGATGTACCGCTATCTGCCCAAGGACGTCTACGACAAGATGATAGACGTGATGGATAACGGTGCTCGACTGGATCGTGGAATAGCCGATGCTGTGGCAGAAGGCATGAAGCGATGGGCACTGGAAATGGGAGTTACACACTATACCCACTGGTTCCAACCACTGACAGAAGGTACGGCCGAGAAACATGATGCTTTCGTAGAACATGACGGTAAAGGAGGCATGATTGAGAAATTCTCAGGTAAACTGCTGGTACAGCAAGAACCTGACGCATCCTCATTCCCTAATGGAGGCATTAGGAACACCTTTGAGGCTCGAGGCTATTCTGCCTGGGATCCCACATCACCTGTGTTCATCATTGACGACACTTTATGTATTCCCACCATTTTCATCGCCTATACAGGCGAAGCACTCGACTATAAGGCTCCATTGCTGCGTGCCCTCCACGCTGTAGGAAAGGCAGCGAAGGATGTATGTCAGTATTTCTACGACGACGTAACGAAAGTACAGGTTAATCTCGGTTGGGAACAGGAGTACTTCCTTGTAGATGAAGGTCTGTACTCAGCACGTCCTGATTTGCTCATGACAGGACGCACACTGATGGGGCATGAAAGTGCGAAGAACCAGCAAATGGACGACCACTACTTCGGCACCATCCCTGACCGTGTTCAGGCTTTCATGAAGGATTTGGAGATTCAGGCATTAGAACTAGCCATACCCTGCAAGACACGTCATAATGAGGTGGCTCCCAATCAGTTTGAGCTTGCTCCCATCTTCGAAGAATGCAATCTGGCTGTCGACCACAACATGCTGTTAATGTCATTGATGAAGAAGGTTGCTCGTAATCACGGATTCCGCGTGTTACTCCACGAGAAGCCGTTCGATGGCATCAACGGTTCTGGCAAACATAACAACTGGAGTCTGACTGCCGATAATGGAGTGCTCCTCCACGCTCCAGGAACATCGCCTGAAGAGAACCTGCGTTTTATTACTTTCATCGTGGAGACTCTCATGGCTGTTTATCGCCACAACGGATTGCTAAAGGCTTCGATTGCAAGTGCCACTAACGCACATCGCTTGGGAGGCAATGAGGCACCTCCATCTATCATTTCCTCTTTCCTCGGAACACAACTTACCGAGTTGCTGAATCACATCGAAGAGTCGGACACCAACGAGCTGTTTAACCTGAAGGGCAAGCAGGGAATGAAGATTGATATTCCACAGATTCCGGACCTGATTGTTGACAACACGGATCGCAATCGCACTTCACCTTTTGCCTTCACTGGTAATCGTTTTGAGTTCCGCGCTCCTGGATCAAGTGTCAACTGTGCATCTGCAATGATTGCCCTTAACGCTGCTATGGCCGAAGCCCTTCAGTCATTCAAACAACGTGTGGACGAGCGTATTGCCAAAGGTGAGAACAAGATTAGTGCAATTCTTCAGGTACTGAAAGATGATATCAAGACATGCAAGCCTGTACGTTTCGATGGCAACGGTTATTCGGACGAATGGGTGAAAGAGGCCGCTAAGCGAGGACTGGATGTTGAAAAATCATGTCCTGTAATCTTCGAACATTATCTCGATGAGTCAAGCGTGAAAATGTTTGAGAGTACGAAGGTCATGAACCGAAAAGAACTTGAGGCACGCAATGAGGTGAAATGGGAGATGTATGTAAAAACAGTTCAGATAGAGGCTCGCGTATTGGGCGATCTGGCAATGAACCACATCATCCCTGTTGCTACCCACTATCAAAGTCAGCTCATAAAGAATGTGCAGGGAATGAAGGACATCTTCGATGCGAAGAAAGCCGAGGAACTCAGCGCACGCAATATGAAACTGATTGAGGAGATTGCCATCCGAACAGCAAGCATCGAACGACTGGTAGAGGAGTTGACAGATGCTCGACGTGTGGCTAATCGCATAGATAATATTCACGAACGTGCCATCCAATACCACGATACTGTTTGTCCCAAGATGGAAGCCATCCGTTATGAAACAGACAAACTGGAACTGATCGTTGAAGACGGACTTTGGACACTTCCCAAGTATCGTGAATTACTATTCATCAGATAATCCAAAAGACAAACAAAGCGAAAAAGATAATGCCGAGATTTTCTCTCGGCATTTCTCTTTTGTATCGTTCTTGTTACTTACATCGACATTCAAGTACTTTCTGGTCTTCAATATACCCCTCAAGATAATCTCCCACAGCAACAGGACCGATTCCTGCTGGAGTACCTGTAAAAATGAGATCGCCCGTTTTCAGAATGAAATAGCGAGAGATGTAACTGATAATGGAATCAATCGAGAAAGCCATCTCTCCAGAGAATCCCTTCTGAACGGTTTCACCATTTTTATCAAGACGGAAATTAAGCGCCTGTATATTAAGATTCTCAACAGGCAACCAATCACCGATGACAGCACTACCATCAAAGCCTTTGCAAATCGTCCAAGGAAGTCCTTTCGCACGCGCCTCTTTCTGCAGATCACGGGCAGTCATATCAAGCCCCACGGTAACAGCATCATAATATCTATGGGCAAAACGCTCAGGTATAGCTTTACCCAGACGACAAATGCGAACGACCAACTCACCTTCGTAATCAATCTGCCCCATATCGTCTGGGACAAAAAAGGGCTTACGATCCTTGAGCAAAGAAGAATCAGCTTTCGTGAAGATTACAGGTTCGGCAGGAACATATTCCTTCCCATCTAACTCCTTTGTGTGCATGAGATAATTCATGCCAACAGCAAAAATTTTCATATCAAATCAGGTTTTACGATGCGAAGGTAGTGAAAAAGACTGACATAATGTCAAATTCAGTATAATTTCTTCCTTATATGGGAAAAAAAATGTAATTTTGCAAGGTTATTCAACAACTAACTATCAGACATATGTTCAACAAAGAGACATACATCAGACGACGTGCTGAACTGAAAAAGCTCGTAGGTAATGGTATCATACTATTGTTCGGCAATAATGAGTCGCCAGCGAACTATCCGGCAAACAGCTATGCGCCCATGCGACAGGACTCATCATTCCTTTATTTCTTCGGTCAACATCGCGACGGACTTGTAGGAATGATTGATGTAGATAACGATACCGAGATGTTCATCGGCAACGATATTGACATTGAGGATATCGTATGGATGGGATTCACCCCGTCAGTTGCAGAACTGGCCGCTGAGGTTGGTGTCAAGAAGACGGCTCCAATGGCATCGCTGGAAACGATTTGCAAAAACGCTTTGGCACAAAACAAAGCGATCCACTTCCTGCCGCCTTATCGATATGACACGAAGATTCAGATAATGGATCTGCTGGGCATCCATCCCAACAAGCAGAAAGAATCCGCCTCACTTCAGTTGATTAAAGCTGTAGTGAAAATGCGTGCAACAAAAGAGCCACAGGAGATTGAGGCTATCGAGCGTGCTTGCGATGTAGGCTATGCGATGCACACTACGGCTCAGCTACTTATTAAGCCTGGTGTTACTGAGCGCTTCGTCGGTGGACAGGTTGACGGTATTGCTCGCTCATTGGCACAAGGCGTCAGCTTTGCAACCATATTTACCCAACATGGCGAGATCATGCATGGATGTCCTTCAGATGCTCCATTGGAGAAAGGACGTTTGGCGCTCTGTGATGCAGGTTGTGAGCTCGAAGACTATTGCTCCGACAATACACGAACAATGCCTGTAGATGGTAAGTTCACACAGCGACAGCGAGAAATCTATTCCATAGTAGAGGCTTGTCACGATCATGTATTGGAAGTAGCCAAGCCTGGCGTAAAATATGCCGATGTACATTTCTCTGTATGCAGAATGATGACAGAGCGTCTGAAAGAACTCGGCCTGATGAAGGGAGATACTGAAGAAGCCATACGCGCTGGTGCTCACGCAATGTTCCTGCCTCACGGATTGGGACACATGATGGGTATGGACGTTCACGATATGGAAGGACTCGGACAAATCTATGTAGGTTTCGATGAAGAAACACGTCCTAATCTGGAACAGTTTGGAACGAACTGTCTGCGCATGGGACGTCGACTGGAAGAGGGATTTGTCGTCACTGATGAACCAGGCATCTATTTCATCCCAGCCCTTATTGACGAATGGAAAGCAAGCGGTCATTGTGCGGAGTTCCTGAACTTCGACCTACTGGAGACTTATAAAGACTTTGGTGGTATCCGCATCGAGGACGATCTGCTTATCACCAAAGACGGCTGCCGTTTCCTTGGTACGAAACGCATCCCGTATCACGTCGATGAACTAGAAGATTTTATGAAGAACAACTAATAATTTATCAACAAATGAAGAAAATCATGACGCTTGCACTTCTGGCCGCTATCGCCATTGGTGCACAGGCTGAGGAGAAAGACTCAGTAAAATCAAACAAGCCAGTCTTCACGACTGTCAAGGAGAATAAGATCACATCCATTAAGGATCAGAATCGTTCGGGTACCTGCTGGGATTACTCTACCCTCTCATTCTTTGAAGCTGAGATTCTGAAAGCAACAGGAAAGACCTATGATCTCTGCGAATCATTCGTAGCCAACAAGACTTATATGGCACGTGCGACCCAAGTTGTTCGCTATCATGGTGATTGTCAGTTCTCACAGGGAGGCTCAGCTGAAGACGTGCTCGCCACTCTGAAAGAATATGGTATCTGCCCTGAAGAGGCTATGCCCTTCCCCGGCTCGCTCTATGGTGACTCACTCAACAACTTCAATGAGTTCTTCTCATTGTTGGAGCCCTATGTGGCAGCCATCTCAAAAAGTAATGCCAAGAAAATTTCTTCTCAATGGAAAGTCGGTCTTCAGGGAATCCTTGATGCTTATCTTGGCGTTTGTCCCACAGAGTTCACTTACGAGGGAAAGAAATATACTCCAAAGTCATTCATGCAGTCTTTGGGAATCAATCTCGACGACTATGTAAGCATTACCAGCTACACACATCATCCCTTCTATACAGCCTTTGCCGTAGAAGTGCAGGACAACTGGCGTTTCCCATTGAGCTATAATCTTCCTATGGACGAGATGATGCAGGTCATCGACAATGCTGTCAACAATGGTTACACAGTAGCTTGGGGCGGTGATGTAAGCGAAGATGGCTTCACACGTTCTGGTCTTGCCTATGCTATCGACACGAAAGCTACTGAGAGTCTGGCTGGCAGCGATATGGCAAAATGGCTCAAGATGACAGCAGCCAAGAAGAAGAACCTCATCGACTCATTGGGTTGCACGGTTCCTGAGGTTGTTGCCACACAGGAGATGCGCCAGGAGCGTTTCGACAACTGGGAGCTGACTGATGACCACGGCATGCTCATCTACGGTGTTGCCAAGGATCAGAATGGCAAGGAATATTATATGGTGAAGAACTCTTGGGGAGAGACAGGCGACTACAAGGGAATCTGGTACATGACCAAGACCTTTATTGCTGCCAACACGATGGACTTCCTCGTAAACAAGAACGCTATTCCCAAGAACATTCGCAAGAAACTGGGTATTTAAGATGTGCTAATAGCCAAACATAGCTAAATAGCAATTAAACAAAAACTGCGGTTGCATTCAGATAGGATTGCAATCGCAGTTGTTTTTATAGGATTCTCTCCGAGCGTTTCCAGGATTCTCTCTGAGCGTTTAGTGTATTCTCTCCGAGCGTTTAGTGTTTCTTCTTCTTAGGTTCCTCCTTGACATCCTCGCCACGAGCAGGAAACTTTGGTACAAATTTCATTTCACGCTCTATACGCGACTGTCGTTTCAGCATATATGAGCTGGGATGCTTCGAACTGAAACGGCGAGGATTCGGTAAGGTTGCAGCAATCAATGCACATCGTGAACGGCTCAGTTCAAGAGCCGAACAATTAAAATGCTCACGAGCAACAGCCTCAGCGCCATAGATACCTTCTCCCATTTCAATCGAGTTGAGATAAACCTCCATAATACGCTGCTTGGACCACAACAGTTCTATCAAAGTAGTGAAATATACTTCAAAGCCTTTTCGCACCCAAGAGCGTCCAGGCCATAGAAACACGTTTTTAGCCGTTTGTTGGGAAATAGTAGAAGCACCAAACTTTCTTTTCCCAGGATGTTCTTGGTTTCGCTTGGCAGCTTTCTGAATTGCTTCAAAGTCGAAGCCATGATGATTCAGGAAGTTTGCATCTTCGCTGGCGATAACCGCAACCGGCAAAGAAGGGGATATCGATTCCAGTGCCACCCAATGATGCTTCATCTTTATCTCACTGCCATTCTTCACTTGTTCAGCCACACGAAGCAACATCAATGGAGTGACAAAGACAGGAATAAAACGATAAGCAATAACAGAAAGAATCGTGGAGGCGAAAAACGCCACCACGACCCATTTCAAAATCTTTTTAATATAGCTGACAATCAGCATGCTACGAACATTACTGGAGAGTACCGTTCTGAGCAGCCTGGATCATCTTCTGGCTTGCATACATGTAAACCTCTACACGACGGTTCTGCTTGCGACCCTCAGCAGTTGAGTTGTCGGCAACAGGATTGGTAGAACCCTGACCGTCAACAGTCTTAATCTGAGCAGCGCTTACACCCTGGCTGAGCAGATAGCTCTGAACGGCCTGAGCACGCTTTACAGAAAGAGGATTGTTGATAGCGTCGCTACCAGTATTATCAGTATGGCCATAGATAGCAATATCACAATCGCTGTTGCTCTTCAGCACGCCTGCAAACTGGGTAAGAGATGCCTTTGAAGCAGCATTCAGGTCAGCCTTGTTAGTAGCGAAGAGGATACCAGAATCGAATGTAACCTTAACTGCGTCAAGACCATTAGCATCCTTAACTTCCTCAACCTGAGCATTCTGAACAGCCTGAGCCTGAGCCTTAACCTTATCCATCTTCTTGCCGATGAGGGCACCTGCGCCAGCACCTACAGCACCACCTACAGCGGCACCAACAGCGGTGTTGCCAGCGAGTTTACCAACAACAGCACCAAGTACAGCACCTGCACCAGCACCAATAGCAGTTCCCTTGGCAGTATTTGAACATCCTGCCAAAACAATTCCTGCGCAAAGCGTCAGAATTACAACTTTAAGTTTCTTCATAATGGTAAAAATGTTAATTTAAAGTGTTAAACAATAATTTTTCGTGTTGCAAAGATAATCTTTTTATTCGGATTAAAATAAGTTTTCCAACTTTTTTTGTATTTTTGCACCCAAAATTTATACATAGTAAAAATATCATGGCAAAAGAATTAAAAGAATTAACAAAACGGGCTGATAATTATAGCCAGTGGTTTAACGACCTCGTCGTTAAAGCTGATTTGGCAGAGCAGAGCGCTGTACGCGGCTGCATGGTTATCAAGCCTTATGGTTATGCTATCTGGGAGAAGATGCAGCAGCAGTTGGACAAGATGTTTAAGGAGACAGGCGCTCAAAATGCCTATTTCCCCCTGCTGATCCCCAAGTCATTTCTCTCGCGCGAGGCCGAACATGTAGAGGGCTTTGCCAAGGAGTGTGCCGTAGTGACACACTATCGCCTGAAGGCAGCCGATGGCGGTGTGGTTGTTGACCCCGCAGCTAAGTTGGAGGAAGAGCTGATTGTTCGTCCTACCTCAGAGACGATTATCTGGAACACCTATAAGAACTGGATTCACTCTTGGCGCGATCTGCCCCTGATGTGCAACCAGTGGTGCAATGTGATGCGCTGGGAGATGCGCACCCGTCCTTTCCTGCGCACCTCTGAGTTCCTGTGGCAGGAAGGTCATACCGCTCACGCTACTCGCGAGGAGGCTGAAGAGGAAGCACAGAAGATGCTGAAGGTCTATGCCAAGTTTGCTGAGGAGTGGATGGCTGTGCCTGTAGTACAGGGCGTGAAGAGTGAGACCGAGCGTTTTGCCGGTGCTCTCGACACCTATACTATCGAGGCAATGATGCAGGACGGCAAGGCCCTGCAGAGCGGCACCTCTCACTTCCTGGGTCAGAACTTCGCAAAAGCTTTCGAGGTTACCTATCTTAATAAAGAGAACAAGCCCGAATATGTTTGGGCTACCTCATGGGGCGTCTCTACCCGTCTGATTGGTGCGCTCATCATGACTCACTCTGACGACAACGGATTGGTACTGCCTCCGAAGCTGGCTCCTATCCAGGTTGTGATTATTCCTATCGCCACCAAGCCCGAGCAGATGGAGCAGGTGAACAAGGAGGTTACTCCTATCATCGAGGCGCTGCGTCAGAAAGGCATTAGCGTGAAGTTCGACGATGCTGACAACAAGCGTCCTGGCTTCAAGTTTGCCGACTATGAGCTGAAGGGTGTTCCCGTTCGTCTCGTCTTGGGTGCCCGCGACTTGGAGAACGGTACCATCGAGGTGATGCGCCGCGATACACTCGAAAAGGAGACCCGTTCTATCGAGGGTATTACAGAATATGTAGAGCAGCTGTTGGAGGACATCCAGCAGAACATCTTCAAGAAGGCCAAGGACTATCGCGATGCTCATATCTATGAGTGTGAGAACTACGAGGAGTTCAAGGAGAAGGTGAAGGACGGTGGTTTCTTCCTCTGCCACTGGGACGGTACTGCCGAGACCGAGGCAAAGATCAAGGAAGAGACACAGGCAACCATCCGCTGCGTGCCTTTTGGCGTAGAGCAGACACCTGGAGTAGATATGGTGACAGGAAAGCCCGCAAAGGCTCGCGTCATCATCGCAAGAAGCTACTAAGGGTTGAGAGTTTAGAGTCTCTAGTTTCTTAGAGACTCTCTCTTATAATATTTTCTGCAAAAGAAAAGCAGAACGGTAGGAATGTCCATCGAACAACCATTCGGGCATTTCTGCCGTTTTCTTATATCCTGCCTTTTCAAAAAGAGCAATAGCACTGGAGTTATCTTCTCCTATAATAGCATATAGTTGATGAAGATGCAATACCTGTTGAGCGTAACTTGCCAACTGTCTTAGCGAATCGAAAGCATAGCCTTGGCGACGACGGGAAGCCTCAATAACGAGCCCCACCTCAGCACGAAGATTGCGGGCATCGAAGTTCACGAGGTCAGCAATGCCTACTACTGTTCCCTCATGCTCGATCATCAGTCTTACCTGTCCGTCGGCATAGATATCACCTGTTGCCTGCGAGATATAGTTATGAAGCAGATAACGGGAATAAGGCACATTGGTCACACCAACATCCCATAACTCGCGGTCGTTCTCAATACGGTAAAGCACATCGAGATCTTCCGGTTCAAGGGCTCTAAGGGATACTTCATTCATGATCATCAACTAAAAATCTGATTCAAAAAAGACACAGATGCCGATCTATTCAGACAATCACCTCATTATGTGTGAGCAGCACGCCCGTCTTTCGACTATAGGTTCCTATCTGGAAACGTCCTGGATGCTGACGAGAGTAGTTCAGCACCTCGGCAAACGTGAATGAATTGTCAATATCGCATACCAACACATTACAATCCTCCACCTCATTCAGCTTACGACAGAACACAGCATCAAGTCCCTTTCGCATCGCCAGTTTGCGGCATTCACGCAACATGGAACTGGAGCCTACGAAACAGTATAGCGGCGAATCCACATCCCGATGATCAAGTGCCAATGACTTCAGCATTCGTTTGTATTGCATCTGGAACAGGGCGAGGATCGCTCTCAGGTAGATGGCAAAGCGAATGGGGATTGTAATCAGGAACGACAGGTGGCCATAATGCTTTCTGAAGAAGATGAGCATCGCCCTGTAGAATACGTGAACATAGCCGAAGGATGATTTCTGTGTCGATTCTCCTTTATAGTGGAGGATATGAGCAGGCACATACCAGTTTTCGTAGCCGCCCTTCAGTACGCGATACGACAGGTCGATATCTTCGCCATACATGAAGAAGTCCTTGTCCAGCATACCCACTTCGTCGAGCACCTTTCGGCGAATCATACAGAAAGCGCCGCTGATAACCTCAATCTTTCCAGGCCTTTCCCACGACAGATGACTCATATAGTACTTACGAGTGAAACCGCACATCTTCATGAATGACACGAAAGGTGTAGGCAGACCTCGACGCGACTCTCTGGCAATCGTTCCGTCAGAATTCTGCATCATCACTCCCACTCCACCTGCTTTCGGGTTCTTATCCATGAAGTCGAGGACTTTCTTGATGGCATTCTCATCGACGATAGTATCGGGATTCAGCAGAAGCACATACCTGCCTCTCGACTGTCGGATAGCTGTATTGTTGGCGCGTGCAAACCCGAGGTTATGATTACTCTCAATCAGTCGGATGCGAGTGCCGAAACGCTTATGGAGATATGCTACCGAACCATCACGTGAGTGATTATCAACAACAAATATCTCAGCCTCAATGCCACGAAGAGCTCTCTCGAGGCTATTGATACATTGCTCGAGATAATAACACACATTATAGTTGACTATGACGACACTCAGTTTCATACCGTCTCCTTGCTTTTAGTCTCATACAGGAAACGTTCCTCAGTAGGATAGATAAACGGGAACGTGAGCAGTACAATGGTTGCCAGCCAAGCAAACGAACCGTTGGCAAAGAGCCAGTAGCTCATGATGTTATTATCGAGAACAAACGTCAGGACGATCAAACGCCATATACTCCAAGTCGGATAGCAAATCGACGGATAGGCCACGATTCTAGTTTCGATGCTCTTCAACTTGAACATGCGCAGGGCTCCGTATATACCTCCCAGTGTCAGAAGGATGGAGAATGACTGCCACAAGAACTCCAGTTGCACATGTCCGACGAGCATTCCGCCAGTCAGGTCAAGCAACACGAACTCTACGACTCCGAAAATCAATAGAGACAGTACGATGTCTATCCAGAATATCGTTCTTAGCGTTTTGATTATATCTTTCATTTGTATCAATCGTTTTATGTTTGTTATTAGTATCGTATTTGTTCGTTATAAGTATTCTCGTTTTTCAACAATCCTTTCTGCTCCAGATTTATTTTCCGGTGAAAGGCGTTCGATTCAGGATAGAACGGCCGAGCGTCACCTCATCGGTATATTCGAGTTCGTTGCCGACGGCTACTCCCCGTGCGATAACACTCATCTTCACATCGTAGGCAGCCAGTTTGCGGAAGATGTAGAAATTGGTCGTATCACCTTCCATCGTCGGACTAAGTGCCAGGATGATTTCCTTCACCTCTCCCTCTCCCACTCTGCTGACCAGTGAGTCGATTTCCAAATCGCTGGGACCGATACCGTCCATCGGCGAGATAACGCCCCCCAGAACATGATAGAGTCCCTTGAACTGCTGGGTGTTCTCGATGGCCATCACATCCTGTATATTCTCCACCACACATATCACCGACGCATCACGACGCGGATCGCTGCATATTGGACAAAGCTCGCTATCACTTATATTATGACAGCATCGACAGAACTGCACCTCATGCTTCATCTTCAAGAGAGCATCAGCAAACTGCTCCACCTCCTCATCCGTACGGCGCAACTCATGAAGCACCAGTCGCAAGGCTGTCTTGCGACCTATGCCAGGCAACTTCGAGAATTCCTGAACGGCCTGTTCCAAGAGTTGTGATGGATATTGCTGTATCATCGTTTGTCGATATCTAAACTTCGAGTTTCAATTCTTCTTATCCTTCTATCTCTGAGAGTTCGAGCCAGCGCATCGATTTCTCATCCAGTTCGTCGTTGAGCAACGGCAATCGCTTACTCTTCTCGGTCAGCTCCTCTACTGAGAGTGTTCCGCTGCAGAGGGCTTCCTCCAGTTGTTTCTTCTCGTCCTCCAATGCGGCAATCTCTTTCTCCAACTGCTCCAGTTCGCGTTTCTCCTTGAAAGAGAGCTTGCGGGAATTAGGCTTAGCAGCTTGCCCAGCCGAACTAGAAGAACCAGATTGACCAGAAAGCCCCGATTGGTTAGAAGAACTAGAAAGGCTTACCTTACCAGCCTTACCAGAAGCAGCCGATTCCTGCGGCTGTAGTGCGCTCCACTCTCGGTACTGGGTATAGTTGCCGGGGAAGTCCTTCACCTCGCCCTGTCCCTTGAACACGAGAAGATGATCGACGACCTTATCCATAAAGTAGCGGTCGTGACTGACAACAATCACGCATCCAGGGAAATCCTGCAGGTATTCCTCCAGAATCTGTAGTGTGACGATATCGAGGTCATTGGTCGGCTCGTCGAGTACGAGGAAGTTAGGATTCTGCATCAGAACGGTGCAGAGGTATAGCTTGCGACGCTCACCGCCCGAGAGCTTATACACGTAGTTATGCTGTTGTTCAGGTGTGAACAGGAAGTGCTGCAGGAACTGACTCGCTGAGAGATGTTTGCCCGAACCGAGGTCGATGTATTCAGCTATGTCGCGCACCACATCGATGACCTTCTGTGTCTCGTCGAACTTCAGACCTTCCTGCGAGAAATAGCCGAAGCGAACGGTATCACCCACAACGATCCTGCCTTCATCGGGTTGCGTCTCTCCCAAGAGCATCTTCAGGAAGGTTGACTTGCCCGTTCCGTTGTTACCCACGATACCCATCTTCTCGAAGCGGGAGAAGTTGTAGTAGAAGTCCTTGAGGATAGTAAGTTGACCGTTAGCCGTAGCAAACGCTTTCGAAATATACTGGCACTCGAAAATCTTAGAACCGATATACACATTCGACGCCTTCAGTCGCACCTGTCGTTCCTCGATACGCGACTTGGCGATGCGTTCCAGTTCGTAGAAGGCATCCTCGCGATACTTCGCCTTATGGCCACGTGCCTGAGGCATGCGGCGCATCCATTCCAGTTCGGTACGATAGAGGTTATTGGCGCGTGCTATCTCAGCTCTTCGATTGTCGATTCGCTCCTGTCGCTTCTCCAGATAATAGGAGTAGTTGCCACGATAGGTATAGATGGTGCGATCATCGATTTCCAGGATAACCGAACACACACGGTCGAGGAAATAACGGTCGTGAGTAACCATCAAGAGTGTTTTCCTTCCTCTGTTCAGATATCCTTCCAACCATTCAATCATTTCCAGATCGAGATGGTTGGTGGGCTCGTCAAGGATGAGGAAGTCGGGTTCCAGAATCAGAACATTGGCCAGTGCCACACGTTTCTGCTGACCTCCCGAGAGTTGTCCCATCGGCTGGCTGAGGTCACGTATTTTCAGTTGGGTAAGAATCTGCTTTGCTTTCAGAACCTTCTCTTCGTTTCCTTGATGATTGAAGCAAGCATCGAGTACCGAATCATTGGGATCAAACTTCGGCGACTGTTCGAGCATGCCCACCCGCAGGTCTCTACGGAAGATGATACTTCCCTCATCGTAGCCGTCCTTGCCTGAGAGCAGGGAGAGCAGCGTCGATTTGCCGGTGCCGTTCTTGGCGATGAGTCCTACCTTCTGTCCTTCGGCAACCGAGAAACTGATATTTTCAAAAAGCAAAAGAGAACCAAACGATTTCGTCAGGTTCTGCACGTCTAAGTATGGGATTTCCTTACCCATTCTTCAGTTCGTTGTTGATTTGCTCGATATAGCTCAGCACATCGTCACGCCCTTCTCGCTTTTCGGATGAGGTGACAAAATATGGCGGCATTTCCTCCCACGTCTCCAGCAGTTTGCGTTTATATGCTTCCACGTTGGCACGCACCTTTGCCCCTGTGAGCTTATCGGCCTTAGTAAAGATGATGGCAAACGGAACACTCGACAAGCCGAGCCAGTTGATGAACTCCAAGTCGATGGCCTGCGGTTCGTGGCGTACATCGACCAATACGAAGACATTCACCAACTGTTCGCGACCGAGAATATATCCGCGAATCATCTGATCCAGTCGGGCAATCTCTTTCTTCGAGCGCTTAGCAAAACCATAGCCGGGCAAGTCAACCAGATACCACTCCTTATTTATAATAAAGTGGTTGATAAGGAGGGTCTTGCCTGGCGTAGCTGAAGTCTTTGCCAACTTCTTGTTGTTGGCAAGCATATTGATAAGACTCGATTTTCCCACGTTTGAGCGCCCGATGAATGCATATTCAGGCTTCGTGTCGTTAGGACACATCGCAACGTTTGGGGCAGAGATTGTAAATTCGGCTGTTTTTACGTCCATTTATCTAATACGGTCAAGTGAGCGCACCAATTTCTCGTCGCGCAGAATGCCTTTCCTTGCAAGGAAAATGAGCAGGATGGAAACCAACGGAAGTGCGTGATACCATCCCAGCCCTTCGACTGGCGCTGCCATACTCAGCTGTACATACCAAATGAACAACAGAAGCATGGGCAACAAGCTGAATTGAGCTTGACGCTTACGGTTCTTATACAAGGGTATCGTCAGCGCGGCAAGGACTGCCGAGGCAATCAGCATCAGCGCACGAGCCAACGGAGTCGTCTCGATACAGGCCACTACAACCAGCAGCAGAGCAGCCAGCACCAGATACCAGGTTTGTGGTCTCAGCATAGCTTACAAGGGTTAGGCCTCGGCCTGCTGATTCTCACGAGCTGGATCGCGCCAGTACACTTTACCCTCTTCGAACTCCTCGGTAGCGAGCAGTGTGGGCTTCGGCAGTTTCTCGTAGTAACGGGAAATCTCAATCTGTTCACGGTTCTCGAACACTTCCTCCAGTGAGTCGTTGTAAGATGCAAACTCAGCGAGCTTCTTTGACAGGTCTTCCTTGATCTGAACAGAGATCTGATTAGCACGCTTAGCGATAATTGCTACGCTCTCATAGAGGTTGCCTGTCTCGTCGCACAGGTCCATGATGTTGTGTGTTACGGTGTTTACCGGAGCTTTTGACTTTTTGTAATCCATTTCTAAACTGTTTATTTTATACTTTTTTTTCCTTAGTCCGATTTTTCCTTAGTCCCCAATGAACTTCTTGCATTTCTGGATATATTTCTCCGCCAACTCCCTATCCTTTGAGTCGGGATATTCGTTGATGAAGCCATAGCATTCATCCTCGGCATCGCGATAGCGTTCCAGTCGTTTCTCTTCCGAGGAGTTCTGAGCCAGATAGAACTTACTCTTCATGATGAGCAGGGAGAAATCCTCGCGCCACTTGGTGTAGGGGTAGTTCTTCAAGGCGTTCTGGGCAGTAATGATACTGGAGATATAGTTACTCTCGTTATTCGAGTTGATGTTACCGAAATAGCCGCCCAGATTGAAATAGAGCTGAGCCGACAGCAGTTCCTTCATCACGAGCTTGTCCTGCAGCACGAACAGACGGTCCTGTGCCGTGTGGCGCAAGGGAGAGTCAGGAAAATAGTCCATGAATTGCTGATAGGCATTGATAGCACCGATGGTCGGTGTCTGATCCAGACGAGGCTCAGGGGCTCCTTCGTAAAGGGACTGACCGACGTAGAACATGGCGCGCTCGGCAAAGTCGCCTTTCGGATAGGTCGTATGATACTTTCGGAAAGTCTCCGAGGCAGCTTCATAGTCACCGTTCATATATTGCGACATAGCCAACATATAAAGGGCTTCCTGAGCCTCCGTAGTACCCTTTTTGATGGTAATCACATCCAGTAGCAGGGTCTCAGCTTGGCTGTACTTTCCCAAAGCAAAGCATTGCTTGGCGTATTCATATCGATAAGCATAGTCGCTCGACTTGATGACACGATTGAACTCATTGGCACAGCCCGTCAGCAGAACGTTCAGGGCCATCGTAGCGACTATCAAGAAAACACTCTTTTTCATTAATGAAATTAATTTTAGCGTGCAAAGTTACTCATTTTCGGGCGAAAAACAAGCGATTTTATAGTTTTTTTAACCGCATAGCACGCAGTTTTCACAGATTATATATAATTTTGCAGGTTCAAAAGCACATTTTTCACATTCAAAGAGAACAAATCATGGACTTCATCCTTTCCTCGAAATACCAGCCGACTGGTGACCAGCCAGAGGCCATCCGACAGCTCACCGACGGAGTGAAGCGCGGCGATCGCTCGCAGGTGCTATTGGGCGTCACGGGTAGCGGCAAGACGTTCACGATTGCCAACGTCATCCAGAACATCCAGCGCCCCACGCTCATTCTTTCCCACAACAAGACGCTCGCGGCTCAGCTCTACGACGAGATGAGAGGCTTCTTTCCTGACAATGCGGTGGAGTATTACGTGAGCTATTACGACTACTACCAGCCGGAGGCTTACATCCCTCATACGGACACTTACATCGAGAAGGATTTGGCCATCAACGAGGAGATTGACCGACTACGACTAAGTGCGGTAAGTAATTTATTATCAGGCAGAAAAGACGTTATCGTTGTATCTTCGGTTTCATGTATCTACGGCATGGGATCGCCCGTTGCCTTGGCCGAGAACACCATCACTCTTCAACAGGGAAAAACGCTCGACCGCAACGCTTTCTTGCGCCAACTTGTCCAGGCTCTCTATGTGCGAAATGACATCGCGCTGGAACGGGGAAGTTTTCGCGTAAAGGGCGACACGGTGGACATCTACATGGCCTACAACGACACCATCCTGCGAGTGGTGTTCTGGGACGATGAAATCGATACTATCGAGGAGCTCGACCCCGTAACGCTCCAACGCAAGGGCCGTTTTGCCGAGTACAAGCTCTACCCCGCCAACCTCTTCACCACCTCACAGGAACAGACGCATCGCGCCATCCACGACATACAGGACGACCTTGTCAAGCAAGTCGACTACTTCAACGAGCTGGGCGACCCCATCAAGGCACAGCGCATCAAAGAGCGCGTGGAGTACGACATGGAGATGATCAAGGAACTGGGCCACTGCTCGGGCATCGAGAACTACTCGCGCTATTTCGACGGACGCAAGGCGGGCGAGCGCCCTTACTGTCTGCTCGATTTCTTCCCCGACGACTACCTGCTGGTCATCGACGAGAGCCACGTTTCCGTGCCGCAGATCAACGCCATGTACGGTGGTGACCGCGCCCGCAAGACCAACCTCGTGGAGTACGGATTCCGACTGCCTGCCGCCTTCGACAACCGTCCGCTCACCTTCGACGAGTTCCAAGCCGAGATCAACCAAGTGATTTACGTGTCGGCCACACCTGCCGATTTCGAGCTACAGGAGGCCGAAGGAGTGGTCGTCGAACAGGTGATTCGCCCCACAGGACTGCTCGACCCGGAGATTGAGGTGCGCCCATCGGAGAACCAGATTGACGACCTGTTGGAGGAGATCAACGTGCGCATCGAACGGGGTGAGCGCACGCTCGTCACCACGCTCACCAAGCGCATGGCCGAGGAGCTGTCCGAGTTCCTCCTGAACCATAGCATCAAGACCGCCTATATCCATAGCGATGTGGCCACGCTCGACCGCGTGAAGATTCTCGAAGGACTGCGTGCCGGCGAGTACGACGTACTGGTGGGCGTCAACCTCCTGCGTGAGGGTCTCGACCTCCCTGAGGTATCACTCGTGGCCATCCTCGATGCCGACAAGGAGGGCTTCCTGCGCTCTCATCGCAGCCTCACCCAGACGGCTGGTCGCGCTGCCCGAAACGTCAACGGACGAGTCATCATGTATGCCGACACCATCACCGCTTCCATGCAACTCACCATCGACGAAACCAACCGTCGCAGAACGAAGCAGATAAACTACAACGAAAAGCACCATATCACTCCTACTCAGATAGTTAAGAACATTAGCGGCAGTTCATTAAGACAAGCCGACCGCGCCGATTTGAAGGAACTGAGTCGCTCATTCAGCACCGCTTCCGACACCACCGCGACGATGGCCGCCGACCCGATCATCGAGCACATGACTCGCCCACAAATGGAGAAACTCATTGCCGAGACCACCCGCAAGATGAAGGAGGCCGCCAAACAGATGGACTTCCTACAGGCTGCCCAGTACCGCGACGAGATTATCCGCCTGCAGAACGAGCTGGAAATGAAGTGATTATGCATACTGAACACTTTGACAATTCCCCCAAAAATGTGGTCAAAGTGGTCAAGGTCAAAATGG
>Ga0265298_10004156_pt1 | contig 18627 bp, 11 predicted proteins | sample AusTroGonzalo_MG_3_FD_193486 | JGI IMG/M metagenome (GOLD analysis project Ga0265298, IMG submission 193486) | Bovine rumen microbial communities from tropical cattle in Woodstock, Queensland, Australia - Gonzalo_01 | ecosystem: Host-associated > Mammals > Digestive system > Stomach > Rumen ... | reverse complement strand
AGCCCCAGCGGAGTGGCAATGATCCGGTCCAGGGAAGCATCGGCATAACGTCCGGATCCACAGGAAAACTGGCAGACGAACAGAATGGTCAGCATGATCCACGCCCCCTGCCCCATTTTCAGCGATTCGGCCAGCCAGGTGCCCGCTCCTAGCAGAAACCCCAGATCAAGCGCTTCCTTCGTACTGAAACGGTCATAAAAACCGTCCGGCTCCGGCTGATGCGAATGAAAAACCGCCGCTGCCAGCAGGACGACGGGGATCCCGAGCGCGATCCCGAACGCGCGGTCGACGGCAGGCAGCCAGGACCCCGGCGCGAAAAACGCCAGGTATCCGGCTATGCACATGGAACACGCCGTCACCTTCCCCGGCAGGAAACGCAGGATCCCCGCCGCGGTCAGAGCCGGCAGGACCGCCAGCAGCCATTTTTCCTCCCGGCAGATCCCGATCAGGAACTGCAGGGACATGGCGCAGAATGCCATCGGCAGCAGCAGCCGGAAACGTTTCCGGCCATCCGGGACCTGATACAAAACCGAAGCGGAAAGGAAACAGAAGGCGACCATCAGCAGATTGGCGTCCGGCAGGCGCAGGAAACTCCAGCAGAACGCCATCGATAAAGCCGCGGTCAGCAAGGCCATCACATGATGCCATGGACCGGAAACCGGCACAGACTCCCCCCGAAAAACCATATCCTTCCCCCCTTGAATGTATGGCTTCAATGCGGGTAGTATACCCCGCGAAAGCGAATTGTCAAGCGGGAGACCGCACCCTGAGCCGAAAAAAGTGAAAAATGCCGGATCGGCTTATCCCAGCAGCGGACGGATCTTGTCGAGCGTGACCGGCTTGAGAAGGATCCCGTTGAAACCGTTCGATTCAGCCTGGCTGCGGGCTTCGACATCGGCAGTGATGAGATATACGGGCAGATGCGAAAGTTTTCCATCGCCGCGGATGGCTTTAATCAGATCGTGACCGTCCATTTCGGGCATCCAGAGATCGGAAAACACGATATTGAAATTCGGATCGGACGTCAGGACGGACAACGCCTCCCGGCCGTTTTCCGCCATCACGACATCGGTCACGCCGCATTTTGCCAGCATGGCCTTGAGGACCGCGCGGTTGACCGGAGAATCGTCGACCACGAGGATGCGCAGACCGGCCGGGATTGACAGCCCGGACAATGCGGACGGTTCGGTCTTTCCGGCTGGCTCCTCGGCGGGCTTGACGTCATGAAGCAGGATCGTAAAAGTCGAGCCGACGCCGATTTTGGAGTCGATCTTCAGTTCGCCGTCCATGAGGTCCACGAGTTTGCGGCAGATGGCCAGACCAAGACCGGTGCCGTCGCGGTGATTTTTGTCGGCCAACTGGACGAACGGCTGGAGAATGCGGGTCAGGTCCTCTTCCGAGATGCCCTTGCCCGTATCGGCAACCGAAAGCGTCAGAGTGCCGTCCTGCCAGAAGACCCGGACCGTGATCGTCCCGGCCATGGTGTATTTGTATGCGTTCGACAGCAGATTGTAAAGGAGCTGGCGAACGCGCTGCGGATCGACACAAAGGCACGGCATCTCCCCGATCTCGGTCTTGAGTTCCAGCGATTTGCGGGTCCGGAGGGTCTCGCAGACGGAGATGACCTCGCGGATGAGCGCCGTCAGGTCGGTTGGTTCTTCGATGATGTCCATCTTGCCGCTCTCCAGCTTGGAAAGATCCAGGATGTCATCCACGAGGCGCGCAAGCACTTTGCCGCTTGAGCGGATGGCCGAAATGCAGCGCTTACGGTCTTCCGCATCGGAGATCCCCGCCTCAAGCAGTTCGGAAAAACCGACGATGGCGTTGAGGGGCGTGCGGATGTCATGCGAGACGGACGAGAAAAAGAGCCCTTTCGCCTGGTTTGCCATGCGTTCCGCCTTGAGTTTTGCCTCATAATCATGCGCCAGCAATTCCTTCCAATGCATGTCGTCGCGCTCTTCCTCAATGACGAAGACATGCAGGAGACAGCATCCGAAAAGACAGCCGATGGAATAAAGCGGAAGGAACGGATCGGCGAGCTGGAGCAGGATCGCGGCCAGCATCGTGAGGCCGAAGGCGAAGACCATCTTGTTGCGGTGGCGGAGCGCGCCGTCCTCCGTATGCAGCAGCTTGAACAGCGTCAATCCGGAACTGAACGCATTGAACGCCGCCAGCAGCAGAAGCGCGACCGGCCGCACCGGTCCGGCTATGTATCCGGCCTGGGCATCGATGCGGAAATAATGGCCGGTGAAAACGTTCACCGTCAGTGCGGCAATGAAGAACACCAGCAGTCCCCACCTGGACCACAGCAGAAACCTGCGGGGCAATCCGTCCAAGTGCAGATATTCGACGACAGTATGCGTCCAGGCGCAGACTGACAGCACCATCGTCAGGAAGAAAAGGACGGTGACGATGTAAAGCAGACTGTGACATTTCCAGGCGGCAAGAAGCCCCCACAGGACATCCGATATGAAAAAGACCAGCAGACAGACGAGGAAGCGTCTGAACACCCAGATCAGCGGGTGGACATGGCCCGTCCGCCGGTTGAACAGCTGCCGCCAGTTGATGATCAGATGAACGACCAGCGCTATGAAGGAAATTGCCGAATAAAAATAGTATTGCATAAGGCTCCTTGAAGCACGATGTCTTTTTATTGCTTACAGGAAATGGTAATATAGCATAATGCAACGTTTTTTTCAAATTTTTTCATAATGATGCGGCGAAAAATAAGCCTGACAGGGCCGGCAAGAGAACGGGACTCATGGCACGGGATGACAGGAACATCCCCGGTTTTCATCCCGGCGTCCCGGCTGAAAACACATCCATGAGCTTGTCGTAGGTCAGAGGTTTGAGCAGGATGCCGGAGAAAAGGTAGTTCCGGGCATCGCGCCGGTATTCCGTATCGGCCGTCAGGGCAAAAACCGGAAGATCTTTGAAGCGGGAATCACCGCGGAGCTTCTCGATAAGTTCCATGCCGTTCATATTCGGCATCCAGAGATCCGACAGGACGAAATCATGCGGCTGGCCAGCCTTCTCGGCCGAATCAAGTTTTGCGAACGCTTCTCCGCCGTCACGGGCCTGATCGATCGAGGTGATGCCGGCTTTCTTCAGGAAGGCGGTCAGGACCGCCCGGTTGACCGGGGAATCATCCACGATCAGCACATGTTCCGGCCGGTTCGCCGGTGCGGCGACGGGTTTCGGCGCGGCGGCAGGTTCCTTCTTTTCCTCACAGAGAGCGATATCCGGAATACGGATCCGGAAGGTAGACCCCTTCCCGAGCTTGCTTTCGACGAGGAGCTGGCCGCCCATCGTCTCGACCAGACTCCGGCAGATGGAAAGGCCCAGTCCCGTCCCGCCTGCCCGGTCGGCCGCATGGCTCGGATCCTGGACCTGGACGAACGGATCCATGATGCGTTTCAGCATGTCTTCCGGAATGCCGCAGCCGGTGTCGGAGACGGCAACATCCAGTTTGTTTCCGGCATACGAGGCGGAAACGGTCACGGATCCGCTTTCCGTGAACTTGACCGCATTTCCGATAAGATTGAAGAGGATCTGGCGGAAACGGTGTTCATCCAGCATGACTTTCGGCACGTCGGCCGTCCAGTTGACCAGTTCGATCCCCTTCCCTCCGGCGGCCAGCCGGAAGGAGGCGAAAACGTCATCCGTCAGTTTCGACAGCAAAACCGGCTCCGGATGGAGCGACATCTTCCCCGAATCCAGTTTCGCCAGGTCGAGCACATCGTTCACCAGCTGCAGCAGCGTGGTGCCGCTTTCGCGGATGGATTGGAGCGCCTCGTCCCGCTCGCTCTGGGTCTTGACTCCGTTCTGCAGCAGTTCGGAATAACCGAGGATCGCATTGAGCGGCGTCCGGATGTCATGACTCACGATACTGAAGAACATGCTCCGCGACTTCTCGGCCGCACGGGCCCGCTCCAGCGCCTTCTCCAGTTCTTCCGTGTGTTTCTCCGCCAGTTCGTCCTGGATGACGAACACATGGAAAAAGCAGTTGCCGATCAGGCAGCCGAGCGAGGTTACCGGAGTAAGCGGCCAGACGACCTGCAGGATAAGGGAAATCGTGATCGTGGCGCAGAACATGAATACCATCATGCACCGTCTGCGGACGGAACCCTGACTGACAACGGCCTTCATGAACACGATGACCGACAGCAGAACAATAAAGGCCACCAGGAGGACGAAAGCAAGAAAACGTCTGTTTCCCAGAAAATAATGGCCCTGCACGTCGAAATAGAACATGCAGTGGTTGAAGATATTGGCCGTCAGCAGCTCGATGTTGACAGCCAGCAGCGCCAGCCCGGACAGGGAGATGACCCATTCCTGCCATTTGCTGAGCGTCAGATAAGGAATGACAAAATACCCCCACATGACGACGAATGCGACCATGGAAAGGAAAAAGAATATCGTATCGATATACAGGAGCCGGGTCCAGCCGAGCCCCGCCAGGATACCCCAGACCGCATCGGCGACATAATAGGTCAGGATGCCGAACAGGAAAGCGCGGTAGCGAACTGCACGCACGGTAAGCAAATTCCGTCCGCTGAGCAGATTGAAGTTGATGATCAGATGGATCAGAACTGCAGTTCCGGAGAATACGGAATACAAATAGCCCTGCATGATGTCACCTGCCTTCGGCCGCTAAACAGTTGAAGGCCCGTTTTTGCGGCCGGCAAAAAGTTTTGTCTTTCGTTTCCATGTTTTCCCCATGACCAATGGCAACCCGTCTATAATATAGCAAATAAATATTCAATTTTCAAGCGGGTTTTGAAAAAAACCGGGGATTTGTGAGATTTGTGCGAGGGACCGGTGCGGCGCGAACCTCATGGACACCATGGACTGAATGGGCATTATGGACAGTCGCGCACTATGCGGCGGTGTCTTCTTCCGGCAATTCGAAAATATTATTTTTTCATGCTTGAAAATTCAGGAAGATGTTGTAAATTAACAGGAATTTTGAGTTGTCACCCAAAACCATCGTAAACAATGGAGAACATGCGATGAATTACACACATGAAGTCGAGCAGATGTGCTGCGTGGCGAAAGGCCCGAAAAACGGACCTGCCCCGATCCCGCAGGAAGGAGCCTGGACACGGGCTAAGGAAGTCAAAGATATTTCCGGACTGACTCACGGAGTCGGCTGGTGCGCTCCCCAGCAGGGCGCCTGCAAACTGACCCTGAACGTCAAGAACGGCATCATCCAGGAAGCCCTGGTCGAAACCATCGGCTGCTCCGGCATGACCCACTCCGCCGCCATGGCCGCCGAGATCCTCCCCGGCAAGACCATCCTCGAAGCACTGAACACCGACCTGGTCTGCGATGCGATCAACACCGCCATGCGCGAACTGTTCCTCCAGATCGTTTACGGCCGCACTCAGACCGCGTTCTCCGAAGGCGGACTGCCCATCGGCGCCGGCCTCGAAGACCTCAAACAGCTCCGTTCCATCACCGGAACCATGTACAGCACCGCCGAAAAAGGCGTCCGCTATCTTGAAATGGCCGAAGGTTATGTCACCGGTCTTGCCCTCGACAAAGAGAACAAGGTCATCGGTTATCAGTTCGTCAACCTCGGCAAAATGATGGAATTCGTCAACAAGTCCACTCCGAAGGAACTGGAAAAGATGTCCGTCAAGGAGTTTGTGGCGAAATTCCAGAAGACCTACGGACGTTTTGCCGACGCCGTCAAAGTCATCAACCCGCGCAAGGCATAAGGAGACGTCACCATGGCACTTTTTGAAAGCTACGAGCGCAGAATTGCTCAGGTCACCAAATTCTTGAAAGACAACGGCATCTCTTCCATCGAAGAAGCCGAAAAGATCACCAAGTCCAAAGGTCTGGATATCATCCAGCGCGTCCGCGACATTCAGCCGATCTGCTTCGAAAACGCCTGCTGGGCCTATCTCGTGGGCGCGGCAGTTGCCATCAGACGCGGACAGACCGAAGCCTCCGAGATCGCCAAGACCCTCGGCGAAGGCCTCCAGAGCTTCTGCATCCCCGGTTCCGTCGCGGACGACCGCAAAGTCGGTCTCGGACACGGCAACCTGGCCAGCATGCTGCTGCAGGAATCCACCCAGTGCTTCGCGTTCTGCGCCGGCCATGAATCCTTCGCCGCCGCGGAAGGCGCGATCGGTCTGGCCAAATCCGCCAACAAGGTCCGCAAGAATCCGCTCCGCGTGATCCTGAACGGCCTCGGCAAAGACGCCGCGGAGATCATCTCCCGCATCAACGGGTTCACCCATGTGGAAACCGCTTTCAACTACAAGACCGGCAAACTGAAGGTCACCAAAGAGAAAGCCTATTCCAAAGGCGAACGCGCGGCGGTCCGCTGCTACGGCGCCGATGACGTCCGTGAAGGCGTCGCCATCATGTGGAAGGAAGACGTGGATATCGCCATCACCGGCAACTCCACCAACCCGACCCGGTTCCAGCATCCCGTCATGGGCACCTACAAGAAAGAGCGCATCGAAGCGGGCAAGCCGTTCTTCTCCGTGGCTTCCGGCGGCGGCACGGGTCGCACGCTGCACCCGGACAACATGGCTGCGGGTCCGGCCTCCTACGGCATGACCGACACCATGGGCCGCATGCATTCCGACGCCCAGTTCGCGGGTTCCTCCTCGGTCCCGGCGCACGTCGAAATGATGGGTCTGATCGGCATGGGCAACAACCCGATGGTCGGCGCTTCCGTCGACGTTGCAGTCGCAGTCGCCCAGGCGATGAAAGGCTCTGCAAAGAAGGCTGCTCCTGCCAAGAAAGCAGCTCCGGCAAAGAAAGCCAAAAAGAAATAATTCTTTGAGCGTTTAACCGACAGGACCGTTCCTTTGCGGGAGCGGTCCTGTTTTTTTGTGCAGTCGCGTCCGATTGTCTGCGATTGTGATCGGTCTGTGTTTTTCCGTAAACTATAGGGCTGATGGGGCTGATGAGGCTGATAGGCAAGTAGCGGGAACCGGACTTACGATGCGGGATCGCTGAGCTGCACTTCCTGGGATATAGTCTCCTGACATGTTTTTCGTGCACTCCGTATTCTCCGTATCAGTTCGCGGAAATTCCGCGCATCCCAAGCGTCGCTGACCAATTGCTGCGATTTGATATATTTTCCGTTTTTGTCAAAGATAAAAATTGATTTTTTGAACAAATCGATGTATAATAACCGACAAGCATTCCAGAAGAAGAGGAGAAATCAAATCATGAGCAATCGAAAGTTTTTGTCCCGGATATGTTTAGCCGTGGTGTCGATCGGTTTGTCGATTCAGGCGGAAGATCTGCAGACCATATCCGGCAGGAACTACCGCGAAGTGAAAGTCAACCGGATAGGGCGCGGAGAAATTGAAATATCACATGCCAGCGGTATTGCGGCAATTCGTTTTGAGGATCTGCCGGAAGATTTTCTGAAGCGTCATCAGGATATTCGTAAAAGCATTACCGAAAAGCCTGTCCTGCAGCAAAAAGCCCAGTCTCCCGCACCGAAAACCGCCTTGAAGGACGGACAGAAGAATGATCTGAAGGCCTACAGTCAGCGGATCTACGAAGAGGAACTGCGAAAAATACATCTCAAGCAGCTGTTTGAAAAGGCTCCGGATCCGGATCCGAAGGCCAAGCCGGATATCATGCAGAATCTGTTGTTTGTCAATGGCGACAACGGATCGGGAACGGCCTTCAAAATGCAATTCGGGAAATTGCCTGTCATTGTTTCGAATGCCCATGTTTTTCTCGGTTTGCAAAATCCGGTCATCAGGGATATTCAGGGACGCAAGTATAAAATCCTGTCGGTTTTTGGAGCAAGGGAACGGGATCTGGTGATCATGACATATCGGACGAAGAAAAATGAAGGACCGAGACTGCGTCCAGTCAAAGATGTTTCCAAAGTCCGGGTAGATTCCAATGTCACTGCCTATGGAAACAGTCAGGGTTCCCAGACGCATTCGGTTCTTCCGGGCAAACTGCTGGGACTGGGATATGACCGGATGGAGATTTCCTGCGGGATCGTCGGCGGAAACAGCGGAGGACCGGTCATGCTCGGGGAAACCGGGTTGGTGATGGGAGTTTCCACTTATCTGACCATTCGGAAAGTCGATCCGCAAAGCCGGGGCACCCGGTATGGCGGCAAAAGCATGTATTCACTCTACAATGTCAGGAGATTTGCCACCAGAATTGACAATCTGACTCCGAATATGCTGGAAGCGCTGGAACCGGATGCGCTGGAAAACGAACGGAAATATTATGCAATGTCCGAGAAAATCACCGATGAACTGGGCAAATCGATCAAGGAACGGAACTTGACCAGGACAAAAACGTTTCTGGATTCTTACAGCGATGATCTGGTGAAAATCGATGAGCACCGCTGGACCTCCTCGTATCTGAAACGGGAATATCTTTCCAACCGGCGTTTTCTGGGAAATGTATTTCAGATCCTCAATGAAGGCGATCTTATTCTGGTTTCCCGGCTCCGGAAAATCTGGAATACCGCTGACATCACGGTCAAAAAACAACCCCCTCCGGCAGTGAGGACTGCGGAATGTTCCCGCTGTTCCGGCACCGGAAGGATTTATTCGGGTGGCAGCTCCGCTCCCACGGGTCGGGGTGGATTGACCAAAATCCGTCACGGCAAGACTTTCGATTCCGATCAGAAGAGCCGCATCTGCCCGATCTGTTCCGGGCTCGGCCGCAGAAAAATCAGTAATGCTTCAACCTCTTCACCACCCGTCGAATATGTTCTGCCGGAGTCTTCGGTCAAGGCTTTCCGGAGATGCATCCTGAAAGCGGAACATCCTTTTAACGGATTCATTCTGGGCGGAACGGAAAAAAACGAGCGCGGACGTTTCCCCTATTATTCTTCCGGAAAACTGATTTCCGTCCAGAACCGGCGGCTGGAACATATTCTGTCATTCAGAGGCAATCATAGAACCCCCAATGCCCTGGAAACGCGGCTTACCTTCATGTTCAATCGGCTGGTCCGTGTGGAACTGCGGATTCCCTATTCGGATCAGGCCGCTTCGGATTACCAGGCCTTTCTGCGGAAGAATTTTAAAGATCTGGGCGATGTTTTCCAGGTGCGGTTGTCCGGCAATTCGCAATTCCTGTTCCTCGATTGTCGGCATAATGCCTATACGCCGCTGGTAGAACTCTCACGGAATCCGCCGACTCACTCCAACAATCTGTTCTGAATCGGAAAGTATTATTCCGCTCTTCAAAAACAGCTTGGCTTTATCATGAGGCTGTTGCGGGAAAGACAGAAATCCGTCTCACATTTCTTCGACCCCATGATCATTTCTTTATTTTTTCGATTTTCACTTCATTGGGTTTCATGCCATCGGCTTCATGGTCGGCATAATTGATCGCGATCCGGATCTCCGAACCGTCGGGCAGTTCGTGATGCGTGATCCCGAGCTCCGGCGCTTTTTCCGGCAAGTCCAGTAAGTAATATGCCGATGCTGAGGATCGTGATTATCCCCGCTGTCGCCCCGTTGGGGCTTCGCTGGTTCATAAATCAGCTTGACGACCCCAATTCCAGTGACGCCATACGAAACAGGATCAGAAAAGCGCCGGCGGAATGGAAATCAGATTTTCAGCAGATAACAGCCCCGGTATTTGCCGTCGTGAATGGAGTCCACGGTGATGTAATGACCGTCCGGACTCCAGCGCGGATGCAGGTCGCAGCGCGTATCGTCGTCATCCACTTTTTCCGGCCGGTGGTTGAATCTGCCGAGGATTTCCATTTTTCCCGTTTTGACATCGATCATCGCCAGGGTCTGGATCCCCTCCGTTCCCGAATAACTGTCCGCCAGCAGTTTCGTCCCGTCCGGCGAAAAGATCATGTGGGCTCCGCGTCCATGGCTGTCCGCCAGTTTGACGGCCCGGAACGGATGTTCGCTTTCATCGAATACCACGGCATGATAGCCGGTGCCGTCCCAGTTGGCATCCACCAGGATCTCATGCGGCGTGCGGCCCCAGATCTGATGGGTGATCATCCAGTGTGACCAATAGACATCCGGCAGCACGCAGACCGGATCCTTTCCATCGATTCCGCAAGTGTACATGAAGGTTTTCCAGTTATGTACCCGATGTTGATCGGCTGCCTGCCGCAGCAGCCACAATACCCTGGTCGAATCGCAGTTGACGATCGCGTGGTTCAGCCAGATGTAACGGCCTTCCGTGCTGTAACGGTAGGAATGCCGTTCGAGCATGGCGCGATAACTGACCAGCAGCTTTTCCTTTCCGGTCTTCAGGTCGATCAGGAACAGACCGTCGTGATCCAGATCGGCTGGATGAAGGGTCTCTCCGACCGGAACGTCGGCATAACTGTAACCCCGGCGCGGAATCCGCCCGATATCCAGCGAAACCCCGAACTGGCCGTTCGGCGCCAGCGTATAAATCGAACGGGAATACCGTCCGATCTCCCCTTTCCCGATCTGAAAGATTCTCGCTTCCAGCCGATGGGTCTCCACATCGTAATCGTTGTAAAGAATGCAGTCCGGGCGCTGCGGATGAAAGAACTCCATACACCCCTGCTGATGACACCAGGCACGGGTTTCGGTGAATTTCCGCCAATTTCCGTTCGGGGTTACGGCGCCGATCTCAGCCTTTTCGCCGGGCAGCGGGAGCCGTTCGCACTGGCCGACTTTGAGCACCAGATGCAGCGACTGGTCCGCATTCCACGGATTCCGGTCGTAATAGCCGAAGAAATAATGACCGTCGTCGGGCGTGATCCGCCGCCAGTTGTAAATTGAGCTGATCGGGTTCATTTTCCCTTTTCCTCGAATTTCACTGCTGATTTCATATAATTGCCGGCTTCAGGTTGAGGTGTCACTTCTTCAGCTTTGAAGCCGGCTTCGACAGAGTCAAAACTGGAATCCGGCGGACTGTCCGTTCCCAAAGATTTTATTTTTTCTCCAGCGGTATGACTTCCAGGTCGTCGACCCACAAGGTCCCCGCCTGATGATACATGCCGACCCGGAATCCCAGCTTGGCAGCGGGACGCGGTTTGGTTTTGGCCGCGGCCTTCTTGAGATCATCGATCTTGACCAGGCGCTCGAAATAATTCCAGTCGTAGGTGCCTTTGTAGATCTCGACCGCTGAAATCGTGTAAGAGACATTGCCTCCGTAGCGGTCCATCGGCCACAATCCGATAAACGGTATGCCGTTGGGGGCCAGGTTTTCATATTTGCACCAGCCGCGGACCAGCAGGTCGTTTTTCAGGTCTTCGATTTTGCCGAGGTCACCAATTACCCGGAAATTGCCGTCCGCCGTTCCATCGATCCGCAGTGCGCCATTGCCGCTCTTTTTGCAGTTCGTGTCGATACTGACCCGGTCGCCGTATTTCTGCCAGTGTGCGATCCCCTTGCCGCCGGCTTGTTCGAAATTGCCGTTTTTCAGCAGATTTTTCGACGGGTCGATCGGCTTGTATTCGCGCAGCGGATTCGGATCATTGACCAGCAGGACCCGGTCGAAGAGGACCGCGCAGGGTTTCTGCGAGCCTTCGACCCAGGGCTTTCCCTGGAATTTGGCGGAAACCCAGATATCGCGGTCTTCGCCCAGAATTCCGATGGTCGGCAGATAGGTGCGGAAATGCCATAAATTGTCATAATGGATGTAAAGCATGGCGAGGATCTTGATCCGGCCGAGCTTGTACCAATGGAATTTTTCATCCTGCGGAATATCGTCCTTCTGGAGTTCCAGCGAGTTGCCTTTTCTCAGCGCGACGCTGTAAAAGCCCATGCGGTAGGGCAGTTTCTGGGGCACTTTGGGATTCCGGATGGCCATGCCGCAGACGGCATCGGGATCCTTGACCGCATTTTCGGTGCTGCGCTGCAGCTGGTTCCAGTGCATATCGATGACCTGGCAGTCTTTGAAACGCTCCGGAATGGGAACCGGGAAATGCGAATAAAGATCGGCCTCGCCGTTGAGCTTTTCTTCCATTTGGACCCGCAGTTTCCGTTCGCGGGCGGTCCACATCCCGATCTGGGCCAGTCCGTTTTCACGGAACCGCCGGGAAACAGCCGGGATATCGGCCTTATAACCTTGCTTGAGCAGTTCCGAAAGACGGAGGAACATCGTCCGGTCAACGATCACCCGTTCGCATTTGACATGAAGCAGGGATCTGGCATCATCGCGGACCGCTTTTTCGGCGTCATCCAGCCAGCCGTTGACTTTATTGAAGAATTCCTTGTCCAGGAAGGAGCGGTCTTCGCTCTGTCGTTTTTCCAGATATTCCAGATATTTCTGCATGAAAGGAGCGGCGGCGCCGTAATAGCCCTTCATGAAACGGTCATTGAGCTTGTCGATGTCCTGCGTCGGATCATCCATCATCTTCAGCCCGAGATAATGCTGCTGGAAGGCAAAGCTCCGGCAGTGCATGGCTTCGTTTTCACCGAAGTAACTGTAAACGCCGTTTTCAACGCAGAACCGGAACTCTCCGGCGATTTCCTTGCGGGGCTTCACGAACGGATAAAGGTCGCCGGTATAGATCCGCCAATACGACCAGATGGATTTCTTCGATGCCAATTTGCTCCAGGCTTCCAGTTCTTTCCCGTTGGGCGTGCCGGCCATCAGCGGATGGAACAGCTTCGCATCGCAATAACGGATCATGACGTTGTCTTCCGCCTTGAGGGTCTTGGGCGGTTTCTGCGTGTAGGAATAGGCAAAAGTCTGGAGGACGATGTCCGGATATTTATCTTTGATGCCGCGCGCCATGTAGTTGACGAAATCGAGGTTGGGAGCGGCGTAGGAGCCTTCCCTTTCCGCCAGAGCCTTGCAGTCTTTGCACCAGCATTCGCCGCCGCTGGGACCGTCGGACTGGCTCAGATCATAAATCTTGGGAATCATGAAGGCGGGTTTCCCTTTGACCTTCGCCCGGTCTTTTTCGATATATTTCAGCAGTTCGGCAAGGACGATCCGGCGGACTTCCGGGTTGGTCATGCAGAGCGTGTGGCTCTGGCCGCCGCTGATCCGGGGACCGAAAAGTTTCGGATCCTTGATCGCTTTGACGTAAACATCGAAGGTATGGCAATCGTTGGGACTGCCGATCCGCATGTTGAGGTCGAACGTCGCCCGGTAGTTTTCCTTGTTGCGCATGCGCCAGAGCCAGTCGGGGGACGGGATGCCGACATAGGTTTCCCGGCGGGCAATTGCCGGTTTGCCTTTTTCATTGACTTCAGGCAGTTTCCAGCCCGTTTTTTTCGGAATGATCTCCGTATCCGGAGCCAGCCAGGCACAGCCGGCGTATTTTTCCAGGAACGTGTAGATGCCGTAAACGATCCCCGGCGCACCGCGTCCGGAGATGTAAAGTTTCCCGTCCCGGAATGCAAACTGCCACTGCTGTTTTTCCAGTTTCGGATCATCGGCGATAACGATATCGCCCGCCTGCGCCGAGGCGGATTCTTTCGTCTGGAAAGTCTGCCCGGAGACTTGGGTCAGGCAGCGGGCCAGATCTTTCGCCGCAAATTTGACCGCAGGAGCGGAATCTTTAGCAAGATGGATATCGGCTGCCGCGAGCAAGCCGACCGCACCCATCAGAAAACACGAAACGAACAGTTTTTTCATGATGAATCTTCCTTTTCAAATCAGCGATTGATAACCCAGAACTCATCGGTATCCCGATAAGCCGATCTCAGCATCGGAGTCACATGGCCGTCGACGTAGAGGACGTTGGCGCTTTTGCTGTGACGGAACGCCATGGCGGTGATGTCATTGTAGGTGGTGCCGTAGGTCACTCCGATCAGCACGCGGCCGCGCCAGATGAACCAGCTCGTATAACCTTCGGAAATATGGAACAGCCGGGAGGGCTGTTTCACCCGGTTGATCTTCTGGAATCCGGTCAGCACGAGATTTTTCCCGCTGCGGGCCAGGAAATTGGAATTCATGGTGTAGGATATCCACGAGGTTTTTTCAAGTCCGGGGCAGGTGAAACGGGAAAGTCTGTTCCCGATCGGCATCGTTCTGCCCGCCGGCGGTCTCGGCAGGTAAGGATTCAGGTAGAGCTGGTTCACCGCACGGTCATCCACGTTGGTATGATAGGTCCAGTAATCGGAATCGGTCCAGCTCCCGGTGGAATAGGGGGTCGGCATCGAAGCGGGCATGATCCAGTCCGCATTGTCAATGGTATATTGCTGGCAGCCGGTGCCGAGCTGTTTCAGGATGTTGGTGCATTTGATTGCCTGCGCTTTCAGCTTTGCCGCATTCAGTGCGGGCAGCAGCATGCCGGCCAGGATCGCAATGATGGCAATTACGACCAGGAGCTCGATCAGCGTGAATAACGCGGGTGAATGTTTCGGGGTTTGATGTTTCCTTCTCATACTCAGTCCTCCTTTTTTTGTGTATTTTTATTTGTAAGCAGATCAGAAAGTCTCCGCCAGGAAATTTTCGGGTTCCGGTAACGGTCCAGCAAGCCTTTGGAATTGAAGCCGCCGGCCGCCGACTGCGAACAGTTGGAAAGAAACGTCCGGGTATCGCAGTACTGCCATAAGATAGTGCCGGAACAGCGGTCGGAACCCAGCACGAAACGCACCACGGTTTCCAGCAGATCGGCCTGATATTCCTCGCTCCAGCGCTGTCCGCCGTAGATGCCGGGAAGCGCTTCGGCGCCGATCTCGCTGATCAGCAGCGGTTTCTCCCGGTATTCCGGTTTCGAGGAGAAATCGACCAGTTCCGAAAGATTTTTCCGGATATCATCCTTATTGCAGAACTGGCTCTGGTCAAATCCATACCAGCACGGATAAGTATTGAAGGAGATCACATCCACGAGGTCGAGGCAGACATCTTTGGCCAGACGGCAGGTGCCGTATGTGACCGGACGGCTCGGGTCGAACTCGCGCAGGGTTTCCGCCAGCGATTTCACCAGCGGACGCGCCGCTTCGAGATCGGTCCTGGCCTCGTTCAGGAATCCCCAGATGATCACGCTGGGATGATTGACGCTTTTCACGGCCATATTCCGGGTTTCGCGGATCTGCCGGGCCTGGAATTCCGGATCGGTCAGTGCGGCTTCATTATTGCCCCAGCCGAGCGATTCCTCCCACACCAGGATGCCGAGACGGTCGCACAGGCTCAGCAGTTCTTCGCTCTGCGGATAATGACAACCGCGGATGCAGTTCATGCCGGCTTTTTTGAGGCGGTTCAGATCCCGCAGCCGGATATCCAGCGGCACCGCGTATCCGAATTCCGGATGCGCGTCATGCCGGTTGCAGCCGATCAGCTTCAGCGGCGCCCCGTTCAGATACAGTTTGCCGTTCCGGCATTCGACTTTGCGGAGCCCGAATTCAATGGAGGAACTTTCCCCGCCCGCCTGGATTTCTGCGGTATGCAGGAACGGGTCATCGGGCGACCATAAATGCGGTGAAGGCACCTGAAAAACCTGCTCGCCGGTCCCGTCCTTCAGCGGCAGGATCGCCGACTCGCCTTGACCGTCGAACCGGATCTCCGCCTGCGTCAGACCGGAGACCGCTCCGGAAAATTTCACCGCGATCCGAACCGTGCCTTTTTCCGGTTCCAGCGGAATGATCTTGATTTCGTCAGCATGGACCGCCGCTGCCGGGGCCAGGGTGATTTTCCGGTAGATGCCCCCATGCGCGTAAAAATCGTAATCGCGCCGGAACAGTGAGGACGGGGTGTCGTCGAATTCATTGTTCACCGCCACCAGCAGCTCATGCTCGCCCGGTTTGCCCGCGTCGAACCGGATCACCCGGGGGGAAAACGGGGCGTCGACCGTCGCGATCTGCTTTCCGTCCCAGTAAAATTCCCCGCGGAGCCCCAGTCCTTCGGAAATCAATTCCATTTCGCCGCCAGCTTCGACCTGGCGGCGGTAAATGCCAGTGCCGCGGCGGAGATAATATTCAGGCGTCAGATCAAAACAGCCCGGAACGGCGACCAGCAGATCGAACCGGAGCCTGGCCAGATTGTCTTTCAAAGGAGTTTTTTCCGGCAGGAATGCAAACTCCCACACGCCGGAAAGATCCTGTTTTCCTTTCGAACTCATTTCTTTCTTCCTTTATGGTTATCAGAACAGGAGTCAATCGCCGCCTTCCAGCAGCTGATCCCGGATCACCCGGTAAACCTGTTCATAATCTTTCTGTTCCGGAACCAGTCCCTTCGGAAAGCCGAATTCAAAATTGCAGGGACCGTTGTAAGCCGTTCCGTAAATTTTCCGGATCACCGCTTTCAGATCAATGATACCTTTGCCCGGTATCAGATGCTCTTCGCGATGGCCGTGGTTGTCCGAAACATGGATGTGCCGGATCAGCCCGCCGCAGCTGTCGACCGCATCAAGCACATCCTCGTGCAGATTGGCATGGTTGACGTCGAAGGTCATGAACATGCGGTCTTTTCCAAAAGAACGGGCGAAATCGGCCACCTGGGCGACATACGGATACCGTTCATATTCTTCCGGATTGTAAGGTGCGTTTTCCATGCAGAAAATAAAACCGTACTGCTCGGTTTTTTCCAACAGCCGCCCCACCGTGTCATGAAAACGCCGGCCTGGTTCGGGATCATTCGAACGATACCAGAAATGTTCCACGATGGGACAGGGTGCGAATTCGGCGAAAGTCTCCAGGTAACGGGAAGCTTCTTCGAAAGCCTGATCGCGCAAAGCCGGATCTTCGGAACAGGCATTGGGGCTCAGGATTCCGTGCACCGCACAGGGCTTGACCCCGGACGATTTCGCAGCGGCAAGCAGGTCCGCCGCTTTCCCGTTGTAAAAAAAGGAAAGTTCGAATCCGTCGAATCCGGCATTCCGCGCGGCTTCGAAATGACGCGCCATCCGGCTTTCTTCTCCCACCCGAAGACCGAAGGCGCAGGTCGCCAGCGTGATGCTGATATCTTTGCCGTATTTCCTGATCATGCGGATCCCTTCCTTTCCTCCAGCCGATCCGAAACCGTATCCCGGCGGCAGATATGACGGGCCGCCGGATAATCGGCCGGAAGTTTTTTTGTAATCAAAAAATCCAATTTCGTTTTTTTCGTCTTTCAGCTGTTTTTTCAGACGGAATTTTATTACTCAGACTTGACAAATACCTGTATTATGTGCTATAATATAAGAGTCGGCAAATCGAAAGTCAATCATAAAAATGTAACTGTTAACTGGAATAATGTAATTATGAAAAGACAAGGTTTCCGGGATTGCGAATACTCGACCTTCATCCACTCGGATCTGCCGGCGTATATCCGGTCGGTGGGACATTTCAAGCTGTATGAAATCGACCGCACCAGCTGCCAGATGGCATCGTTCTGCGAACTTTACTGGTGCATCGAGGGGAAAGGATGTTTCGAATTCGAGGGGAAAAAGCATCTGATCCGTCCGGGCGAGGTGTGGTATTATCCGGAAAACACCATGCAGTATTTCTATCCGGCGGAAGACAATTTTTTCCATTACCGCTGGTTCACGATCGCCGGGCCGCTGGCGCCTGCCCTGTTCGAAAGCGCGGGCATCCCGCCCGGCACCAGTTTCGGCGGACGGTGTCCGGAAGAATTGTTCGGGGAACTGGAACTGCTGATCCGGCAAAGCACTCAGAGCATGCGCCTGAAACAGCTGTCAACGGGATTCGAGATCCTCTGCCGCGCGGCGTCCGGAGTCCGGAGGAAACGGCATCAGAACAATTATCTTGAGGACGCGCGGAACCTGATCGACCACGATTTTGCCAATCCTGAACTCAATATCCAGAGTCTTTCCGAAATCCTGCATGTGAACCGGGTCCAGCTGAGCCGGGAATTCTCCCGCCAGCACGGGGTGACGATTTCCGAATATCTGCGTAATCTGCGGCTGCAAAAAGGCTTGAAAATGCTGCGGGAAACCGAACAGCCGATCCGGGAAATCGCGCTGGCATGCGGTTTTTCTTCGGCCGATTATTTCGGAAAAGTCATCAGCGCTGCCACCGGCATGATCCCTTCCATGCACCGGATCAGGTGAACCGCCGACCGTGTCTATTTCACCAGCTGCCAGTCCAGAAGACGGCCCTGCCAGGCGCTGGAAATTTTGAACACGACCGGCACATCGGTCCGGAGAGTCACCGCCTTGGAACTGATGACTTCCCCTGCCCCAGCTTTCACCGGAAATTCCGCCAGCAGATCTTTTCCCTGAAACATCGCGATCCGACCGCTGCCGGTGACGTTGGCAAGACGGATCCGGCATTTGCCGGAAACGGCTTTGACCGGACAGAAGGACGCCGCCGCGCCGTTGCGGAGCCAGCCGATGAACGAACCGTCCGCCGCCCGGTTGGCCTTCACCACCGCCGAAGCGGTGCCGAACGGAACCGCATTTGCCGGATCGAAACTTTCTTTGGACCGGCTCATGGCCAGTTTCACCGTGTTCTGCGGCGACATTCCCGGCGTGAATCTGCCGATCCGCAACATATATTTTTCGATGCGGGCGGCTTCTTTACGGACGGCGGAGTCGATCCTGTCAGCCAGCACGATCACGGCCATGGATTCGCCGTCCAGCGTCATGCGCGGACTCTTGAACGGTCCTTTTTCACCGTAAATGCCGACGATTTTTTTGCCGTAACGTTTCAGGTCGGGTTCGAAAGCGGCCTTTTCGGCATATGGATTGACCAGGATCACCACGGCGATGGAATGTTTGCCTTCATAGACGCCGGAGATCACGCGGCTGGTAACGACTTCGGCTCCGCCGTC
>Ga0265298_10004155_pt1 | contig 18637 bp, 14 predicted proteins | sample AusTroGonzalo_MG_3_FD_193486 | JGI IMG/M metagenome (GOLD analysis project Ga0265298, IMG submission 193486) | Bovine rumen microbial communities from tropical cattle in Woodstock, Queensland, Australia - Gonzalo_01 | ecosystem: Host-associated > Mammals > Digestive system > Stomach > Rumen ... | reverse complement strand
ATCTGACTTTGAACGGAAGCTCCGCCGGTCAGGTGACCTTCGGAGTTTCCGATGATTTTAAGGTCCTCAAGGCGGCGGGTAAAATCAAGCTAAACAAAGGTGAAAACGCAATCGGGATTGTGCATTCCTGGGGATGGGTGGCCATTGACTACATTGAAATTTCGGAATACGAGGCGACCCCCTGGAATATCAGCCCGACTCCCGTAACACCCGAACCCACCGAAAGCGCCCAGAAACTCTACAACTTCCTTTACAGCAATTTTGGCAAGCGCACCATCAGCGGTGTGATGACAGAACGCCCCTTCGAAAACAACGGGCAGTACACTCCCCAAGATTTTGACACCCAGACCGAACTCAGCTACATTCAGAAGGCTAGCGGCAAGAACGTGGTTCTCGTGGGTTTTGACTTCTTACATTCCTCCGGCAAGAATTCTGATCAGCAATGGTACCAGGGCTACACCCACGCCTCTCTGGAAATGGCAAAGACCGTCTGGAAGAAGGGCGGCATTCCGCAATTCAACTGGCATTGGAAAGACCCCATGCATACGGTAGAAGCCTTCTATACACAATCTAGCGGAAACGACCCCTATACTGAATTCAGTATCACCCTCGCTTACGATACCACCACCGGCAAGTGGAAAACCGATAGCGACGAATACAAGGCCCTGATGCGCGACATGGAAATGATTGCCGATTCCCTGCTCACGCTCCAGAAAGAAGGCGTTGCCGTACTGTGGCGTCCGTTGCATGAAGCCAGCGGAAAGTGGTTCTGGTGGGGCACCGACGGCGCTAAGGCCTGCGTCGCCCTTTACAAGCTCATGTTCGACACCTTCGTGAACAAGAAGGGACTTCATAACCTGATTTGGGTTTGGACCACCGACGAAGCCCCCGATGCCTTGGATTGGTACCCCGGCGACGAATACGTAGACGTTGTGGGCCGCGACTATTACTATTACCCCCGCGAAGCAAACCACGCTTCTCTCGTGAGTTCCTTCGAAAAAGTCAAGGAAATGTACGGAGCCAAAAAGATTGTCACCTTGTCTGAAAACGGCTCTGTGCCCTACCCCGACAGCATGAAGGCCGATGGCGCAAACTGGAGCTGGTTTATGCCTTGGTATGGCGACTACGCCATGGAAGGCTGGGCCAACGACAACAACGCCGAAAGCTGGAAGACCGTGATGAACAACGATTACATCATCACGCTGGAAGACATGCCCGGCTGGGACAAGTACGAAATGCAGACCACCGTTGTCGCAAAGGCTGTGAGAAGCGCCCCAACGCTTCTCCTTGCCGGTCGCGAACTTCAGGTGAATCTGAATGCAGCTGCCCAGTTTGCCATTTATGACTTGCAAGGGAATCGCGTGTTGGCAAAGAAAATGAGCGGAAGCGGCGTGATTGCGCTTTCACGCCTTGCCCGCGGACCGTATATCGTAAAAATTTCGGGCCAGGGCCATTCGCTTGCCAAGAAAATTTTAATCAAGTAAAAATCCAAGGAGTGTGTTATGGGATGTAAAACTTTGACGGCTTTTGCCGTATTGTCGGCGGCGGCGATTGCATTTGCCGCCCCCACCAAGTACGAAGCCGAAGACCAGGCAGGCGTTGCCGCGGCAGATATTTCTGCTGACGATGAAGGAGCCAAGTACGTCAAGCCCGCCGATGCGGCCGGCATGACCTTTACCGTGAAGGCCGAAGAAACCGCTGTTTATGACATTACGGCCAGGGTTCGCATCAAGATTTACGACTGGATTACCTCGAAAATCGTAGTCAACGGTGTAGAAGCGGGCTCCATGCTCACCACGCCGCGTAACTGCGATTCCAGCTACGTGATTTCGGCATCGGCCAAAATGAAGGTCGGCGAAAACACGATTACAGTGGGTAACCAGGCGATTGGCGTGGACTACATCACCGTCGAGCGCCACCCGGATCCGGAATTCAAAATCGGCGAAGTTCCGGTGACGCCGAATGCAAGCGAAAGCGCCAAGAAGGTCTACACCTTCCTCCGCGAAAACTTCGGGAAGAAGACCATTAGCGGCATGATGATTAGCGACCAGAATTTCAACTACAATTATGGCGACATGAAAATCATTCCGCCCGGCGGCTGTACCCCTGCAGATTCCTGCAAGTACACCGACGAAGAAGTTTCTTGGAAGGGCCAAACCGATATCGCCGAATTCTACAAACGTAGCGGCCACTACCCCGCCATTGGCGGCTTTGACATGCTCTTTGCCGCAGGCGGCCACCATGAAGAAGGCTGGTTCAAGGGCTACACCGAAAACAACCTCTTGATGACCGAAGACTTGTGGAAAATGGGTGGCATTCCGACCTATACATGGCACTGGAAAGTCGGCGAAGACACGGTATTCTACACCAAGGATACCTACCCCAACAACGGATTCAATGCAACCGGTTGCACTGAAGGCGTCAAGGGCACCAGCGAAAATAACACTTGCTTCAATTACACTAAGGCCTTCAAGGGCGACAAGTGTCAAGAACTGAACGAAACCTCGCAGGAATACAAGGACATCGTCGCCGACGTAGACATCGTTTCGGGCTACTTCAAGCAGCTGGAAGAAAAGGGCATCGCAGTCGTGTGGCGTCCGCTTCACGAGGCAAGCGGTGGCTGGTTCTGGTGGGGTACTGCCAGCGCCGAATGCTATGTGCAGCTGTACCGACTGGTCTTCAAGCGCATGGTCGAAACCAACAAGCTCACGAACCTGATTTGGGTTTGGAACATCAATACCGACCCGTCTCTCGGCTACGATTACAGCGCACTGAATGCGGCCTGGTATCCGGGCGATGAATACGTGGACATTGTAGCAGTCGACATTTACGACCCGCTGAACGATCACAATTCTGCCGCCAATTACTACAACAAGATTGTGAGCGATGTGGGCACAAACAAGATGATTGCCTTGAGCGAAAACGGCGCCATTCCTGACATCGATAGCATTGCCGAAGATAAGGCCTATTGGAGCTATTGGATGACTTGGAGCCAGACCTGGAGCGGAAACTTCTTGGAAAAGACAACCGCCGAAATGTGGAAAAAGAACCTGGACGATGAACGCATTATCGCCCTCGACAATATGCCCGGCTGGGACAAGGTCATTGCCGGCACCACTCCGATTCGCACCACTATCACAAACAAATTAACAATCAATCAGCAGGGTAACAACATTGCTATTACGCTGGAAAAATCGGCACCTGCAAACATCGCCCTCTTTGACATGTTGGGTCACCAAGTGGTAAGCCTCGCCAAGGGCAACATGACCGCAGGCACCTTGCAATTCAGCCTCGAAGGCATTGCAAGCGGCAACTACATTGTCCGCGCTAGAATCGGCAAAGCAAGCTACGCGCAGAAAATCCGCGTGAAGTAAGCCTCGCAATTAAAAAATATTCCATAAAATTCACAGACTAGGGCTCGCTCAGGCGAGCCCTTCTGTCTATTCCCACCGGCCACCCTCAACTATTTTTTTATCTTTACATACATGGAAAAGAAGCACCCCCTTTATTTTACGATCCACGGTCACTTTTACCAGCCGCCTCGTGAAAATCCTTGGACGGGCGTTATCGAGAATCAGCCGAGCGCACGCCCCTTTCATGACTGGAACGACCGTATTGCAAGTGAATGTTATAGTCCGAATTCCGCTAGCCGTATTTTGAGCCCGAACGGACGTATTGTCGATATTGTCAATAACTACGATTTTATGAGCTTTAACATGGGTCCGACTCTGATGGGTTGGATCCGCACGAATGCGCCCGCCACCTACAAGCGCATTCAAGAAGCCGACAAGCGCAGCGCCGAATGCCTGAATGGCCACGGCAACGCCATTGCCCAGGTTTACAACCACATCATTATGCCGCTGGCCTCTGCCGAAGACAAAAAGACGCAGATCCGCTGGGGCATTGAAGATTTCAAGTTCCACTTTGGCCGCATGCCCGAAGCCATGTGGCTTGCCGAAACCGCCATCAACTTTGAAACGGTGGTGGAACTTATCAAGGCCGGCATCAAGTACACCATTCTTTCGCCCACTCAGGCCGACAAGTTCCGCAAGCTGGGCGATACCGAATGGACCGGCTGCAGCAACACCGACATTGATACCACTCGCCCCTACCGCATTTACCCGCGCAACAAAGACGGCGTGCTCGTTTGCGATGGCTACCTGGATGTATTCTTCTACAACCCGTGGCTTTCTTCGGCAGTGGGCTTTGAACACTTGCTGCGCGATGCAGGCACCTTTGGCAGCCGCATCAGGGACGCTTGGGACGAAAAGCGCACCGACCCGCAGTTGGTAAGCATTGGTACCGATGGCGAATCTTATGGTCACCACGAACCTTTTGGCGACATGTGCGCCGCTTGGCTCTACAACCACTACGCCCCCGACCACAACATGGTTCCGGTGAACTACGGCTGGTTCCTAGAACAGTTCCCGCCGCAGCACGAAGTGATGCTCAAGAATTTCCACAGCGAAGGCTGTGCCTGGAGCTGCGCCCACGGCGTTGGCCGTTGGTACCGCGATTGCGGATGCTCGACTGGCGGTGGCCCGGGTTGGAACCAGAAATGGCGTGGTCCTTTGCGCGATGCCTTCAACCACCTGAAAAAACTCGCCGACGATATTTTCTACCGCGAATTCGAAAAGATTTCGGATGTGAACCCCTGGGATGCCCGCAATAACTTTGTGGAAGTCCTGGTCGCCCCCGAAGACGAATCCCGGATCAAGGCGTTCCTTGCCAAGACGGTCAAGAATCCAGACGACCCCGATATGTGTGCCAAGGCAATCCGCCTTCTCGAAATTCAGAAGTTCTGCCTGTTCAGCTTTACAAGCTGCGGCTGGTTCTTCAACGACATCGAAGGCCTGGAACCGGTGCAGAACATGCGCTACGCCCTCCGTGCCATGGAACTCATGGAACCGTTCCTGCCCTATGGTCACCATATCAAGAACGAAGTGATCAGCATTCTTGCCCGCGCCACCAGTAACGAACACAAGTGGAACGGTGCCGAGGTGTTTACGAACTACGCCGAAGACCGCGTTCCGGTGGTCGTCAAGGAAATGGCCGAACACGCCGCCCTGCTCCACCTGAATTTGGATGAAGACGCCAAAAAGAGCTGCGAACAGAACAAGAAGATTACCGCGACAAAGATCGCCTCTCGCAGGCGCCAGACCCTTGTTCGCACGGAATACTTCGACAAGTATATCAACGAGCGCCGCATTTCCACAGCCCTTGCCATTACCGATTCCCTGGGCCGTATCAACCTAGTGGTTGCCGATGGCGAAAACGAACAGAACGGGCTCAAGTTTGTCGAAAACCCGAACATGAGCACGCAGGAACTGGAAGCCGCCTACCCCACCGCCTACGTGGTGCGCATGCGCGACCTCATGAGCGACTCTATCAAGCGCATCAACCAGATTTCGACCAAGAAGTACTTGAACGAAATCACGGAATCGTTCTCGAGTTTCGCCCTTTCTCACGGACTTTCGATCGACAGTCTGGCCGACCTCGACCATACGCTGCCGGACACCATGCGCAAAATCCTTTCGCTGGAAATCAACTCCAAGATTCACCACCTGGCTCTTGCCTACATGGAAAACGACGACCAGAAGGTCTTCAACGAAATCAAGGACTTGATCGACGAAGCCAAGGCTCTGCACACCCACTTCTCGTTTGGCGGTACGGGCCGCATGTTCCATGCCAAGCTCGTGAAGCTGATCGATTCCGTGTTCGAAAACTTTGATGCAAGCGCCGTGCAGCACATTACGGGCCTGATTACCGTTGCCGACTGGCTGGGTCTCGGTATCGACAAGACGAGCCTCGAAAACAAGGTGTTCCCCGCTTACCAGGAATACGTGAAGTATCCGACTGGCAAGCTGGTCGCCCTCAAGCCCATGTTCAGCTGGTTGAACTTCGAGGTATAAGGTTTAAGGTAAAGCATGTACAAGATGTCTGCAAAACCGCTGATCGAGGCGAACGAAATTCGCAAGCGAGTCGCAACACTCGCCCGCGAAATCGCCGACGTCTACGATTACGACATTTTGCTTTCGGCACTGACCGGGGCGTACATGTTTACCGCCGACCTGAGCCGCGAACTGGCTGTGGCCCAAGGCGAAAAGGCTTACCAAAAGACCATCGCCTTTATCAAGGCCTCCAGCTACGGCAATTCTACCACTTCTAGCGGCCAGCTCCAAGTGCGCGGTCTCGAAAAGATCGACATCAAGGGCAAAAAAATCCTGATGGTCGACGACATCGCCGACACAGGAACTACTCTCCTCGGGCTTGTGAATTTGCTCAAGGAATCGGGCGCCCAAGAAGTTCGCACCTGCGTTTTACTGAACAAACAGGAGCGTCGCGAAGTTGAAATCACGGCAGATTTTGTAGGTTTTGAAATAGCAAACGAATTCGTGGTAGGCTACGGGCTCGACTACGCCGAAAATTACCGTTCTCTACCAGAAATTTGGACTCTACAGGAGACAGACTAATATGGCAAACAACGACTTAGATGACGTCCGACTCCATGCCACCCAAGCTTTCGAAGCTGTAGAACGCAGCTACAACAAGATTGGCCGCGGCAAACGATTACTGATTAACCTTGGCGTATGCCTGCTGTTCTTTATTGCAGGCATCATTACCTGTAGCGTATTCACTAGCATTCCCAACGAAGGCATTATTGAACGCGTGGCTGCCCAGCCCGACATGCCCAACAAGTGTAAGTACCGCTATGACCGCGCCATGGAATACGCCATCATGCACGAATGCGTTTTTGGCAAGGGCACTCCCGGCAGCGAAAAGTCGCTCATCCAGCGAATCAACTATTGCACTTGCGCGCTCGAAAGTGTGCAGAAGAAAAAGCCCTACCAGAAAATGTTTGAAAACAACCTCGTAGACTTTACCTTCAAAATTCGCGAAGAAAATCTGTGCCGCGAAAACAAGGTTATTCCTACTCTAGACGAAGAAGAAAGCGAAGCTAAGGACAAGGCAAAGAAATGAACATCGAAGAAATAGAACAGAAAATTCGTTGCGAAGCTGAAAAGTTAGTTCACGACGAACCGCTTTCGGTACTGATGCTTACCGAACAAGTTCTAAACTGCAAGGACTTTGCAGCGATGCTTACGGTAACGCTTTCGTGCCAGCTGGCGGGCGAAATCATGGACCGCACCGAGCTCGAAAAAGTCTTCGGCATTCTTTACCTCAAGTACCCGGAACTGGTGACCTGCGCCGGCAAGGACTTGCACGCCACTGTCCTCCGCGACGCCGCTTGCACCAGCTATCTGGAACCGCTCCTGTTCTTCAAGGGTTTCCAAGGTCTGCAGGCTTACCGTGCTGCACACGCCCTGTGGCAGGAAGGCCGTTCCTTCCCCGCTAAGATGCTCCAGAGCATCATTAGCCGCAAGTTCGGCATGGACATTCACCCGGCCGCTAAAATCGGCTACGGTCTTTTGATTGACCACGCCACGAACCTGGTCATCGGCGAAACCGCTGTGGTCGGAAACAACGTGAGCTTCTTGCACGGCGTGACCCTCGGCGGTACCGGTAACGAAGTCGGCGATCGTCACCCGAAAATTGGAAACGGCGTGATGCTCGGCGCCCATGCGCAGCTGCTCGGCAACATCCACATTGGCGATGGCGCAAAGATTGGCGCAGGCGCTGTGGTGGTGAGCGACGTTCCGGCCCACACGACTTACGCAGGCGTGCCTGCCGTACAAGTCGGTAAGCCCCACGACGAAATGCCCAGCTTCAACATGCAGCAGGACTTCACGCAGGACTGCGTGTAATTTCAAAAACCGGATTTATGAATCGCGCGAGCAAAATCAAATTCATTGGGGACAAGCTCGACGAGCTATTTCCCGATCCGCCGATTCCGCTGGATTATTCCGACCCTTACACGCTCTTGGTCGCTGTCGTTCTGAGCGCCCAATGCACCGACGCCCGCGTCAACATTGTCACCAAGGAACTCTACAAAAAGGCGAAAACGCCCAAGGCCATGGTCAAACTCGGCGTCGAAAAAATCACCGAGATAATCAAGCCTTGTGGACTTTCAACCACCAAGGGCAAGAACATTTTCAACCTGTCCAAGATTCTCGTTGAAAAGTACGACAGCGAAATTCCCCGCACCTTCGAAGAACTCGAAGCGTTGCCCGGTGTAGGCCACAAGACCGCAAGCGTCATGATGATTCACGCGTTCAAGATTCCCGCCTTCCCGGTGGACACGCATATTCACCGCCTCGCCAAGCGCTGGGGACTTTCCGACGGTTCTTCTGTAGAGCAAACCGAAAAAGACCTCAAGAAAATTTTCCCTGAAAGCGAATGGGAAAAACGCCACCTGCAAATCATTCTGTTCGGGCGCACTTACTGCAAGGCTCTGGGCCACAAGCCCGAAAATTGCCCCATCTGCAGCGTTATCGGCAGCAAGTAGCAATCACTCTACATTTTTACGCTGGTAAAACCAAAAATAAAACAGGCTCCAGGCGCCCCAAAGCACACAAAGCCACATTCCTACGTAGCCCGCAGTGTAAACGGCTTTTGCAATCACATCGTATTTGAGCAACAAACCCATTTCAGACAAAATAAAATTCCAGTCATGAAATCCATAAGGGGCTTCAGCACCCGTTCCGCCACTAATGAGCATGAGTTTCATGTGCAAGGCGTCATCAATGTACACCGCCACATCGATAAAGTTTTCAAAAGCCCACCAAAGCGCCACCGACGCCCCCAAAATATCGCGGGGTTTAATCCACAGTGCAAAGCAAAATACAAGCGGCATTATAATCTGGAAAAGCGAGCCGCCCAGCGAATGAATTACATCGTTTCCGAAAATCGAAAACACTAGGTGTCCTGTCTCATGCACAGGCAAATTCAGGCAATGCAGGAATTGAGCAATCCAGGCATCGTAACCATCACGCATTAACTGCACTGTATAAAAAATCATCATAACAACGAGCATCAGCCTAAACGGAATCAGATGCGAGCCCCCAAGCGTTTTAGGATACAGGAAAAACTGCATCGCAACCGGCCACGATCCCGGCTCATCCAAACTAAAAGTTGACGGGGTTTCGTGTTTTACAGACACCAAATGCAAGGGCACTTCGTCTGTTGCCTTTGCCCTGCGATAGGCTTGTTTCGCCTGCAGCTCCTCAACAATATACGGCTTTTCGGTAGCGTTGTTATTTTCATCCTTCATCACTCTAAATATACCCAAAAACTTACAATATGGAACCATACGTTCCTAAAATTGTAATAATCGCATATACACGGTATTTTCCATTTTCTTTTTTACAATCCAAGGGTAAACAGAACCGCAAAATAAAGCTATCTTCAACCCAAATTTGGAGTTGTGTTATGATGAAAAAACTGACTACTGCAGCCCTCGCTGCAGCCACAATCGCTTCCGCTGCAAGCATTACCGTAAACCCCGCCGAACAAAAGCAAGAAATTGTCGGTTTCGGTGGCGGCTCCGTTTATTACCAGAGCTGGATCACGGCACTTGCCGATAAGAACAAGGAAGCCCTCTTTGATACCGCCTTCACAGGCCTCAACCTTTCCCTCTTGCGCGTGGGCAACTGGCTCCAGGCAGATACCGCCAAGGTAAGCCAAGACGACATCGCCATCGTGCAGGCCGCCAAGCAGCGCCTCGGCAATCACTTGAAGATTGAAATGTCCAGCTGGTCTGCACCGGGCAATCTCAAGCCCAGCGGCAGCGTGAACGGTAGCGCCGGCTCTAGCAAGTCCGACAATTCTCTGAAAAAGGTGAGCGGCGACACCTACGGCTCTTACGCTTATAGCGACTTTGCCGCCTGGTGGAAAAAGAGTATCGAAGCCTACAAGGCCGCAGGTATCACGCCCGACTACATCAGCATTCAGAACGAGCCGGACATGAACGCCGACTACGAAGAAACCCTGTTCGAGCCCACCGAAACAAGCGAAATGGCTGGCTACAAGGAAGCCTTGAACGCCGTCTATGACGCCGTGAAGGGCACCACCAAGATTCTCGGCCCCGAACCGCTCGGCATCGGCTACAACAACTTTGAAAAGTACGCTAAGGAACTGGACGACAGCAAGCTGGACGGCTACGCCTACCACCTGTACCATGCAGGCGATGGCAATGACAACTCCGGCAACAACTACCTCGCTCCCGAAAACTTCCGCAAGGCCATGAAGGCTATCGGCACTAACTACGGCGGCAAGGGCAAGCCTATCATTATGACCGAATTCTGCAACATGCTGGACAAGACCCGCGAAGAAGACTTGGTGGGTCTCGCACACATTATGCAGGTCGGCTTTACCGACGGCCAACTCGGCGGCTATATCGCTTGGGAACTCTTCTGGGGTAACGGCACCGGTCAGCTGATTGGTGTTTGCACCGAAGGCTGGGGCAGCTGCAAGAAAGACGAAATCGTCATCGGTCCTGAATACCACGCCATGCGTCACTACTCCAAGTTCGTGAACCCGGGCTGGAAGGCAGTCTCTGCCACCACCACTGAAAATGACCTCAAGACGGTTGCTTTCGCTAGCGCTTCCGGCGACTCCGTTTCCGTGGTTGTCATCAACACCGGCAAGACCGCTATTTCCCTTGACGCTCCCGCGATCTCGGACATGAACGTGGCTACCGCCGTGCAGTCCAAAGAAAACGGTTTCAAGAGCAAGAACATCACGCTCGCCAGCTGCTACATGCTCCCGGCCCGTTCCGTGACCACCCTCGTGTTCACCAAGACTGCCGCAGCACCTACTGCTACCGCTTGCCAAGACGAAACCACCGACCCGAACTACTCTGAACCGGTCCTCACGCCGTCTGCAGACGTCGTGATTCTCGACTACTCTACCACGAACGATGTTACTACCTGGCAGGCCATGAGCGAAGACCTCAGCGCCGTTACCTACGAAGCCGGCGAACTCGACGGCATTACGGGTTATGTTAGCGTTCCGCTGGCTGGTTGCGAACAGGCCGAATGCGGTTACAAGAGCCAGCTCGTGAACATCAGCGATGAAGGTGCCGCCGCACTGAAGAATTGTTCTGAACTGGTGATTACCATGCGCAGCCAAGGCAACGCCAACGCCTACGTGAACGTGGGCGCCGCTAACGGTGGCAGCTGGGTGGACTACCAGTATGGCCGCACCGCTGCCGCAGGCAAGTGGAGCGAAACCACCGTGGATCTCGAAAAAGAAGGCGACAATGGTTCTACGGCCCTCCACTTCAACAGTGACGCTACCGGAATCTATATCGCAAAGATTGTGGCCACGGGCTGCACCTCTACTGGCATCACCAAGGCTCCCAAATTCGTGGCCAACGACCGCTTCGCTCCGGCGAAAGTCTTCGACCTGAACGGCAACCTCGTTTGGAGCGGCCTCAAGGGCCAGGCCCTGAACGCCGATGGTACGCTGCGTCTCGACCTTCGCCAGGGCATGTACCTCGTGAAGACCAAGTCCTCCACCGTCAAGGCCATCAAAAAGTAAACCTTACGTCACCCGCCCGCGCCGCCACAAGGACCGGCTCCGGCGGGTTTCATTTTTCATGAGCATAAAAAAAATGCCGGGTCAAACCCGGCATTTTTCATTCTCTGTGGAATTGGATTAGCCTTCTTCCAGAGCTTCCTTGTATTCGTCGACCGTTGCGATGTATTCGTCGATCATGTCGTCCTTGGAATCAAGGTAGGCAAGAATCTGTTCCAGATGTTCCTTCTTGAACACGGCCTTGAGCTGACGGCTAGCGTGGCCCTTGTAGCCCCATTCCTTGAGGATTTCGTCGGTCACCACGAAGGCGTCGTTCATAGAGACAAAGCGCATCGGGCCATAAACTGCCCAGTTGTGTTCCATCTGCATGCATTCCGGTTCCTGGAGTTCCGGGTTAGCCATGTAGCGCTGGATGTGGCGGGTACGCACGTCCTTGATCTTGTCAACGCGCATGTAACCCATAATCAAGTACTTGTTGCGGAGTTCGGAATCGCTCAGGCCTTCGTAACGGGTGCCGAACAGAATGTAACGGCTCTTTGCCTTGAGGATTGCGTTGATCGCCTTCACGTTATAGCAGCTCATCAGACCATAGGTGCTGGTTTCGTAGTTGGGTTCATAAAGGAAACCCTTACCGTTTTCGTTCAGCTGGTCGCGGACCGGCATTTCGGACTGGTGGCTCGTTTCGACGTAGAGCAAGCTACCGGCAGCGTTTCCGCGGTAGTCCTGCCAACCTTCGAGATTGATCTGTGTTTTAGGCATTTGTCATCCACTCTAGTTAGGTTAAACTTTGGGAACCCCGAATTTTTGGTCCGGGGTCCCCTTTTTATATAAATCTTACAATCGGACTACTTATGGTAGTCCGTTGCCTATTTCAATACGCAAGATACAAATTTATAAGCTAAAAGGTCACCGACTCTGCCGAAAAACCGGTCATTCCAAAGAGCGATGCCCCTTTTTCGAAGAATTTCGCGGTATCGGTGGTCAGGAACCGGGTTTTTCCATTTTTTGTAAGGCGGGCATCCATCTCCGGGTGGCGCTTCAGGTAGTCCACCGTCTTTTCAGAGACGATATCCCCCTGGAACACCAGCTTCACCTTTTCGGGGAGAGCTTCACGGATAGCCCCCTCCAAGAGCGGGTAATGGGTGCAGGCAAGCAAGACCGTATCGATATCCGGGTCTTGGGCGAGCAGGGCGTCCACATCCTTCTTGACGAAGAACCGGGCCCCTTCGGATTCCCTTTCGCCGTATTCCACCAGAGGCACCCACATGGGGCAAGCATGCTGCGTGACTTTGAGCTCGGGGTAAAAATGGTTAATCTCGATCAGGTAACTGCCCGAAGACACCGTACCTGCCGTTCCAAAAATTCCGATATGCCCCGACTGGCTGAACTTGCCGATTTCTTCGGCGGTGGGTCGCACAATGCCAAGCACGCGCTTGTCCGGGAATTCATACGGAAGCACATCTTGCTGAATGCTACGGAGGGCCTTAGCCGACGCCGTATTGCAAGCCAGAATCACCAGAGGGCATCCGCGGCTAAAGAGTTCACGAACCGCCTGCAAAGTGTAACGGAAAATCGTCTCGAAGGTGCGCGAGCCATAAGGGGCGCGAGCGTTATCGCCCAGGTAAAGATAGTCGTACTGCGGCAGCGCCTTCTGCAAATTTCTCAGGATGGTAAGCCCGCCAAAGCCCGAATCAAAAACGCCTATCACAGGGCATCCTCCATCATCTTGTGGACCATGGGGAGCATGTGAATCTTGGGGTCAAACTTTTCGTTTTCTTTGCGGCACTGCAAAACGTCAATCGGTGCAAGCACCTTCACATTCACCTTGCAGCGCTTGGTGTCTTTGCGACGTTCCCACACCGGGCCCGAGCCCTTGATTACCAGCGGAAGCATCTGAGCATCGTTTTCGCAAGCGAAGCGGAACACGCCACTCTTGAATACGCCAAGTGCACCCGTCTTACTGCGCGTGCCTTCGGGGAATATAAAGATGCGAACGGAATTTCCTCGTTCTGCAACAGCCTTGCGTACCGCCTTGGCAGCACCACCCTTTTCGCGGTTCACCAAAACGCAGCCAATCTTGTGCATCCAGAAATTCAAGAACGGAATTCGGTCCAGCGATTTTTTTGCCACAAAGCCAACGGTCTTCTGGAGAGCCAAAAATACAATCGGAATATCAGCAAAAGAATTGTGATTGCCCACCACGAACACCGGGCGACTCCAATCGACTTTACCGAGTTGAGCCTGGTCTTCAATAGTCAAATCTACACGAAGCACCTTCATGCAGAATCTTGAAAACGCCTGAATTTTATTTTCAAGCCATGCGTCGAAATTTTTTCCGTAGCGTAGTTTTAAATACGGCAGCGCAAGAATATACATCAGCATATACCCCAGCACAGCAACAACGACATAGACTTTAAACAAAAATACAGGCATACTCAAATCCATACTTCGACTCTGGTTATCAGAAGGCAAGAACCTTGAACGCCTAAACTTTCGTAGTTTGCCTTTCCAGAATCTACGTTTGCAATATAACAAAAAAAGGCATGCCTCGGCCCGGGTCACCCCCACGTAATAAAGCCTTCGTTCCTCATCTAGCTGGCGTTTTCGTGCCTTGCGGTCTCCGGTACATTCTCCGGGCGTCAGTTTTTCGCACAGGCCCGCATAATACACCACCGCATACTGGAGTCCCTTGGATGCATGCACAGTCTCGATATGCACGCCGTCTTCGACAGTCGTCTCTTCCTCCACGGCATCGCCTGCAATGGGAATGTTGTATTCCCGAAGGGCCTGCTCGTAGTAAAGGCGTTGTCGGTTATAGCGTACTAGAATCGCGAAGTTTTTCCACGCCAAGTCATAACCTTGCCGCAAGTCTTTAATCGAGAGCACAATCTTCTGGATTTCTTCGACAGGGTTATCGGACACCCAAATTTCGGGCTTACGGTTTTCCTTGTACAAGGGGTTACCGCCAGAGCCGTTCAAGTTACCGGCACGGAGCATCTTGCGCAAGTGAATGGGTTTGTTCTTGAAGATTCCATTGGCAAGGTACAGCACGTTGGGTACCGAGCGGTAATTCCACTCCAAGCGAATTTGCGTACTCTCCTTGAAGTCTTCGCAAAAGCGTTCGATATTTCCGATGTCAGCACCACGGAATCCGTAAATCGCCTGATCGTCATCGCCCACCACGAACAATTGCTTTCGTTCGCCAAGCAAGCCTTTCACCAAGCGATACTGCGACGGATTAATGTCTTGGTATTCATCCACCAAAATTTCTTTCCACTGTTCGCGAAAATAATCCCGCGCCATGTCGTTGGTTTCTAGCAATTGAATTGCCGAATAAATCAAATCTTCGAATACGACTTGGCCCGACTCCATCACCGATTCTCGAAGCGGGCGGAGCTTCGCCGACACCGCCGCGCCATAGCAATCCGAAAAGAGATTCTCGCGAGAAACCTTGACTTTCAACTTGAGCTTCGAAAGCGCCTGCGAAAACTCGCGCTCCGAAGATTCCGTCGGCACAGGCATTTTCTTGAAGCCCAGGAGTTCATAGGCCGGGCGTGCTCCACCAGCACCGACGCCACCACCGCCTTCCCCATCGCAGGGAACATTGCACTTGAGCATGTAAAGCGCAAGGGAATGGAACGTGCAAAGTCGCACCCCCGCATTCGGGAACAGCTTTTGCACACGCTCCCGCATTTCGGCAGCCGCCTTTGCGGTGAATGTGAGCGCCAAGATTTTTTCGGGCTCCACGCCACACAATATGCGGTACTGGATTCTCTTTGTCAGCACCGACGTTTTGCCCGAGCCGGCGCCTGCCAAAATCAAAAGTTGCGCACCAGCTTCATGATCGTGCAACACCGCTGCACGTTGGTCAGAATTTAATCCTTTCAGGATTTCTTCGGCGTCCATAACGCCTCGTATAGAATGGGGCGAAGTACATGTAAATCGCCACCGCTATCTAAAAACCGTCGCTCGCCATTAAGGCCTGCGCCGTCTACTTATTTCGGCTCGTTCTCGCCCGTTTTTGCAACAGGGCTTCCGCCAAGCAAAAACACGAAGGCGCCAAACAGGCTCAGCACCAAGCTCACAAAGTAAGCCAGCAACTGAATCACCACCGATTCAAGGCCCGGCACCCCAGCGCGGGCAAACAGCGACTGCGCCAAAAGTTCACGCGGGCCAAAACCGCCAATCGAAATCGGGAGCGCGCTCACGATTGCCACCAGCGGAATGTAATAGAAGTACCACGAAATCGAGAGATCTACGCCCACCGCGATTCCGCAAAAATAGTGCACCAAGATTCGCAATCCCTGCGTCACGGCAGAAAGCAAATTGATAGACGCAAAAAGCTTCATCGAACGGAAATGCTGGAATCGTTCGAACATGTGAATCAAGCGTTCGTTAATCTTTTTCGGGAAAACCTTCGTCAAGATTTTGCACAACAAGCGACCGAGTCTACGGCTGCAAAGGGCGGCAAAAAGCGCACAGAACCCCAAGAAAATCCAAACCGAGGGCCACATGAAGGAGCGCTGCGCTTCGTCGTGCATAAAGAACAGAAGGCCCATCGCCAGCGCAAACAACGTAATAAAGAAAAGCCCGTAAAGACGATCGAAGAAGGTCGCCGTGAGCCCTGCGCCCACCGTATCCTGGCCACCCTGCATGCGGATATCGTAAATCTTCTTGGCGTCGCCGCCCACGTTACCCGGCATAAAGTTATTGAAGAACAAGCCCACGTAATAGAGCTTGAGCAAATGTCCGTAACCGAGTTTCACGTTCTGCTTTTCCAGCAAAAGCTTCCACTGCAGGCAAGCTGTAAAGTTCGAAAGGCCAAGACACAAAAGTGCCACGAACAAAGGCCAAATGCTATGCGTACTGAACAGGCGATACAAATCGTCGATACTCCAGTCCGGAGCCATCACGATGTTTCGGTACACAAAGTAGGCGGGGACAATCGTCACCACCAACTTCAAACAAAAAATCAATGTCGACTTCAGTCGGCCATTAATCTTACTCATCCACTCCCCCTACTTGTCGCTCTATAACGGCGTCTTGCAAAAGATCAAGCGTCTTCTCTGCAGCAATGTCCCAGCGGAATTCACCGGCATAACTCTTGGCCGCCGTAGAAAGTCGCGTGCGCAAGTCATCGTCGCTATAAAGTCTATCCATTTCCGAAGCGCAAGTATGCAAGTCGCCCACCGGGAACAAAAGCCCCGTTTCACCATTGCGCACGCTGTCCCTAAGTCCAGGCACATCGCTTGCAATGGTCGTCGTTCCAAGCCTTGCCGCTTCGACAACAGTAAGTCCCCAACCTTCCTTGTAACTCGTCTGCAAAAGGGCTACCGCATTCGCAAGCAAGCAGCGTTTCTTTTCAGGCGACACAAATCCCAAAAGTTCTACACGGTCCGTCAGTCCGTGCTCTTTAAGCCAAGCCGGAATCTTTTTCAAAAGCGGACCATCGCCAGCCACCACCAGCTTTACATCGGGGTGGTTCTCGTTCTCGGCAAATTCTTCAAACGCCTCCAGCGCCGTCCAAATTCCCTTGTAACGGTGCACGCGTGAAAGCCACAAAAAGTACGGCGAGCTCGGCACATCTTCGGTAGCCAGCACCTGGGACGGATCCACGTCGTCAGATCCATTATAGATTACCGAGATGCGGTCTTCGGCAATACCGATTTCTTCAAGTTCGTATTTAGTGCTGGGGCTTACCACCACAAACGGCTGCTTGCGGTAAAACCACGGAATCATCCGTTCAAAGGCCCACACCACAAACGCCACCGGGAACGAGGCCTCATGGAAAATCGAGCCGCGCCACAAGTGGTGCATTTGCACAAGCACCGGCTTCTTCGTCAGGAACGGCGTAAACAGCGGGAGCTTGTTCAGGTCTTCGACGACCACATCAAAATTGAATTCACGGTCGAGCTTGCGGATGTTCATTGCCACCGTGAGCTGGAACAGCAAATCGCCACCCTTGCGCACCACCTCGATGCCATCTACCGTTTCGCGGGCCTTGCAGCCGGCAAAGGCCGTCGTCAGGAGCACAACCTTGTGCCCCGCTTCAGCGATCTGCGAAAAAATGCGGTGTAGGTGCTTTTCGGCGCCCCCAGCGGCGGGGTGCAACCGATCGCGATAATTTACGACAAGGATGTTCATCGGCTAGGGCTTTTTGCCCAAGACTCCAATGCACAACTGCGTGTAGTGCATAAGCGAATTGTTTTCAAGAGCATCCAGAATTGCATCTTTCGCTTTCTGGTATGCCGTTCCCTGCAACGGATACTTCGGGAGTTCCACGCCCACCTTGAAACCGACTTCACGAACGATTCGGTAGAACAGGTTCGGGCGCATCCAGTCGCCATAATCGTAAACGCATTCAAAGCCAGCATCGGTCATGAGCTTCTTGAGCTGCGGCATGGTAAACTGCTTTTCCCAGCCGGCAAACCACTTGTCCATAGCAATCAAGATATGCTTGATGACCGTGTAGGGGTGAACCGTCTGTGGCACGTCGCACAGGCAGTGACCGCCATGCTTAAGAATGCGGTAGTTTTCCTTGATGAGCGGGAGCGAATCCTTGAAGTGTTCGGCCAGGCCCTGATGGAAAACCAAGTCAAAAGTGCAATCCGGGAACGGAGCCTTAAAGGCATCGCCACGAACCAATTTCAGATTATCGTAAAGGTTGTCTTTAGCTCGAATGGCATCTACAATCTTCAAACTATTCTCTGCGTAATCGAGCACATAAACGTCAGCACCCAGGCGGGCAAGTTCGGCACTGTCGCGACCGGTACCGGCACCGACCTCCAAAACCTTCAGGCCTTCGAGCTTAAAATTCTTCTTAATCGTGTTCAGCACAGACGGGGACGAAGGGTAAACCTTCTCCATATCGTTCTTCTGCTGCCAAAATCTGTTCCATACAGACTGATCAGGTTCTTTAATAGACATAGCGCGTAAAATATACTAATTCGGAATTAAAAGACATTAGTTTATATGGCCTAAAACGGGGCCCAATCATTACAATTTTTCGTATTTTGGGGCATTTTCGTACAAGAATTCCGCCAACGTCCCAGCAGCAAAAGTCATAAATTTATGACAATAGTTGAAAATCAACGACTATTTTTCTATTTTTGTAGACAAAATTCATCAAAGTGTGACAATATACGGGAAATTTGATACACTTTGCAATTTTTTTACACTTTTGGCACGCATCTTGCTT
>Ga0265298_10004154_pt1 | contig 18637 bp, 15 predicted proteins | sample AusTroGonzalo_MG_3_FD_193486 | JGI IMG/M metagenome (GOLD analysis project Ga0265298, IMG submission 193486) | Bovine rumen microbial communities from tropical cattle in Woodstock, Queensland, Australia - Gonzalo_01 | ecosystem: Host-associated > Mammals > Digestive system > Stomach > Rumen ... | reverse complement strand
TGGACCTTCAGCTGGTTCGTAGTCTTCATCGTCTTTTCCGCCAAGCATTTCCTGTTCGGCGGAGTCTCTGACGACCTCTGGCGCGGCCTCTGGCACTGCCACCTCTACATCGTCCTGGTTCTTGCCTTCGGCACCACCATCTGGTTCCTCATCGGCGGCATCCGCGACGCCTTCCGCCTGTTCCGCGACTTAAACAAAGTCGTCCGCAACGATGCCGACAACGGACAGGTCATCGACGGCAGAAACGCCGGCGAAGATGCCATCGAGGCCATCAAAGAAGCCGAAACAGCCGACAAATAACCATCAGCGCAGCGCACCTAACCCAGCGCAGGCAACTGCCAATCGCCCCAGTTGCCTGCGCTTTTTGTTTTTTGATTTGGCAAGGCGGGAAAATTGCCTTATATTATAAAGTTACATTAATACCAACCCTACCCAGCATTGTCTCAACATGGCCAAAAGCGAACAAGAACGTATTGTCATCACTGGCATCGGCCTCACGGCGCCCAACGGTAACTGCCTGGCAGAATACCGCCATAGCCTCCTCCACGGCGTGTCTGGTGTCCAGAAATGCGAGCGCCGCTACTTCGGCGAAGCGCTGGCGGGGCTCTGCGATTTTGACGCCACCCGCCACCAGAAGCGCAAGGAAATCCGCATTGGCACCCGCGCAGGCTCCATCTCCATCTACTGCGCCCATGAAGCCCTTGCCGATGCTGGCCTCGACATTGCCGCCCTTGATGTCTCGCGTCTGGGAGTCTTCCTCGGCATCACCGAGCACGGCAATGTCGAGACGGAGAACGAAATCTTCGAAATCAGCAAATACAATTACGACACCAAATTCTGGACGCATCACCACAATCCGCGGACCGTCGCCAATAATCCTGCTGGCGAAGTAACCGTCAATATGGGCATCAGTGGCCCGCACTACACCATCGGCGCCGCCTGCGCCGCCGGCAATCTGGGTCTGGTCACGGGAGCGCAGCAGCTTCTGCTGGGCGAAGTGGATGTTGCCCTGGCAGGAGGCGTCTCGGAAAGTCCCGCGACCTTCGGAATCTTCGCCGCCTTTGCCAGTCAGAACGCGCTCGCCAGCCATCCCGATCCGACCAAGGCCAGCCGTCCCTTCGACCGCGACCGCAACGGCATCGTCGTCTCCGAGGGCGGTTCCGTGTTTGTCCTCGAACGCCTTGACCGCGCGCTCGCCAGAGGCGCGAAAATCTACGGTGAGCTCGCTGGCTGGTGCTACAATTCGGACGCCACCGACATGGTTCTCCCCAACTCCGAACGACAGGCGCAGTGCATGCGCCAGGCCATTGCCCGCGCTGGGCTGACCCCCGCCGACATCACCATCGTCAGCACCCACGCCACCGGCACCCACGCCGGGGACATCAAGGAGTGCGAAGCCCTCCGGGAGGTCTTTGGCGACAACTGCCCCGACACCTACTACAACAACACCAAGAGCTTCATCGGCCACTGCATGGGCGCCGCCGCCGCCCTGGAATTGGCAGGCAACCTGCCAGCATTCACCGACGGCATAGTGCATTCCACCATTAATGTCGACAATCTCGACCCCGAGTGCGCCCTCCCCAATCTCGTCCTCAACGAGCCACGCCACGTGCCGCAAGTCAAGGCCATTCTCAACAATTCATTCGGAATGGTCGGCATCAACTGCGTGACTGTCATCACCAATCCCAACCTATCCTAGCCGATGCAACACCGAGCGTCCGCTCGGCCCCTTGACCATCAAATCATTCACCAGGAGCATCAAAGACATGACCCGCGACCAAATCCACGCAGCACTTATCGAAATCGTCAGCGACATCGCCCCCGATGAAGACTGGACAGCCCTGACCATGGACGAACCCCTAAAGGGTCGCCTGGACTCGATGGACTTCCTAGACGTCGTGATGGAGCTGCGCAAGCGCTACGGCGTGGAGGTCAAGGAGGCCGACTACGGCAAACTCGGAACCATGCAAAGCTGCATCGATTTCCTGGAGTCCATGCTCGCCGACAAATAATCAACGTTCAAGCCACAAAGGAGGCACTCCATGCCCAAACTGGAAACCGTCAACCGCCCTCCGGACAACCATGTGATGGTGCTCGGCGACCAGGGCTGGATCGGTCTCGTCGACCACATGGGAAACGAGACCAGCATCGTCAACGCCGCACGCGTCTCGTTTGGTAAAATGCGCCAAGAGATGGACGAGAAGGACATCGGTCTTGTCAAATACCTGCTGGAAAACCACCACAACACACCACTGGAACACGTGGTCTTCACCTTCCTTATCCACTGCCCGCTGTTCGTCCGTTCTCAGTGGCATCGCCACCGCACTTGGTCGTACAACGAGATTTCCCGCCGCTACACGGAGGAGGATCTGGAGTTTTACGTGCCGCCGGAATGCCGTGCGCAGGCCAAGTCCGACCGCCAAGCCTCAGTCGAAGCCGACGGCACTCTGGACCAGGACGAATGCCGCGAAATCATCCGGAAGCAAAACGCGGCGGCCCTGGCCGTGTATGAGACGCTGCTGGCGAAAGGCGTCTGCCGCGAGCAGGCGCGTGGCGTCCTGCCCCAGAATCTGATGACCACCTTCTGGGGGACTGTTGATTTGAGCAATCTTCTGAAGTTCATCGAACTTCGCGCCAGCGAGCACGCACAGTGGGAAATCCGCGAGTATGCCGAGGCCATCAAGGTCCTAGTGCGCCCGCTGCTGCCGCATGTCGCCGCCGTCTTCGGCTGGTAACCCCTCGTTTTTTCCAATCCCCCTGCGCACCAGGGGGATTTTCATACCAAGCCCGCCTCCGTCGCCTAGCGCAACATGCTCATGGAGATGCGCAGGCTAAAGAACATGGAGATGCGCTGGCTCCGCCCTGCGCAAAAAGATATGTCCAATTTTATCCGCAAACACTGGGAAGGCAAAGGCGGCATTGGTCAGCTGATGCCCATCGCCGTCCCGATGATTCTCTCCAGCGTCTTTGACACGGTGATGACCTTCGTGGACCGTGTGTATCTCGCGTACATCAGCAAGGAGGCCATGGCCGGCTGCATGTCAGGCGGCCTCACGTCCTGGACCTGCCAGGTTTTCTTCATCAGCATGCTGGCCTATTCCTCCGCCATCGTAGCGCGTTACTACGGGGCGGGCGAGAAGAAAGAATGTCCCAACGTCATCTACCAGTGCATGTACCTTGGCTTCGCCTCTCTCCCCTGCATCTTCCTGCTGGGCTGGGGAGCGTCCAAATATCTGGCCGCCTCGGGTCATTCGCCAGCGCAGATTCGCACGGAGACACTGTATTTCTGGTACATGCTGAGTTTCTGCTGGATGTCGGTGTTTCGCTGTGCCTTCTGTTCCTTCTACGCTGGCATTGGCAGGACCAAGCTGATCATGTTCGCCAACGGCGCGGCACTCTGCGTCAATCTGGTCGCCAACTACCTGCTCATCTACGGCAAATGCGGTCTGCCGCGCCTGGAAGTAGTCGGAGCCGCCATCGGCACCATCATGGGCGGCATGACCATGATTGGCATCCTGGCCATCTGCTTCTGGAAAGACAGCCACAGCCAGGAGTTCTACCAGCGACATGCCCGCAGATTTAACCCACAGACTGCCAAGGCCATCCTCAAATTCGGCTTCCCCAACGGCATGGACAGTTTCCTGGGCACTTTCACCTTCAATCTTGTGGTAACCGCCTTCCACAGTTTCGGTGCCGACGCCGCGGCGGCCACCACCATCGTCATGAGTTGGGACCTCGTGTCCTTCTTCCCGCTGATGGGTATGCAGTCTGCCATCACCACCATCGTCAGCCAATGCCTCGGCAACGGCGACAAGAAAGCCTCCGAGCGCGCCGCCTACTCCGGCCTGAAGGTCACCTGGTTCTACTCCCTGCTCTGCATCATCGCCTTCCTCGCCCTCGCCGAATGGCTGGTCGCCCCCTTCACCCCCGACTTGCCGGGACTCGACTACGAGGAAGTCAAGCACCTAGCGGCCCTGATGCTCCGCCTCACCACCATCTACCTGATGCTAGACGCCACCTACCTGACCTTCGGCGGAGCCCTGCGCGGTGGCGGAGACACAGTCTGGAGCATGTTCATCGGTTTCTGCTTCCATACATCCATGACGATGCTTGTCCTCGTCATGGTCTACCTCCTCAAGGCCACCTTGCTCTGCACCTGGATCTGGTGGGTCTTCGCCAGTTTCCCTGGTGCGACAGCCATCTACCTGCGTTTCCGCACCAAGCACTGGCAGAACTTTGACATCACGGGACGGAATAAGGCAAGGGAACTAGCATGAAACTGCCTTGGCGACAACTGCATTTCACTGGCATCGGGGGCGTTGGCATGGCCGCTCTCGCCCAGGCTGTCGCCGAATGTGGCGTCCGCGTCACGGGCAGTGACGCCGTGGAATCACGGTACACCAACGCCCTCGGCAAGGCAGGCATCGAGGTCACCATCGGCCACCGCGATACTCTGCCCGCCGGAACCGAACTGCTCGTCTTCTCCTCGGCCATTTCCCCCGACAATTCCGAACTTGCCGCCGCCCGCGCCCAAGGAATCCCCTGCCTCCGCCGCGGTGAGTTCCTCGGACAGTTCGCCGCCTGCTTTCCCCGCGTCGTCGCCGTCAGCGGCTCCCACGGCAAAACCACGACTACCGCCATGCTCGCGCACATTCTCCACACGCTCGGACGCAAGCCGGGCTTCCTGGTAGGTGGTGCCGTCAACGGCTGGGAGACGAACGGTTCCGCTGGCAACGGCGAATTGCTCGTCACCGAAGTCGATGAGAGCGACGGCACGCAGGTCTTCGTTCGCGCCTCTATCGCCATCGTCCTCAACATCGATGACGACCACTGCTGGAGCCACGGCGGAGAGCAGGCCCTGGAACAATGCTTCCTCGCCTTCGCCGAGCAGGCGCAGGTTATCCTGACCTGGCACTCGCCAGCCACCGACCGCCTGCTGGCGGGAAAAACCAATGTCAGATTCCTAGAAGAAAATTCCGCCCTGCCGTCTGACTGGACGCCGCCCGTCCCCGGACATCACAACCGCCTGAACGCCGCCATCGCCGTCGCTGCCGCCGAACTGCTCGGCGTGTCTAGCGAAGACGCGCTGGCGGTCCTCGCCTCCTTCCCCGGCGTGGACAGACGCCTGACGCGACTCTTCGCCAGCTTCGACTCCTCGCACCTCCTGCTCGAAGACTACGCCCACCATCCCACCGAGCTGCGCGCGACCCTGGAGACGCTGCGCACAGCCCACCCGCAACATTTTCTGCACATCGTCTTCCAACCGCACCGCCGCGAGCGAGTGCGCCGCTACGGGCAGGAGTTCGTCGACCTGCTGGCCCAATACGCTGACCAAGTCACCATCGTCTCCACCTTCTCCGCCTGGACCAACGATGACGACGGCTCCGATGGCTCTGCTCTCGTCGCCGCCCTCAACGCCAGGCGCCCGCAGCTGGCGTCCTTCGCCGCCGCGCCTGACGAAGCGCTCGTCAAAACCTTGCTCCGAGATTTCGCTTCCCGCGACAACTGCCTCCTGGCCATCGTTGGCGCAGGAGACATCCATTCCCTCGCCCTGCGTCTGCAGGAAAGGCTGCGCTAACGAACATGGAGATGCGCGGGCTCTGGACCCGCGCAGAAAGAATATGGGTAAGAACATCTGCCAAAACAAAAAAGCCCGGCACGATTATTCCGTGCTGGAGACCTTCGAGGCGGGCATCGCCCTGACCGGCACGGAAGTCAAGTCCTGCCGTGCCAACGGCGTCAGCCTGACCGATTCCTACGCGCAGGCAGACGCCAAGGGCAACCTGACTCTGCTGGGCGCCAACATCGCCCTCTACGACCAGGGCAACCGCAACAACCACGAGCCGCGCCGCAATCGTCGTCTGCTGATGCACAAGCGCGAGATTCTGCGCTTGCGGAAGAGCGTCGAGCAGAAAGGCCTGACGCTGATTCCTCTGTCGTTCTATTTCAACGACAAGGGGAAGGTCAAGGTCGAGCTTGGGCTCTGCCGTGGCAAAAATGTCCACGACAAGCGCGAGAGTCTGCGGAAGAAGGACGACGAGCGCGAGATGTCGCGGGCGATGCGCGGAGGGAACCGCAAATGCAAGTGAGCGATTTCAACTTCGACCTTCCGGAAGAACTGATTGCCCAGTTTCCGCTGGAGAAGCGCGATTCCTCGCGGATGATGGTCCTGGAGCGGCGAAGCGGCAATTACCACGAGGCGCCGTTTGCCAGCTTCCCTGACTTCCTGCTGCCAGGTGACGTGCTCGTCCTCAACGACACCAAAGTCATCCCCGCCCGCCTCTGGGGACACCGCCCCGAAAGCGGCGGACGCGTGCAGGCCTTCATGCTTGAAGAGCGCGGCAAGGGCCTCTGGATGGCCATGCTCAAGCCTGGACGGAGGCTGACGCCTGGCACCGTCGTCCGCCTCGACGGCTGCGAACACACCTTCACCGTAGTCGAGAAATTCGCCGACGGCACGGCCATCGTCCAGTTCGACACCGATGACGTCCTCACCCTGCTTGAGGAGCATGGGCAAGTCCCCCTGCCCCCCTACATCAACCGTCCGCCAGACGAAAATGACAAGGGACGCTACCAGACCGTCTACGCCAAGCATCCTGGCGCTGTTGCTGCGCCGACGGCGGGACTGCATTTCACGCCGGAAATACTCCAGACCATCGCCGCCAAGGGCGTCAAAGTCCGCTACCTCACGCTACATGTGGGCGCTGGCACCTTCCGCCCTGTGACCGTCGAGCGCATCGAAGATCACATCATGCACTCGGAGCGCTTCCTGCTGCCGCCTGAGGTTGCGGACGCCATCAACCAGGCTCACGCCGAAGGGCATCGCGTCTTCTGCGTCGGCACCACCGCTGTGCGCGTGCTGGAGACCTGCGCCGTTCCCAACACACGGCAAGTCCGCGCCGCCCGAGGCGAGACGTCGATTTTCCTCTACCCGCCCTACACGCCGCAGGTCGTGGACGGTCTGCTCACCAATTTTCATCTCCCGCAATCGACGCTGCTGATGCTCGTCAGCACCTTCTGCGAGCGGGAAAAAGTCCTCGCCGCCTACCGCGAAGCCGTCCGTCTACGCTTCCGCTTCTTCAGCTACGGCGACTGCATGCTCCTGCTGCCGTGACGCCAATGTTCGACGATTTTCCCGACCTTCTTGCCCGCGTGGAAAGGCGCGCCCGCGACCTGCTCGCCACCGGCCCCTGCTGCCATGACTGGGACCACACCTGCCGTGTCAGACTCCTGGCGCAGGAAATCCAGCGGCAAGAGGGCGGCGACCTGCAAGTAATCGAGCTGGCGACCGTCCTCCACGACATCGGACGCCCCCAAGAAATATTGGACCAGGGGCAGACCTGCCATGCCCAGCTCGGCGCCGTCTTGGCCGATAAGATTCTCCTCGAGGAAGGCGTGGCGGATTCAGCGTTGCGGCGCCAAATCGCGGAATGCGTGCGGACCCACCGTTTCCGTAACCGCCAGGGCGATACTCCCGCCTCGCTGGAGGCGAAAATCGTCTACGATGCCGACAAGCTCGACAGTATGGGAGCCATCGGTCTGGCCCGCTCCTTCCATTTCGCGGGGCGCGTCGGGGCAAGAGTGCACAACCTGCCAGCCGAAGCCCTCAATTCGCCGAGTTACAGCAAGGAGGACACGGCCTGGCGCGAATTTCTCGTCAAGCAATCCCACTTGGCCGAGCGCCTGCTGACCGCCACGGGCCGCCGCCTGGCCACCGACCGCCTCCAGTACATGTGGGAGTTTTTCTCCCGCCTGAACCAAGAGTGCGGCTACCCAGCGTTTGAATGCGGAGATGCTCAAACTAACGAGCATGGAGATGCGCGGGCTCAGTCCCGCGCAGAATAAAAATTACTAAAATCCCACCTTTTTGATTTGAGTTTCCCGATTAAGAGAACATATTATATTTCTGTCCGTTTATCACTTGAAATTTCCACCCCTAGGAGCACCGCGATGAAGAAAATGCTTTTCCTGCTGGTTGTCGCCGCCCTGATGCTGACCGCAACCTCCTGCTCAACCACCACCAAGTCCGCCGCCCAGAGCACTACCTCCGAAAACTACAGTTTCGGTGTCTACACGGCCGTAATCCCCTGCAACCTGTTTGACGCCGACAAGGCCGTCCGCGCCATGGGCAAGCGTGCCAAGTTCCTGGAAATGGCCCGCCGCAACAAATACAACCACATCGAATACCTGTATCGCGACTTCTACGACAACAAGCTGTCCATAACCATCTGGGACACTGGCGACGGCTCGACGAAAATCCAAATCAAGGTCGGCAAGCTCGGTGACAAGGCCTCCTCCGAAGAAATCCTCGTTGCCATCGACGAAGAACTCCGCGTGGACGGCTATCCCGCCCAGTAATTCTCAAACCACTAGCGTTATACTCCCAGGCGGTGCCACGGCACCGCCTTTTTTGTGCCGTTCTACTGCTGGAATCCTTTACTTTTTTATCTTGCATATTTGCCTAAATAGCATTATATTAATTTATTTGTCTCATTATTATTTGCCCTGCCGAGACCAGGGCCAACCAAGGAGAAAACCATGCCTGCCAACAATGAAGTCGGAGCGAAAATCAAGGGACTGCGGGAAATGCGCGGTATCAGCGTGGAAGAACTGGCTGACCGCAGCGGTCTCCAGCCCGCCCAAGTCAGCAAAATCGAGTCGGGAGCTGTAACGACCTCCCTTACTCCCCTGCTTAAGCTGGCGCGCGGACTTGGCGTTCGACTAGGCACTTTCCTTGACGACGCCGAACTTTCCGGCCCCGTCCTCACCAAGAAATCCGGCGATGACGTCGAAGCCGTCCGCTTTGCGGGGCCGAATGACAAGGAAGGGCTTGCCTTCCATGCCCTGGCGGCCAACAAGCGCGACCGGAACATGGAGCCGTTCATCATCGACGTCCATCCCGCCAAGGACGACAACTACCTGCTGTCCTCGCATGAGGGCGAGGAGTTCATCTATGTCCTCGGCGGTGCCATCGAGGTCATCTACGGCAAGCACAACTACCGCGTCGAGCAGGGAGACAGCATCTACTACGACTCCATCGTCCCCCATCACCTCCACGCCGCCGACAACAAGGACGCCCGCATCCTCGCGGTCATCTATTCGCCGCACTAGCACACTCTGCCCCGCGCGGAATGAGCGGGAGATGCGCGGGCTCTGCCCCGCGCGGAATGAGCGTGGAGATGCGCGGGCTCTGCCCCGCGCGGAATGAGCGTGGAGATGCGCGGGCTCTGCCCCGCGCAATTTAATAATCCCCTATAAAAAATACTTCCATGAGCGAACAACTCTTCACTGAAAAGACCATCGCCGATTTTTTCGCCGACCTGGTCAAGTCCCAGCCAGACCATCCGTTCATCATGTATCCCGACCGCGGCCTTGTCTGGAGCTACAAGGATTTTGACGAGCGCACGGACAACATGGCCAAGGGTCTTCTGGCCATCGGCGTCACCAAGGGCTCGCATGTCGGCGTCTGGGCGCGCAATGTCCCCGAATGGCTGACCCTGATGTTCGCCACGGCGAAAATCGGCGCCGTCCTCGTCACCATCAACACCAACTACAAGGCGCATGAGCTCGAATACCTCGTCAAGCAGTCCGACATGCACACTCTCGCCATCGTCGACGGACTGCGCGATGTCAGCTACGTGGATGTCGTCAAGCAGCTCATTCCCGAACTGAAATACTGCAACCGCGGGCACCTCCGTTCCGCCCGCTTCCCCTACCTGCGCAATGTCGTCTACCTGGGCCAGGAGAAATACCGCGGCATGTACACCAGCATGGAACTGCTCCAGCTGGGCGAGAACTCCGACGACCGCGCCTTCCAGGAAGCGCGCCATTCCTTCGACCAGAACGACGTCGTCAACATGCAGTATACCTCCGGCACCACAGGCTTCCCCAAGGGCGTCATGCTGACCAGCCGCAACATCCTGAACAACGGCTTCTACATCGGCGAGCGCCAGTTGTTCACCCGCGATGACCGCGTCTGCATCCCCGTGCCCCTGTTCCACTGCTTCGGCTGCGTGCTCGGCATCATGGCCGTCCTCAGCCACGGCGCCACCGCCGTCATGGTCGAGCAGTTCGACCCCCTGGTCGTCCTGGCCTCCATCCAGAAGGCGAAGGCCACGGCCGTCTACGGCGTCCCCACCATGTACATCGCTGAGCTCAACCATCCGATGTTCGAGATGTTCGACCTGACCAGCCTCCGCACGGGCATCATGTCCGGTTCCCTCTGCCCCGTGGCCCTGATGCGCGAGGTCATCGACAAGATGCACATGCCGGAGATAACCATTCCCTACGGGCTCACCGAGGCCTCGCCCGTCTTCACCATGAGCGGAGCCCACGAAACCCTCGAGCGCCGCGTGACCACCGTCGGCACCGGGCAGCCGCACATCGAAATCAAGATCATCGACCCCGAGACCGGCAAGACAGTCCCGCCAAACACCGTCGGCGAACTCTGCTGCCGCGGCTACAACGTCATGAAAGGCTACTACAACATGCCCGAGGAGACCGCCAAGGCCATCGACGCCGACGGCTGGCTCCACAGCGGCGACCTGGGTACCGTCGACGAGGACGGCTACTACCGCATCACAGGACGCCTCAAGGACATGATCATCCGGGGCGGCGAAAACATCTACCCCAAGGAAATCGAGGAGTTTCTCCGCACGAACCCCGCCGTCGAGGACGCGGAAGTCGTCGGCATCCCCGACCACAAGTACGGAGAAATCGTCGGTGCCTTCGTAATTCCCCGCGAAGGACACGAGCTTACCGAGGAAGACCTCCGTGAATATTGCCACGACAAGATTGCCTTCTACAAGACCCCGAAGCATTTCTTTATCGTCAAGGGCTTCCCCCAGACCGCCAGCGGCAAAATCCAGAAATTCAAGCTCCGCGAGCAGGCCTGCCAGATCCTCGGCATCGACCCCACCAACCTCAAAGCCACCTCGGCCAACCGCTGACGCCATGCAGTAGCCCCAAAACGGCAAATCGTGTTTTGGCGGCGCCGAAAACCGCCTCAACCTACCCGCGCGGAAACGCAAAAATGGCGTTTGTTCCCGAAAAAAACAAAAAAAAATCAAAAAAATTTTAAATTTACCACAAAAATAACTTGCAATAGCGAAAAAACACGCTACATTAAGTTCTGTGTACATAAATTTGCTGTTCTTTGAACCACAGTAAGCCAACCGCAAACTTGCTTTCACAAGCATCAAAAACGTGTTGAAACACACGAAAGGAGGACAAGAAGAGGTAAGAGTACAGTTTTTTGAAGAGGAGAGTCCCAGGATTGCCTTCAGGTCTTTAACCGCCTGACCGCACGAGAAGGAGCCGCTGGCCGGGTGGTCGGCGCAAAAAATCGGTTAAGCAAAACAAAAAGTTTCCAAAGCAAGGATTCAACAATGAAAAAGATGTTCGTTCTCTTCGCGCTCTGCGCACTGGCCACTTCCCTGATGGCCCAAGAAGACAAAGGTTTAGCGTTCACTAGAAAAAAGTTCATGGAAGGCAAAATCAATGTCCCCGTTGTCTACACTGGTATGCTGAAGATCAATGGCTGGGGCGATGAAGGCCTCTGCTACAACTGGCAGCAGACCCGCAACTCCTATCCCCTGTTCCTCGGCATCTGCCAGCCCTGCCTGGACTGCGTGCCCTGCGACATCGATATGCGCCACCTGGAACCTCGCGCTCAGTACGGCACTTACAAAACACAAGAAGAAACGCGCAATGGCAATGCCTTAACAGAATTACCACAAGGTGTTACAGATGACGTTGACATGACTGAAGCTTTCATCAGCCGTGCTCGTCTGTATGTTTTCACTGATGTCCAACCCAAAGATAAAGAAGCTGACGTCTTGGTTATTGACCTGATTGATGCCTACTGGGGCAAAGACAACAAGTCCATGATTCCGGTCATGTTCCAATTCTTCAACACAGTTTCCTCCAAAGGTGACACGACTGTCAAGGGTAAAATCGGTGCCTTCTATCAATTCCCAATTTATAGCCGCGAGTGGGATTATACTGTTCCTGCCACAAAAGGCAAAAAAGAATACGGCATGAACAATGTCATATTCAATTTGTTTGATGATCACGATTTGGATTATGACCGGACCACCAATAATCACCCGCAGAATGCAGATTGCGTAGGCAAACTCCGCGGCGAGGATGGCATTGGCTTGGTCGCCCTCATCGGCACCAAGGATGAGAAGAGTTACTTCAAAGTCAAAGAGGATGGTAAATCTAAATCCATGCCCATCGTCACCGTCAAGTCTTTTACTGGTGATTTCTTTGCCTGGCAGTATAACTATACTGATGATGCTTATCTTGCCCAGCCCCAGTATGTCTGCCGCAAAGGCGAAGAATTTATTTCCTATTATGGAAATGATGAAGTAAAAGAGGGACATGATCCTGGATTCGATGGCAAAGGCACTTGGTACGCCACCGGTACCGTCACTATTCGCCGCAATGACTCCGCCACCAAGAAAATGATGCAGAAGGTCGTTGCTCCTACGGAATCGATCAACTGCATTCCTTGCAACACTCCTAGTTCTGTTCCAATTTGCCGTAACTTCCTTGACAAAGACTTGATTGAGTACCTTATCATCAAGCAGTACAAGGGTTGGAACATTGATTTCCATGTTGACCTCGACAATGATGGCATCTATGGCGAAGACGCTGTATGCGGCCATAGAAATGAAAAATATGACATTGAAGATGCCAGGGATATTGAAGCTGGCGATGTGAAAGCCTACATTGCCTCTCTGGTTAATACCAAAAATTCTACAGATGCTTCCTCTGGCAACTACTACTACCTGCCTGAGGAAAGTGGTGATTTGAATGGTACGGTGAATAAAGCCAACGAGCCCAATGCCTCTGCTGGCCGTTACCTGGAGGCCAATTTCTATCATCAGCCTTCTCCCAAGCAGGCTCCCACTAAATAATTGTATCATATCAGATTGAATCACATACTGAATACTAGCAATTATTTCAGTATAGCGATTTGATAATTCGAACACAAGCCCTGGATTGGGAAACCGACCCAGGGCTTTTTCGTTCCTGGTGGCTTTTACGGTTTACAAGGTGCAAAACTGCATTTGTGTATTACATTATTAAGATAGCAATGGGATTCTAGAAGGGCTAGTTGGGCTAGAGGGAATCGTTATCTTACCTATCATCACAATTCTCCATCTTATCACTATCGCTCTTATCGCTAAAATCCCTATTATCCCTCTTGTCAAGAGGCAGTCACAAAAATCACCCATGAATCACTGACCCATGAACGAAATCCGTGCCTTTGCCATTTTGGATTATCTGAAGGACAAGAAATACGCCACCATCAAGATGCTCTGCGAGCAATTTGAGGCTTCGGTGGCGACTGTCTACCGCGACATAGCCTTCTTGTCTGCGCGCGGGGTCATACGGCGTGTTCGCGGCGGCGTGGCCTTTGCCGAGCACACTTCCCGAACTGGCTGGAAGGATTTTTCCGCCTCGCCGTATCAGGAGCGCCAGAACTGGAAATGCGCCGCCAAGCAGCAAATCGCCGAGAAGGCATTTGCCAAAATCTCCGAAGGCGATATCATCTTCCTGGACTCTTCGACCACCGTCTCCTGGCTGGCCGACAAGCTCATCGATTCCAGTTTCGCCAATCTGACTGTCGTGACCAATTCCGTGACCATCAGCCAGAAATTTTCCAGTTTCCCCTCGCAGTATATTCTGATATGCCTCGGCGGCTGCTACGATCTCCAGCTCAATTCCTTCCTCGGGCAATCTGCCATCCGCGAACTTGAGCGCCTATCCATTTCCAAGGCCTTTGTCTCAGCCTTCGGCTACAGCGACGATGGCATTACCACCAACCATGAGAACCACGCCTCCCTGCTCGTCAAGGTCCTTCAGCTCGCAAGCCGCAAATATCTTCTGGCCGACAAAAGCAAACACGACCGCACCGGTCTCTTCCGCTTCGCCGACAAATGCGTTTTTGACGAGATTATAACGGAATAGAACATAGGGATGCGCGGGCTCTGTCCCGCGCAAAAGAACATGGAGATGCGCGGGCTCCGCCCCGCGCAATTCCAATTCACTCCCGTGCAATTCGCTTCAGCCAATTGGCCGCCTGGGCGGCTATGGGGTGATTAGGGTATTCCTTCACTATTTTCTGCATAATTTCGCTGGCCTTGTCAACCTGCTGAGCCTCGCCATAGACCTCTCCCCTTTCCCATTCGATTTCCGGAAGATTGGGGAGCATCGGCTCCAGAAGCATCATGGCCTCCAGTTCGGCCAGAGCGCCTTCCAGCCAGCCGCGAGCACGGAACAACCTCGCCCGCCACAGGCAGAAACTCCCGTCAAGACGGCACATCGGCGCCTCCTCGCCCCATTTCTGCAAGGCCTGCGCCGCCTCCAGAAGCCTCCCCTCGTCCAAAGCCAGCTTCACCTGTTCCTGCAAGGCATTTCCACGCACTACGCTTTCGCGTTCATTCTCCCGTTTCCCGACATATTCCAGCATCTTGACAATGATTTTCCGCGCCTGCTCATGCTCGCCTGCCTGTACGGCCAAATCGAATTTCCAGGACGACAGCGTCTGGCTGTGGTTGGCAAAGATCGCTGCCTGCTGATTGAGCAGTTTTCTGGCCGCTTCCGGTTTCCGCAGACGGAAGAGCAGAAATTCGCAGGCCTCCGCCACCAGGGCGCGCCTGTCCTTGCCAGATATTTCTCTCTCCAGGCACTGTTGATACGCTGACAGGCTTTTCTCGGGATGCTTGTCTGAGGCACTTCTGGCCAGTTCCAGCATTACCGCCAGGCGTTCCTCGTCAGGCAAGGCCTTTTCCTTCAGCAGGTTTTCGCAGACGACAGCCAGTTCCTCGCGTCTACCGCTACGTTTGTAGAATGCCCGGCAGGTCTGGAGTTCCTCCAGGCCAGAGAGCCTCTTCAGGCCACCACGCTCCAGCAAATCCGCCACGGCCTGATAGTCCTTGGGATTATCGGGATTCCGACGCCATTTAGGTACGGCCTCGGGAAACTCGACCGTGCCCCGGGCAGTAGCGTCCTTGACCTTGACTTTCACTTCGCGGCTGTCCAGGCCAGGGAAAATGCGCTTTACTTGGCTACCCTGCAATTTGAGGCCATCGGAGAAACGCCATTCCGCCTCCTGGCCAGAGACTGTGGCGAGTTCCGTCTCCGTCAGGAAACAATCATCGACAGCCATGTACGACACATGCCTGTAGGTGAAAAACGGCAGAGGCAAATCCCGGGAACGCGCCTCAAGGCGCTCCAGTTTGGGCTCGCCACTCTCCAGCAGATTCCCCGCATGGACAAATTTGCCCTTCTGGTCGTCACCCAGAGCCAAGGCGAAATTGCCCGCAAAATTGACGCCAACCAACTCCACTTCATGCAGACCCGGCGTCAGGGTCAGTTCGCAGGAATACTCTCCCCGCAGGCTGCCGTACACGTAATTCCGGCCATTTCTCTCCACCAGCAATTTGCCGTCAATGAGCAGATATCCGGCATCGTCCGCCGCCACGAAATATTTCTTGGTCACATTCTGCGGAATGTCCAGCCAAGTGCGTAGCTTGAAAATGAAGGCATCTGAAGAATTGAAGATATTCGCCACCTGCGGCAGTTCCCTGACCATTGTCCGATGCTGCAATTTGGCCTTCGGCAGCAGGACGGCCAGTTGCGACCAGTTGTTCAGTTTCCCTTCCGGCAGGGTCCACAATTCCGCCATAACGCCACCAAAGACAGTCAATGCCTCCTGCTTCGCCTCGTTCCCCGAGCCAAAATACACAAACAATTCCTCGTTGGTGGCCTTGGGACGGCACAGCAGCAGACAGGTATTGCCATAGCCACGCCCCAAGTTCCGGGACGGCACTTGGCTGCCCTTCCCGTCGTAGCAGACCATATCCTTGCCTTCCTGCAATGACATGCCGCAATCCGGAACGGTCAGGACAAGGCCTGCCGGCAACTTTGGCGGCAGGTGATTCCAGGAAAACACCGCCCGGTACGGCGAAGCCTGGTGCGCCCAGGAAACTGTCTTGGCCACCGACGCCCCCGCCATGAGCAGAATCAGCAGAAACCATAATGCCGTATGTTTTGTATATGCCATATTGCGTGGGGATGTGCAGAAAGAGAATCTACAGCAGTTTCTCATGAATCTGCTTAAGTTTGTCGAGGTAGTACGGCACATTCTCGTCCCTGGATGCGGGGTCTGCCTGTTCGAGCAGGCGCGAGTTTTCCACGACTGAGACAGACTTCTTGTTACCAGTCACGAAATACTGAACGGAATCGCCAATTTTGTACACGCGTTTTGCCGAGGCGGCCAATTCCAAGGCCGCGCCGCGCTTGCTTTTTCCCGTCTTAACCTGCTCCAGATACTTGTCTGGAGCCTGGGACAAATACTCTCGCTTCGCCAAATCTGCCAGAGGCAGCTGGTGTTCCTGCAATTTCTGGACATACTCCTCATACAGGGCGGCAGTATCCTGCGCCCTGCCCTGCAAAAGCATCTCCATATGCCGACTGATGTAATTGCGCAGGAACGGCTCCATGCCGCGCGATTTAAGCGCCGCGCCGGCGATATGCACGCGGCCCTTATCGTCAAGCAGCGCGTAGTTCTTGCTCTTGTAGGAATACATTGCGGGGTAATGGGCATCAAGTTCCACGGTGATTCCCGCAGGCAAGGACTGCTGGATAAGGGCAGCGAGTTCCTCTCCAGCGTTCTTTTCCTGGCCAGCTTGGAAATAGAGGCCATCGGTATCCATTTCGATGACTGTCGCGCCATTGGCCGCGAGGACATCGCGCATCCCCAGCAGAATTGCTCGTCCCTGGGCCGTAACCTCGGACGCCTGCGCGAAATCGTTGAATGTCGCCTGGCCAAAGCCGAGATAGCCATAGAACGAATTGATGAGGATTTTCCAGGAACTTTGCAGGGCCTCCCAATGCTCCCTCTCCGCACCCTGAGCTCGTTTGGAGGCATCCTTCGCCTCCAGACGGAATTTGCGGAACTGCTCCAGGAAGCGCAGAAAACTCCCCAGATAGTCCGAGGCAGGGCCAAGGCGGGAGGCCAGCATCACCGATGGATACAGGCTACGGACATCGGCGTGCCAGACATCATGGAAAATGCCCGTCTCGGCGGCTTCCGAAACTGCGCCGGCGAACTCCTGCGCCTCCTGCGGCCAGGGCAACGCCGCCCGCTGATGCAGGTAATCGGCGCAGAGAATGGCCTCGACACGCGCCGCCGTCCCGCGCAGGACGCAATTCTGGTAAGACAGCGGAACAACCCTCGCCTGGTAGAAGTAACTCGGCGATAGGATATTCGCGATGGCAGCCGTTTCCCGCACATCGTCAAGGCAATAGTCGCGCAGACGCTCGGGATTGCTCTCGAACATCTCCGAAATGTCCCCCCCTGCGACGTATGTGCGTTCCGGGGTGCTTACGCCAAAATACTTGGCGGCGTACTTGAGGCTATGGCTATCCATATCTCGGTGAATGACATCGTACAGTTGGACGAGATGATATGTATCAATGATATGTCTTCCATAGATGTCAAAGCGCTGGTAGGCTTTGATCCTTTCGCCGGCGGTGAAACGGGACGGACGAGATTTTGCCTCGCGCCCTCCGCGTCCCAGAGACAGTTTCAGGCCATGCAATTTGCAGCGAGCGGCTAGATACCGCAGGTCGAAGTCATGGATGTTGTGCCCTTCGATGACATCTGGGTCCCTTTCGGCGACGAGTTTCAGCATCCGCTCCAGCAAGGTCTTTTCGCCGCCGTCATGTGCATCCAGGCAGATTTCCCAGCCAGTGTTGTCCTTCAAGGAAATCAGGGTCACGATGTCTTCCGGAGTTTCAGGGTTAGGAAAGGATTCCGATGCCTCGCAATGTGTCTCTATGTCGAGTTGCAGACGGCGCAGTTCGGAAAAATCAAGCCCCTGAAAGAGGCGACAATGCAGGGAAAACAGAATCTGCTGCTGGATGTCAGAGAATAGCCGATAAGCACCCTTGAGCCCATGGCTCTTGCTCAGTTTTCCGAGTTTGGCCACAGCCTTGGTGTATGACGGCAAATCTTGGAAGAAAACCTGATAGCGCAAGGCTCCGTCACCGGTCAACGGACGCAGTTCTGTCACAGCAGATAACTGGCTGGCATCATTCTGCTCCTCCAACAAAAGCCAGGGATTAAACTGAAAACGCTGGCTGCGGACAGTCCCATCCGCCAAGCGCCAGAAAATCTCGGCAAAGGAATCCTCTGCACATTCTACTGCGACAATGCGTTCGTAATCTGACATAGGTTTCTAGATGGTTTAGAGGGGTCAAAATGGCCGAGCAGATGCCCGGCCTCCCGGGACACGGCGGTGCACGATTTTCCACGGGCACGGCGGCGGCCAGGGTCTGGCCGCCCTACCATATCCCTTTCCACGGACACGGCGGCGGCCAGGGGTCTGGCCGCCCTACCATATCCCTTTCCACGGGCATGGCGGCGGCCAGGGGTCTGGCCGCCCTACCAAATCCTTTCCCACGTGCGCATTGGCCGAGCAGACGCTCGGCCCTTCCCAGGATTAAAAATCGAGTAGGAGGTTGCCCCCGCCTTGGGGGCAACCGTCCTCTCACACCACCGTACGTGCCGTTCGGCATACGGCGGTTTCCCGGCAATGCACCACGTGTGGTGTTGGTG
>Ga0265298_10004153_pt1 | contig 18640 bp, 3 predicted proteins | sample AusTroGonzalo_MG_3_FD_193486 | JGI IMG/M metagenome (GOLD analysis project Ga0265298, IMG submission 193486) | Bovine rumen microbial communities from tropical cattle in Woodstock, Queensland, Australia - Gonzalo_01 | ecosystem: Host-associated > Mammals > Digestive system > Stomach > Rumen ... | reverse complement strand
TGGCCGAATCGCCCGAGTCCGTGCAGCAGTCTTCCGCCGACACCGTCAGGTACAGCTCCGTGCCCGGCCGGTAGGTCGAAATCTGGAAGGCGTTGGTGACGAAGTTGGTCAGGACCGTCCCCCCGTTGGAAACCTTGCCGACGGGGTACAGTTCCTCGTACTGGAACGCGGCGTCCTTGCCGCAGTCGATCACCCAGCAGGCCACCGTCTCCTGCCCGCCGTTTTCCGTCGGCAGCGTGTACGCGTCGTGCCACGTGTAGTAGTTCGTCTTCCCGTCCACTTCCTCGTAGTGGGCCGTCGGGCTGTACGGCGTGTTCCGGTCCACGATGAGGAGGTCCCAGTTCGGGCTGACGCGCCCGTAGGGCTTGTTGGGGTCGTCGCCGTGCGTGGCGTAGATGTTCCACGCGAAGCTGCCCACCGGCTTGTTGTCGGGCCAGGAGCCTTCCCGGTCGTGATCGGCGTCCCACCCGCGCATCTTGTTCATCGCGTAGACGCCGCTCGAATCGGTCCACTCGATGACGAACCCGAAGCGGTGCCCGCCGTCCTCGAGTTCGCTGTCGAGGACGCTCGTCGCGTCGCCGCTGCGTTCCTCCTCCGCGCGGTACGCGGGATCTTCGAGGAACTGCATGACGTTCGTGCCGACGTAGAGCAGCTTCGCCACCGGCCCGGCGTTGTCCTTCTTGCCGGTCACGACGTAGTGCCACTCGCCCGGCGCCGAAAGTTCGCCGGAGTTGTCGCGCGCCCGCACCCGCCACCAGTAGTTGCTGCCGTCGGTGACGAACCGCCGGCTCGTCGCGTTCGTCCCCTCCAGGTTGACGCGGTAGGCGATGCGGCCGTTCTCCGTCCCGTCGCCTTCTCCGTTGAAAGTCGCGTTCGTGGCGACTTCGAGGAAGTACCCCGTCACGAACCCTTCGTAGCCGCTGTTGTCCTCGTCGGCGGTGACGGCATCCCACGCCATCGTCGGGCTCGCCTGCGAGGTGCCGTTCGGCCTTCCGTTCTGCGGCGCGCGCGGCGCCTCGTTCAGGTGCACCCCGGCGCTGTCGAAGCGCACGTCCGCCCAGAAGGGCACTTCCTTCTCCCGCAGCCCTTCTTCCCACGCGCCGAGCGAGAGATCCTTGTCGTCCTGCCCGTAGGGCGCGATGGCCATCGCGTCCACCGCGCGGCTCCTGCCGTTGTCGCCGACCTGCACCGTGCCGGCCGCCTGGTTGTTCCACGCGCCGGAGTTGACGAACGTCGCCACCGTGAAGCGGCCCGTCGCGCAGCCGCTGCCCCGCGTCCACGTCAGCCCGAGCTGGTCGCGCGGGACGCGCCACTCGATGCACGCGTCGGCCGCCCCGGCGTCGCTGCCCGCCGCGGCCCAGTTGGTGGCCGCGTACCAGTGGCCGCCGTTCTTGTCCCAAATCTCGACCTGCCAGCTGTTGGTCCCGTCCACCCAGTGGACGGCCATCTCGCGGTCGGCGTAGTGGAGGGAGGCGTTCGTCTTCCAGTACGCCCCGCCCATCAGGGTGTTGCCGGAGACGCCCACCCACTTTTCGCCGTCCGCGTTGCCGTCGGCGAGGCCGGAGGTGGTGAGGGCCACCGCCGCGTACGTGTTGGTCGCCGCCGTCCCCTCCCCGCCGGAGAGGCGCACGAGGAAGTACACGTCGTTCGCGTCCGCCTTGACGCGGAATTCCTTGAGGTCCGCCGACTGGCACGCGTCGGTGTCCTTGCGTTCCTCGCCGACCTTGTCGGTCCAGATGAACTCGTTGGCGCTCACCGTCGAGGAATTCTTGACGACGCTCGGCACGCCCACCCAGTCGGTCGGGTCGCCGTCGATGTCCGGCACGTTCACGTTGTTCGTCGAAGTCGTGCAATCCGTCTCGTACGCCGCCGAGTAGTAGTCGTTGTTGACCGTGTAGAACGAGTACCAGTAGGTCGTGTTCGTGGAAAGCCCCGTGTCCGCGCAGTTGGTGTCCGTGCCGACGTACACGATTTTCCCCTTGTTGTACGTCGCGCCCTGCGCGTAGGCCGTCCCGTCCACCGGCATCGGCGTCCACGCGGCACGGTCCGCGCTGTTGGTGAAGCGAACGACCATCACCTGTTCGAAGGTGCGGCCGGAATCGGTCCCCTGCGTCCAGTCGAAGAGGTTGCGGAGGATGTCGCCGTTCGTGTGGACGCCCGTCGGCGGCGGCAGGGCGCGGACCGCGTAGAGGCGGTACTTCCGCGCGTTCGTCGTCCGTTCCCACGATTTCTTGGTCGCGGTCCCGCCGGTCACGCTGCCGCCCGCGCGGACGCTGCCCGCCGCGGTCAGCTGGACGTTGGTCGCGTTCCACGTCTTCCAGCCCGTGCTCGTCCCCGTGTTCGTCGCGACGGCGGTTTCGGTCCACGTCGTTCCGCCGTCGTAGCTCATCCACCCCGCCGCGGTCTGTTTCTTGCCGTCTTCCGGCTGGCTTTCGAAGTCGAAGGAAACGAAATCGCCCTTCCACGCCGTGGTGGCCGTCGTCTGCGGGTCGCTCCCGCCCACGAGCGCCATCCGCACGTCCGTCGGGTCGGCGGGGCCGACGATGTCGTCCCACTTCGTCCCGAAGCGGATTTCGTCGAAGTACGCCGCGCCCACGCGGCCGCCGCCCAAACTGCTCGACGCGCCAGCCGCCAGGGCGATGCCGTACACCTTGTCGAGTTTCGCGTTCTCGTAGTGGATCGCCCACGCCGGTTCCGTCGTCGGCAGCGTCGCCCCGCCCGCGCCCGTCTTGACCGCCCACACGTAGGCGTCGACCTTCCCGGCCGCCGTCCAGTGGACCTTGCCGACGACGAGGTAGGCGTTGTCGGGATTGTTCGAGTTGCCGTAGTCGTCGAGCGACCCCGCCGCGCCGTACGCGGCCGATTCGCTCCCGCCGCCGTACGGCGACGCGGCGACGCCCACGCGGTCGACGAGTTCGGTGCCGCCGTCCGTTCCGGCCACCTTGCCGAAGAACACGTTCGTGTTCCCGCCGATCAGCCGCAACCCCGCCCACTTGGACTTCCCGTCCCACTTGTACGCCATGCGGAAGGCCACGAAGAAGTCGTCGCCTTCGTTCCCGCACCACGCGTTGTTGAGGCTCCGCTGGAGGGACCCGGACTGGTTGTCGCCCGTGTCTTCCCAGACCATGACGTTCCCGGCGCTCTGCCAGTAGTTGGCGATTCCGTTGGTGATGTGCACCGTCGCGTCCGCCACCGACGGCTTGACCGGCGTCCACGTCCCGCCGTCTTCCATCTTCGCCCAGTAGTGGTAGCCCTGCCCCGACTCGAACCCGTGGCCGCCTTTCCAGACGCCGTTGTAGCGCGTCGCCCAGTCGACCGGATACGCCGTCGAGTATTCGACGCCGTTGGTGTAGCTGAACGGGTTGACCCATTCCCGGTCCCCGTAGGTGCCCATTTCGACCGCCGCGGACTGCGCCGCGGCGGCGCAGGAGCCGCCGTTGCGCGCGACGACCGCGTAGCGGTGCGTCGTCCCGGGCAGCACCACGTGGTCCATTTCGTCGCTGGCCTGTTCGCCGCCCACGCTGCGGCTCGCGATGACCGTCGCGTTGCCGGAGGTCGTCCCGAGCGGGGCATCCTTCAAGGCTTCGATTTCGGCAACCGTCACGCCGTCCGGGTCGGTCGTTTCGATGACCGTGACGCCGTTGGCGTGCTCGCGGAGCGGGTTTGCGGTCGTCCCGTCCGCTTCGATGCCCGCCGCCCGGTACTTCCAGCCCAGGCGCACCATTTCATTGCCGTCGGGTTCCGCCAGCACGTCGTACGCGGGCGCCGGCGGCATTTCCCGTTTGCCGATCAGTTCCGGCCAGTTCGCCCCGATGCGCACTTCGTCGAACCAGACGTCGTTGACGAATTGACTCTTGTTGGCAACTTCAAGCATGACGTAGTGGACTTCCGCCATCGTGGAAACCGTGCAGTTCTCCACCTGCCACGTCCAGCCGTCCGGGGCCGACAGGTGCGACGGATTCGACGGGTCCCAAACCGGCGAGGAGGCACCCGCGCTCTCCACGTGCAGGGACATCTTGCCGTTCTTCCAGCGGAACACGAACACGTTGGTCGTGCCGCCCGCGATGGCGGAGCCGCCCCGCGTGGCGCTGCCGTCGTGCGGCTTGATGGCGGCATTGTTCCCGCCTTCGACCTTGCCGATGGCCACCACGTCCGTCCCGGAGGAATCGAGCAGCTTCATCCCCGCCCACTTGTCGCTGCCATCCCAGGTGGCTTTCATCGAGAACATGCCCCACCACTCGTCGCCCGAACCCGCGCCGAGCGGCGTCGCGAGTTTCCGGCGCATTCCCACCCAGGAGTTCGCCCGGTCGCTGCCGGGGCTGAACTTGAGCATGTTGCCGCCCGCGCCCCAGAGCTGGTTCGTTTCGAGCAGCCCTTCCGGCGTCCCGTCCGTGACGGCTTCGACCGCCTTCCAGCCGCTTTGCCCGTGCGTCACGGTCAGCTGCCAGTTGCCGTCCCAACCTGTGCCGCCGCCGAACGGCGTTGCCGCGGGCGAGGAGCAGTCCGTGTTCCCCGCCATGAACGTCCCGTTCGTGACGGCGAAAGCGTCCGCCGCGGCGCAAACGTACGTCCCGAGCGCCACGTTGGTTTCGCAGCGCCCTTCCCAGTAGCCGACGCTGCCGCGCTTCCAGTAGGCGACGAAGTCCGCCGCCGGATGCGCCGCGGCGTACGCGGACACGTGCTCGAAGCCCGTCCCGGCCATCGCGGCCGAGGCGTTCGTCACCACCCACGCGTGCGCCGAGCCGCCGTCGGTGTAGGCCGCCCCCGCGGTGTAGGAGACGTTCGTCGGCGTCTTGACGACCGACGGATCGAAGCCCTTCTCCACGGCGATGACGACGATGCCGCTTCCGGGGTTCCCCCACCCCATGCGGACCATTTCGAAGCCGTCGGCCGCCGCGCGGAATTCCCCGGCGGTGTAGTCGGCCGTTTCGCCCCACGGACTCGTGATTTCGTAGGTGGAACCGCCGTCGGACACGTCCTCGACCGCCTGCACGGAAACGAAGTACCGCGTGCCGCTGGCAAGGCCCGTCACCTCGCAGTTCGTCGCCGCCAGGCCGTTGGCCGTGAAGACGGTGGTCGCGTAGTTCCCCGCCCCGAGCACCTTGATGTCGTCGACGTAGAGCTTGCCGCTTCCCGCGGTCTTGACGAAGCGGATCTGCTGCCACTGGCGGTGCGGCAGCGCGACCTCGTAGCGGCTCCAGTTCCCGCTGTGTTCCGCCGACGTCGGCCCGGTATTGCCGCGGATTTCCGAAGCCGTGCCGGTCCAGAGCGTTTCCCAGCTGTCGCCGCTCCCGATCTGGACGGCCAGCCTCGCGACCGTGTCGCCCGCGCCGCTCGCCCAGAAGCTCAGCGTTTCCGCGCAACCGATGGCGGGACTCGCCAGAGCGTCGTTGACGGCGGCGAGTTCCAGCCCGTAGCCGAGGGAACCCGACCCGCCTTCGCGGTTCGCGCCCGTCGTGTACGCCGGGCTTCCGCTCGCCGTCCAGTCGAGTGTCCCCTGCACCGCGAAGGATTCGGCGAGCTTGACCGCCTCGTTGCTCTCGACGGACGTGACGCGGAGGTTGTAGCGGTCCGCGTCCGGCACGTTCGTCCACGTCACCCGGAAGGAGTTGCTCGCGATGTTGTCGATGAAGGGCTTCGGCGTATCGAGGGCGACTTCGCCAAGCAAACGCACTTCGTCGATGAAGATGGCCGCGTTGCGCCAGTACCCCGCGGTCCGCCCGTTCGAGTCGTAGAACATGACGCGCGCCATGAACTGCGTGACGTTGTCGGGAACTTCGAGGATGAAGGGGTTGCCGTACTGCGCGAGCGTCTGGTCGTAGAAGTCCACGTTCGTGCTGGTGAGGCCGGAGTACATTTCCTGCACCTGGAGGCCGTAGTCCTGCGCCTGCGTCCTGACGCGCCACCCGGCGCTGTTCAAGTTGTCGACGGCCTGCCACGAACCCGCCGCGCCGCCGTTGGTGTTGATGGCGAGGTGCAGGTAGTTGCCGCCGCCCTGCAAGGGACCGGCGTAGTGCATCTGGAACTCGACGTTCTTGTACCCGGTCAGGTCCACGTTCGCGAACTCGATGGCGGCGTTGTTCGTGTTGATGACGGGGTTCGTCGCGGTGACCCAGTTGTTGTTCCAGTCGCTGTAGGAGTGTTCGCCCTTCCACACGTAGCCGCCGCCGCCGCTGAACCGGTAGCTGTGCTCGCCGTAGTAGTTCGTGTACGTGCTCACCCCCTGCTGCTTGCTCGCGTCGGGGTCCGCGTAGCCGGTCGTCCCGTACCGCCCGCCCTGCCCGTAGATGCTCGCGTACGTCGGCGCCGTTCCGAAGCCGCTCAATCCGCTCTGGCCGCAAACCGGCCGCGTCATCCCGTCGCCGTCGGATTCGCCGGGGTCCTCGAAGAATTCGACGTTCGAGAAGTTCATGCCCTTCCACTTCCACCAGCCGCAGTCGCTCTTGGCGCCCGGGTTGGAAACGCGGCCCTGCCTGTAGCTCCACGGATGCACGTCCCAGCCGTCCCAGCCCTGCGAGGCGATGGCCTTGACCATGCCCTTGACGATGGCATGCGCCGTCGCGGGCGTCTTGCCGATGGTCCCGGAATCGGTCACGGCGTAGAAGTAGTAGAAGTACTTCCACCCGCTCGTCGCGCCCGTGTCCTCCGTCGTCGTGGCCGTCGTTCCGTCGCCGGTCCCGTGGCCGTTTGCGCGGTCCCAGTACCAGCTGTCGCCGTTCATCACGATCTCGTAGCCTTCCGGCAGGCTCGTCAGGTCCGGCGCGCCCGGACTCGGCGGCTCGCGCTTGTCCTGCCCGCGGATGATGACCACGCTCTGCCCCGTCGGCGCCTTCCACGACAGGTCGATGGTGCCGTGGTTGTTCGCCGTCGCGCTCGCGTCGAGGGGCGTCCCCGCCAGCTCTTCGAGCGTGAGTTCGTCGATGTAGTAGTACCGCTTCGCCCCGCCGCTCTGCCCGCAGAACGCCACTCGCACGGTGAGGGTCGAGCCCGCCGGGACCTCGAAGCTGTACGCGTCGCCTTTCGGCCGCGTCGTCTCGTTGAGGACCCGGTTGTACGGCCAGTTCTGGTTGATGACGTCGCTTCCGCCGCAGCCGATGCGCGTCAGCGGAATGCCGCCCATGCTCGTCTGGTTGGTGCCGCCCGGGGCGGTCCAGCTGCCGCCGTCCACCTTGTACGCGACGTAGAGGTAGTCGTTCTTCGCGAGGTCCTTCGCCGCGAAGGGAATCGTCACCACGCCGCCGCGGCCGCCCATTCCGGCGAACGTGAAATCGGCCACGCCGAACGCGGCCGCGCTGGCGCTGCCGCTCATGCGGAGGGCTTTCCTGCCGTAGAGCGGATTCTCGTTTTCGACCACTTCGACCACGGGGCATCCACTCCCGGTTGCCGCCGTGCCGTCGCCCACCTTGTTGGTGGAAAGCGTGTAGCCCCACGGCGTCCGGTCGGTCGTGTGATCCTCGAAGCCCTGGCTTGCGAGCACGCCCGCCGTTTCGGCGTACGTCGAAGCGGTGTTGCTCGCCTCGACCCAGGTCGTTCCGTCGTCCGTCGCCCGGAGCTTGAACCAGTAGCGCTTGCCGGGGGTCAAACTGTCGAGCGTCCAGCTCGTCGCGCTCGTCGCGGCGCCCGTCCACGTTTTCTCGCCGCCGCCCGTCGAAAGCATGCGCCCCTGGATGCGGATCCGGATGTCCTTCAGGTGCGCGCCCTTGTTGCCGTCCGCGCCCGGCGCGGAAAGCTGGATCATGACGCTCCGGCGGTTCAATGCCGACTTCGGCAGCGCGATGCTCCGCGGCACGACCGGCTTGTTGGAAGTCGTGCTCGGCGCTTCGCCCGCGTACGTCCACGTCGCCCCGCCGTCGATGGAGTAGTCGAGTTCCACCGTGGAATCCGCCCCGCTGTTGAACCGGCCGTGCAGGAATTCGACGACCACGTTGGTCGCGCCCCACGTGTCGAACCAGCGGCTCCGGATGCCCGGCGCCCCGCCGTAGTTGTAGATCAAGGCGTGCCCTTCGTCGCCTGCCGCACTCCCCTTCCAGTACGCCGGGTAGCTCGCGCTCCCGCCCATGTAGAACCAGCTGTTGCCGCTGTCGCTCCGGCCCAACGTCGAAGCCGGGCACGCGATGATTTCCTCGACCGCGCCGAGCCCGTCGTCGGAGCCGACTTCGCCCCATGTCAGGATGTTCTGCGCGCTTCCACCGCTTCCCGCGCCTTCCCACGAAACCGTCACCGAATTGGTGTTGATGCCGCTCGCTTCGAGGGCGGTGATGGAAATCGCGTTCGCCGTCGTGACGGGGAAGTTCGTGCTCGTGGTGTCGGGCGCGGGAGTGCCGTCCCAAAGCACGTCGTCGGCCCACGCCGTGACCTTGCAGTAGTACGCGGTGTCCGCGACGAGGTTGGTGACGCGCACCGAGAGGCCGTCCGCCGGATAGGTCCCCACGAGACCGTTGTCCGAATTCCGGTACACGCAGGCGGTGTAGCTTTCAGCCCGCGCGGAAGCATCCCAACCGAGCGTGAATCCGTACCGGCCCACCGCCGAAGCCGTCAGGTTCGTCACCCGGTCCGGCGCCGCCAGCGTCGCCGCCGCGCCGTCCGTCCACGTGCCGTACTGCTCCGGAACGGTCTCCCCGTCCGTCGCCCGCACGCGGAAGTAGTACGGCGTGTTGGCCGTCAGGTTCGTCACGAGGAAGGAAAGCTCTTCCGCCCTGGCCGGAACCGTCCACGTCCCGTCGTCCTCGCGGCACCCCGCGCCCGAATAATCGCCGGAAACCCCTTGCAACTTCAGTTCCGCGAGCGCCACCGCCGCGCCGACCGCGTGGTTCGTCACGTAGCTGGACCCCGCCTTCGTGGAAACGTCCATGATGCACGCGTTTTCCGCGACGATCTTGACCCGGACGCTCTCCTTGCCCAGAGCCGCCGCGGGGAGGCTGTTCGTCACCTGCCCGTAGGTTCCCCGGTACGTGTAGGCGTAAGCGTACGCCGATGGCGTCTTGAACCAGTCTTCCCACGTCGCCCCGTCGTCGGTCGAGTAGAACACGGAGAGGACCGACGCGTTCCGCCGCTCGTCCTCCGTGACGTTCTTCAAGTTGTCGTTCGCGTACCACCGGCCGTAGTTGAAGGTGAGCACGCCGTTCGTCGCCCCCACCGTGCTGAACGCGGCGCTTATGATGCCCGGATCCCCCTCGCCCGCGAGCACCTGGCTGTTTTCCGCCGGGGAACCGCCGTCCGCCCATGTCGGGTAGAAGCCGCCCGCGGTGATGTAGTTCGTTTCGGATTCCTTGATCTTCGTCGTCCCGTCGGCGGCGTACGCGATGTCCACGTCCGTTCCGCCGCCGATGTAGCTCCAGTCGTCTTCCGCGCCCAGCCGCCGGTTCGTCGGGCACGCCGTTGCTACGACGCGCTCCCACGGCGTTTCGTGGCACTTCGTCATCTGGATTTCGTACCCCGTCGCGTCTTCCGCCGCGTCCCATTGCAGCTTCATCTGCGTCTGCTTGACCGGCTCCGCCCAGATCTGGAGCGGCGGGTCCTGCCCCGCGAGCGTCGTGAACTGGCCGTAAACGGTTTCGCTCGCGTTCCCTCCCTCGTCGGTCGCCCACACGCGGTAGCCGTACGTTGTCGCGTTGGAAAGCACGCCGAAGCGTTGGCTCATTCCCGCCGCGCTCCATCCGCTGCTCGAAGAAGTGTAGTTGCTCGTCATCGTGCCGGCGCAACTCCAGTCCCAGTCCTGCCGGAGCGGCGTCGCCACGACCCGGATTTCCGCGAGGCGCGCGCCGAACTGGTTGGTCGCCGTCGCCGTCACCTGCTGCCAGGCGTTGTCGGTGGAAAGTTTGAGGTACACGCCGTCCGCGAGCGCCGCGTCCGGGATGTCGATCTTCAGTTCCTTGTACACGAGGCTCGGGCCGTCCTTCCACACCTGCCCCGCGTCCTTCAAGGTCTCCGCCTTCGTCCAGCTCGTCCCGTCCAGGCTGTAGTACAGCGTGACGTAGGAATTCGAAATCGGGCTTTGCAGGTTCGGCGCGTGCATGAAGCGCACGAACGCGCTTCCCGCCGTCGAAAGGTCGAGCCGCGGGGAGATGATGCCCTTGGGCGTCGGCGACGACGCGCTGCCGCCCGTCCCCACCAGGAAGTGCGCCCCGCCGTTGTAGCCGCCCCAGTTCTGCCGGCTGGGATACCCGCCGTCCCGGTTGCAGTAGATCCAGTCCTCGTCGTGCGCTTCGACGGCGTTGGCGCCGGTCGTGTAGGACAGCGCGGCGTCGGGGCACGCGTTGGTCGCCGGTTCGTCCGCCGCCTCGCCCGTGCAACCGGTCACCTCGACCGTCCACCCCGTCACGTTCGCGCTTTCGCCTTCCGGCGCGTTCCAAGCGACCGTTCCGGCGTACCGCTCCGCGCTTGCGCCCGCCCCCGGCGCCGCCATCGTCCCCTTCGTGGTGGCGGTTTCCTCGCTCCACTTGCTGCTCGTCGAGTCGCTGTAGATCGCCTTCACGCGGTAGTAGTAAAGCTGGTTGCTGGAAAGCCCCGTCACCGTCGCGTTCGTGCCGGAGACGCTGATGTTCGCCGCGGGCACGGAACAGCCGCTCGTCGTGTAATCCCCCGTCGCGGGAGCCGTCACCACCACGTCGATATCCTTGACCGCCGCCCCCGCCGCCTGGTACGCCCCGGCGCTGTTCGTATACCCTCGGGCGCTGTCGGCCCGCAACTGCAGCTTCGCGGTCGCTACCAGCGCCGCCGCCGGCACCGTCAAGGTCTGGTTCTGGCTGGCTCCGTAGCTGGTTCCCCCGTTCCCGGTCTTCGGACCGTTCGTCCAGGTCGTCCCGCCGTCCGTCGAGTAGTAGAGCGTGACTGGCGACCGCCCCGCGTACGTCGCCGCGTCGGCCGTCGAGTAGGTCGAGTAGGACTTGTGGTTGAACTTCACCTCGGCACTGACGTACCCCGAAAGGTCCAGTACCGGCGTTTCGATGCCCGGCTTGTAGGTGGTCGTCAGCCAGTTGCCGAGGAGGAGGTGTCCGTGGGTGCTGTTCCAAACCGGATACGGGTGCGTGTCGTCGGTCTTCGACTTCACGCTCCACCGGTAGCTCCAGTTGTCCGTGTCGCCGCACGCGTTCTTCGTCGGGTCGTAGCCGTAGGACAGGCTCGCCGACGTCGGGCAGGTCGTGAGTGTCGATTCCGCCCCGTCGCCGCCACAAGCGGTCGCCTCGACCGTGTAGCCCGTGACGGTTTTGCCCGCCGGCGGCGTCATCGCCTTCCACGAAACGGACATCGTGTAGCGCGTCGTTTCCGCGTCCAGCTCCTCCGGCCCCTGCGCCGCTTCCGTCTCGAACGCCGCGGAAAGCGTGTGCGCGCGGTAGTTCGCGCTGGTCCCGCCGTCGTCGCCGGCCGCGGTGTTGTACGGGAACGCGTAGACGACGTAGCTCGTCCCGCCGCTCAGCCCCGCCACGGCGACCGTCTGGCTTCCGGCCGCCGCCGGTCCGGCGTAGACGATGGTCCCGTTGCCCAGCGCCGCCGCGACCGTCCCGTAGTTCGTGCTCGCGACGTTGGTGTAGCAAACCCCGTCGACCACCGGCGGCAACGCGGCGTCCGCTTCCTTCATCATGACGAGGAGGATGTTCCCCGCCCCTCCCGCGTTGTAGGTGACGACCGCGTGCGTGTCGCCGTCCACCGCCGCTTTCGCCCCGCTCACCGTCGCCGCCGTCCCCGGCTCCGTGGCCAAGGTCCAGAAGTCGCATCCTGCCCCCGGCGTCATGTAGGTGTACGTGAGATTCGCCGCATTCACCGTGCCCGTGTGGTTGTAGGTAAACGCCCGCGCGTAGTAGTGCGACGCCGCCGTTGCCCCCGTCACCGGCTTCGTGTGCGAATTGTTGTTTGCGTAATTGTTGTTCACCACTGCGTAGGCGTCCCCATAGCTCGTCGCCGTCAGCGTCGAACTTCCCGCCGTGATGTTCGCCACCCCCACCCCGTCCGTTGGGTCGTTCGGCCAGCCGTCCTTCTTCACCAGGATCAGCACACCCGTCCCGCCCCCACGCGTGAAGTCCAGCGAAAACGTCGTCGTCGTCCGCGTTCCCGCCCCCGTGTTCAAACTCAGCGTCGCCTGCGACGTCGGCCGCGCCGGACGCACCCGCAACGTGTACTCCGCGTACACTCCCGCCGGATAGTGCGCCGTCGCCTGTGCCGTCGCCCGGATGGCGACCGTTCCCGCGGCGACGCCCGTCACCACGCCCGTGTCCTCGTCCACCGTCGCGATGCTCGTGTCGAGGCTCGAATACTTGATTGCCGGATTCTCGTAGGCCCCCTCCGCTTCCACGGTCACCGTCTCGCCAACCGCCACCCCCGTCGGCTGCTCCGTCCAAGTCACCTCTTGCGCAACCAGCGTCGCCTCCCCTTCAACCCACACGCTGCGCACGCCGCTCCCCTGCAACGCCTTCACCTTGTAATAAACCTTCTCGCCCACCGTCAATCCGGTGATGGTCGTGGGGTCGCTCGTTCCCGCCACCGTCTTCGGATACCCGCTGATGGGCGACGCGTAATTGCCCGCCTGTCCGTCCCAGGTCACCTTCACGGCGCCGAGCAGCGCCCCTCGGTAATAATTCCGGTTGTATCCCGTCTCGGGCGACGTGATCATGAACCGGGCCGTCGCCGTCGGATCGTCGTAGGCACCTTTGGGCAGATTGAAGGTGTACGTGTGTCCTGCGCTCGTGCTGTCGGGATATCCAGTCCCCAAGTGAATCCACGCCCCATACGAACCGCCGGAAGGTTTGAGGCTGTACCAGACATCCACACGGGCATTGTCTCTCGTCGCGCAATAACTCCCCAAGTTCTGCGGATATACCCCGAAAGACAAGCTCACGTTTCCCGCCCCCGCCAAGGCCACGTCGGGACTCACAAGTCCGGCATCTCGCCCCAGCGCCTGCCTCTTGCTGCTCGAAACCGTGTAATATGCCGGTGCGGAAGCAATGGTCCCGGAAAGCCCGCTCACTCCGTTCCCGTAGTAGAACCATGATGCACTGCTCGCGGGAAGCGCCCCGTAGAGATACTTGGTCAGCGTACTGTCAGGGCAGGTCGTCGAACCGCTCGCCCCCGCCGTCATCGTCGCATCCACGATGTATCCCGTCGCCGAAGCGCCCGCGCTTCCCCACGAAAACGCAAGCCCCGATGCCGTCGAACTCCCCGTGACAGTCCCCGGCTTCGTCCCCAGCACCACGTTCGTCGCCGTGCACAACGTCCCCGCCGCGCCCCGGGTCCCCTCCTGGACGCAATGGGTTCCGCTGGCCCCGGTCACTTCCGCGCCCCCGCCCGCGTCGACGACCCCGTAGAAATTCAACTGGTGGAGATGTACTGTCTGGCCAGTGCCGATGGCCACGTTGAAAACCCGGAACATCAACCCCTTCTCCCGGTTCATCAGTCCGGTCGGCGGTGTATAGGTCCCGGTCTGCACGGTGTTTTGGTCGGTTGCCGTATACTCCTGCAAAGCCGTCCATGTGCTTCCCTCGTCATAGCTGACATCCAACCGCACACGCCTGCAGACGGCCGATCCGGCTGCGCGAATCTTCGCCACCACCTGGGTAATGACCACCCCGCGGATGCAGGGACTCGTCACGCTGGAGCCGTATGCGGAGAGATACAGGAACCCTTCTTCGCCCGCCGTGGTCGTCCCTGTGTACGGCCGCACGGCCCCGATGCCCCATCTGCCGTGCGGCGTGTTGGTCCAGAGCGTCCTGTCACCGCTGGTGTATTGCACCCAATCTTCCCCGGAAGACGTGAAACTGTTGAGGAACTCGAACGGCGTCAGCGCCGAAGTGTACGTGCTCCCGTCCGATGAATATCGCACCCGGTACGGTTTGTTCGAATCATCCCAGCGGATGGTGTATTCGCTGCTGTCCACCCCCGTCACCTCCAGCCCCGCCGTTCCACCCGCAACCTGGAATTTCGCTATGTAGTTTGTGTTGTTGTTGCTGTCGTAGTAGGCACTGCTTCCGTCCGGGGCAGCCACGTAAAACCAGACTTCCACCTTGTAGTTCCCCGCCGGGAGGCCGGTTGCCACGTCGTTGCAAGTCGTGACCTCTTCCCAGATGTCATCGCTCCCCGATTCATTCTTGTACGGCAGGGCCAGCGTCCCCTCCGCCACGATGGTTGCGGCGGCATTGTCGGTGCGGACCCTCCAACCCATGCGCCCGTAGTAATTCAAACTGGTGCCATGCACATGCTGGCTTCCGTTGTTTCCGTCGTTGGAAAAATAGGACCCGACCTGCCCGCCGAGCTTCAACGTCGTGATTTCTCCGAAGTCGTAGCCGTTGAAATCGTCGTGTCCCGTTCCGGACCCGTCCAGCCAATCTCCGTTCGCCACGATGTAACTGTTGAACAAGCTGGTATACGACCCCCACGCCCACGCATCCACCGCCCCGACGAGCCACGCCCCGGCGGCGACCGCCGCGACGGCGGCGGCGCGCGCCCATTTCCATTCGCGGTTGGGCCGTTTGGCGGTTCCCGGCGCAAACCCGCCGTCCGTCGCCCGTCTCCCGCCGTTGCGGCTTTCCCCTTCGCGCCCTTTGTGGCCGAAAATCTTCGTCAAGAATGCGTTCATCTTCATTCTCCTTGCCGCGCCCTTCCGGGCAAAACCGTTTTTGTTTCCCGTCCCGCGCTGCGTTGCCGACGGCCCTCCGGAGGTGCACGCCGTTCCCGCCTCCGCGGTCGGGCGGAGGAAAGATCGGCAGGATGTCAGGAGGACTTGTTTCATGGCGGGTTTCCGGGAAGCGGATGGGTACGGCACAAGGAACCTTGGGGGCGACCCCAAAGCCTCCCGCGCCGCCGGGGAACGGCAACGCGGTGTTTTGCGCGGACCTGAATCCGCTTTTCTCCAGTCAATTATATACCGCCTCCCTTTTTCCGCAACCTCCCCCGCGCCCGCCTCCCCCCCGCGTCAGTAAAACGTTTTTTTCAGCATTCCTTCCCAAAGGGAAGGCCGGGGAGGGGCAACGTCCTCGTTGCCCGTGAATGGCAAAACGGGCGGAAAACAGGGCAGGGAGGGCCACGCTCCGTCGCTGTCGCCGTAGGACTGGATTTCCGCCCCCAGTTCGATGGAACTCAGATTTCCGAAGGAATCCGGACGGGCAGTATTCCCCGACCCACTGCCGTTGTACCAAGTCCCGTTCACGACAAGAAAACTGTTCCCGATCCAAGTTGCACCTTGTGCCCATGCCTCCCCCGCCCCGCCGAACCACATCCCGACGGCGACCGCGGCGGCGGCGGCGGCGCGCGCCCAATTCCATCCGGGCTGCGCCGCCGTGCGTCCCTGCGCGGTCGTCCCTTGCGTCTCTTTGGTCTCTTTCATCCCGCACCCATCTTTTCCCCCCACCGAATGCTCCACCCGCGTCCCGGCGGCCTCGACCGCCGCGCCGCAACGCCACCGCGCCCAAAATCCCGCCCGTCCCGTTTGTCCCATGGGGGCGCGGGGGTTCCCCCCCGTCCCTTGGGCGTTCGTTGTGCATGGAACATGGTGCATGGTGCAGTCCTCCGTAGCAAAGTTGGACGGTTTGGCGGCTTGTTGGTTGGACAGTTTGGCGGACTTGCCTTCCTCCTCCGTGCCTCCGTGGCTCTGTATGGGACAATCCTTCCCCTTCGCGGCTCTGTTCCCCCGCGCCGCTGCGTGACTGGAAATCCGATGGAAAAGGGCCTTCATTCCGCATCTCCTTCCGCCCCTTTCGGGAAACGGCGGCGCGGCAGGACCGGCGACCGGTTCCCTCGCGGAAACCGCCGGCCATCCGCGGAACCCGCGGCGTCCATCCGAATGGGACATAATTCGACCATTGTTGAGAAGGGAACACTACTCCCGTTTCCTCTCGCGCGCGATTATATAGAGAATCATGTCCCGTTTTGGACGGGAATCCGCCCGCCCGGAAACCTTCCCCGCCACCCCCTTTTGCCGCAAAACCGTTTCACTCCCTCTACCCCATTTCTCCGCATCGGGAAACACCCGCTCCCTTCTGGGCCGATGCCAAGACGAACCGCCCCCCTGCCTCCCCCCCCCATTCCGCCCTCAGGCATCCCATCCGTTTCCCCATCTTGAACCCCGGCACCAAGCAAACCGGCGCCCTTCCCGCCCCATATAAAACCGCAAATTTTTCGCAATTTCCCCTTGCCACAATCCAAAGCAATAAACCCTCCATGCTCTATTGCATCCATTTTAATGTGAAACATTAAAATATCACGTTGCCGCTCCTCTTGAAGTATAGCCTCTTTGGTCATTTTTTGAAGTTTTATTCCGACTCACACTAATTCCCTCGCATAACAAAACCCGCCCGCCATCCGCCCTGTTTTCCAGGAAGACTGCCCCGGAAAGCTACGGCCGCAATTGAACGAGAAAAACTTGAGATCCCCGCAGAAACGTTCATTTCAAAACTGCAATTTTTCCATTCCACCTCCCAAATCTCGCTCGCAAAAAACGAGAACTCTCACCCCGATACCCCATTGCAGAACGACAAAGGCGGCGCTCTTGAGGCCGCCGCCAGTTACCCGCAGATGTCGCGAGGATTACTTGCAAAATTCCATCAGTATCTACAAGTGCTCGAAGCGTTTCTAGGCAGCATCTTCGCTCTCGGTGAAAAGGTCCTTGGCGCTATTGGAAAACTTGCAGACAAGGGAGGAGTACCTCGTCTCGTTCGCGAGGAAGACTTGGTAGCTGCCGTCGCCGGGCGTGGTGAACGGGGTCTTGCCTTCCGCCTTGAGGGCCGGGTTGAAGGTGAACAGGTTCCAGTAGCCGGCCTTGAGCGCCGCTGACAGTGGTTCATGCCACCGGAGAGGAGGAAGACAGATTGCGATTGGAATGGGTTGTGCCGCTCAACATCCACATGATGCGGCAGAATGTCACGAGGAATGCCCAGGTCGCGGCATGATGGACGAGGGAAGCCGCCAGATATACTTTGCTGGTTTCAGACCAGGAGAAGCCGAAAATGTTCACGATCCCCCAGGCAGGATGCGACAGGATCAGTTGGCAATAGAAACATCCCAGGCACACGCATGCGAACACCATCCAGCGGGTCAATTCCCGCCTCTGCGCCCGGTCAACCACGGCCAGCAGGACCCCCATCGCAACGATGAAGGTGCAATCGTTGTGCGCCAGAGAATACAAGCAGTAGTTGCCAACGATGATGGCCGGCAAATACCGGACCCACGGCCAAGGACACGATTTCAAACGCCAAGTCAAGACCGCGCACAACCCCACACCGAATCCTGCCTGCAGAAGATTGAGGGCCGACATTGGGACCCATCGGGTCATCAGATTCATCAGAGTCCCCGGAAGAAGCTTTGTTTGCGTGGCAACATCTGCACCAAATTTAGGAATTGCCGCAATAAGTTCAACCGGATTTGTCCGACACAGAATAGCCGGAGGAATTGATGCAATAAGACATGCCGTGATTGCAATGAAGCAAACTTTGAACTTCCGTTGCAACAGGAGTGGAATGGCCAACATGATGCCCATCTGAGGCTTGGTCATCATGATTGCCCATGCCAAACCCGCTGCGACCGGTTTGTCCCTATCCATAGCCCACAGGAATACACACAAAAAGGCCGCTACGAGCAAACTGTAATTCCCGACATAAAAACAACTGCTCAAGCCGTATTGGACGAGCAAAGTGGCCCCCAAGGCACAACAGAGGGCTGACGATATATGGAGGCCCTGCAGGATGGCGTACCTGTAAACCGTCCAAACGATGCATCCCAAAGCGAACACAAGCAATCCGTAATAAATTGTCCATGCCCCGTGCTGAGTGAAACAGGTCAGCCAGCCGAAATATGTATAGGCCCACGGGGGGTAGGAATCGAGTATCTGCTGTCCCTGAAATGTTTCAGAGTCCATGTAATAACGGTATTTCTCGGATTTCAACTGGCCAAAGCGAATTGCACACGGATTCACTCCGTCCCGGACACAGGCCATTTCATTGTACCGCATCAGAAAGTCTATGCCTATGCGCTCGGGACATCCGCTATATGTTTCGTCTATCCATCCCTTGTTGAAATCAAGCCAAATCGGGATGCCAATTGCCAAGGCAAAGAGTGTACCCAGACAAATGCACAAACAGATTCTCCATCCCAAAAAGTTACTCGTTTGCTGATTGGTACACTGCACATGTGCTTCGTGCTTTCTATTTTGTGTCATGGGATAATCGTTGCCTCTTGCATACAACTATGTCTTGTCCTCAAAAGACAAACCGGCGGTCGGCGCGGGAGCGCCGGCCGCCGGGGAAGGCGCGGAGGGGCGCCTACTTGTAGAGTTCGACGAGCTTCTGGAGGTGGTCGAAGCGGGCTTGGGCGGCAACTTCGCTCTTGGCGAAGAGGTCCTTGGCGCGGTCGGGGAACTTGCGGGCGAGGCTGCTGTAGCGGGTCTCGTTCGCGAGGAACGCCTGGTAGCTGCCGTCGCCGGGCTTGCTCGAAAGCGTGAAGGGGTTCTTCCCTTCGGCCTTCAGCGCCGGGTTGAAGCTGAACAGGTTCCAGTAGCCGGCCTTGACCGCCGCTTTCATCTCGTCCTGGCAGTGGTTCATGCCGCCCTTGACGCCATGCAGTTCGCAGGGCGCGTAGCCGATGATCAAAGACGGCCCCGGATAGGCTTCCGCTTCGGCAATCGCCTTGACGGCCTGGGCGGGGTTGGCGCCGAGGGCGA
>Ga0265298_10004151_pt1 | contig 18642 bp, 13 predicted proteins | sample AusTroGonzalo_MG_3_FD_193486 | JGI IMG/M metagenome (GOLD analysis project Ga0265298, IMG submission 193486) | Bovine rumen microbial communities from tropical cattle in Woodstock, Queensland, Australia - Gonzalo_01 | ecosystem: Host-associated > Mammals > Digestive system > Stomach > Rumen ... | reverse complement strand
GCAGGTGCTTTTCCGCGCCGCCGGCGGCCGGATGCATTCTGTCACGGTAATTGACGACGAGGATATTCACGGGATTGTACGACCATTACAGCTTGCGGCCCAGCACACCTATGCAGAGCTGCGTGTAGTGCATCAAAGAATTGGACTGCAAAGCGTCCAGCAAGGCGTCCTTCGCCTTCTGATAAAGGGTTCCCTGCAACGGGTACTTCGGCAGTTCCACGCCCACCTTGAAGCCCAGCTCGCGGAGCATGCGGTAATACAGATTCGGGCGCATCCAGTCCCCGTAAGCGTATTCGCAAACGAAACCGGCGTCCTTCATGAGTTTCTTGAGCTGCGGCATGGTGAACTGCTTTTCCCACCCGGCAAACCACTTGTCCATCGCAATCAGGATATGCTTGATGATCGTGTACGGGTGGACCGTCTGCGGCACGTCGCAAAGGCAGCATCCGCCGTGCTTCAGGATTCTGTAGTTTTCCTTGAGCAGCGGGAGCGAGTCCTTGAAGTGCTCCGCCAGGCCCTGGTGGAACACGAGATCGAAAGTGCAATCGGGGAAAGGCGCCTTGAACGCGTCGCCGCGCACCAGTTTCAGGTTGTCGTAGAGGTTTTCCTTGGCGCGGAGCGAATCAACAATCTTGAGGCTATTCTCTGCAAAATCAAGGACATAGACATCAGCACCGAGACGCGCCAGTTCGGCACTGTCGCGGCCTGTACCCGCACCGACTTCCAGCACCTTCAGGCCTTCCAGCTTAAAATTCTTCTTAATCGCGTTCATGATAGACGGAGACGACGGATAGACCTTGTCCATGTCGTTCTTACGCTGCCAGAAGCGATTCCATACGGATTGATCGGGCTCTTTAATTGACATAACGCGCAAAATATACGAATAAATGGAAGATTACGTGCACCACCCGCATAAAATAGCCATTCTCCACACATGCTTGCACGGCCACAACACTGCCGCGCCCCTTGAATTTTGTATATTTTTTACTACATTGTAACGCTTTAATGACAAATGTAGACTTTTTTTTCATTTTGCATGGGTCCGGATACGTCTAAACGGGCTAATAAGGGGGGAAATAACCTTTTTGTAAACTTTCTTTGGAAAAATTTACACGATTGGCACGTTACTTGCTTAGAAAATAATGGATATTATAGCTAAGGATTTTTTTGCAATGCATATTGACTCTACCGATACCACACTTAAACGTTACCTTGAAGATATTCGTCGCACCGCACCTCTTTCCAGAGAAGAAGAACAGATCCTGTTCCAGAGAGCTAAGGAAGGCGACAAGATTGCCCGCAAGAGGCTGATTTCCGCAAACATGCGCTTCGTGCTCAAAGTGGCCATCCAGTACCGTGGATGCCCCATTCCGCTGCCGGACCTGGTGAGCGAAGGAGCCATGGGTCTCGTGCGCGCCATCGAATCTTTCGAGCACACCCGCGGCCTCAAGTTCATCAGCTACGGCGTCTGGTGGATCAAGGCTTACATCACCCGCGCCATCAACGAGCAGGGCAACCTCATCCGCCTGCCGGCGAACCAGCACCTCCGCGTGCGCAAGGCTTTGCACGAACAGTCCCGCGGCAAGGAAATCAACGAAGAAATCCGCGAGCTCATCCAGATCGGGCAGCGCGGCGTCTCCTTCGACAGCCCGCTCAAGGCCGACTCCAAGGCGACCTACGCCGAAGTCCTCCCGGACAGCGCGGCGTCCAACCCGGAAGCCGACTCCGAAATCCAGAGCGTCGAGGCCCTGGCCAAGGACCTCATGGAACAGCTCCCCGAACGCGAAGCGAAGGTCATCACGGGCATCTTCGGCATCAACCAGGAAGCCCCGCAGACACTCCGCGAAGTGGGCGAATCCATGAACATCTCCCACGAACGTGTCCGCCAGCTGCGTGACCAGGCCCTGCGCCGCATCCGCAAGTACAACAGCAAGGACTTCCTCCAAGAAAAGAAGGACGCCTTCCTGGCTGCGATCAACAAGTAACCGCGTTCCGGTTTTATATATTTCCGGTGGAGCCCTTCGGGCCCCACCTTTTTTTGAACCGACGAGGCATCCTTGCGCAGAACACTAAAATCCGCCATGCTGCTCACAGCCGGCCTTACGGCCATGGCCGTGGCGCACCCGCACGTGTTCGTCGATGCGACAATCATCGCGGTATTCGACCAATCGGGATTTACCGGGTTGCGGAACCTCTGGACATTCGACGAGATGTACAGCGCAGCGATGCTCGCCTCCGCCGACGCCGACGGCGACGGCAAAATATCGGAAAAGGAAGCCCCTCAAATCAAGGATGCCGTGCTGGGGCCCTTAGCCACAAGCAACTACTACAACTACGTGGTGGTCGGGACAGAATTCCTGCCGGCTCGCGCAATAAGGGACTTCAAGGCAACAATGAAGAACGGCAAGCTCACGCTAGACTTCACGGTCGCATTCTCGGTTCCCGCAAAACAGGACTACACGATGATTACCCTCGCGGTCAGCGACCCGACAAACTACATCCAGATATCGGCCGACATGGAAGAAGCAGACGTCACGGCGCCCGACGAACTGGACGTCGACTTCTTCGCCGACAACCTCAAGGGACTCACGCTGTTCCGCGCCTTCCGGAGCGAGATCCAGGGACTGTATCTGCGTTTCAAGAAATAGACTCGAGATTCGAGGTCCGAGGGCTTGAAGCTCAAGGAACGAGGCTCAAAATGCGAGGTTCGGGGTACGGGATATAAAAAAGGCGTCCCGGCCGGAGCTCGGGACAACCTTTTCGTCAACTAGCGTACAGCAGGCTGCTTATTTTTTGCGCTTCTTGCTGCGGCGTACGCCCCACTTGTCCTTGACCTCTTCTTCGATCTTCTTCTTCTCGTACTTCACGACCATCTTGAACTGGACCATATAGACGCCCGTACCGACGAAGCGGCCGTTGTGGTCCTTGAAGTTCCAGTTCACGAAGACCTTCTTGTCCGTATCCAAGCAGTTGCCGCCGAACTTCCAGCTATTGCACTGCACGGTGATAGAAGTATCGTTCACGTACTGGCCAAGGTGATCGTAGTAGTTCACCACGAAGGTGATGAAGATGTTCTCGGGCTTCAGGGAATCGAGTACGGACGGGTCAACCGTACCGTCGGCCGATATCTGCGCACGGTCGACAAGTTGCGGCACGAACCTTTCGCCCAACTGCACCAGCTGTCCGAGGGAACCTTCTTTCTCGAGGTCTTCCTTGGTCGTGGTGCTCGGCACGTAGCGCAAGTTCACAGAGCTCAGCGTGCGGTACATATCGTCCGCATCATCGAAGTGGCCCATCTTGGTAGATTCCACCAAGTGGTTCAGCAGGCCCGCGATGACGACCGGCGACGGTTTTTCGCCGGCTACGTTGCCGTAGTTATCCTTGATATCGTCCTTCGAGCCACGAACCACCATGAGGGAGTCGCCAGGCAGGATCGTCGCGATGCTTCCGTCGAGGACCAGAGTCGCGACACGGCCGTCGCTGGACCACAGGATGTTGGTCGGCAGGAGGTCGATAACATCCTTGCCGTGGATATAGCGGAAGTAGTCGCGGCCTTCCAGATCCTGATACTGCACCACTTCGGAGAACGTGACAGCGAGGGAGTCCACCTTCGAGCCGTAATTGAGCACGGCACCCACAATGACCGGCGGCATCTTGTCGATAATGACTGCATTCTCTTCATTGACAAACGTCTCGCCCAGCACATCGTAGTAAGTGTAGATGGTCGCAGGCGGCAGGTCGTCGCTGATGCTCGTCACGCCGGTAGTCAGTTGCGTACTGCTGCGCACGTTCCAGACAACTCGCGTCGAATCGTTCGGATCCAGGCTCAGTTCTTCAGGACTGGCCATCAGCTGGATCAGCATACCGCGGAAGCTGTACCACGGATAGGACATGTGCATCATTTCCAGGTCTTCGCTCGTCACGTTCTTCGTGAAGTTCGTGACAATCTGGTCCAGAACGCCGTCGCCGTCGGTATCCCTGTATTCCACGTTCTTCACGGAAGGCACACGGTCAACCACCTTCACGGGGACCTCGCGCTCGTATTCATCGGACGTGATGTACTGCAGGTTATGGAAGGTGACGTTCGGATAGAGCGAGATGCTGTCCTTGTCGTCGCCAGACAGGCCCAGGTTCTTGCCCACCAGCACAACCATGTTGCGGCTGGGCATGTAGGCGTTGGAAATGTCGTCCAGGTTAAAGCCGTGACGATCGAGTTCCTGCTTCATCATGATAAGCATGTCGGGGTTCGCAATATCCGCCGGGATAAGGTCGATATTGAACTTGATGAACAGCGAATCCTTGCCCGACTTGTCGCGGATTGCGTAAGCGGAATTGATGACGTTGTTGCCCACCTCGAGGAGCTGCACCTGACGGGTGTAGCACGTTCCGTTCTCGGTCTCGTAGGTGATGATCGCATAGGCGTCTTCAGGGAATTTTTCCGGGAAGTTCAGGTCGGACACATCCATGGTCAGTCGGTCACGTGAAGCATTCACCTCTATGACGTTATTCACCTTGATCGTCTTGCCATTGATTACGTCTTCAATCGACTTCACGACGATGCTTGCCGGGAGAGTGTCCTTGAGCAAGATTTCCTGGAAGTCCAGAAGCTTGTCGCCATCGGTATCCTTGACAAACCCGATGCGGGCATCCGGAATCGGATCGTAGAAGTTGATATTGTCGATAATGGCCACCTTGCCGTTGCCCACCACATAGATGCTTCCCTGATCGACGATGGTATCGGCAGTCACCCAAATAACCACGGAGCCATCCGCATTGTAAACGATGGAGTCCGGACGGGTTGCGTCTTCCGGGTTGATCAGTTCGACATCGCCTCTAGGAACGATCGTGAGAGACGAGACTGATTCACCGAAAATCTTCTTGATCTTCGCGGAATCGAGGACAATCGCCACCACCTGGCCAACCTGGGCGGAATCAAGCCCGCTGCCGTAGCGCAGGTCCATCTTGGTCACCGGATTATTTTCCTTCATGTAGACGTTTTCGCCCACCTTGACCGTACCCGGAGTTCCCTCAACGGAATCCACAGGAAGCAGCACGCCAACATTGCCTACGAGGCTGTCGCCATCTTCGTAGTTGTCGTTCGAGGGATAGAAGTCAAGGGTACCCTTTTCGTCCTCGTAGTCATCAAAGCCCACATACACGCGGCTGGAGCTGGAACCGTCCGGGAAGTCATCCCCGCTGCCGTCCTTGCGGCTGGAGCTGGATTCATCCGGGAAGTCGTCACCGTCGCCGTCCCTGCCACTAGAGCCGCCATTTCCGCCGTTACCACCGGAGCTGGAGTTGTTGCCACCATTGCCACCGGAGCTGGAGTTGTTGCCGCCATTTCCGCCGGAACTAGAATTGTTGCCACCATTACCGCCGGAACTGGAGTTGCTTCCACCGTTACCGCCGGAACTGCTGGAACCACCGTTGCCGCCATTGCCGCTGCAAGAGGAGCCATCGCCCTTGGAACTGCTGGAATTGCCGCCACCGTTGCCGCCGCTAGAAGAACTATTGCCCTTGGAGCTGCTGGAAACCTTCTTGCTCGAGCTGCTGGATTTCGGCTTGGAACTCGAGCTATATTCCTGCCTGCTGGAGCTGATGCCCATGGAACTGCTGGACAGTTCGTCCTGTCCCTGGTTCGCACTGGAACGGATTTCCTCGGTGACATCGAGCGGAGCAAGGTCATCGAGCCAGTTGTCAATCCACTGCACATGGACCAGAACGTTGTCCGTAATGTATTTCTGGGGGTTAGACGTATAGTCGACAAACACCATGTGACCGGTATTGGAAGCCACAAACAGATGGCCGTGGCCATCCACCGTTCCCTGGTCCAGGCGCCAGCCCACGTGGTCGTCCGTTCTGGGTTCCGTCAAAGTCGAATAGGAATCGCTAAAGAAGTAGTCGTGCATATCGATGACACCCACAACGGAAGCCGTCATCGTCCCGTTTTTCTTCTGGGGCTTGATCTGGACAATCCTCGCACCGCCAAAGACGAATATCGTATTGGAATACGGGTCATAGGTACCGCCATGCGCACCTTCGAGGGAGTCAATCAAGATCTTCACCTTCATCTTGGTAATGGCATATTCGCCGCGGGGAGCACGGAGGGAATCCGCCAGTTTCTGGGTATTCACCAAGACCTTGGTCGTATCGGAGATATATCCGAAATACGCTTTTGCCGCTTCCTTCTTCTTTTCGTCCGCTTTACAGTCACGGAAGTCATAGCCTACGCCGGAAGTCTGAGAGTCAGAATAACGTTCGCAACCACCGCCATAATAGTTAGAATAGGTGAAGAAGGCATTTCCTTCCTTGTCCCAGATCAACGTTGCCAAGGAATCGTGGAAGACGCGGTCGCCCGAGGTCTTTTCCAATTTCACCTGGTAACCACGGGTATCAAAATGGTTCTGGATGCTGTCGGTAATCAAGATCCTGTGCAGATGTCCCGGAATACCGGCAGCCCACACGTACTTGTGGTTCGGGTCAACCATCAGGTGCCACACACCGGCCGATGTCCCGGCAGAAGCGACGACGCACTTATGGGAATTCGCTCCGGCAGTCTTGCTAATCTTATATACAGTAGACTTCTGCGCAGCCACAATCAGGCTTCCGTCCGGATGGTGCACGATACCGTCGGCACCCTGCATACCGTCACTTTCCGTACACAGGACCCTCTTGTTCGTCAGTTGCAGAAAGCCGTTGCCATCGTAGTAGTAGTCAAGACTCTTGACACGGTCGTTCTGCGAATACTTTGTATAGTACAGCGTTTCCGTCGTCGCCGCATGCGGGACGATATCGCCGACCTGCTGAATCCAAATACCCGTAGTGGGGCAGGACGGTTCGTTAAAACCGGATGCGGCGCCAAGAGCGAAGGATGCACAACCTAGCATCCCGATAGAAATCCACTTTGCCATCTTCATCATAGCTCTATCCTCCAAAAGAATCATTCACCTAGCGTGAGGCCGTCCGAACCGGCACGGATGCCCCAGCTATAGATTCTTTCCACTTTAAACGATTCCCTTGCTCCAAAAACCTTCACCCTCAACTTGGCGACATAGGCGCCAACGCCGACCTTGCGCCCGTTATCCGAACGCATGTTCCAACGCAGGTACAGTTTCCGAGCATTTTCAAAACAGTTTCCACCAAAGGACTTGTCGTCGCAACGGATGTTACCGGACGCATTCGCGACGTAGCCGCCCAGATTCGTAAACACATCCAGTTCCCAGTGGAGGCCAATCTTCTGCAAGTCGAGTTCAGCACCGCCGGCGGTATCGGACTTCATGATTGTCGAGAATCCGATATCCAGGAGCACGCCCAGCGACTTGCTCATTTCGGAATCCATGCGGACATCCTGTTCGACAAAACGTTCCGTGAACGCAGCCTTGTCGGCCAGAAGCACGGCGCGTTCGAGCGTAGCGAGCGACGTAGTCTTCACAATGACGCGCGGATCGCCCTCGACCATGACCGTCGGAGCTTCCTCGCGGACGCAGTTCCCCTCGAGGTCGGTAAAGCTTCTCTCGTAGTTGCTAAACCGGACGGAATCCGCAGGGTTCATGCGTTCGGAAAGGTCGACGCCGCTCTCGAGGAACAGCTTGAGCGTCCGGCCGCCATCAGACCAGCTGTGCGACCCAAGGCTATAGTGGACCCAGCTGCCATCGACATAGAATTCCAGGTCTTGTTCGGTCAGTTCGAAAGCCGTCGTATCGACCGGCTCGGTAAAGGTCACGGTAAACACGTCCGGCGTAGCCTTCTGGAAGGATTCGGGGTTCAGGAACGTTCCCGAAATCACCGGCGACATGCGGTCATGCATACCCAGCATCGTAGTCACGGTAGAATCCTTGTGGCCCGCGATGGAAATCGTATTCGTCATCTTCGCGAACCCGTAGTTCTCGTTCAGCACGGCGTTCGTCGAATCAATGTCGGTCAGCATCTTCTTGATGTCGTACTTGCTGTCGCTCAGGTCAAAGCCGACAATGGTCCCGTCCTCGGACAACGTAATGACACCCTTCTTGCGCAGGGAATCCAGGTTTTTGAACTTGAGTTCGCGAACTTCGCTCTTGGAATCAAGCCAGTACAGAGAGATCGTCATCGTCTTGAGGTCCTCGTCCGAAAGCGGGCTCAGGAAGCCGATGGAAGCGCTATCCATGGTGCCGTCGCCGTTACGGTCGTAGAAACCGTTGTTCTCGTTGGTGGCGTAGATACCGCCAGCATTCTGTACGGGCACTTCATGATTCTTCCCCGTCTTGTTGCCGTCGGCAGCCTGGATTCCGCCATCAACCGAGATGCGGATCATGTCGCCCACCTTCACGACACCCGTGTCCACGGTGAAGCGCCACTCGTCGCCGTTCTTCTCGATGGCGGTTTCGGCAATCTCCTTGCCGTTGAGGACAAAGCCCTTGCCCTTGGTCCACGACGTATCGATGTCCTTGTTGAATTTGACGATAAGGATATCCTTGTCCTTTTCGCCATAAAGGATGGAAGCCGTCTGGATGACAGCGCCGATGCGGTCGAGCAGGTCTGTACGCAAGGTATCGTCGATACCCGTGAACTGGGACTGGACCGCCACTTTCAGAGCGCCCATCGCGTCGTTGCCCGAAGGAGACATGTTGAGCGCCTCGAAGCCCATCTCGGATTTAAGCTTGCCCGCCTTGCCCTGGTCGTCCTTGTACGACATCCATTTCCCGAACTCGTCATCGGAAGGCCAGCTGTAGGCAAAGTCAGTCAACACGACGGAATCGCGGTCTCCGCTGTACCAGGAAACAATCTTGTCGCCGATGCCGTCACCGTCGGTGTCGTACACGCAGGCGCTGTCAAGATGCGGGAGGTTACGGTCGTTGATGGTAAGTTTACCCGGGAAGGCTCCGTTCACGATAAACTCGGCGTTGCCGTTGTTGTCGAAGGATTCCGGATAGCCGCAAAGCTTGAACGCCTCGCCGGGGTCGGTACGGCCCGTATCCACAGCGACAACGACAAAGCCGACAAGGCCGTGGTCTTCGGGAGTAAAATCGATCTGGACGCCAAGCCCTTCGCGTTCAGGAAGCTTTTCGCCTGCCAGCGATTCGAACCGCAGGTTGTTGCCGGCGCCCTGGGTCGAGAAATAGAAGCTCTTCACGAGCGTCGAATCGGTAACGCCAGAATCGGGACCGACGGGAATATAGGCCCTTGCATAGATTGTGGAGGATTCACCCACGTCCATGTTCAGGTCGGATGCGCTCGTCACGACGCTATCGCATTCGGGGGTCCAGCAATACTGGATGACCGGGGCGTAAAAATTGTAGTAGGCGACAATCTGGGGTTCCGCATTCTTTGCGACCAGCGTACCGACCGGGACATTGAAGACCGGATAAGAGGCCGAGACACCGAACCAGCGGAAACCGGAATCCAGGGAATTGACCTTCATCAGATTGACGACAGCCGTATCGGGTTTCAGGACAATATCGACGGAATCATTGTCCGCCTTCGGAGCATAGACGTAAAAATCGACATTGCACCTGGCATTGGTCGGGAGTCCGCGAGAATCCTTCTGGACTGTCACGCCCTCATCCAACGTGTACAAATTGAACCGTCTCGAAGACTCGATGCGCGAATAGAGGCAGTAGGGGCTCGGGGAACCTTCATAGTCGATACAATCGACTTTTTCATCAGCGAAAGCGCTTGTCCCCACCAAAAGCAGGGACAATGCCGAAAACTTAAGAATGCTCGCGATATGCAATCTCATTCAGGTGCTCCAACAATAAAAAACTACAAGTATCAATATATATCTTTTGGAAACGATAAGTTTCCTTTACTTTCAAAGGTGAGGCGAATATCACACCGATTTCCGAATTATGCGAAAAAGGCACCGTCAAGGGGCCAAATCCCTCAAAAAAAGGGAAATCGACAGAAAAACAGTTCAATTTGGAATATATCCGTTTAGAACATCGGTCACGATGGAATCCATGAGCAGCCAACCACGGCCAGCCAGCCGGAGAGTGTTCCCGACCTGTTCCAGACAACCGCTCTCAATCCATTTCATATAACTTGCTTCTTTTATTTCGATGCCCTCGGCGCGGAGTTTTTCCAGATCCAGGCCCGTACACTGCCTCAGAGAGAGCCAGACCCGCTCGGTCCAGATGTCGTCCGGAGTCAGCGAATCCTGGCTAAGCCGGGACTGAGGCATCCCATCACGAACAAACTCGCGCCACCTCGGATAAATTTCCGGAGCATTGAAGCGCAACCCGCGGAAATAGGAGTGCGCGCCCGGTCCGAACCCGACGTATTCCCCGCGATCCCAGTAATTCTTGTTGTGGACACTCCACTTGCCCGCACGGCAAAAATTGGACACCTCATAGCGTTCGAACCCCTTCTCCCCGAGCAAGTCCGCCCCACGAAGGTACATCTCGCCATACAGGTCCTCGTCCACAGAAAGCTCGCCACGGGCAATCCTGTGCCCGAGACGGGTCCGCCCGGCCACCGTAAGGCCGTAAAAGCTCACGTGGTTCAGCGGGAAATCGGCCAGCCGGTCCAGGTCGCCAAGGAACTGCTCCACAGATTGCCCAGGCAAGTTGAACATGAGATCCCCGTTGACCTCGATTCCCCGCTGCGAGCACAGCAGTTCCAACGCACGGAGGCCGGCCTCCACGGAATGGCGCCTACCAATCCTTTCCAGGATCTCGCTCCGGAACGACTGGAGCCCGAGACTGAAACGTCCCACGCCGCACTCGCGGGCAAGCGAAACGGTAGACTCGTTGCAGGACTCCGGATTGAACTCCATTGTGATTTCCCGGAGCCGCGGCACGTTGACACCGAGACCGCGAAGGGCTTCGAACACGCGCACGAGGCAATCCCCCGGCAAGAGCGACGGCGTCCCGCCGCCCAGGTAGAGTGTCTCCGCGGACTCGAGCACACCGGGATTCGCACGCGCAAAGCCCTCCATCTCACAAACAAGCAAGTCCACATATTCACGGAACAGTCCGGGGGAACACGACGGCATCACGCGAAAATCGCAATAATCGCAGACTTTTTCGCAAAAAGGTACGTGAATGTAAATTCCAAGCATAGCCAGCCGCCGTATTTGCCAATTCCGGCCCTTTTTTCGCCGGTATCCCCAAAAAAATTCGTTTACTTAAAAAAAATTTAGTTATATAAGGGCATATGGTTAGTAGGTTTTTTGCAAAAGTTCCGCCAAAGCTGCGGAAATGGTTCGGGCTCGGGGTTTTCATTGCCGTGTCCGTCCTTTTCCTTCTACTAGCCTCAACCGTTCTGTTCAAGAACTCGTCCGCCGACATCTTGCTCGTCTTCATCATCTGGTGCCTGCCACTGTTCATCCATTAGCCTATGTTCATAAACAGAGTGACAGCCCGAAAGTTCAAAGCAATCTGCAACTACATTGCAGGTTGGGTCATAGTGATGGTCGGCGCATCGGCTCTCGGCATGTTTGCCTTCGGCAGTTTCAGCATCGACAGGCTGTTTTTCATATTGCAGCTTTCCATGTTCGTGGGGCTTTCTCACGGGATATACGACGTGGTCGTCTTGCAAGACGAAATGGACCACCGCAGCGTCAGCGCGGCGCTATTGATACGCTCGTTTTACTTTGTCGCAAACATAAGCATCAACTATGCTTTATGCATTCTCATCTGGGACATGGAATCGGAATCAGGACGACTCATCACGGCGCATGGGCTCTCCCTGGTTGTTGAAGCATTCTCGTCGCCCAAATGTCACGCCACCATCGCGCTCATGTTCTTGCTCGCCCACATGTTCACGTTCTTGAACACCGTACACAAGAAATTCGGCACGCGCGTGTTTGTCAACACGATACTCGGCAAATACCAGGACCCTGTCGAAGAAGACCTGATATTCATGTTCATCGACCTGCGCCATTCGACGGAACTGGCCGAAGAGCTGGGCCACGTCAAGTACAGCAGCTTCATGAAGGACTACTACAAGCTGCTCTCCAACTGCTGTGCGGAAAACCGGGGAGACATATACCAGATTGCCGGCGACGGAGCCTTCCTCACCTGGAAAACGTCCTCCTGCAAGAAAAAGGCCCGCCCGATCAACTGTTTCTACGACTTCGCAATCTGCCTCGAAAGAACAAAGCCCAGATTTCTCAAGAAATACGGGGTGGCTCCCTCGTTCAAGGCCGGAGCGCACTGCGGCAAGGTGATTTCTACGGAAGTCGGGAATTTCGGCAGCGAAATGGCCTACCACGGCGACGTACTGAACACCACCAGCCGCATCCAGAGTCTTTGCACCAAGCTGGGGAAGGATTTTTTGATCTCGGAAGACCTCTACATCAAGCTTCCGCTCCCTCTCCCCCACGAATATTTCTGCCATAAGGAAGGATTTTTCGAACTTCGGGGAAAAAAGAAAGAAATTTTAATTTTTTCTCTCCACACCCCTTGACAACCCTAAATTAATTATCTATAATTGGGGCACCCCGCGGGAATAGCTCAGTTGGTAGAGCACGACCTTGCCAAGGTCGGGGTCGAGGGTCCGAGTCCCTTTTCCCGCTCGAAAAGAAAAACCACCTTTCAAGGTGGTTTTTTCTTTTCTTCTTTCTATATTACCATTGATGTCTTCGATCTGCAGCAAACCCATCAGTTTCTATAGCGACGCCCAAGAATGGGGCGGGCAAGAAATTCTTTCGGCACGGATAGCCTCCATACTGGCCGAAACGAACGAGGTCACTTTTTTCTTCTCGTGTGAAAAATTTGCGGAAGCGCTTCCCTCCAACGTAAAAAAAATACAGTTGCCGTACCATTCCGAAAATCCCCTCCCGATTATTCGCGACCAGTTCAAGCGCAAGACATCAAAGGCCAGGAAGCTGTTCCAAAAGGAGAAAACCCGGAACCTGGTACTTTGCCCAGGAAATATCGAACGATGCCTGCCGGGACTCTGGGCGGCAAAGCAGCTAGGGATCCCTCTCGTTTCGTACCTGCCGCTAGCCTTTACCCAGCACGAGACCCACGCCAACCTCGGATGGATCCGCGACATACTCGCCAAACCGATTTACCAGTCCGTCGACTCGTGGATAGTGAATTCACCATACCAGAAGCGTCTCCTGGAAAGATTCGTGTCCAAGGAAATCGAGATCCTTTTAAATCCGTTGGCATGGCATGTTTCTGCACCGGCAAAAAAGCCCGGGAACCGCCTAAACATCGCCGTCGTGGGCCGCATATTCTTTGAACAAAAAGGGCAGGACATCCTTCCCGACGTAGCCTTGCGATTGAAAGAGAAAAATCTTGACGTTCGTTTTACCGTTATCGGAGAAGGGCCACACGAAAAGAAACTCCGTAAAAAATTTCAAGGCGCCGGAGTCGAAGAGATTATCGAGCTCACAGGCTGGATGCCCTCGCAACAGGTGCAAGAAAAATTGCTCAAGGACATCGACCTGCTCTTGATCCCATCCCATTTTGAAAGCGGGCCCATCGTGTTATTCGAGGCGCTGCAATGCGGCTGCCCCATACTTGCCGCCAATGCCGAATATACCGACGACTACGCACTTCCCTCCTGGATGCTGTTCAAGGAAGGTAACGCGACAGACGCTGCAGAAAAGATCGCCCGCTACGGAAACGACTGGAACGAGTCCGAATTCCTGGACTTGAGAAAGCGCCTTTTTACGGGCCGCACAGACGAAGACTTCAAGCAGGAAGTCTTCCGGATTTTCGAAGACCTCTTTGCCAGGGGAATCTTCGGTTGAACAAAAGCACGGTGCTTTTCAACCGGCAACAGCCTTACATGCACGCAAAAAAAGACCCCGGCGCAAAACCGGAATCTTTTTTCAAAAAAGCATAAGCGGGATTTAGCTAGCTCTGCAGCGCCCACTCCGGATGTTCGGCCATCTCGTCGATCTGCATCTGGTGCAGCACGACATGGCCGGCAGACAGGCTTTCCTGCACATCGATAAGGCGCTGGTTGCTCGAACCGCGGAACTTGAGTTCCAGGGAACGCTTCGCCAGGATGAACGGGCCATCGACCAGCACATCGGCAAAGGACAGCAATTCCAGCAGCTCGGGATGCTCGGGCGAGAGTTCCATGAGGCGCTCGAAGGTGTAGCCCGTGTAGATCATCAGGTGGTAACCCCGTTCCTTCACCTCGCGAGCAAGGGGCACGAGGCCAGCGGCCTGGGAAAAGGGTTCACCGCCACTGAACGTGATTCCGTCGAGCAGCGGGTTTTCCTCGATCATGTCCAGGATATCCTCACGGTCGATAAAGTGCCCGCCCTCGAAATCGTGGGTCTGGGGATTATGGCAACCGGGACAATGATGCGGACAGCCCTGCACAAAGACCGTCAGGCGGATGCCCGGGCCGTCCACGAAGGATTCAGGAACAATCCCCGCTATGCGGAGACGAGGATAAGCTGCATCCATTTACACACCGTGCTTCACGCGATCGTTCACTTCGGCGCGCTTGGCGTTGTTGAAACGGTCCACTGTACCGACCAGGTAGCCGGTGATGCGGCGAATGCGTTCGAAACCGATGCCTTCACCATACTTGCTCATTTCTTTCTCTGACATTTTTTCTTTCTCCTTGTTTAAAATTTACCTGATTCCCTTGAAAACCGGCATACCGGGGTAAAGCCTGCGCAGTTCCTCAATCTTTTCCGGGGAAATCGCATGACCTTCGCTACGGCCGCAACGCGGGCAGCAGTCACCGATGACACCGACGAATCCGCAGACCGGGTCGCGGTCGACCGGATGGTTGATAGAACCATATCCGATGCCGGATTTTGCCATGTGGTGCACGATCTTCTCGAAGGCGTCCAGGTTCTGCGTCGGGTCGCCGTCCAGCTCGATATAGCTGATGTGACCGGCGTTCGTGAGAGCGTGGTACGGAGCTTCAAGGGAAATCTTCTTGAAAGCCGAAATCTTGTAATACACCGGCACGTGGAACGAGTTGGTGTAGTAGTCGCGGTCGGTGACGCCCGGAATGATGCCGAACTTCTTCTTGTCCATGCGCACGAAACGGCCGGAAAGGCCTTCGGCGGGCGTCGCGAGCAAGCTGAAGTTGAGGCCAAGGCGCTTGGATTCCCTGTCGCAGAATTCGCGCATGTGGCCGATGATCTTGAGGCCCAGTTCCTGAGAGGCTTCGGACTCACCGTGGTGCTTGCCTGTGAGGGCCACCAGGGTTTCGGCAAGGCCGATAAAGCCGATGGAGAGCGTACCGTGCTTGATGACCTCGCCCACGGTATCTTCCCAGCCGAGCTTCTCGGAATCGATCCACACGCCCTGTCCCATGAGGAACGGGAAGTTCTTGACCTTGCGGCGGCTCTGGACAGCAAAGCGTTCCATGAGCTGGTCGCTCACCAGCTGCAGCATGCGGTCGAGTTCCTTGAAGAACAGGTCCACGGACTTCATCTTGATGGCGATGCGCGGCAGGTTGATGGACGTGAAACTCAGGTTGCCACGGCCGAAGCTGATTTCGCGAGTCGGGTCGTAGTTGTTACCGATGACACGCGTACGGCAGCCCATGTAGGCGATTTCCGTTTCGGGATGGCCCGGCTTGTAGTACTGCAGGTTGTACGGGGCATCCTGGAAGCTGAAGTTCGGGAACAGACGCTTTGCGCTCACTCGGCAAGAGAGCTTGAACAAATCGTAGTTCGGGTCACCCGGATTCATGCTGATGCCTTCCTTCACGCGGAAAATCTGGATCGGGAAGATAGCCGTCTCGCCACCGCCCAGGCCTTCTTCGGTCGTGAGGAGGAGGTTCCGGATGGCCATGCGGGCTTCCGGTTCGGTACACATGCCGTAGTTAATGCTGGAGAACGGAGTCTGCGCACCGGCGCGGCTGTGCATGGAGTTCAAATTGTGGACAAACGCTTCCATCGCCTGGAACGTGGTCTTGTCCGTTTCTTCGTAGGCCATCTTCTCGGCAAACGCCTGAGCCTTCTTAACCGTATCGGCGTCGAAAGTCTTGGAAAGTTCGCGGGATTCAGCTTCCTGGAACTTTTCGTTCGGCACAAGCGTCGCGACCATGCCCATTTCGGCCATTTCGGTATGGAGCTTCTTCACGACCGGCTGGATTTCTTCTTCCGTCTTGCCGGTCAGGAGGATGAGGGCCTTGACCATGTTGGAAAGGTAAGCCTTGCGGTACGTGATGCGCACGCCGTCGGCCATGGCGTAGTCGAAGTTCGGGATGGACTGGCCGCCGTGCTGGTCGTTCTGGTTAGACTGGATGGCGATGGCGGCAAGAGCCGCGTAGCTGCGGATATCCTTGGGCTCACGCAGATGGCCGTGACCGGTATTGAAGCCGTTCTTGAAGAGCTTCTTGAGGTCGATCTGGCAGCACGTCATGGTGAGCGAGTAGAAATCCAGGTCGTGGATGTGGATGTCGCCTTCGGAATGCGCGCGGCTGTGCTCGGGCTTGAGCATCATCATCGTGTAGAAGTGCTTCGCCGATTCGCTACCGTACTTGAGCATGGTGCCCATGGCGGTATCGCCGTCGATATTCGCATTTTCGCGCTTGAGGTCGGATTCCTTCGCAGAACTGAAGGTGATGTCGCGGAGCGTGTGCATGAGGCGGGTATTGACTTCGCGGATGCGGGTACGCTCGGCACGGTACAGGATGTAGCTCTTGGCGGTATCGGAGAAACCGCCCTCGGTAAGGGCCTTTTCGACGGCGTCCTGGATTTCTTCGATGTCCGGCTGCGTCTTGTTCGCGGCTTCAAGATGTCCAACGGCGTCGGCAGCGACCTTAAGCGCCGTACTGCTCAAAACGTCATCGCTGCCCAATAAATTCAGCTGATCTTGGGACGCCTTAATTTGTTCGTTCAGTTCCCCGGAGGCCCGGAATGCCTTGATAATGGCGTCGGCAATCTTCTCGATGTTGAACGGCATTTCGCGGCCGTCACGCTTCTTCACAGTTAAAATCATCATATTTCCTTTCAGGTCCGTCCTCTTGTGGTGGTCCACCCTGGAAAACGTTCCAAAATTACAATATCTTGTGCTTTTGTCTATTCGACACCCACAAGATGTAGTCATTAAGATAATAAAAGAAATGACCATTTGGATGTTTTTTTGGAAAAGAAGATAATTTTTTTGTAATAATTGGGTATATATCACAGTAATTTGTAAAAAATTGTAAACAGCGCAGAATAAGTCCCCAAAGACCTAAAATTTTTAACTCCGTGATGAACAAATACTTAGCAAGAGGCTCATCAAAAAATGGAATTTTTTTTGAGCAGTACCTTGACAAAAAACGGGTCGGTAGCTAGCCGACCCGTCACCCTATTTTTTCGGGTAGAATTATTTCAGTTCGACAACGATGCTGACCGAAGCTTCCACTTCTACGGAATCGGCGACAGCGCTTTCATCGGCCCCGAACATCATGGCACTCGCAGCAAGCAACCCGGCCTTTTCCATGTGACGACGATAGTGGATAGCTCCCAAAGAATTTCCATCGTCGCCCGCGTTTACCAGCAACACGCGGCCGACACCAGCCCCTACGCCTTCCGCATAGTCCCTGGCCTTCGCCATGGCCTTCTTGCTGGCCGCCTTGATAACGGCCGACTGCACGGATTCCTCGTCCTTCAGGAGCGCCGCCGTGCGTTCGATTTCGATATCCGGCTCGGAAGAAAGCGCCTGCACTAGGGCAGCAGCATCCGCCTTGCGGTTCACGGTAATGTCGAACCGCTGCGTCGCCACGTAGCCGACCAATTCGCGACGGCCGTTATAGTAGTTCCATTCCTTCCTCATGTCGACGCTGTTCTGTTCCACGTTCGATTCCGGAATTTCGAGAGCCTTCACGTTATCGAAGATGACGGAACGGCGTTGCGACAAGCGCTTGAAGAGGGCGTCCTTGTCCTTGCCGCGGAGTTCCATCCGAAAACCCATCTCGAACTTGTCGGCGGCGAATTTCTTGGATTCGGAAGCGGACACCTCGACACGGGGCACCTCGAACGTAGCCGTCCCGTTGGCACTTGCCGGGACCATAGCGCGCTCTTCCTTGACCGTACGGATAAGAACCACGACGCAAACGATCAACGCGATTAAATAGACAATGTTCAGGAACCTTGAAATCATCGCGACAATCCCCCTTGATTTTTTTTAGACTAATGTTTCTTCGTCGAAAGCCCAACCAGGTTTTCAAAGAACTTGAAAAGAATACTGATGAAGGGCTTAAATTGAATTTTCATTGACAAAAATGCATACAAAACACACTGCATTTGTAGCAACTATCATCGTCGCAATCCCTGACGGCATATTTCCTGCCATACAAAAGGAGCATGACTTTGCATATACCTCGCACTCACATCACCATGAGCATATAAATCGAAATAATTTTTTCGCATATCACGACAATCCTGTTCGTCCAATTTCAAAATTTCAATTGTCGCAAAACATTTTTTTTGATAGGCTTCAGATTTTGTAGGATTCGGATAAATACTCCCATCGATAAAATCTATAAAGAATGAGTTCGGTTGCATGGTAAATGGATCTATGGGCAATACTTTCTTATTTTTCTTTCTGTTTTCACCTATACAACATAAACGATAATTATCCCACTCATAAGTATTCCGCCTTCCAATAGCAGAATTGGACTTCGGAATAAAATGATCCACAGAATCGGCTCCAAGAGTACGTTCTGAATATATGGCTAAATAAGCGCAAATATGATTATAAGCTGAAGCCAAATCAGGAATGCATCTCGTCCAATAAGGTT
>Ga0265298_10004150_pt1 | contig 18642 bp, 12 predicted proteins | sample AusTroGonzalo_MG_3_FD_193486 | JGI IMG/M metagenome (GOLD analysis project Ga0265298, IMG submission 193486) | Bovine rumen microbial communities from tropical cattle in Woodstock, Queensland, Australia - Gonzalo_01 | ecosystem: Host-associated > Mammals > Digestive system > Stomach > Rumen ... | reverse complement strand
GAAACCTAGACCAGCAGTGATACGGTGGGTGCCCTCCCAATTGACGAAGTCGGAAGTAGAGGCATAGCTGACACCTGGCGAGCGCAGGGTCTGATCACGTACTCCGTTAGTCTCATAGGCTGGTGTCACGTAGTTGTAACCCAGACGGACTGCCACCTCAGGAACGGGCTTCAGTTCAGCACCCAGCTTAAAGGTTGCCACACCCTTCAGCGTATTCTCAGCATGGCGCTTCATCACCTCGTCGGTATGAGAACGCTCGTAATACTCATCGTAGTACCAGTCGTAGTCCTCGCCATCGTCGATGCGGTTCTTGCTGGCGCCATAGTCGCTATAGTCGATACCTGCACCCAGGGCGAGGTAATTGCCCACTGTATGGCCGAGGCTTAGGCTGAATCTCCACGGGGTGTAGAACTTGAACTTATAGCTGTTCTCGATATCGCCGTAATCTGTACGGTAAATCTGGCCATTGTTGTCGATACGCTCGCCCAGGGCACTGCGGTTGTCAAGACCCGTCGTATTGTTGGTCTTCAGCGTATACCACGTCGGAGTGGCTGCTGAGAGACCGATACGGAAGGGAGATTCCTCGATGGGACGGAAGATGATGCCGAACTTAATGTCGAGTCCTGTGCCCTTGATCTCACGACGGTCACCATAGGTTACGATACCGCCATCTGTACCGTCAAGCATCCGCAGGCCCTCAGCATACTCGCTGTAGCCCTTGTATCTGACGTCCTTGATTCCTGCGGTGATACCCCAGAAGAAACGGTCATCCTCATTGCCGCTGAGACAAAAGTCGAAGTCGTTGATCCATCCGCGATGCGACCTGTCGAAGTTATAAGCATCAGCAGCCATTCCAAAGTACCATTTCTCAATCTCTCCCTGATAAGGCACCTCGTCGTCCAGTATATTGGTGTTCAGGTCGTCAAGTTGGCTATAGTTGGCAGCCATCATGTTACTGGTCTCGCTCTCGTAGCCCACCCAGTTGCCTTTCTTGTCAAGGTCGAGGTAGTAGAAACCGCGTGAGTCCTTCTCCTTAGTGATCAGGTTTGAAGAGACATTCTTCATCGAGCCTAAGGCTGAGAGAATCTGGTCGAAGTTACGGCTCTTGTGGTAGTTGAACGCGAAGTTGAAGTACGAGTCCTCACTGGTGCGAATTGAGTAGACGAAACCTGCCTGGTCAAAACTCATGTTGGTCTTTCCCAGTCCGTCGAACTTTTGGGCATCCTGCTGTGAGACGAATCCCAAGCTGGCACTGATCGTAGAGTGACGGAAGAGGCCGATGCCTGCGGGGTTGGTGGTGATTGTCGATATGTCTGAACCAAGAGCATCCATCGCTCCACCCATACCCACGAAGCGCGCCGTACCATTAAGGTCGCTGCCCAGCAGACGGGCGCTCTCATATGTGTCCTGTGCAGCTGCTGACAGACTGACTGCCAAAGCGAATGCTGCGAAATAAAACTTCTTCATCATCAGTATATATTAAATATGTAAACTTATATGTTGTGTACTCCTAAATAATCGCCCTGTTTATCTCCTTCCGCCGACATGACCGCCACCAGCACGGGCTCCGCCGCCACCTGAACTGCGGGCGCTGCTTGCTGCACTGCTTGCAGAGCTATAGCTGCTGCTGACACTGCTGCTGTTGTTGAAGCTGCTGCCACCATCATTGCGGCTATAATTGACATTATTGGAAGAATAAGACGAATGACCGGCTACCTGACGCTGGTGCATGCTTGAAGACCTTGAGGTACCCAGGCGAGAGTTGCTGCCAGTTCTTCCTGCGAGGCTGGAGCCAGAGCTTCGGCCATAGTTACGTCCGCTCATAGTACCTGAAGTGCGGTTGATCGTACCGTTGTGACGATGCAAGCTTCCGCCACCTCCGCCATAATAGGCATAGTAGCCATGATACCAGGGATCACGCCATCCCCAATAGCTGGCGTACCAGGGATCGTACCAGCCATAACCCCAGCCGTAGTAGCCATAGTAGTCAAAACCATGCCAACCATAATACCAGGGGTCGTACCAGAAATGGTCGGTAATGAAGAAGAACGGATCATACCATCCATAGCCATAACGGCCATAGTACCATGGAGAATGCCAGGCCCAGTCGAAACGTCCGTCGTTATAGCCTTTCCAATAAGCAGCCTTCTCGTCGGCGGTATAGTCATCGAAACGGCTCATCTTCTTCGTCAGAGCATAGTCTTCTGTCTGCAAGGAGTCAGGATAGACACCTTTCTCTCCATCGAAAAGGATAATATCCGACGCAATAGAGTCGCTGTCGACCACCTCAAAATGACTGCGACGACGGTTGTAGTCGTCTATACTGCGGTCGCTCCCGGCATAATAAGTATCCTTCGGCATACCGTATCTGTTAGTTACATTCTCTACCGTAGCCTTCTTGCTTTTGGGCTTGAAATAGAGATCATCCTGTGCTACCATCGACAGCGGGAGGACTCCAACGAGCAATGAGATAAGGAGTAGTTTCTTCATATTCGGATTGATTTTTATTGTTCACGATGCAAAATTATACACTTTTTCACTGCAAAGATAGGGAAAAACCCTAAACTGCGATAGGTTTTTCCCTATTTTTTGTAAATTTGCACCAAAATTTAACATCCAGATGAAATATTACGAGGTACAATTTGAGATACATCCATTAGTTCCTGATGCCTGCGATCTGCTTGCAGCACTCGCTGGCGATGCAGGCTTCGAGTCGTTTGAGGATAGTCCGAAAGGCTTGATTGGCTATGTGCCGCAATCGCTATTCGATGAAGCCGTTCTTCAAGAGGTTCTCTCAGAATTCCCATACGAAGGCGTCACCGTCGGCTATACCGTTCGTGAGGCAGAAGACCGAGATTGGAATGAGCAGTGGGAACAAGAGGGTTTTGAACCGATTATTGTGAATAACAAACAACGAATAGTAAACAGTGACATGCCTTCTGGACTTGTTATTCACGACGGGCGTCATCTGCCAGATCCCTCACTATTCACTAATCAAGATTCACTATTCACTACAATCGAGATCGATGCTCATCAGGCTTTTGGGACTGGCACCCACGAGACCACCCAAATGGTGTGCGCCACACTGCTGGAACACGATCTGAAAGACCTGCGTACCCTCGATTGCGGCTGCGGCACAGGCATTCTCTCCATCTGCGCTCTCAAACTTGGTGCCAGAGAGGCTATAGGCTACGACATCGACGAATGGTCAGTAGACAACGCTCGCCACAATGCCGTCATCAATCTCGTCGACCAACACTTCAAGTCTCTCCTCGGCGATGCAACTATATTAAATAAGGTGGAAGGAACCTTCGACCTGGTGATGGCCAATATCAACCGCAATATCCTGTTGGCAGATATGCCCCTGTTCCGGGAGAAAATGGCTCATGATGCCCACCTGATACTCAGTGGATTCTATACGACCGACAGCCCTCTTCTCATCGAGAAGGCACAATCCTTAGGGCTCCAGTTCGTCAGTCAGAAGAGCGACAACGACTGGGCTTGTCTTCTATTCTCCTATTCGCTGTAGGCCTTCTCCCCTATCGTCTCCTGCGAGCCGATGGTCATTTGGCGAAGGTCGTAGAAGGAACCGTTGTAGATGTTGAAGTCGACATTTCCCTTGATACCAGGCAGACGTCCCACATCGGTGTGCTGCCAGAATTTCCAACGGCCTTTGTATTCAAGGGAGTCTACATAGTAGTGCGCTATCCAATAAGGATACTGGTCGAAGATGGAATCGTTGAGATAACGCATCTTGAATTTAAAATAGGTGTAGATGATGGGCTTCACCTGATATTGCTTCTCAACGATGTCGAGCCACTGCAGGATGCTCGCCTTGAACTCATCATCACTTTGTTCTTTTGGCTTGTGCTCCACATCGAGCACAGGCGGCAGGTCGCCATTCTCCAAACGTACGGTCTCGAGGAAGTGATAAGCCTGCTGGTCAGCTGGCGTATGGACGCTGTAGAAGTGATAGGCACCACGCGTAAAACCGTTCTCACGTGCCTGGTAGAAGTTCTCGCGGAAATTCTCATCTGTCTGTGTAGCCCCCTCAGTAGCCTTGATCATCACAAATCGGATAGGACAGTTGTTGATCTGTCCGTTGTCTTTAAGCTCATCCCAGTCAATGCGTCCCTGGTGATGCGAGATGTCTATACCGTGTATTTCATAGCCCTCAGGGTAACTGACGTCGCCATAGAGTGCCCTCCATCGGAAACCGAATGGTGACACGAAGAAATAATAGAAGAACCAAATGTAGCCCGCCACAATGGCAACACCGCCAATCCACCATCCCCAGGAAGGCACTTTCTGGAGCAGTAGAACCAGAGGACTCGGACGCCTCTTGCCATTCGGCCCATGATAAGCATGGGAGACGCCTATGCCCTTGCGGCGGACTACAGTTCGTTTCTTCGCCATTGATTACTTAGCCTGTTCCAGTGCCAGCGTCATCGTGGGCTGGTCACAGACCTCTGTGGGTCCCCAGTACTGGATAGGACCGGGATAGACGTAAGCCGTCTTGCGAGCCCATTCGTCGCGATGAGCAGCAAACTCCTTGAAGGGTGCTCCGTCGAGCTCCACAAGAGCCTTGCGGATTACGGGCTTCATCTCACCAGCGCGACGCTCCATGTTCATCATCATCGTGATGGGCACACCACCGGCAATCCACTGATCGGCAGGAGCGGTCGTATTCTTGACGATAGCCATATAACCGGTCTTGCCGTTGGCAATGAGCTGTGCAGCAGAGGTTCCAAGGGCATAGCAGTAATCGGCATCGAAGTTTGAAGGAGCAGCGCAACGTCCCTCGTAACCGAAGAAATGGTGCAGTGCAGAGAACTTACCACTGTAGCGACCCTGCTTCTTCCAACGCTCCAGCTTCTGGGCCACCATCGTAGAGAGCAGTTTCTCGGTCTCGATGAGTGATACCTGCACGTTGCCGTGAGGATCGCGGTCGAGAGCAAGCTGACGGGCCACGTTCGTAGGCAGTGAATTGAAGACGGCAAGGTTATCGGGTGTCAGGTGACTCTTTGCGAAGTCGATGATCTCGGAGCGGTCAAGACCCTTGGCCTCAGGCAGAGCGAGCACATCGTTGAGCTGAGCGATAAGCTTCTTGATGGCAGGGATGAACTCGATGACACCCTCAGGGATGATGACAGTACCAAAGTTGTTACCATCGGAAGCGCGCTTGGCCACAGCGTTGCAGATATACTCCACGACATCGTCGAGGGTCATGTTCATCTTCTCAATCTCCTCAGAGACGAGGCAGATGTTGGGCTGTGTCTGCAGGGCACACTCCAGGGCGATGTGGGAAGCTGAGCGACCCATTACCTTGATGAAGTGCCAGTACTTACGGGCAGAGTTACAGTCGCGCTCGATATTACCGATAAGCTCAGAATAAGTCTTGCAGGCTGTATCGAAGCCGAAAGAAGTCTCAATCTGGTCGTTCTTCAGGTCGCCGTCGATGGTCTTCGGGCAACCGATTACCTGTACACCGTAGTTCTTGGCAGCGTAATACTCAGCGAGCACGCAGGCATTGGTGTTGGAGTCGTCACCACCGATGATGACGATGGCCTTGATGTCAAGCTTGCGGATGATCTCCAGACCCTTCTCAAACTGGTCTACCTTTTCGAGCTTGGTACGTCCAGAGCCGATCATGTCGAAACCACCGGTATTGCGGTACTCGTCGACAATCTCCTTTGTCAGCTCCATATAATTATGGTCTACCAGACCACCAGGGCCGAGGATGAAGCCATAGAGGCGATTCTCAGGATTCAGCTTCTTGATCTGGTCGAAAAGACCCGTGATGACGTTATGTCCACCAGGAGCCTGTCCACCAGAGAGGATGATACCCACGTTCATCTTGCTGTTGTTGGCCTCAGTAGCAGGCTCAAACTCCACGATGGGCATACCATAGGTGTTGGGGAACAATTTCTTGATGATTTCCTGGTCGCCGACACTCTGAGTGGGCTGACCTTCCTTGATTTTCACTGCACCCTGAAGTGCCTTCGGCAACTTGGGTTGATAAGCGGCTCTTGCCTTCTGCAATGCACTCTTTTCCATAATCTGATTTTTTATTTGAAAAATGAATAATTAACTTGCTATTCCACAGAATTGCCCGCAAAATTACTTAATTTCTGTCAGAAAATGGAAAGAAAAGACGCTAAATTCGACATTTTAATATTTTTTTGGTGTCAAAGACTTGTTATCTCAGTTTTTTTTCCTATCTTTGCTTACTGAATATATCAAAAGTAACCAAAAGGAGGATTTTAATTATGGCAAACAAGAGAACATTGAAGCGAGCAATTCGCCAGATTTGTGAGGAACTTTTTGCGGAGTCCATAGCAGTATCGATGTATGGACCTGAGTCTGCAAGATCAAATGCAGAGGCCCTGCTCTTCACCATCGTGAGGATGGAGGAAAACTACGTCGGACGCATCTCCCATCCGGAACCAGGAATGAATCCGCAAACGTACTTCAAGGATCTGCGCGAGAAGTTTAGCGCGGAGGTCTCAGAGATTGTGGATCAATTGAATGGACAATGATGTGGAAGAGACTTTGTAATTGGCTTTTGTACAAGCACTTGGGGTGGACGGTTAAAGTAACGGAAGACCACCCCAATAAGTTTATTATCTGCCTGGCTCCTCATACGAGCAATTGGGATTTCTTGTTGGGACAGCTCTATATCGGCGCTGAAGGTATGCAGAGCAATTTCCTGATGAAGAAGGAGTGGTTCTTCTGGCCGTTGGGTATTCTGTTCAGGCATCTGGGAGGCATCCCCGTCCAGCGCCAGAAGCATTCGAGCATGACCGATTCGATGGCAGAGACTGCAAAGAAGGCAGAGACCTTCCACCTGTGTATCACACCTGAAGGTACCCGTTCGAAGACGGCTGAATGGAAAAAGGGCTTTTACTTCATCGCCCTGAAGGCAGGACTACCTATTTTATTATATGGTGCTGACTACGAGAAGCGCCATATCGAGTGTACGAAGACCATTATCCCGTCAGGGGATCTGGAGAAAGATATGCGTGAGATTAAACTATACTTTAAGAACTTTAAGGGGAAACATCCCGAAAACTTTACTATAGGAGACATCGAATGAGACGGAAAGGACTTGTCATCGTACTGTTTACAGCCATCACAGCCTTGCCGTCAGCAGCACAGGCTCCACTGAAGACGCTTCTGGAGAATTACTTCACCAACTACCGTGTCAACACACAGATCATCAGGGCAAAGGCTCATCTCGACAGCATAAGCATCAACGACTCACTGAAGACGCTGACAGTATATGCCAGCAACGCCTTTGGGGAACAGATGTTCACTAAGTCATCCACAGAACTGATATATCAGGATGTCAGCCGTATGCTGCCTGATACGCTGAAAAACTACCAGTTGACGGTGAAGACAGGCGGATGGCCCATTCAAGACCTCATCGCCAACCGTCTGAGGGAGCAGCCTGACCCAGCCCGCAGCTGGTGCGATATCGACTATAAGGGTCAGCCCTGGGTGAGCAACGCCTCACGCCCCTACCTCATCACGCGAGGACTCGACAACCGCCATCTCGTCGTATGGGCCAGTCACGGACGTTATTTCAATATCTCTGAAAACCGCTGGAAATGGCAGCGAGTACCCCTCTTCGGCACCAGCGAGGACTTGTTTACACAAACTATCGTCAACCCCTACCTCATCCCGATGCTCGAACGGGCGGGTGCTGTCGTGTTCACTCCCCGTGAGCGCGACTGGCAGAAGAATGAGGTCATCGTCGACAACGACTCCGCCGCCTTAGGCTATAGCGAGAAGGCTGAACGCCACGAGTGGCTGACTACAGAGCAGCCTGGCTTCGCCCTGCATAGCGGCAACTATTTCGACCACGAGAATCCTTTCGAGGCAGGCACCGCCCGCATGATACAGACCACTGAGCATGCCCACAACGTGAGCACCATCAGCTACCAGCCCACCATCCCTGAGTCTGGGCGATATGCTGTCTACGTCAGCTACCAGACCGTAGAGGGCAGCATCGACGATGCCCGCTATACCGTTTGGCACAAGGGCATGGCGACCGAGTTCAAGGTGAATCAGCAGATGGGTGGCTCCACATGGGTCTACTTAGGAACCTTCGACTTCGACAGCGGCAGCTCGCCACAGAACTGCGTCACACTGAGCAACCTGAGCAGCCACAAGGGTATCGTCACAGCCGATGCCGTCCGTTTTGGAGGTGGCATGGGTAACATTGAGCGCGGTGGGCAACTCAGCGGCGTACCACGCTGCCTGGAGGGTTCCCGCTACTATGCCCAGTGGGCAGGTATGCCCTACGAGGTATATAGCTCCAAGGAAGGCAAGGACGACTACGGCGACGATATCAATGCGCGTTCCTATATGGCCAACCTGTTGGGTGGCGGCAGCATCTACATGCCCGATACCACAGGGCGCGGCGTACCCTTCGAACTCTCTTTGGCCGTCCACAGCGATGCGGGATTCACACGCGACGGAAGGACGAACACCGGTACGCTGACCATCTGTATGACCACCTTCCGCGACTCGACGCTGAATGCCCACACCACGCGCCTCGTGTCCAGAGACCTCGCCGACGAACTGCTGGTGAGCATCCCCCACGACATCCGTCGTAAGTACGGCAAATGGCAGACGCGCGAGCTCTACGACCGCAACTACTCGGAATGCCGCATGCCAGAGGTGCCCAGCGCCATCCTCGAAGCCCTCTCGCATCAGAACTTCGCCGACATGAAGATGGCGCAGGATCCCAACTTCCGCTTCGACCTGGCACGCAGCATCTACAAATGCCTGTTACGCTACATGGCGCGCATGCACCATACGGAATATACCATACAGCCGCTGGCTCCTCAAGACCTGAGCGTACAGCTGACAGAGCGCCATGAAGCCAGCATCAACTGGGCGGCTACCGATGATCCCTATGAGCCCTCCGCCAAGCCTACGGCCTACGTCCTCTATACCGCCAAGGGCAACGGCGACTTCGACAACGGTACCTATCTGCCCAGCGATAAGACGACCACCACCGTACAGTTGGAACCTGACGTGCTCTACTCCTTCCGTGTGGCAGCTGTCAATGCCGGCGGCGAGAGCTTCCCCAGCGAGGTGGTGTCAGCCCTCTATAACCCCACGGCTCAGAAGACGGTACTCGTCGTCAACGGCTTCCACCGTCTGGCAGCACCAGCTGTCCGCGAAGGGGCCGCTGAACAGGGTTTTGACCTCAAGGAAGACATCGGCGTCAGCTACGGACTGACAGCAGGGTGGCGAGGCTACCAGACCTGCTTCGACCGCTTCGCGATGGGTAAAGAAGGGCCTAACGGACTCGGTTTCACGAATGACTCACTCGCAGGACAGTTCGTAGGCGGCAACGATTTCGACTATATCCGTACCCACGCGCGTTCCATCGCTACAGCACAGCGGTACAACATCGCCAGCTGCTCGTCGAAGGCCATTGAGCACGGACAGCTCACCCTCAAAGGCTATGCCCTCGTTGACCTCATCCTCGGACTTGAGCGCAACGACGACTACTCGCTCGTCACCTACAAGACCTTCCCCCAGGAACTGCGCAACCATCTCTCAGCCCATGCGGCCACAGGAGGTGCGCTGCTCGTCAGCGGCTCCTATATCGGCAAGGACATGCGCAGCGGACAAGACCAGGCCTTCCTCGCCTCGCTGCTGAAGTGCCAATATGGAGGCACCGACTGCGACAGCCTCGACCGCGATACCATCCAGGGACTGGGCACCACCTTCACCTTCCATCGTCACCTGACGCACCGTCACTATGCCGCCCAGCACCCCGATGTGCTGATGCCGCTGGGTACCGCCTATTCGGCAATGGCCTATAGCGACGAGCAGAGCGCCTGCGTGGCCTACAACGGCAGCGACTACCGTGCACTCACCATCGGATTCCCCTTCGAGTGCATCCAGTCGGAACGGAAGCGTGACGTCCTTATGCGAGGCATCCTGGCATTCCTGCTACAATGATTATTAACTTAAAATATCTGCAAAATGAAAATTCAGACCAACTCATCCGGTACCAGGAGTATCGACATCGAAGAGCTGCACATGCAGACCATCGAGAAGTATCAGCTCTTCCGCGACCTTATTGACTCTAACGGTTATGTCGACGAACAAGTGCTCGACAAACTGAAACTGAACATCCGTGCAATCCTCGAGTCGCAGGCTGGCATCGACAAGGAGCTGCTCGACCTCTGCCTCGACGTGATCTATCACCCCAACATGAAAGCCTATGGTCTCCAGCAGCTCGTTCTGCTCTACATCAACTGGAAGAACCAGGGCAACGAGAACCTCGGCAGCACCCAGCGTGCATTCCAGGGAACACCATTCAATTGAGAATCGACAATTGTCAATTGAGAATTATAGACTGACGGACTTCCTGCCGACGACAAAGAAGGAGTTGGAGTTGCGGGGATGGGATGAAGTGGATGTCATCCTGTTCTCGGGCGACGCCTATGTCGACCATCCCGCCTTCGGAGCAGCAGTGATAGGACGCACCCTCGAGGCCGCAGGCTACCGAGTGGCCATCGTGCCGCAGCCCGACTGGCACGGCGACTTCCGCGACTTCAAGAAACTGGGCCGCCCCCGGCTCTTCTTCGGCGTGGCCCCAGGCTGCATGGACTCGATGGTGAACAAATACACCGCCAACCGTCGCCTGCGCTCTGAAGACGCCTATAGCCCCGACGGCCGTCACGACATGCGACCAGAATACCCCACCATCGTCTATACGAAGATTCTCAAACAGCTCTTCCCCGATGTGCCCGTCATCCTCGGAGGCATCGAGGCCTCCATGCGGCGGCTGACCCACTACGACTACTGGCAGGACCGCCTGCGCCCCTGTATCCTCTGTGACTCCGGTGCCGACATGATCACCTACGGAATGGGCGAGAAAACCACCCTCGAGGTAGCCCGCCGACTCAGCGAAGGCCAGCGCATCGAGGAGGTGCGCGATGTCCCACAGACCGTCTTCCTCGCTGGCGAGGCCGATATCCCTGGCGGCATCACCGCCGACGACATCATGCTCCACAGCCACGAAGAGTGTCTGCGCAACAAGCGGGCCCAGGCCGAGAACTTCCGCCATATCGAAGAGCAGTCGAACATGATGCATGCCCAGCGCTTGCTGCAGGCCGTCCGTGTCGACGGCTGTGACACAGCCGTGTACGTCGTCGTCAATCCCCCATATCCACCGATGACGACAGAAGAGCTCGACGCCTCCTTCGACCTGCCCTACGCCCGTCAGCCCCATCCGAAATACAAGGGCAAGCGCATCCCCGCCTTCGACATGATCAAGCACTCGGTCAACATCCATCGAGGCTGCTTCGGAGGCTGCGCCTTCTGCACCATCTCCGCCCATCAGGGTAAGTTCATCACCTGCCGTTCGAAGGAAAGCATCCTCAAGGAAGTGAAGCAGGTCATCCAGATGCCCGACTTCAAAGGCTATCTCTCCGACCTCGGAGGCCCCTCTGCCAATATGTACGGTATGCACGGGCGCAATCTCAATGCCTGTGAGAAATGCCGTCGCCCCAGCTGCATACATCCGCAGATATGTCCTAACCTCGACACCAACCATCGGAAGCTGCTCGACATCTACCACGCTGTCGACGCGCTGCCAAGCATCAAGCGGAGCTTCATCGGCAGCGGTGTGCGCTACGACCTGCTGCTCCATCGCAGCAACGACGAGGAGAGCAACCGCGCCGCACAGGAGTACACCCGCGAGCTCATCTGCCGCCACGTCTCTGGACGCCTGAAGGTAGCCCCGGAACACACCAGCGACCGCGTGCTGCGACTCATGCGCAAGCCCTCGTTCCAGCAGTTCTACGAGTTCAAGCGCATCTTCGACCGCATCAACCGCGAGGAGAACCTGCGCGAACAGATCATCCCCTACTTCATCAGCAGCCATCCCGGTTGCGAGGAACAGGACATGGCCGAACTCGCCGTCATCACCAAGCAGCTCGACTTCCACCTGGAGCAGGTACAGGACTTCACCCCCACCCCGATGACCGTCGCCACAGAGACCTGGTACACAGGCTACGACCCCTATACCCTCGAGCCCGTCTTCAGTGCCAAGAGCCCTCGCGAGAAACTCGCCCAGCGCCAGTACTTCTTCTGGTATAAGCCCGAAGAGCGCAGGGGCATCGAACAGAGCCTGCGCCGCATCGGGCGCCCCGACCTCATATCCAGACTCTATAGCGGCGTGCCCCAGTACGGTGGCGGCCATAAGCCCAAATCCTATAACCCGAACTTCAAGAATGAAGATCATAGAGCAAAGCCTCACTCCGAAGAGCCCCGCCAGGAAAAGCGAGGACGGAATCGTCGTCACAAGTGACTTCATCGCAGTCATCGACGGCTCCACATCCAAGACCAGCCGCCGGCATCACCCCTGCATGAGCAACGGGCGCTATGCCATGCAGACCGTCGCCAGGTATATCCGCAAGATGCCTGCCGACACCTCCTGCCACCAGTTCTGCCTCGGCGTGACAGCCGCCATCCGCAAGCTCTACATTCCCTTCTGGCGACCCCATAAGAGCGATGTGATGACCCGCCTGCTGCAGCACCCCGAAGAACGAATGACCGCCTCTGCCGCCGTCTACAGCCGCCTGCGCCGTGAGATATGGCTCGTGGGCGACTGCCAGTGCCTCATGGGAGGCAAGCTCTACGAGAATCCCAAGCCCTACGAACAGGTTCTCGCCGAAAAGCGGGCACAGAAGGTCCGTGAGCTGCTCGCCGCAGGGCAGACCGCCGAGGAGATCCTCACCCACGACACCGCCCGCGAGTCAGTCATCCCACAGATGCTCCAGGAGATGCAGCACCAGAACCAGACCTATGCCGTCATTGACGGCTTCCCCATCCCTGAAACCAAGGTTGCCGTCATCACCCTCGACTTCCGCCCCTGGGAGGTCGTGCTGGCCACCGACGGCTATCCTTTCCTCTGCCCCACCCACGCCGAGAGCGAACAGCGTCTGGCACAACAGAAGTGCGACGACCCGCTGAACATCGGCGAATTCAAGGCCACGAAGGGCTTCACGCCAGGCAACGACTCCTTCGATGACCGCACTTACGTAAGATTTACCGTCTAAAATTTTGTGGTTAGCAAAAAAAACACTACCTTTGCACCCGCAAAACAAACAAAGGTCGGTTCCGTAGCTCAGCTGGATAGAGCAACTGCCTTCTAAGCAGTAGGCCTCGGGTTCGAATCCCGACGGAATCACAAAGAGAAAAATCCCCCAGAAATGGAGGATTAAAAAAATGAAAAAATGAAGAGCATCCTCGTCTGGACGGGGATGCTCTTTGTAGTATTGAACAGATCGAGGGATTACATCACGGCGTCGGCCTTTTCCTTCATACCGAGCTGGGTGTAGACATTCTTCAGGAGGTATGCCCACTTTACGGTCATCTGGTCGGGATCGAGCTCCTGGGCCTTCTCGAAGTCCTTCATGGACGAGGTGAGCAGATCCTTGAAGACTTTCTCGTCGGCAGCAGACATGCGGCCTGTGCGAAGGTCGGACTTGGTCTCATTCCAGTCGGCAGCCTTATTGTACTTGCAGACGGCGCGGTTGAAGACGCTGTTGAGGAACACGGGCGACTTGTCTTCCTTCACCTTGTCGAACTCGGCGATGGCCTCGTCGTACTTCTTATCCTGCATCAGGAGGAATGCCTTGTAGACGTGGGGCAGTGAGGAATCAGGGAACTTGGCAGCACGCTCGTCGGCGAGCTCAATGACCTTGGCGTTATCGCCCTTCTGCATATAGGCATCTGCGAGTGAGCTGTAGATCTGCTCGCTCTCGGGATACTGTTTGTAGAGGTCGGCCATCTCAACAATATACTGAGCTGAGTCGGCAGCGGTCTTCTGGCTGGTGCGCATAGCGTAGAGCAGGAACTCGAAGGAGAGGTCATGGATCTGCTTGGCGGTATCGGCAACACCAATCTTGAAGAGCTCCTTGGCGCGGGCAAAGTTCTCAATCTGATAAGCTGACCGGCCACCGTAGAAAGCAGCTACACCGAGGTTGGGGTCGTTCTTGGCAACACCGTCAACGCCCTCGAAGAGTGAGGACTGGGCAGTATTGATATACAGGTCGAAGTTCTCGAAAGCTTCCTTGTCCTTCTTATCGTTAGCCATGTCGATAGCTGCCTGGAGCAGGCTCAGACGGATGGCTCTGGTGCGGTCCTGGTTCTTCTGGCGGAACTTGGGAGCAACCTTACCCTTCTCGTTGGGCAGCTGGTCGTACTTATCGCACTCCATGGCGGCAGCAAGAGCCTGCTTGCCACCCTCGACGAGGGCCTGCATGTCGACAGGGTCGTTCTTCTGCATTACAGTATTGGTGGTCTTGATGTCGTCCTGTTTCTTGTAGACATCGTAAGCGAGGTCGACGAGCTTGTTGTAAGCCTTGGCCTTCTCTGCATCGTTAGCCAGCTGCGAAAGACTGCTGTTGAGCAGGCTCTCAGCCTCTGCATAGGTCTTTGCCTTGAGGATAGCCTTCAAAGCGTCACTGTCACCGGCAAAAGCGGTAGCACTGGCTACCAACATCATTGCCATCATCATAAACTTTTTCATAAGCCTAAAAATTTGGTTTAATTGTTATTATTCGTTGTTGTTATTCTCTTCTGTCTCAAAGGCAGCATCTATTGTAGTGTCGGCGGGCAATTCCTCGTTGAGCACCTCGGCCTCCTCGACGTCTTCCTCCTGTGAGGACATCACCTTGCAGACGCTGGCGATGACATCGCTCTTCTTCGTAAGGTTGATGAGGCGCACGCCCTGTGTGGCGCGGCCCATGACACGGACATCGGCCACCTTCAGGCGGATCAGGATACCTGACTTGTTGATGATCATGAGGTCGTTCTCGTCGGTGACCACCTTGATGGCTACCAGACGGCCAGTCTTCTCAGTGATGGCGAGTGTCTTCACACCCTTGGCACCGCGGGCTGTCTTACGGTAGTCCTCGACCTCTGAGCGCTTGCCATAACCGTTCTCAGAGACCACCATGATGGTCTCTACGTTAGGATCGTTGACGCAGACCATGCCTACCACCTCATCGTCGTCGCCATCAAGACGCATGCCGATGACACCGGTAGCCACACGGCCCATGGTACGGACATCGTTCTCGTCGAAGCGTACGGCACGGCCATTGCGATTGGCCAGCAGCAGCTCGTTGTGGCCGTTGGTGAGGCGTACGCCTACCACCTCATCGCCCTCATTGATATTGATGGCGATGACACCTGCGGCGCGTACGTTCTTATAGGCGTCAAGACGGGTCTTCTTGATGATACCCTGCTTGGTGGCGAAGACGACGTAGTGGCTCTTCAGGAACTCCTCGTCATTGAAGTTCTTGATGCGCAGCACAGCGTTGATGGAATCGTCGGGCTCGATGTTGAGCATATTCTGGATGGCACGGCCCTTCGAATTCTTGTCGCCCTCGGGGATCTCGTAGCACTTCTGCCAGTAGCAGCGGCCCTTCTGGGTGAAGAAGAGCAGCGTGTTGTGCATCGTGGCGGGATAGATATACTCGGTGAAGTCGTTGTCACGATGGCATGCGGCCTTGGCGCCTACGCCTCCCCTGCCCTGCTCGTGGAACTCGTCGAGGTGGGTGCGCTTGATGTAGCCCATGTGCGAGATGGTAATCACCACGGGATCATCGGGATAGAAATCCTCGGCATTGAACTCGTGGTCGAAGGGAATGATCTCGGTGCGGCGCTCGTCGCCGTACTTGTCCTTCACTTCGAGCAGGTCGTCCTTCATCACCTGTTTGCAGCGCTCGGGGTTGTCGAGAATCTCCTGCAGGTCGGCAATGAGCTTCTGCAGGTCATCATACTCCTGGTGGAGCTGGTCGACACGCAGGCCGGTAAGCTGTGCCAGACGCATGTCGACGATGGCCTTCGACTGGAGTTCGTCGAGCTCGAAGCGGGCCTCGAGGTTGCGCTGGGCATCTGTCGGGGTTTTCGAGTTGCGGATGATATGGACTACCTCGTCGATATTATTGACGGCGATGATTAATCCTTCGAGGATGTGTGCACGCTCCTGGGCCTTGCGAAGGTCGTACTTCGTGCGGCGGATGGTGACATCGTGGCGGTGCTCAACGAAGTACTTCACGCACTCCTTGAGGTTGAGCAGACGGGGACGTCCCTTCACTAGGGCGATATTGTTGACAGAGAACGAACTCTGCAGGGCTGTCATCTTGAACAGCTTGTTGAGCAGCACGTTGGCATTGGCATCGCGCTTCACGTCGACCACGATACGCATACCCTGACGGCCTGACTCGTCGTTGACGTTGGCCACACCCTCAATCTTATGTTGGTTGGCCAGTTCTGCGATATAGGCCACGAGATCGGCCTTGTTGACACCATAAGGGATCTCGGTGACGACGATCTTGTCATGGGACTCGCCGCTCTCGATCTCAGCCTTGGCACGCATCACGATACGTCCGCGACCTGTCTCGTAGGCATCGCGCACACCTTGCAGGCCATAGATATAGGCACCTGTAGGGAAGTCGGGGCCTGGGATATACTGCATCAGCCCGTCGGTATCAATGTCGGGATTGTCGATATAGGCACAGCAGCCGTCGATGACCTCAGCCAGGTTGTGGGTTGGCATATTGGTAGCCATACCTACGGCGATACCGTTACCACCGTTCACCAGCAGATTGGGAACCTTTGTCGGCATCACCGTGGGCTCAACGAGCGAGTCGTCGAAGTTTGGTGCCATATCGACAGTCTCTTTCTCGAGGTCGTCCATAATGTGCTCTCCCATCTTGGAAAGTCGGCACTCTGTGTATCGCATGGCAGCAGGTGAGTCGCCGTCAACGGAACCGAAGTTACCCTGACCGTCAACGAGCGTGTAGCGCATGTTCCAGTCCTGTGCCATACGTACGAGGGCACCATAGACGGAGCTGTCGCCGTGGGGGTGGTACTTACCAAGCACCTCACCCACTACGCGTGCGCATTTCTTATAAGGTTGTGTGCTGACATTGTTAATGTTCATCATACCGTAGAGGATACGGCGATGTACGGGCTTGAAGCCGTCGCGCACATCGGGAAGGGCGCGTGCCACAATGACTGACATAGAGTAGTCGATGTAGCTGGATTTCATCTCTTCCTCGATGTTGATTTTGATAATTCTGTCGTTGTCGAATGTCTGATCCATCGATTTAATTTATAATTTGACTATTTACAATTACAATTTAGTTCTTTCATTTTGCTGCGCCCCAAAAGCGCGAAATTGCGTTTAAGGCACTTTTTAAGCCCTCTGACGCGTTTTTAACCGTGCAAAGGTAGTTATTTTTTTCGTTCCTACCAAACCTTTTAAACTTATTTAGCGGAAATAATTTTCAGAATTTGGCACGGTGTTTGCAGAATTATTTGTAACTTTGCAACGAAATAGATATAAATAGGTATAATAGGAATCATATCACAAGTACATATATGACTAGCCAGTTTTCACCAAAAGTGTCGGAGATACTCGCCTTTTCTCGCGAGGAGGCAGCACGTCTGGCCAGCCGTTCCGTAGGACCGGAGCACCTGCTGCTGGGAATTCTCAGGAGCAAGGGCGGGCCCGTCATCGACCTGTTCCAGAGACTCAACCTCAATCTGCAGTCTGTCAAGGCGGAACTGGAGCAGCGCGTCAGGGAGGACGAGATCAGCCAGCCTATCTACACCCACGAACTCGTCTTAAACGAAAAGGCGAGCAATATTCTAAAACTCGCTGTGCTTGAGGCACGTATACAGAGAACCACAAAGGTTGACGAACAGCACCTGCTACTGGCCATTCTGCATGACTCGGTGGACAATGGTGCCAAACAAGTATTAGAACTGAACAATATGAATTATGAAGATGCAATGGCGATGTTCTTTTCGCCAAAACAGAGTAATATCACCAACGGCATAGGTCTGCCCGACGAGGACGAGGAGGAATTCGAGGAGACCGGAACAGGCGGTAAGTCAAGTAAGTCCGGTCAATCTGGCACAACCACTACCGCCCAGAAACAGCAGCAGTCGAAGACCCCCGTACTCGACACCTTCGGCACAGACTTGACCCAGGCTGCCCTCGACGGCAAGCTCGACCCTTGTGTGGGTCGTGAGAAGGAGATACAGCGCGTCATCGAGATCCTCGGGCGCCGCAAGAAGAACAACCCCATCCTCATCGGAGAGCCTGGCGTGGGCAAGAGCGCAATCGTGGAGGGCCTCGCCCAGCAGATAGCCGAGCACCACACCTCGCCGATGCTCTTCGGCAAGCGTATCTACACCCTCGACATAACGGGTGTCGTGGCTGGCACGAAGTATCGCGGACAGTTTGAGGAGCGCCTGAAGGCCCTGATGAAGGAGATTGAGGCCAATCCCGATGTCATCGTCTTCATCGACGAGATACACACCCTCATCGGTGCAGGCTCGACACCGGGCTCGATGGATGCCGCAAACATCCTGAAGCCTGCGCTGGCACGCGGCACGATACAGTGTATCGGTGCCACCACGCTCGACGAGTATCGCAACAGCATCGAGAAGGACGGTGCGCTGGAGCGCCGCTTCCAGAAGGTTCAGGTGGAGCCCACCAACCGCGAAGAGACATTGCAGATACTGCGTAACATCAAGGATCGCTACGAGCACCATCACCATGTGACCTATACTGACGATGCCCTT